>Ga0194132_10000751_pt1 | contig 65933 bp, 58 predicted proteins | sample TA2KigOf80mmetaG_FD_148612 | JGI IMG/M metagenome (GOLD analysis project Ga0194132, IMG submission 148612) | Freshwater microbial communities from Lake Tanganyika, Tanzania - TA2015054 Kigoma Offshore 80m | ecosystem: Environmental > Aquatic > Freshwater > Lake | place: Tanzania: Lake...
CCTATGTCGCTCTTAGCTCCATCGCTGCTCGCTCACAAGACCTTCTTTGCTTGCTCCCGCGGAACAAATCGGGTGTCGCTCTTTCCTCCTTCCTGCCTCTCGTGTTTCCTCTTCGTTCATCAGGCCAGCCCAGCACCCTATCAACACGAGTGTCCCTATCCGTGAAAGAAGCAACTGGCGCGTTTGCGGACTGATCCCCTCCGCGGCAATGTGGGGGAAAAAGACCGACGTAATCACAACTGGAACAAAAAGTGACGAGAATACAAATTGATAAGCGAGTTGATAATGCCCAACATGCAAGTAGTCAGTCAGAAAACCAAGCAGTAGTGTATCGCTCCGATTGCGTATGGCGACAAGCACATGCACGACCGCAAATGGCCATCCTTCAGCGATCAAGGCCCGATCCCACCTCACGCGTAAAGGAAATAACCAGAAGTGAGCCACAACGCAAGCAGCAACGACCAGCATCCCGTTCCGCAACAGATTCACGTTCAAAACGGTTTGCAGCGATGGCATCTTCCGCACAGCCAAGAGAAACGCGAGAAGAAATACGGCTTGTACCCACACGCCGATACTCACATTATAGAGTGTTTTCTTGAGCGCCACGAAGAGCGTACCAAACGAGCAATAGAGCGCTTCACACAACGTAAAGAGCGCCGCGATCACCACAGCCTGCCACACCTCGTACGCAAAAAAGAATGCCGCACCGGTTACCACCGCCAGAAACACAACTCCGCTCACCAAGCGAAGCCCTAAAACCGCCCCGAAGTGGATAGCAGCAGAGGCAGGATCAGCGGCTACCCGCCGCATCAACAGCGGCCCAATATGAACCCCCGTCAGCGTCAAGCAAGATTCTGCAAATGAAGTCGCGAAGAAGAAAACGCCAATCTCAGTCGGTGATAAGGATCGGGACAACAGCATAATAATGAAAACGCCGGTCAGCTTATAGAAAACTTGTGCGCAAAGCAGGAGGAACGTATCGCGCTGAAGCCGATCACGCCACAAAGAACGGAGAATATTCAAGACGGTCGATCTCCACACCAGTAAGCGTTATTGACGACGACGTCTAAACTATGGTCCCGAATGTTCCCTGTCAAGTGTCACCATCAACGTCAACCCGTGAAAGATTGATACACTCGCACTGTCACCCTAAGTGAAACGAAGAGTCTTGTAGAGAGATTCTTCACTGCGCTCAGAATGACGCGGCTCGGCGTCTGTAGCGTACAGTGTACGAATGTCCTCAGGTCTGACTGAGTTGTCAGAAGGTCAACATTCATTACGGCTCATCGCTGTTGTTTTGCTGGCTTTCCAATTGCCGTGAGAAACATCACGCTTTTTCCTGTCGCATGCGGAGAGAAAAACTCCGTCACATCGTCATCAAAGAATGTGAGTCCAGTTGCACCGAGCTGTTGGGCATAGGCTGCCAAATAACACTTGCCACCAATGATCGCTCCTTCAAGCTGTGCCGCACGATAGCCGCGATTGCCGAAGCGTTCGAGAATCGATGGTAAATTCGCTAAACAGTAGATGTTCACACTCGCGTCAGCGGGCAGTTCCTGGCCGAGGCCAAGATAGCCCGCTTCTTTACGAAAGCTCCCTTCACGCAACAACCCCAATACGTGCTGACTACGATGGAAGACATACGCTCCCGAAGGGATACCCTCAACTGCATTCACAAGCAGATAGATCTCTGTTAGAGTCGTCCCGAACGGAGTTAAGAAATCGGCTTGGATTCCTTGTGTCGAACGCACAAGCAACGTTGACAGTTGCGCAAACGAGATCGGCTCGCGTGCAAACCTGCGAGTCGAGCCGCGGTGACGAATGACCTGTTCGAGTGGAGCAGCTGGTAGCTCAGCATCACCCAGCGGCGTGAGTGGGAACAGTTTCCCAGTTGGTGACGATTCCGAGAGCTGAAGTACTCCGTCCCGCCACGTACGGACCTCTTCATCGGTCTGCAATGAAGAAGCAGCGTGCATTGCCCGAATCGCAGGATAATCAACTTCATGATCTGACAACGGCACAGTCGCCAGGTTAAGCGGAGAAACTGAGGCAACTGCACCAGCATGCGCTGAAACAGCATAGCCAATCGGCAACAGCGCCAGAGCAACTTCACGATCGGTATCGAGATCGAGCAACTGATTGACGGCGGCATCGACGAAGCCTGTAACAACTTGTGTATGGGTCTTCAGTGCGGCCGCAGCAGCAAGGAAGTTTGCGAGCAAAGTGCCCGCATCCCAAAAACAGTGACGATAGGTCCGCGCTTGATATTTCCACGCGTTACGCCAGTAGGTACTGATACAAATAAGTGTCGCCGGAGCCTGGTTCACATGTTGTTCGTCTCCACCGGCCTGCACCAGAACCCTACGATAATCCCCCTGACGCAAACAGCGCAAGGAAAAGTCATGCGGCCCGAAGTGATAGACACCAGCTGCGAGGTCAGGAAGCTCGCCGCACACAACGTACACATCGATATGGTACAGCGCGCCGGTGTTAGCAGCGGCACGAAAGTAGACTTCACCACCAGGATAAGTGCGGCGTTTGGTAATCCCTGCTGAGAGGTACAGGAGAGATGTCAGTGTAGCGAGGTCAGGAATCTGTTCGCTTTCGCTTTTCGTTGTCCCACGAATGGCTGAGAGCGTTGGTGTCTCTAGCGGTGGAACGTTGATTGGCAACTGCAGAGGATCAAGTGAAGAATAGATCTTGAACGGTAGCGGCTTGTTGTCCCAGTCGAGAAAGTGACGATTGCGGCGAATACTTTCGAGAGAGTGTTTGGTGCTGTTGTGGTAGGTCCACGTGGCGGCGAGTTCATGATTTGGGTTCATACGTCACGCTCCATATTTTTCATCTCATTCCACAAAAGTGGGGGATGGTAGTCCACGATATCGGCGACGGGGAAATGCCATGCTCATCTATGCTCCCGCGGTTGACACATGGGGCAGTACGGTATTGTCTCGTATAATGTAACCGTACACTGCTCTTGTCTTCTTCGTCTTTGTAGTACACTGTTACACAATATTGATCCAAAGAAAGGATACTCAATGCCCGAATTCAATGGGCAATCCATAGTAGTCCGCACCAGCCGTGGGCTTTCGATCGCTGGTACGCGTATCACCGTCTATGCTTTGCTCGATTATTTCCATGCCGGTTGGCCGACAAAACTTATTCAGGATTGGTTTGGTCTTAGTGATGAGCAAATAAAGGGAGTGCTCGCTTATCTAGAGGAGCACCACGATGAGGTCGAGCAGGAGTATCAAGAGGTTCTGCAACAAGCAGAGGCTCATCGCTGCTATTGGGAAGCTCGCACCCGTGAACAGTTGGCGCTTCGCCCTATCGTCCCTGGATCACCAGAACAAGAAGCTCTCCGTGCGAAGCTGCAGGCGTGGAAAACTCAAATTGAACAGTCGTGATCACGTTATTGGTAGATCTTAACGTTGAAGGGCATGCGGTATTGCTGTCGGGAACCTTAGCCGCAGCAGGCTGGTTGGAACTGCTACCGCTGCGGTTTGTTCGCCTTGTCGAGATGAATCTTCCTTATGACAGTACGGATCGAGTTATATGGCGTTTTGCCCAAGCAAACCAGATGTATTTGCTTACCGACAATCGAAATATGGAAGGGGACGACTCCCTTGAACAAACGATCCGTGAAGAGAACCTCGCAACTTCTCTTCCGGTGCTCACAATTAGTCGTAGCGACCAGATGATGAACCAGAGTTATCGTGAAGCCTGTGCAACCCGATTGCTTGAGGTTCTTCTGTATCCTGAACGATACTTCGGAGTCGGACGCTTGTTCATTTGAAGTCGTTAGATATTCGTAATCCCCAATCTGCTCACCCTCACCCTCACCCTAGCCCTCTCCCTCTTTCAGAGGTAGGTTTTTACGCTGAGAAGAGACGATACGTCATTCCCACGCAGGCGGGAATCCAGGAGGAATCAGCACAGGGTGCGGCTTGTAGCCCCTGGATGCCCGCCTGCGCGGGCATGACAAATGCCGACACGCATGCGAGCGGCAAACCCGCGAGAATTGCGGAGTATACGAAAAACCTACCCTTGAAAGGCCCTCTCCCTTCGAGGGAGAGGGAATGAATTTCTTGCTCTCCATGGGGGAAATAGGAAAGCTGCCCCTGCTCGTGTACATTATGCCACATATCGAATTCTTTCTATAGAAATGTCCTCATACGAGTTTGATCTATGCCCACAGTACACATCCTTCCTTCCATTCTCTCCGCAGACTTTCGCTGCTTAGGTCAACAGATCGAAGAAGTCACACACGCCGGAGCCGACGCGATTCATGTCGATGTGATGGACGGACGTTTTGTTCCCAATATCACAATTGGTCCACTGGTTGTTGAGGCCGCACGCAAGAGTACCACGCTCCCGCTTGATGTCCATTTAATGATCGTTGAACCTGAACGATATCTCGCAGACTTTGCTCACGCCGGTGCGGACATCATTCTCGTCCATCAGGAAACCTGTCCGCATCTGCATCGCACGATCGAGCAGATCAAGCAGCTCGGTAAGAAGGCAGGGGTCGTACTCAATCCCGGTACTCCACTCTCCACATTGGAAGAAATTCTCCCTGTGGTGGATCAAGTTCTCATCATGAGCGTCAACCCTGGCTTTGGTGGGCAGAGCTTCATCGAATCAAGCATCGATAAAGTCAAACGACTGCGACGGATGCTTGACGAATGTGGATCTCAGGCATCAATTGAGATTGATGGTGGGATCGACGTGAAAACAGCGCCACGTGTGGTCACTGCTGGTGCGATGCTGCTCGTTGCCGGTTCCGCGGTATTTCGCGCTCCGGGGGGTGCGGGAGAAGGCGTGCGGAGGCTACGAGACAGTCTGAATAGGCAATAGGCTGTTCCTAAATTCAATCACAAGAGCTTGGTATATTGAATCTGTCACCCTGAGTGAAACGAAGGGGCTCTCAGAGAGATTCTTCGCTGCGCTCAGAATGACACATGCACGGAGACGCAACATAGAGTGCACGAATGTTCTATAACCTCTCTTAACTTCTCTTCTTCTGTTTCAGCAAATCACCAAGAGTGAGTCCAAACCCACCGCCCTTCTGCGCTCCCTTGATGTAGGCTTGGGTTTCAGCCTGTTCTTCCTGCGCCATCACCTTCGAGCGCGAGAGGCGAATACGTTTGCCGCCTTCCTCGATACCAACAACGACGACTTTGATTTCTGTCCCTGGGCCGAAATCTTTGCGATGGTCGGTCCCACGTTGGGTGCCCATTTCAGCATTAGGAATCAAACCTGTTTGCCCAGGCCCAAGACGTACGAACACGCCAAACGGTTCGACTCGCTCGACCGTGCCAGTGATGATCGCACCAACTTCTGCCCCTTTCACCTCTTCGCCTGCCGTCGCTCCTTCTGGTGCCAGGGCAAGCGAAATCCGTTTCTTCCCTGGGTCAACCCCAAGCACCATCACCGCAATCTCGGCGCCACCAGCGGCGGACTCTTTGAGTTGGCCCTGTTGACTACGAGGAATTTCACTCATGTGTAGCAACCCATCTACGCCAGGTAACAACTCGACGAACAAACCAAAATCCGTACCGCGGACAATACGGCCTGTGACAATTTGTCGCTCACGCAGTTGACCTGCCACGTTCGCCCACGGGTCTCCTTCAAGCGCTTTCAAACTCAGAGTGATTTTTTTCTTCTGCTCATCGACCTTGAGAATCTTGACCGTCACCTCCTGCCCAACACTCAAGCGATCAGCAGGTTTGCCCACCCGTGAGTGCGACAGTTCCGATATCGGAACAAGTCCCTGAATGCCGCCGAGGTCGACAAACGCACCAAAGTCCGCCAGCGACGTCACCTTTCCTTGCACGACGGCATCAGCAACAAGCCGCTTGCGAGTTTCCTCCGCTTCTTTAGCGGCTTGCTCCTCTAGTAATTGGCGACGTGACAGTACGATGTTCCGTCCGTTCTCTCCATAACGCGTCACGCGAAATTCAAGCACTTGCCCGAGAAATGCATCTGACGACGCCACCCGTCGCGTATCGATTTGCGAAAATGGGCAGAACGCCCGCAGCCCGGCAACCGTGACCTCATAGCCACCTTTGATGACACCAGCCACGCGCCCCTCAACCGGGAGGCCACTCTCTACTGCAGCCTCCAACATCACCCGCGCTTGCGCGCCTTTGAGTAATTTGCGCGATAGTCGAATCTCGCCATCAGTTGAGAGCACGGTTGCTTCAATCTCATCGCCGATAACAACCTGTAGCGTGCCGTCATCGTTCTCTAACTCGGCACGGTTGATCAGGGCTTCCCCTTTCCCCTGTACATCGACGAACACGCTATCAGCACCAATCTGTAGGACACGGCCCTTCACAACTTGTCCGGTCTCTAAGGTTGGCCCAGTCTTTTCACGGGCAAATAACGTGGCAAAATCTTCCTGGTTTGCCACTCCCTGCTCTTCACTCATTGTTCTCTCCCTTTCTCTTGCGTAAACCAACGGGTATAACAGGCGCGCACCACCTCGCGTTGGCGCTGATACTCCGCGAGCAATTGGGTCGGTGCGTCCTCACCTTCATATCCTAACCGCCGAGCCACAGAAAAGAGCTGTTCACCACTGCTCTCCAATGCCTCGACCGGTTGATCCCGTTCAATGCGGAGGCGGTTTTCCAGTGTTCGCAAAAACCGATACCCCTGCGTAAGCAACTGAAAATCCTCAGCAGGGAGTACCCCACAGGCGTGTAGTTCTTCAAGCGCTGGCAACGTCGCCCGCTGTCGTACCGTTGGATACTGTGGGCCATAGCGCAATTGCAGCATTTGTACAAGGAACTCGATATCAACGATTCCGCCGCGCCCGGTCTTGATGTTGAACCGACCCTGACCTTCTTGCGCGAGTTCCTGTTCCATCCGCCCACGAAGACGGTCGATCTCCGCGACTCCCGCACTATCAGTGCCTTTACTGTACACGAAGTGTTCAAGGGTACTTTCAATCTGAGGCCGCAACGTTGCATCACCAGCAACCACTTTTGCTTTGATCAGCGCTTGACGCTCCCAGAGTTCAGAACTGGTCTCATGGTACCGTGTAAACGCAGCGAGTGAAGACACGAGCGAACCGGAGCGTCCTGACGGGCGTAAGCGTGTGTCGATTTTGTACACGTACCCTTCTCGCGTTTGCACTTGCAGCACGGAAATCAATCGCTGCGCCAGCCGCGTAAAACATTCCTGGGCACTGAGCTGATTCGTCTGTTCTTCTCCGGTTGGATCATAGAGAAAGATCAAATCGAGATCAGAATTGTAGTTCAGCTCCCCAGCACCAAGTTTGCCCATGCCAATAATAGCGAGGCGACCAGGCAATGCCGACATCTTGAGCTGTCGTGACAAGGCCGTCTGCGCAATCGTCAGCGCTCCCGACAAACACGTCTCTGCCAATGCGGAGAGTTGTGCACTCGCTACGGTAAAATCGACGAGGCCATTACTATCATGAATGCCGATGCGTAAGAATTCCTCCGTCCGGTATCGTCGCAGAATGTCGAGTTGATCTTCGTAGTCATCGACCTCTTCTAAGCGAGCCTCTAGCTCATGGAACATTTCATCTTGCGTCTTTTGTACGCGAACCAGGTCCGCTCGTACGAGATTATCGAGTAACTCCGGGTGACGAAGAAAAATCTGCGTGAGATACTCACTGGTCCCAAATAACCCAATCAACGTTCGTAACGTCGCTTCATTCTCACGTAACAGCGAGAGGAAACTCGAGCGCGCACCAATGGAGGCCACCAAATGTGCCATCGCAGCAAGTGCACGATCCGGATCGGGTGCGCGAGAGACTTCCTGGAACAGTTTGGGTGCAAGTGCATAGAGCAGCTTACGTCGTTTCGGCGAGGCCGGGGCATGCGACGGGCCATCATGGAGAAGCTTCAGATGTTCGTAGCTTTCCGATAGATTACGGAAGCCGAGTTGTTGTAGATGCCACAGGGCTCGCTCTTCTTGATGTAACTCTTGCAGGAGTGAAGGAATTCCAGGATCGAGCGTTTCCTGCTCTTTTTCCGGGGCATGAAACAATGAGTGAAAGATGTGATGGACAGCGTCGGTGTGGGCATCTAATACCGTGCGGAAGTGGGCGACTTCGTCGGGCCGTTCAGCGTCTAGAGTCGAAGAACGTCCAGAGTCAAAGTTCCGCAGTTTTAAAGAGAGCGCTAGTGGCTCAGCCTCGGGCTGTTTTTGGCCCCTGGACTCTAGCCCCTGGACTCTGGACAGCTCTTTTGCTTTTTGACTTTCCGCAAAGGTGAGCCGTCGGGCTAAGGCACGAATCCCATCTTCGTCACTCGGCAGCGTATGCGTTTGACGATCCTGGACGACTTGCAACTTGTGTTCGACGTGACGGAAAAAACAGTACGCCTCTTGCAAGACATCACGATCAGCGGCCGCGAGGTACTTTCCTTCGACTAAGCGATCAAGAGCAGAAAGGGTACTGCGGTGTCGCACGTGCGGATCTTTCCCCGCATGAATCAACTGCAGCGTCTGCGCAACGAACTCAACCTCACGAATGCCCCCACGTCCAAGTTTCACGTTGAGTGCGCCGTGCTCGTTGCGGAGCCCGCGCTCCACCCGGGCCTTCATTTCTTTGATATCTTCAATGGTAGAGAAATCAAGGTATCGACGAAACACAAAAGGTGACACATCGTGGAGAAATTGTTCACCCAGCACTTTGTCTCCAGCCACCGGACGCGCTTTTAACAAGGCAACGCGTTCCCATGTCTGCCCATAGGACTCATAATACTGCAGCGTGTTCGGTAAAGAGTTCACCACCGGACCATTCATGCCATCGGGGCGTAAGCGCAAGTCAACACGAAACACTCGCCCTCCGGCCACCAAGTCTCCCAGGGTCCGTGTCAGCCGTTGCGCGAGTTGAATGAAAAATGTCCGAGGCTCAGTTTTTCCTTTACTGCCGCCAGTGGTTGTCCCACCATCTCGTTCATACAAATAAATGAGATCAATATCAGAGCTAAAGTTGAGTTCTTCACCACCAAACTTCCCCATCCCAAAGACCACAAACCCAAGTGGTCGCTGGTGCCCCTGCTCTTCAATCACCGCTTCGCCATACTCTGCCCGGAGGCAACTCCGCACATACTCATAGGCAACCTGGACGGCAGCTTCGGCGAGATGGCTCAGGTCTTGAACCGTATCTTCGAGCGTAGCGAAACCTAAAAGATCGCGTGTTCCGATCCGCAAATACTCACGGTTACGATAGATGCGTAGCTCACGAAGAAAATCGTCATTCGCAAGGTCCACAGGCACTTGAGTACGCAAAGTAGCAAGGTGGTTCGTTACCGACTTGCCGCCGGACCCATAATCCGCCAGGAAGGCCTCTTCCCAGGTATCCTCTTGATGGAGGAGCACTCCGGTCAGATATTCACTCGCGCCAAGAAGAAAGAGTAGGTCACGACAGCGTTCTGGTGAACCAATGACCTCAGCTCTCCCGATACCATGTTCAAGCAAACGGCTGACGTTTACCGCCGCAAGAGACGGATCAGGAGCCGCTGCAACCGCGGTCAGAACACACTCCCAGTGAGGTTCGAGCAGAGAACGATATGAAAGCAGGGGTCGGAGAACGGTGGGTGAAAGCGTCATAGAGGTGAGACTATGAGATTGGAGGCTAGCAATGAGAGGAGCAGCTGTTGAAAAGCCTTCCGTTCATCCTTCGACAAGCTCAGGGCGAACGGAAGGGGCTCGGTACTAGTTGAGGATTATTCGTTCGTGCCGAGCTTATCGAAGCACGGCTTTTCTGTGTGAAACAACTCGCATCCTCTCGCCTCAGCGCTATGCCTGTGACTGGGTCGCGCTCATCGCCTGGCACGCTTCGACAAGCCATTTGATGCTGGACATTTCATCATCAACAAACGACTTGAGCAGCTCCTTGCTTTGTTGATCGTCTTTGATCTGGGCAATGACCTCAGTAATAGGCCGCAGGGCCGCCGCCGGATCAGTCAGGCGATTGGCAATCGACTGTAACTTCTCTACGTCCGTTTTCTCACGCGAGGCATAGAACGGCAATTCTTTCTCGCGCCGCTCTTGGGGCACTGTGCACTGAGGAATGCCGCCTAATTCACGCAGCCGCGCTTCTAAGATCTGGGCGTGAAAGTTCTCGCGTTGTTGGACCATACGAATGCCACCCTTTACGCAGTCCTGGTCACTGACTTCAATCCAACGATTGAAGTATTCTGCCGCAAAGTTCTCCGCGCATCGCGCTTCATCTAAAAGGTGCATGATCATTTCACGTTCAGTCGCATGCGCCTTACCGTTGTACATATAGCACTGGCCGTTGCCGTTCCCGTTCTTGACCTCTGCCATCTGCTGCTCAAACAGCTCGTCGGAAATCAGTCCTTTGCGATAGGCCTTTAAGAGCTGTTTCATTTCAAAATCCGCAGTCGCCATAAGACGCTCCTCTCGTAATAAAAATGTAGATACAGGGGACTCCCACCTCAGGAAGAATACGGCAGAAACTACGAAATTGGATGCGGAGTGTCAACGGAGCGAACCACCCCGTGGTCACACTTTAGGCAGACCTTTCCACCCGCTGCCGTTCTTCTAGGCAGGAACGTCCCAGCTAAAAACTAACTCACTGATTCGTCTACAGTTTTTTTTCTCTCCCTCCTGGTATGTGTCTTGCTCTTTGCTTTGCAGGTTGTGAATTCTTTAAAATGGGCAAGTGGAAAATTTTTTCTGAGGGGGGTTATGCATGAAGCGATTTATTGCCGTTCTGAGTGTCAGTTTGACGATAGCCTTGGGAAGCCCGGCTTGGGGTGGAGGTGAAGGAGAGGCTGAATCTTTCAAAGATACTATCCGTGCAATGCAAGAGCGGATTAAACAGCTCGAAAGTGAAGTGAAACAACTGAAAGGAACACCATCCACAACCACCACTACTACCGTAGCGCCAGGAACCTTTGAGGATCGGGTAAAAAAATTGGAAGATGGGCTTGGACTTCTCGGTGGTCTCAAGTTTGGTGGGATGATCTACGGTTCGTATAACTACAACTTCAACAATCCCGATTCACGGAACAACGATCTCCGTATTTTCGACACCAAAGCGAACAACTTTACCTTCGACCTCGCCCAACTCTCTGTTGCGAAAGAGGAAGAAGGTGGGATCGGATTTAAGGTACTGCTCAATTATGGCCGTACTGCCAGAGGTATCGCCTCCGATTGGCGAGGGGATGGGTCGTTCACCAACGGCACCGACAACTTCGAAGTACAAGAAGCCTACATGACCTACACTGCGGGGATCGGCAAAGGTCTCGGCATGAAAGCCGGAAAATTCGTCACCCTGCTTGGCCAGGAAGTCATCGAGTCACCCAATAACTTCAACATTTCGCGCTCGTTCCTGTTTGGCTACGCTATTCCGTTTACCCATACCGGCGCGCTCTTTTCGTATCCGTTCCATAATGCAGTCAGCCTCACCGCTGGTGTCGTGAATGGGTGGGATAACGTCATCGATTCCAACAAGAGCAAGTCGTTCCTCGGTGGGCTCACCTTGAAGCCCTCTGACGCCTTCACCTGGACGTTCAACGGCACGTACGGCGCAGAGCAACCAAACCGCGGTGGCTCAAAGCGCGGCGTCTTCGATACCGTTCTCACCTACAATATGCACGATCACATCACGCTAGCGGCGAACTATGACCGTGGAACCGAAGGGAAGATTGGTCTCGGCGGCGGTAGTGCGGTATGGCAAGGTGTTGCTGGCTATATCAGCGTGGGCGGCGCGCTCTTCCACCCAGATTGGGCACCCTTCTCGATTTCACAACGTCTGGAATGGTTCTCTGATGAAGACGGAGTTCGCACCGGCACTGTCCAAGATTTGTGGGGAACCACCACGACGCTGAAATGGAAACTCACAGAGCGTCTGCAGGCGCGGTTAGAATATCGCCATGACGAGTCCAGCAAGAAAGTGTTCTCACAACGAATTTTCCGCCGCGGAACCGAGTCCATTACGCGGTTCTTAGGAGGCCAGGACACGGTCGCCGCTGAGCTTGCCTACCTGTTCTACTAGAAGGCGGGACTGCGCACGACAACCACCATAACAAGGTGTGGGGCGTGAACCCCACACCACTGAGCAGGAGAAGTCAGTATGAAAAAGATCGAAGCGATCATTAAACCGTTCAAACTCGACGAAGTGAAAGAGTCGCTCACCAAACTCGGCATCCAGGGCATGAGCGTCTCAGAGGTTAAAGGCTTCGGTCGCCAGAAAGGACACACGGAGTTATATCGTGGCGCCGAGTATGTGGTGGACTTTTTGCCCAAGGTCAAGATCGAGATTTTACTGGAAGACGAAAAAGCCGCAGCCGTTACTGACGCGATTGTCGCCGCCGCTCGCACTGGCCGTATCGGCGACGGTAAGATCTTCATTTCTCCTGTTGACGATGCTATTCGTATTCGCACTGGCGAGCGCGGTGAGCAAGCGATTTAGTGCTTGACGGTCGCATACACGACGAGACGGGGAATCTCCAATACGCGGACGGTTCCCTGTCTCTGCTTTCTTCAGACCCCACCCGGTGTTCCTTTCCCTTCATTCCCCAAAGACCTTCTTCTTGTTCTTCCCTATCAGACGCACAGCTGCTTTGCTTCGTTCAGCCCGACTACACCAATCAGCCATCGTCTTTCAGAGAAACTCTGAACTCGTAATCGGTCCTTGTCTCCTGCCTAGACTGTGAGCAGACACTGACTATTTCCTGAGCATCTACAGCCATGCCCGTCCCCTGCTGCTCACTTTCTATTCACTCATTAGTGTCACATCTCGGAGGTGCAAGCTCATCGAGTCATGGCTGTGAGCAGCTCACCAATGATACAAGGACGCCGATTTTATTGCAGATTCTTTTCCACCATCTTCTCGCAAAGCGACAAAATTAATCTGCGGGCACTCTCATTGCACCCTGCCGTACTGCTGAGGCAACGTGCAGTCCGAACCTTGGCGCGGACTTTGCGATGACACAGGACACGAGCATCAGCGCATACGTCTCATCATCAAAGGAAGAAGGAGGAACAGCATGTTCACAGGATCTCGGTTCTTGAGGGTTGGCCCCAGCATAGTTCGAGCAGGAGCCGTGTTATCAACGCTCGTCTACAGCACAGCAGCATGGGCAGAAGAAGAAGCCGCGGCGGCGGCGGCAGCCGCACCACCAGCGATCGATACTGGCGACACAGCCTGGGTTCTCACTGCGTCGGCACTAGTCCTCATGATGACCCTCCCAGGTCTCGCCTTGTTTTATGGAGGGTTGGTTCGCGCCAAAAATATCCTCAATGTTCTCATGCAGTGCTTCATTTCTGCTGGCGTTATCGGTGTCCTGTGGATTCTTGTTGGCTATAGTTTAGCGTTCGGTACTGGTAATGCGTGGATCGGAGACCTCTCGAAGCTTGGCTTAAGTGGCGTTACGCTTGAGTCGGTATCGGCAAACTTTGCGAGTCCGCCGCGGAACATTCCTGAGTATGTCTTCATCATGTTCCAGGCGATGTTTGCGATCATTACCCCGGCCCTCATTCTCGGTGCGATTGCCGAACGGATGAAGTTTGGGGCGTGGACAGTGTTTATCACTATCTGGTTGCTTGTCGTCTATTGCCCGATTGCGCATATGGTATGGTCAGCTGAAGGATGGATCTTCAAATCGAGCGCAATTGACTTCGCCGGTGGGCTCGTCGTGCATATGTCGAGTGGGTTCTCTGCCCTCGTGGCAGCCATCATGCTTGGCAAACGTCGGGGGTTTGGCAAAGATCCGATGCCACCTCACAGCCTGCCATTGTGCCTCATTGGAGCTGGCCTGCTGTGGACAGGATGGTTCGGTTTCAATGCTGGTAGTGCACTGAGCGCCAGCCCACTTGCGACCCTCGCGTTTCTCAACACCGGCACTGCCGCTTCAGCTGCTGTCGTCGTCTGGGCATTGATCGAGTGGCTTCATCGCGGCAATCCTACCGCCCTGGGTGGCGCCACGGCTGCTGTCGCCGGTCTGGTGGCCATTACCCCTGCCTGCGGAAACGTCAGCCCGATGGGAGCAATCTATATTGGCATCGGAGTCGCGATTATCTCGTATGCCGCTTGCACATTCCTCAAGCCCGCGTTTGGGTACGATGACTCACTCGATGTGTTCGGCGTTCATGCCCTCGGTGGTGCATGGGGCGCATTGGCCTCCGGCATCTTCGCCACCACCTTAGGGTCAGGGATTGAAAGCAACATGCAGCAGGTCATGGTGCAATTGAAAGGGATTGTGTTCGTGGCCATCTTTGCGCCAGTCATGACCTTCATTATTCTCTCGATTCTGAAGCTCGTCTTCGGTTCACTACGGGTGTCAGACGAAGAAGAGTTCGGTGGACTCGACCTGTCGCAGCATAGCGAGAGCGCCTACGCCTTTGGCACTGGCGGGGGCTCAGTCCTTTCAGAGATCGGTGCCCACCAGAGCACCTCGATCAGTTCGATTGGCGTGCTGTCGGAATCAACAAAACCTGCGTAAGCCATCTCGCGGGAGCAAACTGCCATCCTGAGCGTAGCGAAGGGTCTGAGAAAGGTTCTTCGCAGCGCTCACCATGACCCAAACGTCGAGTCACACGACAAATAGGTTCCAACGGCCTCCATCTCGATCCAGGCTTCCTCCTCATCCTGACCTGGATCAGTCACTCCAAAAACGTACGACAATGAAGTCGGTTGACACCTCAAGGTGCTGTTATGAACGCATTGCACGATCGACTCGAAACTCTGTTCTCCATCAGCACCGAAATCTGCTCGACCTTACAACTTGATGAAGTCTTGCAACGCGTTGTTGCGCACGCCTGTCGGTTAATGGATGCTCGTATCGCCTCACTGCTCCTCATCGATAAAGACAATAGTGTGCTCCGTCCGGCAGCAACGTACGGTGCGAGCGAAGCCTATCTTGCCCTTCCAGATCGTGACGTAGCAGCGAGCTTCACTGGTGAAGTGATCAAAAGTGGTCGTCCGCTGTACATCCCAGATGTGCGTAAAGAAGACCGCTTTCGCCTCTCCGCACTGGCTCGGCAAGAAGGGCTCTGCACGCTTGTCTCTGTTCCGCTACGCACTAAAAATGACATCATCGGAGCACTGAATATTTATACACCGGAGCTTCGTCATTTTGATGAAAGCGACATTCGTTTACTCACCCTTCTCGCGAGCCAATCAGCGATCGCGATCGAAAACGCGCGTCTTCATGCCGATGAAATGGAGGCCCGCGAACGCTTGCGCCAGTCGGAAAAACTCGCTGCCCTCGGTAAGCTGTCGGCTGGCCTCGCGCACGAACTACGTAACCCGCTCAATACCGTCAGCATGCTCATGTATGCGATGGCCCAAGAACTGCCGCCCGAGAACTCTCTCTGCAACGATCTCCGCATCGTGCAAGGGGAGTTGCGACGTATGTCGTTGCTGATTGAACAGTTCCTTGAATTCGCGCGTCCGCGACCGCCACATTTCCAACGCGATCGCCTTGATGAAATCATGGAAGAGACGCTACTCCTCATCGGCCCAGAAGCACGCACACGTGGAGTCACTATTCATAAAGAGTGGGAAAAAGGCTTGCCACAAGTCTGGGTTGATGGCGCACAGATTAAGCAGGTCTTTCTCAACCTCTTACTGAATGCGCTCCAAGCAATGACACGAGGAGGCACCCTCACTGTCCGCCTCCACGTGAGCGGTGGAAGTCTGTTAGCTTCGATTGCTGATGAAGGCGGAGGTATTCCACCGGAGGTACGAGAGAATTTGTTCGAGCCATTTTTCACAACCAAAGCTGGAGGTACCGGACTCGGATTATCGATCTCGCAACGAATCGTCGAAGGACATAACGGTCGGTTACGGCTCTTTTCACAACCAGATGTTGGAACCACAGCGGTGGTAAGGCTCCCCTTGTAAGCCGTCAGCGGGCAGCTCTCAGCATGCAGTAGAAAAGAAAAACGAAGAGCAAATGCAGATCTCGTTGTCTCGCTGACTGCTGACCGCGGATCGCTGAGAGCATGTGTCTATGACAAAAATTCTTATCGTCGACGACGAACGTAATGTCCACTACTCTTTCCGTCGGGTGTTGGGGAATGAGTATACAGTGACCTCCGCGTTCTCCGGCAAAGAAGCGATCCAATACGTACACGACGACGACTTTCAGCTTGTCTTGCTCGACGTGCGCATGCCCGGAGAAAACGGGCTTGATATACTGCAAGAGATCAAAGCTCTCCACCCAGAACTCCCTGTGATTATGATGACAGCGTTTGCCTCAGCGGAGACCGCAATCCGTTCAACGACCCTCGATGCAGAAGACTACCTCATCAAACCGCTTGATGTAGACAATCTGAAGCAACTCATCACCACGATCTTACAGCGGCGGCAACCAGAGCTTGCCGCCGCGGCGACCACCTTAGAAATGCCGATGGCTGGCACTGTCCCTATGTTAGGCCAGAGTCGCGCCATGCAGGAAGTCTATAAGATCATCGGCAAAAGCGCGGCCCGTGATGTGACCGTCCTCATTACCGGAGAAAGCGGCACCGGCAAGGAACTGATCGCGCGCGCACTGCACACGTATTCGAGTCGCTTCCAGAATCCATTTCTGGCGATTAATTGCGCCGCCATTCCCGACACCTTGTTGGAAAGCGAGCTATTCGGCTATGAGCGTGGCGCGTTCTCTGGCGCAGTCGAAGCACGGCCCGGCAAGTTCGAGCTCGCACAAGGAGGCACGCTGTTTCTCGACGAGATTGGCGATATGCCGATCCTCCTGCAATCGAAATTGCTCCGCGTCTTACAGGAACGCGAGTTGTATCGCTTAGGGGCGCGTGAATCACGTCACGTCGACGTGCGGATCATCGCTGCCACCAACCAAGAGCCTGAACACCTCATCCAGGTCGGTCGTTTCCGTGAGGATCTCTATTACCGCTTAAACGTCGTACGCATCGCCCTGCCGCCGCTGCGCGAACGCGGAGAAGATATTCCCCTGCTTGCCGAGTATTTTCTCAAGAAACATCAACAAACCGATCCACAAGGACCGTCGGGATTCTCCAAAGCCGCCCGCCAACAGCTCCTCGCCTACCCGTGGCCTGGGAATGTGCGTGAGCTGGAAAATGTCATCGCCCAAGCCGTGCTCAACGTCCGTGGCAGTGTCATTGATGTGGAGGATCTCATGCTCACCAGCGATACAGTGCGCACACCACGAAATGCAGGAGAACTCACTGACCCTTCTGCGCTAACAATTGATACCCTCTTTGAGCAAGAAGCAGGCAACGTATTTGCTGCCACCGAACGGTTGCTGATTGCAAAAGCCCTCGAACGCACCCGCCAAAATCAAGTGCAAGCCGCGCGTCTCCTCGGTGTCAGCCGCAATGTGCTTCGTGATCGCATGAAACGGTATCAACTGTTCGATGCTGATTCCGGCGAGGTGCCTCGCCGGGGCGTCTCTACCTGAGGCGTCGTTCCATCGCCTGCTGCTCCAGCAACACTTTGCTGTACCTACTGCCTTCGCCTTAGCCAGCCCTCTCTTTTCCCCTGAGCTACTGCTGCTTGAGAAAATTTAGTTTTTCTACATCAGCCCAGCAGTTACCTATGTTTCCGGTCCGCATGCGTCTTCGGCACAGGTCTTGCTGACCTGTGGATGTCCACTGCGCTTCATCCCACACATACAAATGTCATAAGAAGGAGGTTGTTGTTGCGCATGAGGAAAGATCAGCCAACATCCCCGCGCCCGTTTTCTCGTCGTCAGTTCTTACAAGTATCCGGCCTGACCACATTGATGACTGGCCTCCCTGCAACCTGGGCAGGTCGCGTCTTTGCCTCCGATGCTCCTGAGACACCGCAGATTCGTATAGGCATTATCGCTCTCACTGATTGTTCTTCGATCGTGATGGCTTACGAAAAAGGGTTCTTCAAGCAACATGGCCTCGATGTCACCGTCTCCAAAGAAGCGTCGTGGGCGGTGATTCGCGACAAACTCCAACTTGGTGAAAACCACGCGACTCACATGTTGTATGGTATGCCCTACGCCTCGACTATGGGACTCTTCGGCGCGCCAGTCAAACCGATGATCATTCCCTGGGTCATCAACTACAATGGCCAAGGTATCTCTTTAAGTAAGGACTTAAAGGAGAAAGGCGTTCGCACTCCGAGTGATCTTAAGAAAATGATCGACGAAGAGAAAGCTGCTGGCAAAGAGCCGCGCACGTTTGCCATGACCTTTCCGCCAGGGACGCATGCGATGTGGATTCGCTACTGGTTGGGTTCCGGCGGCATCAACCCCGATAAAGATGTGTCACTCATCACCATCCCACCACCGCAGATGGTCGCTAACATGAAAGTCGGCAAGATGGATGGCTTCTGTGTTGGCGAGCCCTGGAATGCGCGCGCGATCGCCGATGGCATTGGCTTCACCGCCATCACCACCCAGGCCATCTGGCCCAATCACCCGGAGAAAGTGTGTGCGTTCACCGCTGAGTTTGCCGAAAAGAACCCCAAGACGGTGAAAGCGGTATTGAAGGGGCTCCATCAGGCCAGTGAGTTCATCGACAAATTAGAGAATCGCCCTGAAGTAGCAGAAATCGTTTCTCGTCCTGCCTACATCAACTGTCCGAAAGAAATCATCCTTGGCCGCCTGCTGGGTAAGTATGACCACGGCGATGGCAGCGGCGAATACGAGGATAAAGACTACATGCGGTTTTTCGAACGTGGCGTGAATTTTCCCTGGAAATCACACGGAGTGTGGTGGCTGAGCCAGTTCCGGCGCTGGGGGATGGTCAAAGGATCATCAGATTACAAAGGGACGGTTGATAAAGTACACCGCCCGGACATCTATCGCGAAATCGCCAAAGAGATGGGAGTCGTAGCCCCGACAGAAGACACCAAAGCCGAGAAACTGCTCGACGGAGTGGCGTTCGATCCTGCGAAACCAGACGAATACGCTAAGGCGTTCACGGTGAACAACGTCATGGAGGCGTGAAGAAAGGCTGAAGGCCGAAGGCTATAGGCTGAAGAGCTCATACGACAGCGGTTTTCAGTTGGCTTTACTCTGGTCATTATCCTCGTCCCTGTTCGCAGTCTCGGATTTCCCCTCTCCCTGGCAGGGAGAGGGCTAGGGTGAGGGTCGAAAGCTGGAGTTCAGGTATGCAAGTAAAACTTGCGCTAAAAGCCGAGGCTGACGACGAAAAGGAGCACAGTTCATGAGAATTCAACACCTCAAAGCCATAGGATTTCCCCTCATTGGCATCCTCAGTGTAGTAGTATTATGGTCGCTGCTCAGTGCGACAGTCGCACCAGATCTCCCCTCACCAGCGCGCAGTTGGGAGGAGTCGAAACGCTACATCCTGGAACCGTTCTTCAAAGAAGGCGAAATGAACCAAGGGATCGGGCGACTCGCCTATTACAGCCTGATCCGCGTTGCCCAAGGCTATTTTCTCGCGATCTTGATCGGCACCCCACTGGGATTCCTGTTAAGTCTGTCGCGCAATTTTACCCAAGCATTTGATCCACTCATCCAGATTCTCCGCCCGATTTCGCCGCTCGCGTGGTTACCGTTAGGCTTAATCTTGTTCCAAAAATCCGAACCGGCAGCGCTTTTCACCATCGCTGTCTGCGCTATGTGGCCAACGGTGATTAACACCGCCGTCGGTGTCCGCAATATCAATCCGGACTACTTGAACGTCGGTCGCGTTTTGCGCCTGTCACGGTGGCAAATGCTCACCAAGATTATTATTCCAGCTACTATCCCTTATCTCTTCACCGGCTATCGCCTGAGTCTGGGCATCGCCTGGCTGGTGATTGTTGCGGCAGAGATGCTGACTGGCGCGGTCGGTGTCGGCGGCTTCCTCTGGCAGGAGTATAACAGCCTCGTCTATTCCCACATCATTCTCGCCATCGTCACTATTGGTTTAATTGGATACCTACTCGATCGACTCATGGCGATGGCGGAAATGCGTTTCCAACGGGCATAACGTGTATGAATCTTCTTGAACTGAGACACATTGAAAAAAGCTTTACTGGTCGCACCGAGCCGGTCCTCGCTGACATTGACCTGAGCATCCCTGAAGGCCAGTTCACTGCGATTGTCGGCTGCTCAGGCGCAGGTAAAACCACGCTCATCTCGTTACTCGCAGGGCTAACCATACCAGACCGTGGTGAAGTGATCTTCGATGGCAAGCCAGCACTGGAACCAGGGCCAGAACGCGCGATCGTGTTTCAGAATTACTCGTTGTTACCCTGGCTTACCGCGCTTGAAAATGTTGCGCTGGCAGTTTCCGCCGCGTCGCCGCAACTGGGGCGCAAAGAGGTCATAGAACAGGCGCAGTATTTTGTCGATTTAGTAAAGTTATCTGCCGCAGCTGGTAAACGACCGCGGGAACTGTCAGGTGGTATGCGCCAGCGGGTTGCGCTTGCTCGCGCACTGGCGATGGAACCACGTGTGCTGTTACTCGATGAACCTCTCAGCGCGCTCGATGCACTTACCCGTGCGACCATGCAGGATGAACTGGCGCGCATCTGGAGCGAGGCAAAGACTACAGTCATCATGGTCACCAATGACATTGATGAGGCAATCTTGCTCGCAGATTGTGTGTATTCGCTCACTCGCGGACCACGTGCCACTTTGGGCCGTGCCATTCCCGTTACGCTTCCCCGCCCACGAGTACGCAGCGGACTCAGTCTCAAACCTGAATATCAACACGCGCGGCGGGAAATCATTCGATCCTTGGAGGGGATAAAAAAACACGACGTAGAAACCCTGGTCGCCCACGAAAAAGTCCAATCCCTACCCCCTAACCCCCAACCCCTAGTTGCGAACCCCTAACTCCCAGTCTCTCTAACTCCCAATCCCCAGGTCCTATGAGCACATTAATGATCGACATTTGGCAGCTCCGCAAAGTCTACGACACCCCTACCGGCCCAGCAGTGATTGTTGAGGATTTCACTCTCAAAGCCAAAGAAGGCGAATTCATCTGCGTGATTGGTCACTCCGGCTGTGGAAAGTCGACAGTCCTCTCCATCGTGATGGGCCTCAACGAACCAACCTCCGGCAACGTGATCGTCGCTGGCAAAGAGGTAACCGGCCCTGGACGCGACCGTGGTGTCGTCTTTCAAACTGCGGCACTACTCCCGTGGATGACCGTGCGAGAGAACTTGTTGTTAGCCATCGACCAACAAGATGTTCACGCCACAAAGAAAGAACGCGAACAGCTCGCAGATCGTTATCTCACGCAAGTTGGTCTCGAAGGACAAGGTGATCGCATGCCAGATGAACTCTCAGCCGGTATGCGTCAACGTGTCGGTATTGCCCGCGCCTTTGCGGTGGAACCACGCGTGTTGTTGCTTGACGAACCGTTTAGTTTGCTTGACGCGTTTACCCGCATGGAACTGCAGGACCAGCTTATTGACCTGTGGGAACGCACGCGCAAGACGGTCATGATGGTGACACACGATGTCGATGAAGCACTGCTGCTGGCCGATCGCATCGTCATGATGACCAACGGCCCGGCGGCACGTATCGGCGGTATTCTCGACGTACCACTGCCACGCCCACGCAAACGTGAGCGCATTCTCGAAGACCCGGCCTATTATCCGGCGCGCGATCAGCTCCTGACATTTCTCGAAACTGGTGTCTCGCCAACTTCAAGTATGAACAGAAAGGATACGAAAGGTGAAGTGTCCCTGGCGTCTTCTTCCCTTAGCAGCCATGCTGTTCGTCACGATCCCCCCGCCGTTCTTCAGTCACGCTGAAGTCCCCCTGACACAAATTTCACCCAAACTTTCTGTGAGTGGTAGTCTCCGTATTCGCACGGAGTTGTGGAATTGGTTCGAGCCGAAAGGGTCGTTTGATAATGACTACGTCTTCGCGTCGTTCCTTGGACGAGGCGCGCTACAGTGGAAAGACGATTGGTTCGATGTGATGGTCGAAGCACAAAACTCCTCGCTGCTTGGGCTGCCAGATAAAGCCATCGCACCAGCGCCGCAGGGCAATCTCGGTCTTGGGGCGGTTTATTTTGCCCATAACCGCCGCCAACATGATACTGGTATTTTTCTCAAACAAGGCTTTGTCCTCTTCAAGAAGGTTGCTGGACTTGAAGGACTCACCCTCAAAGGTGGACGCTTCGAGTTTTCTGAAGGCAACGAAGTGCTCACTAAAGAGCCAACTCTTGATTGGCTCAAGAATGTGCGGCTCTCGCAACGACTGATCGGGCCATTTGGCTGGTCACATGTTGGCCGTTCATTCGATGGTGGAGTCGCGAGCCTCACATATGGTCCGCTCAATCTCACTGCGATGGCCGCACATCCAACGCAGGGCGGGTTTGATCTTCAGGGAATGAAGCACATGAACGAGATTGATTTGATGTATACCTCGATTAATCTCACCCGTCCTTCGTTTGCTACCAATACAGACGCTCGGCTCTTCTACATTTATTTCAAAGACGATCGCGGGTTACTAAAATCCGACAACCGCCCACTGCCTGCGCGTCAGGCAGATACGCGCCATATCGATGTCCATACGCAAGGTGGGCATATCATTTCCGTGTTTCCCACCAGCGCTGGACCAATCGACACCTTGGCTTGGGGGGCGATTCAGCAAGGAGACTGGGGCAGGCTCGACCACAAGGCTTGGACCTGGAACCTCGAACTCGGCTGGCAACCCAGTATGCTGCCGTGGAAACCGTGGCTGCGCATTGGCTACGGGCGCTCCTCTGGTGATGATAATCCACGCGACGGCGATCACGGCACGTTCTTTCAACTGCTTCCCACCGCGCGCATCTACTCGTTCTCAACCTTCTATAACCTCATGAACAGTGAGGATGGCTTCGTGCAACTGATTCTGCGCCCGATTCCTGGCCTGGTTTCGCGTACTGATTTTCACAACATTCGCGTGGTTGAAGCACGCGACCTCTGGTATCAAGGCGCAGGAGCGACACTCTCTAACCGTAACGTCGGCTTTGGCTTTCCTGGTCGACCAGTCTTCAGGCAGCGCAATCTCTTTCAAGTGGTCGAAACCTCGCTCAGTTATGATGTCAACAAATACATCAACCTCAATCTCTACTACAGCCATCTCTTCGGTGGTGGCGCTGTCCACTCCATTTTCGCCGACGATCACGCTGATTTTGGCTACGTCGAAATGTTGTTCAAACTCTAGGCGCCTCTAGGATAGATTGACACTCGATTCCCTCGGGCTACGATGGCAGGCGTCGGTGGCAACTTGCCAATCAACCAGCGAAAGGGGATGAGTAATGAAGGGATCACCAGAAGTCATTAAAACGCTCAACGATCTATTGCGGGGAGAACTCGCCGCGATTAACCAGTACTTTATGCATGCGTCGCTGTGTAATAAGTGGGGCTATATGCGGATGTATAAGACGATCTACGATGAATCACTCGAAGAGATGAAACATGCTGAACAGCTCATCGATCGGATTCTGTTCCTCGAAGGCTCTCCTACCGTGAGCGATTCCGTGAAAGTGAACATCGGCAAAAACGTGAAAGAGATGTTAGAAAATGATCTTGCCTTAGAAAAAGAAGGACTGCCAGAACTTCGCAAAGCAGTATCGTTCTGCCTGGAACAAGCCGATACTGGCACGCGCGAACTGATCGAGCATATTCTTGTCGGCGCAGAAGAGCACATCCATTGGCTTGAGTCGCAAACCTTTTTGCTGCAACAGGTGGGCTACGAAAATTACTGCGCACAGCAGATTCAGCCTGCGTAGACGGTACCAAAACAGGATAATGGCGATAGGTACAATGAGTGATAACCATAAAGGAGAACGCTCATCAGCACTCGCCTTTATGGATTGATAACGACTTCACGAGTAGGACCACGGAACAGTACTTCCAAGCGGTTCAGCACATCTGTAATCCACCGTGTTGACGAAACTCTACGGTAAGTACAGGTAAGGGTTCATGAGGATACGTAGTGTCGTACGAAAACGTCACGCGACGCATACGGCTCGGTTCGTTCTCATGTCCTACACAAGTGATGAATGGATGTTGTCCCGACGCTTGTGCCGTATGAAACACCTCGACCGCGCTCTTGCCAGAGACAATGACACGACCGTTAGCGAACCCAATCCATTGATCTGCATATCGGGAAAGTAATTGGTCCCGCTGCGCCCAATACTCAGCCTCCTTCGTCTTCCATTGCGGATGAATGCGTCTTGCAATATCAGGAGGCAGACCTGCAATCAAACTTTTCATGCGACACCTCAGTGAATCTCACCCACATCAAGGAATTATGCACCCGGCACATCCGATAGCGAGAGAGAGGATCAGCCAACAAGGGAACAACTCGGTAACAAATCTCATGACATTCAGAGTTCTTTATCATAGGAGAGAGAAACCATCAGAGTCAGTCCTCCGTCCCTCCTGCCTGAAATTTCATCCTCTGCTGCTTGCTACGCAACAGCTCACCACACGGTCTTAACCTCGAACAAAAAAATCTCTCGACTTTCCGCTGCCGCTGTAGACTCAGCATCGTGGCATGGTTCCTGCTGAATAGAAGACAGAGCGTACGATGCGCTGATGCCCAAAGGGAGGAAATTCCCTCATTTCTCCTCCCGTAATTCGGGAGATGGCGTTCCCTCCGTCATCTCCCGCCCTCCTATCAGGCAAAGAAAAGGAGCCATAGGGAGTATGTCCATTGCCCACCGCGAGCGACTAGTTGTGATTGGCAACGGTATGGCTGGTGCCCGAGTTGTCGAAGAAATCCTGCAACGCGATGCCCAACGCTTCACGATCACGATGTTCGGCGCGGAACCGTATGGCAACTATAATCGTATCCTGCTCTCTAACGTCCTGAACGGCTCACAAAAAATCGAAGAAACCATTCTCAATCCGCTAGACTGGTACGCAGAGAATCACATCACGTTACATACTGGCGTGAAAGCGAGGCTGATCGATCGCGTCCGACGCGTTGTTATCGGCAACGCGTTATTTCGTCACGCAACTCCCTACGGCATTGATGGCTGTGATCCCCATGGGAGATTCACCGAGGAACCTTATGATAAGGTCATTATCGCAACTGGCTCGCGTCCGTTTGTTCCTCCCCTGCAAGGCATGGGCAAGCCTGGGACTTTTCTTTTCCGCACGCTCGATGACTGCGAACAGATTGCGCACTATGCGAAACACTGTCGCAAAGCGGTGGTGGTTGGAGGTGGTTTGTTGGGCCTTGAAGCAGCCAGAGGCCTGCTCACCCACGGGGTCGACGTCACGGTCATTGAAGCGCTTCCCCAGCTCATGGCCGCGCAACTCGACCCCGAGTCGGGTGAGTTATTGAAGAAGACAATCGAGCAGATGGGGATTCAAGTCTTGCTGGCCAAACTCTCTTCACAAATTCTCGGCGAAGAACGGGTTACCGGCATTCAGTTCAACGACGGTACGATACTTGATACCGATATGATCGTGGTCAGTACCGGTATCCGCCCGATCACGGAAACTGCCAAAGATTCAGGGCTGACGGTCGAACGCGGCATTGTCTGCGATGACCAACTGCGTACCAATGATCCTGAGATTTTCGCGGTCGGTGAATGTGTCCAGCATCGTGGTATGATCTATGGACTTGTCGATCCGATCTGGCAGCAAGCCAAAACCATTGCGGATGTCCTCACTGACGTGAATCCGCAAGCGACATACCTGGGATCGAAGCTCTCGACTAAACTGAAAGTGATGGGCGTTGAGCTGGCATCAATGGGTGACCCAAGAGCTATCGAGCCTGAAGACGATGTCGTTGTCTATCGCGAACCCTCACGTGGCGTCTACAAACGCATGGTCGTGCGCGATAAGAAACTCATCAGCGCGATTCTTCTCGGCGAAACTGACACCGCTGGTGTATTGGCGCAGATGTTTACCCTTGAAACGGCTGTGCCAGAACGACGCGCGGACTTGCTATTCGGCACCTCGACTGGCGCTCCTATCCTGTCCGTATTCGACCTGCCTGACCAAGCGCAGATCTGTAACTGCAATGGCGTCGCTAAGGGTAAGATCAAAGAAGCAATCATGATCGGCAAATGCAAGTCGATGTCCAAAGTCGGCGCCCACACCAAAGCTGGCACTGGCTGTGGCAGTTGTAAGCCGCTGATTATGCAATTGCTGGAAGTGTATGCCGGTGAAGTGCAGGAAGATCCGACTGAGCACTATTATGTTCCTGGCGTGCCGTTTACCAAGCCGGAATTAATTGCCGCCATCAAAGCCAAGGGACTCAAGAGCGTTAGCGCAGTCTTCCGTGAACTCGCGAGCGGCAAAGAAGATCCCGGTAGCAAGCCGGGACTCGCGTCGCTACTGAAATCGTTGTGGCCGCACGACTACGAAGACGAACGCGATGCGCGCTTCATCAATGACCGCGTGCATGCCAACATTCAACGCGATGCCACGTTCAGTGTGGTGCCGCGCATCTATGGCGGTGTGACCTCAGCCGCAGAGCTGCAGCGTATTGCCGAAGTCGCGGTGAAGTACAACGTACCGCTGGTCAAACTCACTGGTGGTCAACGTATCGACCTTCTAGGAATCAAGAAGGAAGATCTTCCTTCGGTGTGGAAAGATCTCGGCATGCCGAGCGGCCATGCCTACACCAAAGCGTTTCGCACCTGCAAGAGCTGCGTGGGGACTGATTTCTGTCGCTATGGACTTGGTGACTCAATTGCGCTCGCACAAAAAATCGAACGTCGCTTTCAAGGACTCGAATCACCCCACAAGATGAAGCTCGCAACTACTGGCTGTCCACGCAATTGTTCAGAAGCCTACGTCAAAGATCTTGGTGCCGTGGCGATCGAAGGTGGCCAATGGGAAATCTATATCGGCGGCGCAGCCGGTAGTTCAGTACGTAAAGGGGACCTGCTCTGCACGGTCAATACGCATGATGAAGTGCTGAAGTACATGGGTCGCTTCATGCAGTATTACCGCGAGAACGCCAAGTACCTCGAACGCACCTATGGGTTCGTTGAACGTCTCGGTATCGAGCGGTTACGCGACATTCTGATCGAAGACAAAGAAGGCATCTGCGCACGGCTTGATGCAGAAATCAACGCCGCTGTCGCTGCCTATAAAGATCCGTGGCTAGAAGCGGTTGAGCCAGTGCACGCAAGCCAGTTTGCTGAGCCGGTGGTGGTTGCACCAGCAACTCGCTGAAGAGTGGGAGAAAAGGGTAAAGGGGGATGACAAAAACTGAAACGGTGAATCGGTGTAGAAAAAATGAGAGAGATGATGAGTCTACAATCCTTACTAATCAGTGGAGGTCTCATCATGGCCTCACAGCAACTATCGTCAAAACAGGTAGTGAACCTCGGTTCGATTGACTTCATTCCTCTGGGTGAAGGCCGCGCTTACAAAGTCGGGAGTATTGCGGTTACGGTGTTTCGTCCGCGTGATGGTAAACTGTACGCGACGCAAAGCCACTGTCCACATCGCCAAGGCCCGTTGGCGGATGGAATCGTGGGCGCTGGCACCGTCATCTGCCCGTTTCATGCCTGGAAGTTTGATCTCGCCACTGGACATTGCGCCGCCGAGAACGTCACTCTGCGAACCTACCCCGTGTATGAACTCGACGGGCAACTCTTCATAGAAATTGAGTAACTCTTTTTTATGAATGCGCGGAAATCAACTACGGACATCTTCTCCACCCTAGCGCTCGACCGTGCGGCCTGTACTGCGGCGCTGATCGTGGGCGGACTCGTCACACTGTTTATCGCCATCGGCTCGCAGTGGCTTCGACATTTCGACTGGATGCTGCTGCACTACGCAATCGCCTCAGTCTTCGCTTTCGCCGCCAGTACCTATCGCATTGTCTTATGGCTGCGACGTCCACCGACTCAACGCTACTGGCAACAGAACTGGCGTCTGTTCCGCGCCGGTGGCATCAAAAATAGCCTGCAGATTGGCAAGTTACTGTTCAATAGCGTCGGCGCGCAAAAGTTCATCGCGCAACGCAGCCGCTATCGTTGGATCATGCATTTGTGTTTGTCGTGGGGTGGGATGCTCGCCTTCGCCCTCACCTTCCCGTTGGTGTTCGGGTGGGTGCATTTCGAAACCCCTGCCGATGATCTGAATAAATATCACGTCGTGTTCTTCGGCATGAAAGTACAAGAGTTTTCCATTCATTCACTGATCGGATTTATTACCTTCAACATGCTCAACATTGCCGCCGTCATCATGCTGGTCGGCGTGTTGATGGCACTCTATCGTCGTCTGACTGACGGCGGTGCAATTGCGCTCCAGCGTTTCAGCAACGACATCGCTCCTCTTCTTCTCCTCTTGGTGGTTGCGGCCAGTGGCCTCGGGCTCACCATCAGTGCGCATTTCATGAATGGTCGGGGATTTCCGTTTATCGCGGCAACCCACGCAGCCTCAGTGATTATCCTCTTACTCTCATTACCCTTCGGTAAGTTATTCCACATCTTCCAACGGCCAGCTCACATTGGGGTCGGGCTGTACAAACACGCTGGGCAAATGGGTGCACAGGCGCACTGTGGACGCTGCGGGGAAGCCTTCGCTTCGCAAATGCATGTTGACGATCTTAAGCAAGTTTTTGCTGAACTTGGAATGGATGCGCAGCTCGACGGACCGGTGTCGCACTATCAGGAGGTGTGTCCACCGTGTCGGCGACGGTTGCTCGCGCTCAACCAGGGCAAGACGATGACTGCAGTTAAGATGCAGTGGGTAGGAATTGAAGCAGCGCTGAATGGGAGAAACGGAGAGTGGGAGAACGGGAGAGAAAATAGAGAAGAACTTCTTTCACCCATTCCCCCACTCACCCATTCCCCCATTCGTTCTGCTACCGATTCCCACGTGGATACTCCAGCAGCGTAAAGAAAGTAAAAAGAGATGGCACAGCTCCCACTCTCAGAAGAGGCATTCATCGACCGCTACGGTCCCCACCTCAATTACGAACCCGCCGGTGGCTGGCAAGTTAGCACCACGCCAGACCGATTAGTGAAGACGCATTGCTGCTTTTGCGGAGTGCAGTGTGGCATCCAACTCAAAGTGCGCGATGAAAAAGTCGTGGGCTTTGAGCCGTGGTCTGATTTTCCGGTCAATCAAGGCAAGCTGTGCCCGAAAGGGGTCAAGCGCTACCTGCAGAATAATCATCCTGATCGCTTGCTCGCTCCGCTCGTCCGCACCGCAGATGGTTTTCGTGAAGCGGAGTGGGACGAGGTGCTAACCAAAGTGGTCGACAACATGCACCGCATTCAGCAGCAGTATGGCAAAGACGCCTTTGCTCTGCTCGGTGGTGCGTCGCTGACCAATGAAAAAGCCTATCTGATGGGCAAGTTTGCCCGCGTCGCGTTAGGCACTGCCAATATCGACTACAATGGTCGGTTGTGTATGGTCTCGGCCGGCGCAGGCAACAAGATGGCCTTCGGTATCGATCGGGCAGCGAATCCGTGGAGCGATATTCCACTCGCGAAATGCATTATCGTCACTGGCAGTAACGTTGGCGAATGCTTTCCGATTCTCACTAATTATCTCTGGCGTGCGCGTGATAATGGAGCAAAACTGATTGTTATTGACCCGCGCATGACACCGATCGCACGAACAGCGGATCTGTTCTTACCAGTCCGCCCTGGACGCGACAGCGCACTGATGAACGGCATCCTCCATGTCATGATCGAACGCGATTGGCTCGCTCATCAGTTTATTGCTGAACATACAGTGGACTTTGATAAGGTCCAAGAAACGGTCGCTGCCTACACTCCGCAATACACTGCCGAGATCGCTGGTGTACCAGCCGCGAATATCATCAAGGCCGCCGAGATGTGGGGCGAGGCGCCGACGTCGATGTTGCTCCATGCACGCGGTATCGAACATCACACCAAGGGTGTCGAGAATGTCCTTTCCTGCATTAACTTGGTGTTAGCCAGTGGACGTATCGGTCGCCCAGGCTGCGGATATGGCACCATTACCGGCCAAGGCAATGGCCAAGGTGGACGCGAACACGGCCAGCGTTGCAACCAGCTTCCTGGTGGACGTGACATCGAGAACCTGCATCACCGCCAGGAGATTGCTACCTTCTGGGGGATCGAAGAAGCTGAGCTGCCGCAGAAAGGACTCACGGCAGTCGAGATCTTCGACGCCATCAACGAAGGCAAAATCAAAGGACTGTTGTCGATCTCTTTTAATCCGCTGGTGTCGCTACCGAACGCGAGTCTCACCAAGGCGGCTTTAGAAAAACTGGAGTTCTACGCGGCAATCGAACCTTTCATGTCGGAAACCGCGCGGCATGCGGATGTTGTCCTCGCTGGTTCACTGCAAGAAGAAGACGAAGGCACGGTCACCAACGGTGAAGGGCGTGTCATTCGCTTACGGCAATCAGTTAAGCCACCAGCCAATGCTCGGGTCGATTGGGAGATCATTATCGATATCGCCCATCGCTTAGGCAAAAAATCATTCTTTCCGTATCACAAAGCTGAAGACCTGTTCAGTGAATTGACGCGCGCGTCTGCCGGTGGACCGATTGATTACGCAGGGATCACCTACAAACGCATTGAGGACAATAAAGGCGTCTTCTGGCCTTGTCCGAACCCACAACATCCTGGCACGCCACGCTTGTTTGAAGGTGGCAAGTTCGCCCATCCTGATGGCAAAGCACGATTTCACGCCATCCAGTATCGTCCACCTGCCGAAGACATCGACGCGGAGTATCCGATCCTCATGACCAGCGGTCGCGTTGTCTCGCAGTATCTCAGTGGCACCCAGACGCGACGGATTGGCCCATTGGTGGATCAGTATCCATCTCCGCAAGTGGAGATTCATCCAATGTTGGCGCAGAAAATCGGTATCAAATCTGGTGATACTGTCCATGTCGAAAGCCGCCGTGGCGAACTGTATTTGCCTGCACTGGTAGTGAAGACTATTCGGCCAGACACGATTTTCATTCCTTATCACTGGCCAGGTGCTCGCTCAGCCAACCGTGTCACTAATCGTGTTCTTGATCCGATCTCTAAGATTCCTGAGTTTAAGGTGTGTGCGGTACGGATCAACAGAGTAGATTTCGGAATGCGGATTGCGGATTGCGGATTGGCAAAGACGGATAATACCCTCTCCCTCGATGGGAGAGGGTTAGGGAAAGGGTGATTATCTCATGACCATGGAATTCTTTGTTGATCCCTCGCGCTGTATTGGCTGTCAGGCCTGTTTTCATGCCTGCGCGGAGTGCGAAAGTCATCGCGGATTGTCGATGATTCACCTCGACTTTGTTGATCGTTCGAGTTCACCGCAAACGACACCAACCGTCTGCATGCATTGCGAGGATCCGACCTGCGCGAAAGTGTGTCCGGCTGATGCGATCAAACAGACCGCCGAAGGCATAGTGCAATCCGCGCTAAAGCCGCGCTGCATTGGCTGCTCGAACTGTGTGTTGTCTTGTCCGTTTGGTGTACCGCGCTACCTACCCGCGCAAGATCAGATGATGAAATGCGACATGTGTTACGATCGTACGTCGGTTGGGCTCGCGCCAATGTGCGCAACTGTTTGTCCGAGCGGCGCGCTCTATTATGGTCCACGCGAGACAATCGAAAAGAGCCGCCGAGAAACACCAATCAACTCTTTCACCTTTGGCCGTCGCGTGGTCAAGACTAAAGTCAACATGATGGTCGGGAATGGGGCTGAAGAGTTGGACATCGATGTGGCAAGCTTCATGCTGGGGATTAGGGGTTGGCAGGAAAAAGGCTCTGGGATTTAGTAGAAAAAGACAATGGATACACACTCCCATACTTTATCATCTCCGGTTGCATCAAACATGACAAACCAACCCCTAACCCCGAACCCCCACCCCCCAGCTTTTCCCATTCCCTGGGAAGACGAACAAACCGTTACACGCCGTAACTTCATGTCGTTCGTCTTGCTACTTTCGACCACGCTTCTAGCGAGCACTGGCCTCCTTGGGCTCGTCAACTGGTTTCAGCGGCGATCAACTGCGCAGTTTACTCCCGCATTGATCGCTACAGTGAATGATGTACCGATCGCAAGTGCGAAGCTGTTCTCCTATCCAACTGCCCATGACCCGTGCCTGCTCATTCGTCTCGCAGAGAATCAGTTCGTCGCCTACAGTCAGAAGTGCACTCATCTTTCGTGCCCCGTGATTTATCAAGCGCAAAAGAACGAATTTTTCTGCCCGTGTCATGCTGGGCGGTTTGCGGTCGATGACGGACGTGTGCTTGGTGGCCCACCGCAACGGCCGCTTCCGCGCATCCTACTCAATGTGAAAGGCCACGAAGTGTGGGCGACTGGAGTCCACGTATGAGCACCCTGCCGACCACGGGCTATCAGCAACGGAATAACGTCTTTTCTCTAACTGCACTTTCAATGATTGTTTTGCTGTGCTTACAAATTTGGCTCTTTATCGAGGTCACGCATATCTCTTTAGGTGGGGATGGGCATTTTTCCTTACTGGCAACGGTTCTTTCTTTCATGTGCACCGCCGGAAACTGGCAATTGTGGACACTCCTCCATCGTAGAATTGGCGACTTCAGCCGATAAGAACAAAAAGACTTCAGGAGGGTGATCCATGCAAAAGAACGCATTTCAACGTGAACACATCGTCGACCAGATCAAGACCTTCTTTAGTGGTGTCCACGACATCTCAGACTTTTATCTCCGTATGTACACACTGAGCGGTATCTGTCGCACCTGCGATGGTCGCGGCTACGTGAACAGCACTGAAGAGGCCTGCCCAACGTGCCACTCCAGCGGCAGCAGTGACGTATGGCGTAATGCAGCACTAGCAAAGCAACAAGCACAGGAGCGGTAACGAACTTCGTGCGCACAGCGCACGCTACCTACCTGCGCTGCGCCACAATCAATTGCGCGATTCCCCCAGAAAGCGGATGACGCACCACCTGCTGAAACCCAGCCTGCTCAATCATGGCGCGAAATTCAGACGGACTGGGGAGATAGGACACTGACTTCGGTAAGTATGCATACGCCTGACGGTCCGAGAGAAGCCCGCCGACAAACGGCACCACACGGTTAAAGTAAAACTGATGGCCCCAACGCAAGACGACATTGGCAGGAGTATCGACTTCGAGCAGTGCCATTCTGCCGTCGGGCTTCAGTATGCGCGCAGCCTCAGCCAGCGCGACGGGAATCGATACAAAGTTGCGCAACGCAAAGCCTGATAGCACGACTGTCGTCGATGCATCTGGCAAGGGAACGCAGCCAGCATCAGCTTGAACAAACGAAGCCTTGATTCCTCGTCGTCGTGCACCCACCAGCATATTGCCAGCGAAATCCACGCCGATCACCCGAGCACCGGTTTGTGCAGCCAGTTCACTGAGATCTCCAGTCCCACAAGCGAGATCGACAACAACATCTTGTGAAGTTATCGCAACGGTACGAATCGTCTGTCGTCGCCAGCGCTGGTCGAGTTGAAACGAAAATAGACGATTGAGCGCATCGTAGCGCGGCGCGATGCGGTCGAACATCGTCCGTACGTACACCGCCTTGTCGTCAGTAGAAGGAAGAGCTCCTGGTAATTGCAGATTGCGGATTGCGGATTGCGGACTCTCTGGAACAGATTGCGGAGTGTGGATCGTGGATTGTGGGCCAACTTCTGTGGGTTGTTGCTTAGACATGAGTTGTTAGTTGCTGACCTTATTCTTCCTTGCAGTTTTTATCGAGGTTACGGTAATAGCAACGAGTTGGTTAGCCTCGATCAGTAGTTCTCCTACTTCTTTTTTGCCGAGAATTCCTGTTTCAACTAAAAGGTCGAGCCAATAGCCTGACTCATCTGCTTCTTCTTCGACGATCCCCATCTTTGCAATAAACTCAGCCGCAGATCTAGCTCGACATGCAGCTCGGTAGTTTGCCCCAACTGAAGTTCCACAACGAAGTAATTGTCGCCCACTTACGTCGGCAGTTCTACTTCTTGGTAACTTTTCTACAAGCTGAATAATCTACAGCGCGAAAGCCCTCGTGCGTTTCTGCATCTCGCTGGCATTCATCATCCCCTTCTATCTATTTTTTTCATTGTCTTCCCAATCCGCAATCCGCAATCGCCGATCCGCAATTGTTTACACGATCTTCTCACTCGGCGTGGCAATCTTGCGCATCGGCTCGTACCGCGCAGATGGAACTCGTAAGGGATACGGAGTATCACTGTCATCCCAGTGGGGATCTTCGAGACCATCGAACACTTCCCGCAAGCGCTGGCCCCAGGTGCTACGGATCATGTGAAAGTACGGGTTGCTGTCATCAATGCAGACGACCTGATCACTGCGCAATTCCCCTTCACGGTAGACGAGCAGGTCGAGTGGCAAGCCTACAGTAAGGTTCGATTTCAGCGTCGAATCCATCGACACCAGAGCACACTTGGCGGCTGTGTCCAACGGAGTGCTCGGTGCGATCAGCCGATCAAGGACCGGCTTGCCATACTTCGATTCGCCAATCTGAAAGAAACAGGTCTCACGTGTCGCTTCGATAAAATTGCCCGCCGAATAGACGAGGAACATGCGCATGGCCTCGCCTTTGATCTGGCCGCCGATGATCAGTGAAGCGTTAAATTCAATACCAGCGGTCTGCAGCGCCTCACCATCATCGTGCTGCACCCGCCGCACGGTGGCACCGAGCACACGCGCAACGTCAAACATGTTGGTCGCATTCCAGATCGTCAGCGGTTCTGTTTCAGAACCACGCGAGAGCGCCTCGACTTGTAGCAATTCGCGTATCGACTGCGACACTGACAGATTGCCAGCCGACAGCATGACGATGAAACGGTCACCTGGCTTCTCGTAGATCATCATCTTCCGAAACGTGCTGATCTGATCCAAGCCCGCGTTCGTACGCGAGTCAGACAGGAAGACCATCCCAGCATTCACGCGGATGCCAATGCAATAGGTCATAGCGAACAATACCTCTGCTCCAAGATTGGCAGTCTGGAGCTTTTCCCATACAGCGGATTGCCGTTACCGTGCCGTAGTTATTGCCCTCACCCGTACTCGCTGCGCTCGCACTGCCCTCTCCCTGGCAGGGAGAGGGATAGGGTGAGGGTCGAGTGCTGGGAACCGGGGAAGGGACAATCGCAATTGCTCTCTTCGTTAATCTACTCACATCTGCCGTTGATTTTGCGACCCCACCGTAACAGCTCCGCCGATCGGTTGCAAAGCAAAGAAGGTCGCGAAGATGCTATCGCCAACCAGATTGAGCTTGGTCTGAAAGGCATCGAGGAATTCGTGGAGGCCAGTACGCATGATGTTCTCAACTCGGGCATACGCTAACTCCGCTCGTAGTTGGCCAAGAAGCTGTTCAGCCGGATTACAAAAGGCGCCGATCGGTGTACTCGACACCGCATGGAGTGACTCGTCTGCTTTGGTCAGACAGTAATGGAGTGAGCGGGGAAATTCGCGATCAAGCAAAAGGAACTCAGCGATGCGATCTGGGCTCAAATCATGATAGCGCTTGCGATACATTTCCAACGCGCTCATCGAACGTAACACTGCCGCCCACTGAATGTCATCGAACGGTGTCCCGACATCAGCAACCGACGGCAGCAAAAGAAAGTACTTCACATCAACCATACGTGAGGTTTTATCCGCTCGCTCTAACAATTGCCCCATACGGCAGAAATGCCAGCCTTCGCCATGTGACATGGTTGCATTCGTCAGCCCTTCAAACAGATGGCTGGCCATCCGTACCTCGCGGAAGAACTCGTATGGCGCTTCCCGCACGCGCGTGATCGCCTCAGGGTCGCGCATCATCAGGTAAAACATATTCACCTGTTCCCACATCGACGAGGAAATGATTTCTCGCACCGAGCGGGCATTCTCACGCGCCGCGCGCAGGCACGACAAGATTGAGTTCGGGTTCTCACGATCAAACGTCAAAAATTGCACGACGTTTTCTCGGGTCGCTTCCTTATGCCGTTCGGCAAACAGCTCATCATCACCAGTGGTAATGACCAATGGCTTCCATTGCTCGCTCGCCCCCTCAGGCAAATCTAACATCAAGTGCAGGTTGACATCAATGAAGCGGGCGACATTCTCGGCCCGTTCAATGTAGCGACTCAGCCAGTAGAGACTATCAGCAACACGCGATAACATAGATTCCTCAGTTGTACAGTACCCAGGTATCTTTACTGCCCCCACCTTGGGAGGAATTCACCACCAGTGATCCCTTTCTGAGCGCGACGCGCGTCAGCCCACCAGGGAGCACATAAATATCCGAGCCATAGAGAATGTACGGTCGCAGATCGACGTGTCGCCCCTCGAAATGGTCATCGACAATCACCGGCACGCGCGATAACGACAAGGTCGGCTGGGCAATATAATTGCGGGGATTGGCACGGATCAGTTCAGCAAACTGCGCACGGGCGTCAGGAGTAGAGTGCGGACCGACTAACATACCATAGCCACCAGATTCGTTGGCGGCTTTGACCACCAGCTTGTCGAGGTGCTCCAGCACATACGTCCGTTCTTTGTCGTCCCAACAGACATACGTCGGCACATTAGGAATGATACTCTCTTCACCAAGATAGTACTTAATGATCTTGGGAACGTAGGCGTACATCACTTTATCATCGGCAATGCCCGTTCCTGGCGCATTGGCTAAGGCAACGCGCCCAGCTTTGTATACCTCCATCAATCCAGGCACACCCAGCATCGAGTCAGGTCGGAACGTCAGCGGATCAAGAAAATCATCATCAATGCGACGATACAAAACATCAACTTGTTGCAAGCCTTTGGTCGTGCGCATTTTCACTAGACCATCCGATACAACCAGGTCGCGACCTTCAACGAGTTCCACACCCATTTGTTGGGCTAAGAACGAGTGCTCGAAGTACGCCGAGTTGTAAATGCCAGGACTGAGCACAGCTACTGTTGGCGACTGGAGGTAGTCAGCCGCTAGGGCTTGCAGCATCGTCAGCAAGTGACTGGGGTAATCGTCCACTGGGCGAACACGAGAAGCTCCGAACACCTGCGGAAACGTGCGCTTGAGAATCTGCCGACTCTCCAACACGTATGACACCCCAGACGGACAGCGCAGGTTATCCTCCAACACATACATCTGCCCATCACGATCACGCACCAGATCAGTCCCAGTAATATGGCACCAGACCCCTCGTGGTGGCTGGAGTCCAATACAGGCCTGGCGGAACGACCGGGCGGAATAGACGATCTCCTCAGGAATGATTTTATCCTTGAGTACTTTCTGCTCGTGATAAATGTCGTTGATGAACAGATTCAGCGCATAGACGCGCTGCTTGAGGCCACGCTCCAGGCGTTCCCATTCTGCCGCCTCGATAATGCGCGGCACGATATCAAAGGGAAAGATACGTTCTGTCCCGGAATTATCTCCGTAGACATTGAAGGTGATCCCCCGGTGCAACAGCGCACGTTCAGCCGCTTGCTGCCGCTGTATCAACTCGCCCTTAGTGAGGGAATCAATACGCTGTTGGAGCAGACGTGCCCCAGCCCGAGGTTGGCCGTTCTCTGCAAACATTTCGTCATAAAAATCCCCAGTGTCGTACCCGGCAAACGTGACCATAACGACTCCCTCTGTGTAAACCGCAAAATCCCAAAAGGAGAACGCATAGATCGTACCAACAGCAATTCGGAGCGTGCGGTGGAACGATCACCTGTTGCTATGACCAAAAGCTAAGAAAAACCAGGGCCTTCAGCAAGAGTCCCCCTGCAGAGCTCATTAATGCGCGTTGATCCCGCTTAAATCTTCACCACAGAGTGCCGCGTCTTTATGCAGGTGGCGTAGCGTAGGCCCATCGCACGTGACCACTTGTGAACAAAAACAGTGGGCCTCAAATTGCTACGATCTCGCAGCACAACATTACGTTTTTCCAACCAGGTTGTTGTCGGTTGATAACGCCTTGAATTACCAGGAGCTTTTTCGGGGGATGATGCCAGCGCAACCATTATCGACAGAAGACTGCCCAGAGAAACAGCAGGATTGCATACAGGGTTGTTGCTTGAGCAACACTGCGTGGACTTGTGTAAATTTTCAATCTGGAGTCGAGGATGAAAGATTCATTCATTCCGGTGATCCGGCACGGTATTGATTGGCTCGCGCGTGGATTCGCGAAGCTGCAACAACAACGACTTTCGCGGACTGAAGAACTGCGACAATGGACGGCTGAACTAGAACACACCAATTCAAAGCTGGCACAGGAGGTCTACGAACGCAAACGCGCAGAAAAAGACCTGCGTGCCGCTGAAGCGAAATATCGCAGCATTTTCGAACACGCGGTCGATGGTATCTTTCAAACTACGCCAGAAGGCCAATATCTCAGCGTTAATCCAGCTCTGGCTTCGATTTATGGCTATGAAACACCAGAAGAACTGATGGCGAGTTTGACCGACATTAGCGGGCAATTATATGTCGATCCATCACGGCGCGAGGAATTTACCCGCCTTCTGCACGCGCAGAATACGGTGACTGGCTTTGAATCTCGGGTCTATCGGCGCGACGGCAAGGTGATCTGGATCACGGAAACTGCCCGCGCGGTTCGTGATGCCAGCGGCATCCTTCTCTATTACGAAGGCATTGTCGAAGACATCACCGAGCGGAAACACGCTGAGGAAGAGCTGCACAAAGCAAAGCTCGCGGCTGAGGAAGCGACCAAAGCCAAGAGTGAATTTCTCGCTAACATGAGCCATGAGTTGCGTACGCCGTTGAATGGCATCATTGGCATGACCGACTTAGCCCTCGATACCCACCTGACATCAGAGCAACGTGAATATCTCACCATTGTCAAAGACTCCTCGCTGTCGTTATTGGATTTGGTCAACGACATTCTTGATTTCTCCAAGATTGAAGCAGGAAAACTCACGCTTGATCCGGTCAATTTCTCCTTGCGCGACGACCTGGCGATGGCGATCAAAGCGCTAACGCTGCGCGCCCAGAACCAAGGGTTGAAACTCGACTGTCATATTGCCCCGGATGTGCCAGAGACATTGTTCGGTGATCCAGGACGTTTGCGTCAGGTTGTGGTCAACCTGGTCAGCAACGCCATTAAGTTTACCCACGCCGGTGAAGTAACGATAAACGTCTCAGTAGAGTGGCAACTCAAGGATGAGCTGTGTTTGCATTTCGCTGTCACCGATACTGGCATAGGCATCGCCCCAGAGAAGCAGAAGCTGATTTTCGATCCCTTCACGCAAGCTGACGGTTCGACCACCCGAGAGTTTGGTGGTACTGGATTGGGATTAGCAATCTACTCACAACTTGTCGCGATGATGGGCGGAACGATCTGGGTCGAAAGTGCAATCAACCAGGGCAGTACATTTCATTTCACCGCGTGTCTTGGTGTGCGTGATGGTGAGACATCACAACCTGTACAAGTGACAGCAAAACCCAGCATAGCTTCCCAGCCACTGCATATTCTCGTAGTCGAAGACAACCCGGTCAATCAACGCCTGGCGGTCTTGTTACTGAAAAAACGTGGCCACTCCGTCGTTGTCGCCAACAACGGCAAGGAAGCACTGGCCATGCTGGCGAAAGAGACCTTTGCTTTGGTGTTGATGGATGTGCAGATGCCGGTAATGGATGGCTTCGCAACGACGAAGGCGATTCGCCAGCAGGAAGAATCGACCAACAAGCACTTGCCGATTGTCGCACTCACGGCGCATGCGATGCGTGGCGACCAAGAGCGCTGCCTGGCTGCAGGCATGGATGCGTATCTCTCCAAACCGTTGCAAGCGCACCAACTGTTTGCCGTGATTGAGCGATTGTGTTCGTACACTGGTACGTATCAAGGAGATGAGGAGGGCAGTAGGCATGAGGCGACACGCGAGCTGTCGGAAGTTGTCTTTGACCAAGACACAGCTCTCGCGCATGTTGAAGGAGATCACGCACTGTTACGAGAAGTTGTCGGCTTGTTTTTAGTCGAATCACCAGAATTGTTGGCCGCCATGCGCGACTCGATTGCCCGAGGTGACGGACAGATGCTTCAACAAATCGCACATTCCATGAAAGGTGCAGTCAGTAGCTTTGGCGCGTATGCCGCATGTGAGGCCGTACTCAAGTTAGAAGCGCTCGGGCAAGAGGGGAATCTGGGGCAAGCCGAAATAGCATGCGCGGAGCTGGATCGTGAGATCGCTCATCTTACACGGGCATTGGCAGAGTATCGGGAGGCAGTAGAAGCATGAGAAGTTTAGGCAATACCACACGAAATTCCCTCTCCCACCGGGAGAGGGCTAGGGTGAGGGGATAAGAAATTGCGGATTGACGAATGCGAATTGTGGATTAGGGCAGCGACGATCGAGCCTGTCATTTTTCTTATTCCGCAATCGACAATCCACAATCGACAATTAGGGCCCCCTCATCCTGACCTTCTCCCTGAGGGAGAAGGAACCTAATGGCGTACCTGCTAGCAAGTGCGGATCTAACTGCGTCTCATCAACCCATGAATAAAACGCAACTTCTCCTTGACTCCAGGCGAAACCACCTCCGGCGCGACATCCATAGTGCCTTTACTACGATTCAACTCATTGAGCGCAACCCCGAGTTCCTGATAGCGCGTGACCATCGCCTCAAGATCGTGTAGTGGGAGTTGCTCCCTGGCAATGTTCACGTGATAGGCCGTATCGAGCAGGCTGACGATATCGACGTAAACCGCAAAGGTTTCAGCAAAATCTTCCCACGGATGCATAGTTGCGTAGGCGCTCACGAAGTGTGACTGCCAATGGTTAGGCGGTGGCGCGTTGTAATACCTATTGGCCGCGTCCTGATAGCTGGGATTCAGCGGATCACCGAAAATCTGGGCAAAGGCGACATCGCGTTGGTATTTGACCAGCACCTCCCAATAATAATGGCCAATCTCATGGCGAAAATGGCCAAGCAAGGTGCGCTGGGCTTCGCCAAAGGCGACTCTTAATCGTTCGCGTTCGACGTCATCCGCCTCACGAATGTTAATAGTGATGACGCCATTCACATGGCCAGTGTAGACCTCTTCTTTGATGCCGATCGACTGCCAATGTTCGTTGGCCAGCATAATATCTGCCTTGAAGTCAAAGTACAGCGGCGGCCACACGCCGTGGATCTCATTGCTGTAAGGGAGCTGGAGCAGATCTAAGTCATACAACAAGCGACGCTTCGCGACCTCTAAGCGGTACCACTTCTCCCGATTTCCAGGCACGCTCAAGTCAGGAATCGTCCGCGTCAACCGGCAACGCTCACACAACGGAGCCGCTCCAGAAGAGCTGGCGTCTTGCCCTGCACCAGAGACGCACCAGTTGCAGATATTGTACGTGACATAGTTGTAACACTTCACAAGTGGTGCTGCACATGTCGGATTGCCGCAGGAAAAACTATTGGTGGCGGTCGGAAGCAATGGAACAAGAAGGCGACATACCGGACAAAATCCAACGTCGCGACTGCATCGCAAACAGAAGCTGTTGTCGAAGAACAAGGGGTTATCGCAAAGGCAGCGAAAGGTACGCATGGACAAACTCTCGTGCAAAAGGGAGTTGGCTATATTTTTATTCTGCTACTCGATCAATTTACTTTGTGGCGTGTGTTTCTTTTTTTTACTCCTCTCCCGCCAATATGCCTTCAAGATCGCGTCCGCCGTACAGAACACGCTCTATCAAGAGAGACGCTTGCCCTACCCTGTAGAAAATCAAATATCTCTCAAATCCCTTCACGCGCCAGATCCGTAAATTTTGTAAGAGGGGGTGCGTTGTCTCATACTTACGTCCAGCCTCTGGATGCTCGGCCAGGAACGTAAACGCCTTGCGGATATCCCGAACAAACCGTAGCGCTGTCGCTGGCTGCTGCTCCTGGAGATACGTCACGATCTCAGCCATGTCGGTCTCTGCGGCTCGCTCGATCTGGACACGCAAGGTCACGGTTTTTCACGCTTACGTTTGCGCGGAGGTGTCGACTTTCCTCGGGCTAACGTTTCTAGTCGTGCCCAGAAATCTGGGGTGACATCTCGATAGTCACCACGTTCCACCGCTTCCAGTAGCTTCGCTTCGAGTCGTTGTCGAGCAGCATGCTCTTGATCGGCACGAATGAGCGCCCGGACATATTCACTGACAGTATGAAATCCTTGCGAGACTACTCGCTTCTTGACAAAGGCTTCCAGTGTACGTGGGATCGGAACGCTGAGAATTTTAGCATCAGTCAATTCGGTTGGCATGGTTCAAGCATAACAAAGATATGAATTATTCACAATAAATCATAACGCGTGTTTCAAAGGCGAACACCTGACGTCCTACGACCGAGTAACAACACCCTCAACCCGCGTCACCGCCACATTCACTTGCAACTCATGCTGCACCCCACCAAGGATGGTGCCTTTAAGAGGCGTGACGTCACTGTAGTCACGCCCCCAGGCGACGACGATATGCTGATCAGCAGGAATGAGATTGTTGGTCGGATCAAAATCGACCCAGCCAAGTTCAGGGCAGTACACCGACACCCAGGCATGCGATGCAGTGGCACCGATCAGTTCCTTTTGTCCCTCTGGTGGACGGGTCTCTAAATAGCCACTGGCATAGCGTGCAGCGAAGCCAAGTGAGCGTAGGCAGGCGATGGCAAAATGGGCGAAGTCCTGACAGACACCGCGCTTATGCGCTAACACATCACGCACTGGTGTCGCCACCGTGGTAAAACCTGCGTCATAGGTAAACTCAGTAAAAATCCGCTGCATGAGATCGTGCACGGCGGACAAAAACGGGCGATGCGAGGGAAACGACTCAACTGCGTAGCGAACAAATTCAGCATCGCTACGAATCAGCGGAGAATCAAGCTGAAACTGTCGCGCGTCTAAGACATCACGGCTGGTTTCGCCATGCAGGGACTTCTGCGCCTCTTCCCATGTTGGCGAGTGTTCAAGCTGCGGAGGCGTCAGTGGCAAGAGTTCGACTTCACTGTGCGCCGTCACTTGTAACACCGTATGTGACTGTTCAATGGAAAAATACGCGACGCGATTACCAAAGGCATCGTTGCGCTCGTGATAGACCTTAGGTTGTGGCGCCACGTCAATCCCAGCGTCAATGCAGCGCTGGCTCGTCAAGCTGCGCGGAAACAGGCGCGCTTCGTTGTGACAGAGCGAGATTGCCTCACTATACTGATACCGCGTGGTGTGGTTCACCCGATAACGCATCACTGTATGTCCACAAGCTGATGTGGCAGTTCGCTCTGACGAAAATAACTTTCCGTGATCGCATCAGACAGCGAACGCAGTAACTGTCCAAGGCGTGTCAGGAGTTGATCCAACCCTTCGCGCTCTTCCTTCCCCTCAGGCACGGTTAAGAGGGGATCGACTTCTGCCAGACGTAGCAGGGTGAGGGTTTCGAGCACCAGTCGTTCTTCACGACTGCGTTGCGACAAAATAGTTTTCTGCGGCAGTGAGGTCACGTGCTCTTGCAAGCGCACAATTTGATACACCACCGAACGTGGCGCGCCTTCGTCTAACAACAGCAGATCGAGTACTGGCGCGACTTGCGGCGCCGCACGATAGCGCCGTCGATACGTCACTACGTTATCGGTCATGGTCAACAGCGTTTCCCATAAGGTAGTCTCGGAATCCTCAACCGCAAAACAAACCGGACGCAGTAAGCCGAGACCAAACGTCGCTCGTTCTAGACGGCGACCCATATCGAGAAAGCGCCAGCCATAGCCGCGATTCATCCGTTCAGTGGTTAAGCCTGTCAGCGCAGCCAGTCCGAAGATCACTTGCTCTAACCCCGTCATCGCTCCGCTCACATATTGCGGTGGCTCAGCAAACACATGAGCGAGGTTGTTCACCACACGCCAGCAATCATCAGAAAGACGATCGCGCACGGAACGGGCCGCCAGAGTCAAATTTTGCAGCGTATATTGGATGCTCCCAGGTCGACGCCCGTTGTGAATAATATCGAGCAATTCCTCTTCCGGATCAGCCAGACGTTTGTCTGCACCCTCGCCGATGAAACCCGGATAGGTCGTGGTCACATGCGTCAACATGCGCAGCAAGATCGGTAAGAGCGCATCATCAGGAAACGTACTGGCTTCAACCACGCGCTGAAAAATAGCGCGCAGGATCCGCGCGGTCCCTTCTGCGCGTTCTGCATAGCGACCTAACCAAAAGAGATTATCGGCAACCCGACCAGGCACCTCCCCGCGCGAGCGGCTGACATCAACGGTAGCCGATGTCGGTAACAAACTGATCTCACGCTCTGGCTCTGACGCCAGGATCCATGTGTCTTTGCTAATGCCACCTTGCTGATTCGAGACAATCCAGCTCCCCGCACTGGGAGCAACACGCGTCAGCCCCCCAGGCATGGCGACATACGCATCGTTGTAAGCAGTCAAGAAGGCACGCAGCACCATTGCCCGTGGCGCTAATGCCTGCTCGGACAGGACTGGCGTGGTCGATAGCGCCACGCGCTCTTGGCCAACAAACAAATGTGGCTTGGCGTTGATCTGTTCAGCCAGGCGTTGGCGTTCTGCTGAGCTCACGTATTCACCAAAGACCGCCGCGGTAGTGGCATGCGGAAAAATCGGCTTAATCACCAGCCGCTGCAGATTTTCTAAAACGTATGTTCGCTCCTTTTCGCTCCCACACCACCAGGTCGCCACTGACGGTAAACGCAAGTCTTGCCCTAACAAATGACGTGACAGACTAGGCAGAAACGCCATCAGCGCAGGGTTCTCTAGCACACCGCTCCCCAAGGGGTTCACGATGGCCACATGCCCGAGGCGTGTGGCCTGCAGCAACCCCGGTACACCCAACAAGGAATCGGCACGGAGTTCTAGAGGATCACAGAAGGTGTCGTCGACACGACGTAAGATCACATCGACCGGCTGTAGTCCGTCAACCGTACTGAGCCACACGCGACCATCACGAACCGTGAGGTCACCACCTTGCACCAACAGGAACCCGAGATAGTTCGCGAGATAGGCATGCTCAAAGTAGGCCTCGTTTCCTGGCCCAGGAGTTAACAAGACGATGCGCGGATTGTCTCGCCGTTGTGGAGCCAGCTCACCAAGCGTCGTGCGCAGCGCACGGAAAAAGAGTGCGAGTCGATGTACGTGCGAGTCACGGTAGAGGCTCGGAATCACGCGCGACAAGACAATGCGGTTTTCCAGCGCATAGCCAGAACCAGAAGGCGCTTGCGTACGATCACCCATGACCCAGATGCTGCCATCTGGTGCACGGCCAAGGTCGGCAGCGTACAACGGTAAATAAGAATTTCCTGCGGGTCGCACGCCACTGCACGGCAAGAGAAAGCCTGGATGAGCATAGACGATTTCTGGCGGCAATAAGCCACGCGCGATCAACGTGCGGGGACCATACAAGTCCGCCAGAATGAGGTTGAGCAATTCGGCACGCTGGATCAGCCCCCGTTCGATCGTGCTCCATTCCTGACTCGTCACCAGCAGCGGGACAAGATCAAATTCCCACGGACGAGTCATGCCGCGCGGGTCGTCATAGACAGTGTACGTAACACCATTCTCTCGGAGCAGACGTTGAGCCTCAACCTGGCGACGGAGGAGTTCCTGGGTACCGAGCTTCTCCATGGACTGCATCAGATAATCCCAGTGTGGGCGCACTTCACCGGTCATGGAGGACATCTCATCATAGGAACTCATCAATGGAGTGTACCTCGACAGGCCGGCAGCATGCCCGTTACTCTGCGACAGATCAGCACTCATAGTGATACCGCAGATCGAGGGTATGCGGAAACTCGCCGTGCGGTTCCGCTGCTGGCGGCTGCATTGGCCCAGGTGTATGTCCGTGTGGCCAGAAACGGGCTAAGCGTCGTGCCTCGGCTTCGTTGGCATTGACGGGAAAGGTCACATAATTGCGACCACCAGGGTGTGCGACGTGGTAAGTACAACCACCAAGCGAATGTCCAATCCATGAGTCAACGATATCAAAGACCAGCGGACTATGCACTGGCAGGGTTGGATGCAAGCCAGACGGCAATTGCCACGCTTTGTAGCGCACGCCAGCGACATATTCTCCATGCGTGCCAGTTGCTCGCAGTGGTATACGCCGTCCGTTACATGTCACAATATGTCGTGTACCAGTCATGCCGGTCACTTTCACTTGCAGCCGCTCCAGTGACGAATCGACATAACGAGTTGTTCCACCAGCACCAGCCTCTTCGCCAAGCACGTGCCACGGTTCAACCGCCATGCGCAACTCTAGACGCATATCTTGTACTTGAATCTCGCCATAGTGAGGAAAGCGAAACTCAAAGAACGGCGCGAACCATTCGAGCGCAATAGGATAGCCAGCCTGTTGCATCTCGTTGACGACCGCGCGCAGATCTTGCCAGAGAAAATGCGGCAGCATGAAGCGATCCTGCAGAGCCGTCCCCCAACGAACAAGTGGATGCTGATACGGTGTCTGCCAGAAACGTGTGACTATCGCACGCACCAGCAGCATCTGTACGACGCTCATCCGTACATGCGGTGGCATCTCAAACGCACGCATTTCCACCAGCCCTAAACGCCCGCTGGAGGTTTCTGGTGAATAGAGTTTATCAATACAGAACTCCGCGCGATGAGTGTTGCCGGTCACGTCAACCAATAAATTGCGGAACAAGCGATCGACTAACCACGGTGCCAGCGCTTCGCCGCGTGGAGTTTGGCGAAAGGCGAGTTCGAGTTCGTACAGACTTTCATGACGGGCTTCGTCGACACGCGGTGCTTGACTGGTAGGCCCAATGAACAAACCGGAAAAGAAATACGAGAGACTGGGATGATGCTGCCAATAGGTCAGCAGACTTTGCAATAAATCTGGCCGTCGTAAAAACGGACTATCGGCCGGAGTCGCCCCACCTAACGTCATGTGATTGCCACCACCAGTGCCAGTGTGGCGTCCATCGATCATGAATTTCTCTGTACCTAGGCGCGACAAGCGTGCTTCTTCGTGCAGAACTGTCATGTGTTCAACGACTTCCGTCCACGTATGTGCGGAATGAATATTGACCTCAATGACACCTGGGTCGGGAGTGACAGAAAAGTGCTTCAGTCGCCAATCTGCTGGCGGAGGATAGCTTTCAAGAAAGACCGGACAGTTTAGCTCTGCTGCGGTGGATTCAATCGACGAGGTCAGGTCAAGGTAATGCTCCAAGAAACGTAGCGGTGGGAGGAAGATATATAAGCGGCCATCACGCGGTTCGACACACAGGGCGGTGCGCACGGTTTGATTGACATCCTTCTCGGTGCGGGTCTCCAGTACTTGCTCGTGAATGCCGTCATGATGAACGAAATCAGCACGTGAGAAGATGGCGTAGCGTCGTGCGACCTCACCGTGAATATCTTGTAAGGCAGTCCGCGGTGCAAAGGGGGAATGCTCAGGTTCAAGATCGCGTGTTGATGGCTCCGCCCACGGTAAGGAATCCAATGGCAAGCGATAGCCCATGGGCGAATCACCAGGTAACAAGAAGAGATGCTCACGACGAAACGTCCACGCCTTACTGTGCCAACTACCATCACGCGCTTCGCCCTGCCATTTGAGCGGCAAAACATATCCCACAACCTCACCTAACCCGCGGTGCAAAATCGTCGCGAGACGACGACGTTCGGCAGCATCAGCCACGTCATATTGGAGAGGATCGATATTGTCCGGTAGCGTCCCCTCTTTCCACAGATAGTATGCGACATCTTCGTAGCCAGGCAGCGCGTACGCTGGCGGCACTCCAAGACGCTGGGCTAACGCACGGACAAACTGCTGGGCCTGTTTGACAGTAAACGTAGATTTCGTACTTTCCTCGGCCAGCAGCGTCGGATTACGCCACACCGGTTCACCATCCTCACGCCAGAAGCAGTATAACGCCCAGCGCGGTAGGGGTTCGCCCGGATACCATTTCCCTTGCCCATGGTGCAGCACACCGCCCGGCGCAAAGCGATCCTTCAGCCGCTGCAACAGTGCCGTAGCCAGTTGGCGTTTATGCGGACCAAGCGCTGCAGTGGTCCATTCCGCGCCGTCCATATCGTCGATAGAAACGAAGGTCGGTTCGCCACCCATTGTGAGACGCACGTCACCCTCGGTGAGTTCATCATCTACAGCATGTCCAAGCGCGACAATATCCTGCCACTGCTGTTCCGTATACGGTTTGGTCACACGCGGAGCTTCGTGCAAACGCGTGAGCTGCATATCAAAGTGAAACTGCACTTCACACTCATCAGTTGCTCCAGTCACAGGTGCTGCACTAATTGGGTCCGGCGTACAGGCTAACGGAAGGTGACCTTCTCCGGCGAACAATCCTGAGGTGGGATCGAGCCCCAGCCAGCACCAGGAACGAACACCTCAGCCCAGGCATGCAAATCGGTAAAGTCAGCAACTGCACCAGCAGGGCCATCGAGTGGCTTCATATCCGGTTGCAATTGAATCAAATAGCCAGAGACAAAGCGGGCCGCGAACCCGAGGTGACGCAGGATCTGCACCAGCAGCCAGCCAGAATCGCGACACGACCCTTTGCGCAGTGACAACGTTTCCTCACAGGTTTGCACGCCTGGTTCCATGCGAATGATGTATTCGATCTCCTGTTGCAAACGATCATTGAGGGCAACCAAAAATCCTACTGTGGACTGCGGAGACCGATCGACGCTGACAATCCACTCCATCAGTCTTGGCCCGCGCTCTTTAATCTCCAAGTACGGCCCCAACTCTTTTTCCAGTTGCGGCTCGTACTGAAAAGGCACACGCTCGGCATACTGGGCAAGGAAAAAATCGAAGGGATTAATCACCGTCATCTCAGCCACCAGGTCAACCTCGATGGTGAATGCGCGCGTCTTCTCAGGAAAGACAAAATGGGCAAGAAAATTTCCGAACGGGTCTTGCTGCCAATTGATGAAGTGCTGGGCTGGAGTAACCTGCAAAGAATAGGCAGTAACCGGCGTACGACAATGCGGCGCCGGGCGCAGACGAACCAGATGCGGGGAGAGCGCAACCAGTCGATCGTAACGGTACTGAGTCACGTGATGCAATGCGACGTGGATTGCCATAGTCGGTTTTCCTTCCCAGTAATCTTTACAGTACGGACACTATGAAGCGTGGCATACGTACGCAAGATATGTTCCGTGACCTCTCTCTATTCTTGCTGTCATCTTTTCCCCTTTTCGCTGTTGTCTCGTTCCGATCCCGTAAGGTCCTGCCTGTTGTTCGGGCACAGGTGTTGCTGTGACAGCAGGATGGTGGCAGTTTCAACAACCAACACGAGTCGATTACTTTTGGGGGTTCCTACACTGAGTTTCCTCTTTTCGTCATGCCCGCGCAGGCGGGCATCCAGGATCCTCAAGTAGAAGCCGGTAGTTATCTCCCCTGGATTCCCGCTTTCGCGGGAATGACGCTCCCTAGTCTCCTCTCGTCTTCACCTAGAGAAGGTATCTCTGTTGTACTTTTCCATCGCAACAGATGGCACCCCATTTGCTCACCCTTCAGCCAGTGCATGGGACATAGCCATCTGCAAGAGCAAGACAGAGCGCTATCGAGGGAGGCTCACGCATGAACGGTTCTTTAGCAACAGCGTATCCTGAGTATCTGTACCAAATTGCGCGGTTGTTGCGTGATCCTGCGTATCGTGGTGATAACGGACTTCCCAAAGGCAACGGACAAGCGGTGTTATTGATTCCAGGTTTTCTCGCTGGCGATTGGAGTCTCACTCGCATGGCTGGATGGCTTGGTCGCCTCGGCTATCGCACCTACTTCTCAGGCATCGACTGGAACGTCGATTGTCCCAATGCTACTGCCATGAAACTGCAATGGCGCTTAGAGCAGTTGACCAACGAAACCGAAGGGCCACTCGCCGTCATTGGTCATAGTCTCGGTGGGTTGCTGGCACGTTTCCTGGGGGTGAATTTCCCCACCGCCGTGTGTCAGGTTATTGCGCTTGGCTCTCCATTCAACATGAGCAATCCAGACCACGTGCATCCTGCGGTTCAGTCGGCTTTTCAACTGCTTGCCCCACTCCGTCAGCGTGGTAACAGCGAGTTCCGTTCGTGTGGCAGCACCAACTGTACCTGTCATTTTGCCACCACGGCTTTTGATACCCTTCCGACAGCAGTAGCGATGACCTCAATCTATTCCACGGAAGATGAGGTCATCGCGTGGCAAGCCTCGGAAATCACCGACGGCAGCAATATCAGCGTCACTGGGGGTCATCTCAGCTTGATCGTCAATCGTGATGTATACCGAGCAGTGGCAGAAACGTTGGCAAAGCATTGAAACGATGAATGATGAATGATGAACGATGAACGGAAAGCCAGGGAAAAGAAAGGCAAAGATACTCAACTGTCCGCTTTCTTCCGCCGCAGCGAGACAACCTTTCCTTTGGTCTTCGGCGGGGAGCTCGCTGAGGCAACCTCTTCTTGAATAATCTGCTCAGCCGTCAGCCAATCATCAAAATCCTGTCCATGGCTTCTGCCACGCTGTTCGTACAACTCGTAGGCCTTGCGAGCAATCTGGTCGGTTAACACTTCGGTGTTCTGGGGTTGAGCTTCGACTGCTTTCGATTTACGCATTGTTGCCTCCATGCTGCTAAAAGAGGAAATAGCGTTGCGCGAGCGGCAAGACTGCGATTGGTTCGCAGGTGAGAATCTGTCCATCCGCTTTTACCGTATGCGTTTCCGGGTCGACCTCAATCTGCGGCAAAGCCTGATTATGCACGAGGTCCGCTTTACTGATCGTTCGGCAGCCTTCAACTGGCACAATCGTTTTTGCCAAGCCTAATCGCTGGCCAATACCACTTGTCGCTGCGGCTTGTGAAACAAAACTCAATGAGAGTGATGTTCGTGCACGGCCATAATGACCAAACATCGGTCGACCAAAGACCGGCTGTGGCGTCGGAATTGACGCGTTGGGATCACCCATCGCCGCCCAGGCAATAAACCCACCTTTGAGAATCAGGTCAGGTTTGACACCAAAGAACGCGGGACTCCACAAGACCAGATCCGCAAGTTTACCGATCTCGATCGATCCAACATGCGCGGCAACACCATGAGTGAGAGCAGGGTTGATTGTGTATTTGGCGATGTAGCGTTTCACGCGGAAGTTGTCGTTCTCGCCGTGCTCTTCTGTGAGTCGTCCACGCTGGACGCGCATCTTGTGCGCGGTCTGCCAGGTACGCAGAATCACTTCGCCGACGCGACCCATCGCTTGTGAGTCCGATGACATCATGCTGATGGCACCAAGATCGTGGAGAATATCCTCTGCCGCAATCGTCGAGGGTCGAATACGAGATTCGGCGAAGGCAACATCTTCAGGTACGCCTGGATCGAGGTGATGACAGACCATGAGCATGTCGAGATGTTCGTCAATCGTATTGACCGTAAACGGGCGAGTTGGGTTGGTAGACGAGGGCAGCACATTCGGCAGTCCACACACTTTGATAATGTCCGGTGCATGACCACCGCCCGCACCCTCAGTGTGATAGGTGTGAATTGTTCGCCCTTTGATCGCAGCGATAGTAGCTTCGACAAAACCAGCTTCGTTGATCGTGTCGGTGTGAATCGCAACTTGCACGTCATATTCGTCAGCTACCGAAAGCGCACAATCAATCGCTGCTGGCGTCGAGCCCCAGTCTTCATGCAGCTTGAGGCCAATCGCGCCTGCTTCAATTTGCTCACGCAACGCCTCTGGTCGCGAAGCATTGCCTTTGCCGAGAAACCCGAAGTTGAGCGGATACGCTTCCACCGCTTCTAACATGCGCGCCAGGTTCCATGGTCCCGGCGTACAAGTCGTGGCATTGGTGCCGGTTGCGGGGCCTGTACCACCACCAATCATGGTGGTAATGCCCGACGCCAACGCTTCGGTAATCTGCTGCGGACAAATAAAGTGAATATGCGAGTCTACCCCACCAGCAGTGAGGATCTTGCCTTCGCCAGCGAGAATCTCGGTCCCTGGGCCTATGATCAACTCCGGCGTGACCCCATCCATCAGCAATGGATTCCCAGCTTTGCCAATGCCACAGATGCGTCCGTTCTTAATGCCAACATCGGCTTTGACAACGCCCCAATGATCAATAACGACGACGTTAGTAATGACGAGATCCGGCGTTCCCTGGGCAGAGGTATGAACCGCTGATTGACCCATGCCATCGCGAATGACTTTACCGCCACCAAATTTGACTTCATCGCCATAAACCGTGAAATCTTTTTCGATCTGAATGAGCAAGTCAGTATCAGCGAGACGCAGACGATCACCGACAGTGGGGCCAAACATTTCGGCATATTGGCGACGAGGGATTTCGCGGCTCATACATTCTCCTCATAGGTAACACGCTTCAAAAATTCCCTCTCCCTCAGGGAGAGGGCTAGAGCCTGCCCGTACTTGATACGGGGGTGAGGGGATAAGGAATTGCGGATTGACGAATGCGAATTGCGGATTAAGGGAACAACGATCGAACCTGTCACTTTTCTTGTTCCGCAATCGACAATCGACAATTAAGACCCCCTCATCCTGACCTTCTCCCTGAGGGAGAAGGAACCCTCTATCGCAGCTTCCACCTTTTCCCCTTTTCGCCCTTGACCCTCATTGTAGTTATCGTATCGGTTGATGCACGCTGACCAACTTCGTGCCATCAGGAAATGTCCCTTCGACCTGCACTAACTCGATCATATCAGCGACCCCTTCCATCACATCGGCTCGGGTCAGAATGGTCGCGCCGTAGGACATCAGTTCAGCCACCGACTTGCCGTCTCGTATGCCTTCGAGAATTTCAGCCGTGATCAGTGCCATGGCTTCGGGATAATTGAGCTTGAGTCCACGCGCACGACGGTCACGGGCGACCATGGCTGCGACATAGATCATCAACTTTTCTTGTTCATGAGGTGTTAAATGCATAATCATCACACCGAGAGATGTTTCCGAATGACTTCATCCGTCAGTTGAGTCATGTCACCTGAGGCGACAATGGAACCTTTTTCCATAATGGCAAAAGCATCAGCCAGTCGTCGTGCAAAGGGAAGCTTCTGTTCAACCAGGAGCACGGAGAGTTTCTGCTCGCGGTTCAGTCGCTGGATAATATCGCCGATCTCATGGACGATATTTGGTTGTATCCCTTCGGTCGGTTCATCAAGAATCAACAGTTGCGGTTTGGTCACCAGTGCACGACCGATCGCCAGTTGTTGTTGTTGACCACCTGAGAGATCGCCGCCACGTCGACCGAGCATCTGTTGCAACACGGGAAACCACGTGAAGATTTCCGCGGGAATATCACGCCCTTTGTCTGAACGCGCACCCAAGCCGATACGTAAATTTTCTTCGACCGTGAGTTGTGGGAAGATTTCACGTCCTTGTGGCACGTATGCAATACCGGAACGCACGCGGCTTTCTGTCGGACGCTTGGCGAACTCCTGATTGCGAAAGGAAATATTGCCACGCTCAATCGGCAGCAACCCCATAATCGCCTTGAGGAGCGTGGATTTGCCGACACCATTACGTCCCATCACACATACACAGGCGCCTTCGGGAACCTGCAAGGAGACATCCCACAGGATGTGACTTTCTCCGTAGTACTGATTGAGACCGGAAATCTGCAGCATTGTGTCTTCGCCTTTATGCCCCCAGATACACTTCGATGACCTGTGGGTTATTCTGAATGGCCTCCATCGTTCCTTCGGCCAACACGCGACCTTCATGCAGCACGGTAACCTTGCGCGCTAAACGACGGACGAATTCCATATCGTGCTCGACCACCACGACCGTATGCTTTCCCGCCAGTGAGAGGAGCAATTCCGCCGTCCGTTCGGTTTCGTGTGGCGTCATGCCTGCCACCGGTTCATCAACCAACAATAGTTGTGGCTCTTGGATCAACAACATGCCAAGTTCCAACCACTGCTTTTGACCATGTGACAACAATCCGGCACGAGTATGGATCTGTTCAGTTAAGCCAATGGTTGCCAGGGTCGCGTCGATACGACTGCGTTGCTCGCCCGTGAGGCGCGCTACCAAACTGTGCCACAGCCCCTTCGTAGTTTGCATGGCAAGCTCAAGGTTCTCGAAGACTGTGTGTCCTTGGAACACCGTGGGCCGCTGGAACTTGCGGCCAATACCAGCCTGGGCGATTTCGTACTCAGCCATCTGCGTAAGGTCTAATGTATTGCCGAAGAAAACCGTGCCCGCGTCTGGTCGCGTTTTGCCGGTAATGACATCCATGAGTGTGGTTTTCCCGGCGCCATTGGGACCGATGAGGCAGCGCAACTCACCTGTATCGAGGTATAAATTGAGGTCGTTGAGTGCTTTGAACCCATCAAAGCTGACGGTGAGATGTTCAATATAGAGAATGACGCCATGCGAAGCGTCGACTACCCCAGGGTGCAGCACGTGCGCGCCGGTCGCGCTACCCTCGATATGTCGCTCTGGTGTGTTCATCTCCCTCATGCCTTTGCTGGTCGGCTCCATACACGCGCGAGGCTGACCACGCCTCCAGGAAGAAATAACGTCACCACCACAAAGAGCCCGCCGAGAATGTAGAGCCACAAGTCAGGAAACGCGCCGGTGCACCAACTCTTGGTGCCACTGACCAGGAACGCGCCCATGACGGCGCCAATCAGCGTGCCACGCCCACCGACAGCGACCCAGATCGCCATCTCCACTGAGTTCGCCGGTTGCATCTCGCTGGGATTGATAATGCCGACTTGCGGAACATACAGCGCGCCAGCGAGCCCACAGACCGCAGCCGATACCACCCACAGAAACAACTTGTAACTACGCGGATCGTACCCGCAGAACATCACGCGACTCTCGGCATCGCGAATAGCCATCGAGATCCGCCCTAGCTTGGACACCACCAGATAACGACACAATAGATAGACAAGCGTCAGTGCTGCAACCGAAGCAATGTAGAGTCCGAGCTTTGTCGAGGGTTCCTGGAGGGAGAATCCGATGATACGCTTGAAGTCAGTCAAGCCATTGTTGCCACCAAAGCCAGTGTTGTTGCGAAAGAAGAGCAGCATCAGCGCATAGGTCAGCGCTTGCGTGATGATAGAAAAGTAGACACCGCGAATGCGCGAGCGGAAGGCAAAGTAGCCAAACACGTACGCCAGTAACACAGGAACAAACAGTGCCATGAAACAGGCAAAGCCAAAGTTGCTAAAGCCGTACCAGTACCACGGCAGCTCTTTCCAATCGAGAAAGACCATGAAGTCAGGCAACTCGCTGCGATACACGCCTTCGCCAGCCATCGCCCGCATCAAGTGCATGCCCATGGCATAGCCACCCAAGGCAAAGAATACACCGTGACCAAGACTGAGAATGCCTGCATATCCCCAGATCAAATCCATGGCGAGCGCGACTATGGCATAACAGGCAAACTTCCCTAGGAGCGGGATGAGGTAATCAGGAACGTGTATAGCCGACTCACTCGCAGGCAGACGGTTCAACAATGGAATGCCGATCAGGGAGATTCCAACGAGCACCCCAAGGACAAGCCACTCGCGGCGTGAATGGACAGTGAGCGCGGCCTCTCGTATGGAACTACGCCCTGTCGTTGCGAACGCTTGTTTTTGTGCCAGGCTTATCTCACCAGACACACCCCTCACTGAAGAATCGCTCACGCTAGCCCTCCGCCATGCGGCCCTTGAGCGCAAAGAGCCCTTGTGGACGCCGCTGGATAAACAACACGATGAAAATAAGTACGCCGATTTTGCCTAACACCGCGCCCGCCATTGGTTCTAACAGTTTGTTGATCAGCCCGAGCCCAAGTCCGCCCAGTACCGTTCCGGCAATGTTGCCGACACCACCTAGCACGACCACCATGAATGAATCAATGATGTACGACTGCCCGAGTTCTGGTCCGACGTTGCCAATCTGCGACAAGGCCACGCCACCGAGACCAGCAAGCCCCGACCCCAAGCCAAAGGTCCACATATCGATGCGTGCCGTGGCAACGCCCATGCATGCGGCCATTGAGCGATTTTGTGTCACCGCGCGGACGTACAGACCCAACCGCGTCCTCTGTAATAACAACCAGACCGCTATCACCACCAAGACGACGAACATGATAATGGCAAGGCGACTGTACGGCAGCACGATGCCATAGAGCACTTCGACTCCACCCGAGAGCCAGGACGGATTGGCAACCTCGACATTCTGCGCGCCAAAGAGCAGGCGCACACTCTGAATGAGCACTAAGCTGATACCCCAGGTCGCGAGTAAAGTTTCTAATGGTCGCCCGTACAAGAAACGAATCACACTTCGTTCCATCAACATACCGACCGCTGCACACACCAGAAAAGCAGCCGGAATCGCCGCCAGGAGATAATAGTCAAACGACGTCGGCACGTACGCTTGAAACACGCGTTGACTGACGTAGGTCACATAGGCGCCAATCATGAGCATCTCGCCATGCGCCATGTTGATAACACCCATCAACCCGAAAGTGATAGCTAGCCCTAATGCGGCGAGTAACAGGATGCTGCCGAGACTCAACCCGTAGAACAAATTTCCGACTGTACTAATCCAGAATTGCGAGCGTTCAAAGCTCGCAAGGGTATCGGTAACTGCTTGGCGAACCGCCGCATCAGGCTCAGTAAACGAACCATCATCACGTTTCCCTAACAACGCTTCAAGTTGTGACTTCAAGCCCAAATTTCCCGCTGCGCGGATCATAGCGATCGCTTCCAGACGAACCTTCGGCTCTGGACTCGATAGTTGCATCTGCGCCAGCGCCACTTCGAGAATAGTGCGTACGCGGGTGTCAGTTTCTTTTGCCAATGCGGTACGGATCGGCTCGATCGCTTCAGGACGAGGGCGCTTATTCAGCTCTTCGGCTGCGGCAAGACGCACCGCAGGATCCGCAGACTGCAATTGTAGCTGGGCGATAACCGGTAACAACGTACGCCGGATCATGTTGCTTACAACTGGCGTACGCAATTGATCGATAGCAACCGTTGCAGCAGCCCCACTCACCGCTTCTCGTACGCTGGCGCCATCTTCACTAACGATATACAGAGTTCCACTTTCATCAACCCGTAGACGACGATCACGAAAGGCTTCTAACACAGGAAGTGAAGAAACCTCATTTCGTAATCCAATCTCAGCAAGGGTGTGTTCTACCTCAGCTAGGCTAGTTGCTGCCAGGCCTTGGAGTGGTGATGGCGAGTCATCAGCACGAGCGGGTGTGGCTGGAGACGTTATGCTACACAGTGTCCAGAAGGAAAAGAGGAACAGGACAAAAAAATGGGTCATAGGAAAACTACGAGTGCGCTAAAGTGGTTGCCCTCATGAAAATTGACAAGCAAGATCGGTGACCTCTCTTTTATCCCTCACTCTGTCCCTCTCCCGGTGGGAGAGGGAACCTGAATCTGCAGAGCAGACTCTTCCCGAATTTGTTTGTCAAAATTCATTAGGGGTGGCCACGTGGGGTCGCCCCTACCCATACGGCCAGATTTAGAGGAAGGTGGGCGGTGCCCACTCTACGAAGGTGCAGACACCCAACCCTCTACCCCCCAACCTCTATCTCTAATCAGTTCTTATACTTCGGCTCAGTGCAGTTCCCGCACACCCACGGATAGGTCCAGTTCGCTACTTTCTTCGCGCTATCTGGAATAAACGGGCTCCACGCCTGCGCTTTGATTGGTCCTGGGGTTTTCCACACCACCTGGAACTGTCCGTTTTCCTGTACTTCACCGATAAGCACCGGCTTATGCAGATGATGATTCTCTGCATCCATCTGAATCTCAAAACCCGAGGGTGCCTTCACCTTCTGATAGCCGATTGCTTGGCGGACCGCACTGATGTCTGTCGTGCCCGCTTGTTTCACAGCTTGTGCCCACATCTTGATGCCAATGTAGGTTGCTTCCATTGGATCGTTGGTCACGCGCTTATCACCACCTGGCAGATTATGTTTCTTGACGTAAGCCTTCCACTTAGCAATGAAGTCTTTGTTTTCTGGCGTGTCGATCGACATGAAGTAGTTCCATGCGGCCAAGTGACCAACCAGTGGTTTGGTATCAATTCCCCGCAACTCTTCCTCACCAACTGAGAATGCTACGACCGGAATATCCTCAGCCTTCAGCCCTTGGTTTGCCAGCTCTTTATAGAACGGGACGTTAGAATCTCCGTTGATGGTGGAAATCACCGCCGTGCGCTTGCCAGTGGCGAACTTCTTAATGTCAGCCACGATAGTTTGATAATCACTGTGACCAAACGGCGTGTATTGCTCCATGATGTCGGCTTCAGCAACTTTCTTCGATGTCAGAAAATAGCGAAGAATCTTGTTGGTTGTCCGTGGATACACGTAATCGGTGCCCAATAACACAAAACGTTTGGCTCCACCGCCCTGATCACTCATCAGATATTCGACTGCGGGAATCGCTTGCTGATTCGGCGCTGCACCGGTGTAGAACACGTTGTACGACGATTCTTCACCTTCGTACTGCACAGGATAGAAGAGCAGGCCATTCAGCTCTTCAAACACTGGCAGCACGGACTTGCGCGAAACCGAGGTCCAACAGCCAAAGACAACTGCGACCTTCTCCTTCTGAATCAATTCCCGCGCTTTCTCGGCAAACAGCGGCCAGTTCGAGGCTGGGTCAACCACCACCGGTTCAATTTTCCGCCCCAACACCCCACCCTTCTCGTTCAACTCTTCAATCGCCATCAACGCCACGTCTTTCAAGGACGTTTCACTAATCGCCATGGTTCCACTCAACGAGTGGAGAATGCCAACTTTGATCGGCGGCCCATCGGCTTCCGCCATGCCAAGGGCCCAGAGCAATATTCCCACCACTGCTATTACCCGCATAAATCCACGCCATGTCACGCCACGGACTCGCCAAACAACATCACTTCCGATCATTATTTTTCCTCCCTTTTACGTTGTTAGAATAGGAACTGTGTCTGAACTCGCAATTGATGCGCACTACGATGCGCCCCTGAGAAACGATCAGTATCGAGGAAGCTATAGTCCATTTGTAACTTCAGGTTATGTCCATAGAGGTAGTAATTCAGACCGCCGGTGTACTCCATGATGTCACCGAGCACCGCGGGGTTATTAGCGCGGCCAAAATCAACACCAGAAACCCGACCAGCCAGCTCCCAGCGCCCAGGCACGAGATAATACCCGGCTTGAACGTAATACCCCCAATCGTCAGCACTCTTCCGGTTGAACGCTTTGAAGTTGTTATGACGAAAGTGACCTGCGGCCTGCAGCGTGAAGCGATCCCAGCGAAAACCACCATCAATAGTTGCATTGGTTGTGCGATCGCCAGGCAGGACGTTTTGGAAGGCTGACCCTTCGTCAATCGGATTGAACGCAGCCGCTGCCCCGATCGAGAGTTGCGGCTTGCTAGCAGGTGTGGGCGAGGATTCAAGATACCCGTACGAATCTAGCACATCGAGTTCAAGGCGACCGAGCCATGCCAGTTCGTTCCCGATATTTTGCTGCCCACCAGCATCAAGCGCACGGATACTATTGGTGAGAGCACCATCGTAGGCGAGCCGACCGATTTTTCCACCAACATGAGTACCAACGGCTCGCTGCAGATTGAAGGCATAATCGGCAGCCGAGAGGTCCGAGAACAGGAGGTTCCCCGGATGAGTATAGAATTGTCGGCTATACGGGAGGATAAAACGGCCAGCCTGGATGGCTAGCTCAGGAGAGAAACTGTACTTCATCCACCAGTCGAGGGCAGTCACGCGATTGTTATTGCCAAAGGTACTCGCCTCATACTGCATGAAGTAGGTAAAGTTGGGGTCGAAAACATGCCCTGAGAATGCGAGCCGTGCGAGCGCCACATCGAAATTGTGATTACTCTTACTCTGCTCTGCATCAATAAACGTGTAACGGACCTGCGCGAACCCATTCATTTTGAGTGAAAAACTGTCGTCTGCCGTTTTGACAAAAAACCCTCCGTCATAGATATCTTTGGCAGTAAATTCGCGCCGTAATGGGCCTTCCCCTTTGGTATACCCTGCCTCTAAACCCTTTGTTGATCGCTCTTTCTCCTTTCCTTCTAACTCCATTAGCCGTTTCTCCATCGCCTCCATGAGCCGACGTTGCTCAGCCATTTGTTGACGTAACTGACCGATGTCTTCCTTCTGTTGTGCATAGACTGGTTTGTAGGCAAACGTCACCGCTAGCGCGATGAGACAGATCCCTCGCCACCCTTGTCTTCTCATGCCGTCCTCCCTGTGATGTGTAGGTCCCAGGGAGAGAGCAATAGGCATGCCATCTAACAAGAAGTTTCTCGCGTCGTACGGAAATCCCGTAACTAGCGGAAAGCACTGGATTTCAAACGTATTCAGGCGCAGAAGGCGCAATTGTTGGGCAATTGCGATGCGCTCAAAACTTAGGCAAGGTGTTGGTAGAGCAACAGCTTCCCACGGTTTCTCCCTCAAACGGAGGATTAATAGAGGGAAAGAGCCAAAGAATTGAGATCAGTGGATGACGGCAGGGTTCTTGCGAATTGAAATAAAGAAAACAAAACAAGGAGAACGCCGCCCATGATTCCAGGAGAAATTTTTCCGGCGGAGGGCAGTATTACTCTCAATGCAGGGCGACCGACCACCACGGTGCGCGTCATCAACACCGGTGACCGTCCGGTACAAGTCGGATCGCACTATCATTTCTTTGAGGTCAATCGCGCGCTGCGTTTTGATCGTGCCGCGGCATTCGGTCTGCGCCTCGATGTTCCTTCGGGGACGGCGGTACGTTTTGAACCCGGTGAGGACAAAGAAGTCACGCTCGTACCGTTTGCTGGTCAGCGTCGTATCCTTGGGTTGAATAGTCTCACCGATGGAGACGTTACCGATATCGGCGTACGACAGCGTGCGTTACAGGCTGTGGGGGAGCAGGGGTTTTTAACGAAGCCGTAGGTGGAGTGATTTAGAAGGGTTTTTAGTTACGTGTATCCTGGCCATTCTCCACATCCACTCGCAATTCACTAGCGGTTCCCTCTCCCTGCCAGGGCTAGGGCTAGGGTGAGGGTGGGAAGCTAGGAATTCGGACAAACGCAACGGCAATTTGCTGTAGCTTAGACCGTCAGATACTGTTTCACCTTGTCGATATCAACGCGCTGGCGTTCCTCTTCGTGAACGACGGCGCCCTTCTCGATGATGAGAATGCGATCGGCAATATCAAGCGCGAAGCTCAACATCTGCTCCGATACTACGAAAGCAATCTGCATTGTGCGTTTAACCTCACCCAAGACCTTGGCGATGTCTTTAATGATCGAGGGTTGAATGCCTTCGGTCGGCTCATCGAGCAGGATCACTTTAGGATTGCTGACTAATGCTCTAGCAATGGCGAGTTGTTGCTGTTGTCCACCTGACAGATTGCCTCCCTTGCGGCGACGCATCTCAAACAGCACAGGAAAGAGAGAATAGACCTCCTCGCCAATTGTGGTTGAAGAAGAAGTTTCACAGCCAGTTTGGATATTTTCTTCGACCGTGAGTTGGGGAAAAATCATCCGCCCTTGTGGGACAAAGGCGAGCCCTTTAGCAACCCGCTCATAACTCTCTTTGTGAGTAATGTCCTCGTCCTGCATCGACACCCGTCCAGAACGGGTGGGAATGATGCCCATGAGCGCTTTTAACAAGGTCGTCTTGCCCATGCCGTTACGACCAAGAATCGCTACCGACTCTTGCGGTCGCACGAGAAAGCTGAGGTCGTGAATGACGCGACTATCCCCATAGCTGACGTTCACCGCCTCAACATTCAACATAAGTGCACTGCTCTTTCCGGTTGGGGTTAGTGTCCGAGATAGACTTCCACCACACGCGGGTCATTCTTCACCGTGCCCATCACCCCTTCACTGAGGATCTTTCCTTGATGGAGCACCGTCACGCGATGGGCGATATCTTCGACGAATTGCATGTCATGCTCGATGACGATCATTGAGCGATTGGCAGCAATCTGTTTCAGCAGCGCAGCGGTCTGCTCGCGCTCGCGCGGGCTCATTCCGGCGACAGGTTCGTCAAGCAGAAGCAACTCGGGATCTTGTATCAGCAGCATGCCAATCTCCAGCCACTGCTTCTGGCCATGGCTGAGCAGACCCGCGACCTCGTACAATTGGGACGCCAGGCCAATCTGGGTGGCGACTTCTTCAATGCGCCGTTCATAGTCAGGAGAAAGGGGGCGGAACAATGCTCCGAGCACTCCACGGTTCTGTGAACAGGAGAGTTCTAAGTTTTGATAGACGGTCAAGTTCTCGTAAATCGACGGCGTTTGAAATTTTCTACCGACGCCAGCGCGAACGATGTCGTGCTCGGTCATCGAGGTCAGTTCCCGTTCCTTGAAGCGGATTGATCCGCTACTGGCTTTGGTCTTGCCGCAGATTAAATCGAGCAGGGTGGTCTTGCCTGCGCCGTTCGGACCAATCACCACACGCAGTTCGTTTTTGTCGACATAGAAATTTAAACTATCAACCGCTTTGAATCCGTCGAATGTCACAGTGAGTCCTTCGACATATAACACGACATTGTTCATGACGACGCCTCCACGCTCCGCGGTTTCATGCCCCAGCGTCGCAACCAGGCTTTCCAATCGCCTCGCTCCTCCCACTGCGCCACTAATCCTGCGAGACCATTGGGAAAGACCAACACAACCGCCATGAACAACGCGCCGATAAAATAGAGCCAGAGGGCAGGAAAACTCTCTGAGAGAAAGGTCTTGGCGAAGTTCACTAACAAAGCGCCATAGACCGCACCAATCAACGAGAAACGACCACCGACCGCACAAAAGATCACCATCTCGATCGACGGCACGATGCCAACAAACGAAGGGGAAATGAAACCAACTTGTAGGGTAAACATCGCCCCACCAAGTGCGGAAAAGAGCGCAGCCAAGGCGAAGATAAACACTTTGAAATGCGCAACATCGTAACCAGAGAAGCGCACCCGATCTTCTTTGTCACGAATGGCGACTAACAGGCGTCCGAGTTTGCTCTCCAGGAGGAATTTACTGAAGATCAGTACCCCAACCAACAAGGCGACATTGAGGAAGTAGAAAATGTATTTCGCACTATCAGTGTTGATATCCCAACCTTTCAACGTCCGTAGATCAGTGATGCCGTTGATGCCACCACACAACCCCTGCTGACCAATGATAAGAATACTCAGGATCGCAGCTAGCGCTTGGGTGATGATGGCAAAGTACACACCGCCTACCCGGCGTTTGAACATCGCTAAGCCAATGAGTGTAGCGACCAACACCGGCACGATCGGGATCGATAGCAAGGTAAACGTCAAGCTGTAAAACGGCTGCCAAAACCACGGCAACGCGGTGAGCTGGTTCCAGTCCATAAAATCAGGAATACCCGGCGTGTTTTGTTTCGCGGTGGTGATGACATCTGACGCTTCCAGCTTGAGGAACATCGCCATCAAATATCCACCCAAACCAAAAAACACGCCCTGTCCGAGACTGAGAATGCCACCGTATCCCCAACACAAGACCAACCCAACTGCCACAAAAGCGTAGGTCAGATATTTGCCAATCAGATTGAGACGAAAGAGATCAAAGACCAGTGGGAATATAACCAGCAGTAGTCCACACAGCACGAGGAGTGAGATCCAATAGGGCCGATCTTGGAAGAATCTCGTATGGGTTGGCATGGCTATCCCCTGACTTTGGCGGCAAACAATCCTTCGGGACGGATGAGCAAAATGCCGATGATCGACAGCAAGGTGATCACTTTGGCCATCGACCCGCTCATGAAGAATTCCAGCGAAGACTGACTTTCAGCAATGGTAAAGGCTGACGCAATGGTACCCAGCAAGCTCTGTACGCCGCCGAAGACCACAACCAGAAACGTATCGACGATATACAGTTGTCCCGACGATGGTCCGGTTGAGCCAATCGTCGTAAAGGCGGAACCACCCAAGCCAGCAATGCCACAGCCGAGCGCGAAGGTCAGACGGTCAACTTTCTTGGTGTTGATCCCCACTGCGCCACTCATGATGCGGTTCTGAGTGACCGCACGTACCCGCAAGCCCCAGCGCGAACGGAACAACAAGAGAAAGACTGCCGCCGTAGTGATGATCGATAAACCCATCACAAACAGACCGTTCAGAGGAATATCGATCGTCTCTGTCACCTTCCAGGAGCCCAGCAACCAATCCGGCATCGGCACACCAACTTCTTGGGCGCCGAACACCGAACGAAAGGTCTGCTGCATGACCAAGCTCAGCCCCCAGGTGGCAAGCAACGTATCCAGCGGACGTTTATAGAGGTGACGAATCAGAGCCCATTCCACACCGTAGCCTGCCGCAAAAGCGACGCAGAAAGCCAGCAGCCCGGCCACAAGCAAGTATATCGGCATCGCACCAGGGGTATGCTGTTCAACGACAATTGAAGTGAGGTAGGTAGTATACGCGCCAAGCGCCATGAACTCACCGTGTGCCATGTTGATTACGCCCATAAGGCCAAAGATGATGGCCAGCCCCAGAGCCATCAATAAGAGCACGGTGAACAGGCTCAGGCCGCTGAATAGTTGCATGATGAGGATGTCCATAGTTGCTCCTTGGAGGGAAGAACCTCGTAGACAGTCGTGCTGAATTATCGGGAGTCCATTTTCGTCATGCCCGCACAGGCGGGCATCCAGGGGTATCCGGCACAGGCCGCAGCTTAAGCCTCCTGGATTCCGGGTCTCGCATTGCTCGCCCGGAATGACGCCTCTCTACCCGCAGAATCAATGTGACTGACTACTAATACCCTTCCGGCCACGGATTGGGCTCAATCAACTTCGACTCCCACATCACCTTCACCTGACCGTCGGGCAGAATTTGTCCAACCCGGGTCTTACTCCACAGATGGTGATTCTCATGGATTTTCACTTCCCCTTCAGGGGCAGCGAAGGTAATCCCAGGAGAGGCTGCGGCGACTTTATTCACATCAAAGCTTCCAGCCTTCTCGACCGCCAGTTTCCATAAGTACGGCCCCAGATAACCAGCTTGCATGGTATCGCCGATCACGCGATCAGCGCCGTACTTCGCTTTAAAGGCAGAAACAAACTTTTTGTTCTCTGGAATATCCAGGCTCTGAAAATACTTCATGCAAGCATAGAAGCCGGTCACATTTTCGGGACCAATGCCGCGAATTTCGTCTTCAGTAATGGAGATAGTTAACAACATCTGCTTGTCGGCAGTTACCCCAGCAGCCTTGAGCTGCTTATACCAGGAGACATTGCTGCCACCGACGATGATACTGTAAATCACATCTGGTTTCCTCAACTTGATTTTGTTGATAATCGACCCATACTGAGTGTGACCAAGCGGCGTGTATTCCTCAGCTACCACTTCCCCGCCAAACTTCTCGATCGCTTTGCGAGCGATTTTGTTTGACGTGCGTGGCCAGATGTAATCTGACCCCAGGAGATAGAAGGTTTTCTTGCCTTGGGTTTTGATCGCCCATTCGATACCAGCAATGATCTGCTGGGTCGCTTCCTGACCGGTATAGATGACGTTCTTGGACGCCTCTAACCCTTCATAGAATGTCGGGTAATAGAGCAGCCCGTTGCTGCGTTCAAAAATCGGTAGTACCGCTTTGCGTGACGCCGATGTCCAGCATCCCATCACTGACGCCACTTTGTCATTGTCCAAGAGCTTCTTGGCCTTCTCGGCAAACGTCGGCCAGTCGCTGGCTCCATCCTCAGTAATCAACTTGATCTGCCGTCCTAACACCCCACCGCTAGCGTTAATTTCATCGATGGCGAGTTTCTCAGCTTCAGCAACCGACACCTCACTAATCGCCATGGTTCCAGTCAGCGAACGGATCTGACCAACCGTCACGGCATTATCGGTAATCGAGAGACCCGTCGTGTTGACGGCGGCAGTGACATACGTATTCGCCCCGCCTGTGGTTGACGAGGTCGCCAACCACACGAGGCCAACAGCGTAGAGACTAATGAGACGGAAAAGATTACGGGGAAATACTGCAGAAGAACGCACACGTAGTTTCATTATCTACTCCAATGCGATGTTCTTTGTGAACGCGGAATATTTCAAAAGGGACACTTTAGGCGGTGGCAGGAAACAACTTACCGCAATAGTGATTGACCGGAGTGGAGAGCCTCTGCACAAGAGCAGGGATGAGAGACGAGACCATTGTGTGCTGGCTTCGGTCTAAGTATCGAAGTCTGGTCGAAGAGCTGGATGAACGCGGGCGAC
>Ga0194132_10000753_pt1 | contig 65817 bp, 71 predicted proteins | sample TA2KigOf80mmetaG_FD_148612 | JGI IMG/M metagenome (GOLD analysis project Ga0194132, IMG submission 148612) | Freshwater microbial communities from Lake Tanganyika, Tanzania - TA2015054 Kigoma Offshore 80m | ecosystem: Environmental > Aquatic > Freshwater > Lake | place: Tanzania: Lake...
TGGTCACCTCGCGCTTGAAGGACGGCCACCGGATCTTCATCGTGATCCTGAATGACAGAAACCGTGCGGGCGATGCCTGGGCGCTCTCCGAGTGGGCGTTCGCCGCCCATCGATGGCCGGAGCAGGCGGCCACCACCGCTCGCTAGCCCTCGTCGCTGTCGCGCGGCTCATGGCCCCGCTGTCGCAGCGCTGAGGCGTACAGCGGCATCGTCGCGATGAACGGCGCGACGTAGTAGACGAGGCGGAACAGCAACGCCGCAAGCACCGCTGCCTCCACGGACACACCCTGCAGCGCGAGCACGGCCGCGAGCGATCCATCCTGCACACCGATCCCGCCCGGCAACAACGAGGTGAACCCTGCCACCGCCCCGACGGAGAATCCACCGACCACCACGTCCGCCTCGACCGCACCGGTGAACGCACTCAGGCAGCACCAGAACGTCCCAATCATCGCGCACCAGTGGACGCCGAGGAACGCCACCGGCCACAGCATCGCCCGCGGCGCACGGCGGAGCGCCTGTGAGGCACGCGACAGGGCCTCGTCCAGCTCACCGGAAGCGGCCACCACGGAGGTGCGCCAGGCCGCCGGTAACCGCGAGGCCGCTCTCGTCAGGAGACCAAGGACGACTTGGCGAACCACGCCAATGAACAGCGCGGCGGTAGAGATGAGGACAAAGGCCACGGCCAGCACCCCGCCGACCTCCAGTGTGCGCCGCCACACGCGATCCAGGGCCGGATCGCCCACCAGCAGGAACAGCCCCGCCGCAAGCAACAGAAACATGAACAGGTTGTTGAGGTAGGCATGTGTCAGCGACATCGCGAGCGAGTGACCAGTCGCAACTCCGTGCGGCCTCGATAGCGCGGCACGAAGCGAATAACCGGCGACGCCGCCGAAGGAGGTGAGGTTGTTCACAGCGACCGAGATCACAGCGATGCGCAGCATCGGGCCGCGTGGCGCCTCCACCCCCATCGGTCCGCACAGCGCGACCAGAGCGGCGCTGGTGCCGGTGTAGGAGACAGCCGTGAGGAGAAGCGCCGCGGGGAGCCGCGACCAGTCCGTTCGGTCGAGCAGGCGGCCAACCTCTCGCAGATCCGCCACGCCGACCATGAGCCCGGTCAGCACCACCAGGACGACGGCCAGCGCGACCGCCCGTGACCGACTCCGCGAAGGGCGTCTGGAGGACGTCATCGGATGCGGAAGCAATCGTTGTCATGGGAACCCATTGCGGCCTCACAGCCCTCGAACCCCGCGTTCCGACGGTGGAAACCTGCGCAACATCGTACGCATGCCGGCCGCCCGGGAAGGCTTGCCACCGGGCATAACATACGTGACGCGTCGGGCGACCGAGGCCGCAACGACCACTCGCAGGGAGGGCTTGATATGGCTGACAAGGTCTGCTTGGTGTGCAACAAGGCGATCGCCGAGGGCAAAGACATGAAGTGGAACCACGAGGGTAAGTGGCTCGTGTTCGACGACATGGGATGCCGGAACCGTTTCATCGGCAACCCGAAGAAGTACCTGGACGCTGCCTCCGCCTGATCCCCTGGCCCCGACCACGCCGGGTCTGACTGCGCCGTTTGAGGTGCGGTGCGCGGCGTGGTAGGTTCGGGGCAATTCACCACACGGTGAGCCGCTGGGGGGGCCGCAAGGCTGAGATCCGCAAGGACCACCCCTGGAACCTGACCTCGGTTATGCGAGCGTAGGGAAGCGGAGCGAACGATGACGGAGCCCAACGGGCTCGCGTGCCCCATCGGATCCCGCCACGCCTCTCCCGTCTCGCACGCCGGGCGGTCCTATTGCGGCCTGCCGACGACGCGAGAGGGGGGACGCCGTGATCCTCGACATCGAGGTCTTGCCGCGCCCGACCGGGACAGCTGACGAGCGCTACGCCCATGTAGAGGCGGCGATCGCCGTCATCCAGCGCTCCGGGCTGCGCTTCGAAGTGCACGCGCTCGGCACGACCGTCGAGGGCGACCCGAACATGATCTGGGAGCTGGCGCGCCGCATCCATGACGCCACACTGGCCTCGGGCGCGGAGAGCGTCGTCACGATCGCCAAGTTCCAGCAAAGCCGCGGCGACGACGCTCCGACGATGGCCTCGCTCACGACGAAATTCCGTTAGCCCTCGATGATCCGCGCCCTGTCGATCCTGCGTCGCGCCACGCGCAACTACGCGCCCGCCGTCTCGCTGCTGCTCGTACTGCTGGGCGTGTGGGAGTCGGCCGTGCGCATCTCCGACGTCGCGCCCTACCTCGTCCCCGCCCCCAGCCGCGTCGCGCGCGCATTTCTGGAGGTACGCGGGACGCTACCCGGCCACCTCCGCACGACCGCGGCGGAGGCGGCATTGGGCCTCGCCCTGTCGGCGGTCCTGGGCGCCGGCTGCGCCGCACTGCTCGCGTGGTCCACGCCGCTGCGGCGGGCCGCCTACCCGTTGCTGGTGATCTCCCAGAACATCCCGCTGGTCGTGGTCGCTCCGCTGCTGGTGGTCTGGTTCGGCTTTGGCATGCTCCCGAAGGTGCTCGTGGTCACATTGATGGGCTTCTTCCCCATCGTCGTCGCCACAACGGATGGGCTCCTGCGCGCCGACCACGACCTCGTCGAACTCGCGCATTCGTATGGTGCAAAACGCTCGCAGGTGCTGCGCAGCGTCCTCATCCCATCGGCGCTGCCGGCGTTCTTCGCCGGGCTCCAGATCAGCGCGGCGTATGCCGTCCTCGGGGCCGTGATCGCGGAGTGGGTGGGTGCCAGCAGCGGGCTGGGGTTGTTCATCACGCGCTCGCAGACCGCGTTCCGTGTGGACCGGGTATTCGTCGCGGTGACGGTGATCGCCGCGCTCAGCATCGCCTCGTTCGCCGCCGTCCACCTGGCGGCGCGGCTGGCGATGCCATGGCAACACGCCGGCCAGGGTGGCGCACAGGAGGAGGTTGGGCGATGAACCGGATGCATGTGATGCGAACTGGCATGGTCGTCCTCGCGGCGATGGTCGCCGTTGGGCTCATGGCGTGCAGCGTAAAGAAGGAAGAACCGGCGGGCGCGATGACGCCTGTCACACTGATGCTCAACTGGACTCCGAATAACCACCATGCCGGCATCTACGCCGCCCTGCAGAACGGCTGGTACAGGGACGAGGGCATCGACCTGAAGATCGTGGAGCCCGCGGCGGCCGGCGCCGACCAGGTCGTCGCGTCCGGTGGCGCCGACTTCGGCATCTCGCAGGCTGAGTCCCTGCTCCCCGCGAGGGCAGCAGGCGCACCCGTCGTCTCCATCGCCACGATGCTGCCACACAACGATTCGTCGTTCTTCGCGCTCACGTCCACCGGCATCCAGCGGCCGAAGGATTTCGAGGGCAAGACATACGGCGGATACGGCGGGCCGCTGGAGACGGAACTGCTCACTACGCTGGTGAAGTGTGACGGCGGCGACCCCGCCAAGGTGAAACAGGTCGAGGTGGGGAATATCGACTACCTCCCCGGCATGGAGCAGAAACGCTTCGACTTCGTCTGGGTATTCGAGGGCTGGGATGTCCTCCGCGCACGCGAGGTGGAACACAAGGACGTGACCTCCGTGAAATTCACGGACTGGGGGAACTGCATCCCCGACTGGTACACACCGGTCATCATCGCAAGCGAGAACACGCTCAAGGAGCGTCCTGACCTCGTGCGGAGGTTCCTGACGGCAACGGCTCGAGGTTACGACCTGGCGATCGCCAACCCGGACCAGGCGGGCGCCCTGCTGCTGAAGTCCGCACCCGAGCTGGACAAGAACCTCGTGACCGCGAGCGCGAGGTACCACGCACCGAAGTACGCCGCCAAGGGGAAGGCATGGGGAGTGCAGGAGGCGAACGTCTGGACCGATTTCACTGCGTTCCTGCGGAAGTCCGGATTGCTGGAGAAGGACGTGCCCGCAAACGCGGCCTTCACCAACGACTTCCTGCCGAAAAAGTAGCGGCTTCGATGGGCCACGCGCGGGTGGGCACGATGCCGGACGGACGCGCGATCGACGTGCGCAGCGTCTCGCTCACCTACGCGGGGCGTCCGCCCGTCCATGCGCTGGACGGCGTGGAGATCGAGGTGGCCCGCGGCGAGTTCGCGGCGCTGCTGGGGCCGTCCGGCTGCGGGAAGAGCACACTGCTGCGGATCCTGGCTGACCTCGTCCGTCCCACGTCGGGCGAGGCGCGCGCGGACAGCGTCGCCTACATGCCGCAGCGCGACCTGCTGCTCCCGTGGCGTCGGGTGCTGGGAAACGCCGTCTTCGCGGCGGAACTCGCGGGCACCCCGCCGGACGAGGCAAAACGCCGCGCGCGGGCGTTGCTCTCTCGCTTCGGCCTCGAAGGGTTCGAGCAGGCATGGCCGGCGCAGTTGTCGGGGGGGATGCGACAACGGCTGGCGCTGCTGCGGACGTTCCTCGCGCCGCGCGAGACGCTGCTGCTGGACGAGCCGTTCGGCGCGCTGGACGCGATCACTCGACGCCAGATGCAGCGGTGGCTGCAAGACGTCCTCGCGCTGGAACCTCGCACGGTGCTGCTGGTCACGCATGACGTGGAGGAGGCGCTGAATCTGGCGGATACCATCTACGTGATGTCGCCCCGCCCGGGCCGGGTCGTCGCCCGGATTCCCGTCGCCCTCGGGCGGCCGCGTGACGCCGCGACCGTCACCTCGCCTGAATTCGTTGCGCTCAAGGCGCGCCTGCTCGCGGCCCTGGATGATGACGGCACGAGCGGTCTTGCCGGATCCTGACTTCCTCGTAACTTCACCGCGCCCGGCTCGCCCGTTAGGGTTTCTCCCGATGCCACCCCCGTAAGGGTAGGCAACCATTTCCGCACAGGGTTCACCCTGCTGGCCCGCGACCAGCAGGTGGAGGCGACGCCCAAAGGAGTCCCTGTGACCTTGGTGCCCAACCCCTCGACCGGCACGCCCTCCCCGGCGGAGCGTGAGCTGCAGGCGCAGCGGCTCATCCTGGAGCACGCCCAACGGCTCGCGCGCATCGGGCACTGGGAGTTTGCGCCGGACGGCACCACCATCTTCGCGTCCTCGCAGGTACTTGAGATCTTTGACCTGCCGGCTGATGGCCCCGCGCCGTCAGTGGACAAATTCCGCGCGCTGGTACCGCCATCCGAACTCGATCAGGTGACAGCCGCGCTCAACGCCATGCGTCAGGGACTCACCGCGACGCCGGTCCGCCATCGCGTCGTGCGGGCGGACCGCACCGTACGCTGGGTGGACCATTCCTTTGACTTCCGTCCCGGCCCGTCAGACGGCACGCCGATCCTGATGGGCGTGATGCAGGACGTGACCGACGAGGTCCTGGCCCTAGACGCGATGCGCCAGAGCGCCGAGGTCATCCGCCAGAGCAGCGAGGCGATCCGCGAAAGCGACGAACGCCAGCGGGAGGCGCTGCGGATCGCGCGGGCGTCGCTGTGGACGTGGGACCGGCGCACGCGCCTCCTGTCGCAGTCCCATGACCTCTATGAGTGGCTCGGGTACGAGTCCGCCCCGGACCCGTTCGATGACCGCATCGCACTCCGCCACCCCGACGACCGCGAGCCGTCACGCCAAGCGGCCGAAGGCGCGATCCGGCAGCGCGTGCCATACGTCATCCGCTACCGCCTCGCGCGGGCGGGCGGGGGCTGGGCCTGGATCGAGGGCCGGGGCGAACCGGTGTTCGATGGTACCGGCGAATTCACTGGCTACCGTGGCACCGCTCAGGACATCAGCGAGCAGGTCAAGCGCGAGGAAGCACTGCGCGAAAGCGACGACCGCCAGCGCGAGGCGCTCCACATCGCCCGCGCGTCAGTCTGGGTCTGGGACCGGAGGACACGGATCTTCTCAGAGTCCGATGATCTGTATCAGATGCTCGGGTACGAGGTGGCCCCGGCGTCCTTCGACGATCAAGTCGCGCTCCGCTACCCGGACGACCGCGAACCGTCGCGACAATTTGTCGAGGACGCCATCCGCCGGCGCGTGCCGTACACCACCCACTACCGCGTCGCACGGCCGGCCGGTGGCTGGGCCTGGATCGAGGGACGCGGGATCCCACAGTTCGACGAGCAGGGAGAACTCACGGGGTATCGCGGCACCAGGCAGGACGTCACAGAGCAGCGGGAGGCGGAGTCCCGCTGCTCTGTGACGTCCTGGACTCCGTGGGCGACGGCATCACGCTGCTCTCGCCGGATGGGCGCAACAACTGGGCCAACGAGGCGTTCCACCGCATGACGGGGTACACCTCCGAAGAACTGGACGCGATGGAGCCAGCGGTGCTGGCCAACACACTGCTCGACCCGGACACCGTGCGCGATGTCTCAGGCTGGCTGGGGGCCGCCGCGCGGACGGACGGCGAGGTCCCGCTCCCTCACTCATACCCGATGCGCCTCTATCGCAAGGATGGCCACACGCTCTCCGCCGAGTCCACGCTCTCGATCTTCCGGGAGGACGGCAGGGTCGCCGGCCTGCTCTCCGTGATCCGCGACACCACCGAACGGGACACGCTGCGGGCGCAGGTGGAGGCCGCCACGCTGGAGATCAACCAGATCCTGCAGACCGCGGCGCTCCCGATCATCGTGATCGAAGAGGACGGCGCGGTGAGCATGGCGAACCAGCGCACCGCGGACGTGTTCGGATGGCAGCCAGGCGAGTTGATCGGCCAGGACGTCTCCGTCCTCGCCGCCGGCCTCAACCCGACGAGCCACCGCGAATACATCCGCCATTATCACGAGACAGGGACGGCGTCCGGCACGCGCGGGCCGATGATCGGACGGACGCTCGAGGTGCTCGCCCGGCACCGGGACGGGCACGCATTCCCGGTCGAGGTCGCGGTGACGGAGATGGTCGACCCGAATGGGCGCCGCGGCTACCTCGGCGTGGTGACCGACCTCACGGAGCGGATCCGCGCGCAGGAAGAATTGCTACGGATGCAGAAGTCCGAGGCGCTGGGGACGCTGGTCGCCGGCGTAGCGCACGACTTCAACAACCTGCTGACCGCCATGGTCGGCGGGATCGAACTGGCGAAGGCCCAGCCGGGCGAGGCCCGCTGGCTCAACCTGGCGCAAGAGGCAGCCGACCGCGCCATCCGCCTCGTACAGCAACTGCTCCAGTTCTCGCGCCGATCGCGGGCCGAACTGCAGGACGTGATCCCGGCCACCCTGGTGGAGCGCACGACAGACCTCATACGGGAAACGTTCGACCGCCGCATCCAGTTGAGTATGGAACTCAACCAGGTCTGGGGCGTCGTCCCCGGTGACGAGGGGCAATTGCAGCAAGTTGTGATGAACCTGCTCCTCAACGCTCGCGATGCCGTGCTGGAACGGGCTGACCGGGGAGAGTCGGGCTTCACGCCCGCGATCACGGTGTCGATGCGCGAGGACCGGCTGCCCAGCGGGCGTGCGGTGCGCATCGACATCCAGGACAACGGGACCGGGATGACAGCGGAGGTGCGGGCGCGGGCGTTCGACCCGTTCTTCACCACCAAGCCGGTCGACCGCGGTACCGGCCTCGGCCTGGCCACGGTTGCCGGGATCGTCGAACACCACAAGGGCGAAGTGTCGGTCGACAGCACGGTGGATATCGGGACGACCTTCACGGTCCGCCTGCCGCTAGTGGACGCTCCCCTCGCGGAGACGGTGTCCGAAGAGGATTCCGACGCTCCGCCGTCGTCCGCCATACCAACGGTGATGGTGATCGACGACGAGGAGATGGTGAGCGCGATCACGGCCGGATACCTGGAGGCGGCCGGGCTTCGGGTCATCGTCATCAGCGACGGCAACACCGCGATCGACCGGCTGGAGACCACCTCGGACGTGGACCTGGTGATCACGGACCTGAACATGCCCAGCCCGAACGGCTGGGATATCCTCGCGCGGGTACACGGGCGGCCCGGTATCCCGCCGATCGTGATGGCGAGCGGGTACGCGGACGAGAAGACGGCGCTGAGACGGGGCGCGGCTGGCTTCCTCCGCAAGCCCTTCTCACAGGACGACCTCATCCGGACCGTGGAACGGCTCCTCGACCGGCAGTAGCCGACCCGCCCGCCGTCAGGCGATGATGCGAAGATGCCGAAGGAACGCCCCTCCCTGAAGGGCCGACTGCTCGTCGCGACCCCGCTCTTAACCGACCCGAACTTCGCCGGGACGGTCGTGTTCCTCTGCCGCCACGACACGGACGGCGCCTTCGGGGTGATCCTGAACCGCCCCCTCGCAACGGAGGCGATCGAGATCGTGCCGGAATGGGCAGCCCGCTGCGCCCCTCCGTCCCTGCTGTTCGACGGCGGTCCGGTGCGGCGTACGAGCGCCGTCGCCCTCGGGCTGGACCTGGACGCCCCGCGATCCACGAAGCCGGGCTGGACGGCGGTGCAGGGACCGGTCGGATTGGTCGATCTGCGCGCCGACCCCGAATCGCTCTCCCCCACCATCGAACATGTCCGGATCTTCGCCGGTTCTTCCGGGTGGGACGCCCAGCAACTCGACCGCGAGATCCGCGAGGACGCCTGGTTCGTCGTGCAGAGTCGCGCGGCCGATGTGTTCACCGCCGACCCTCAGACCATCTGGCGCGAGGTCCTCCGGCGTCACCCGCGTTACGCGCTCTATGCCTTCTCAGGCGTCGATATCGCTCAGAACTAGCGCCGGCACGACCGCGGCAACGCGGAACGACGCACGGAGTAGCCAGCAGCGTGAGGCCTGCCCTACAGTGCACACACGTGGCCCCCGGGGAAGTCGGTGAGAATCCGGCGCTGTCCCGCAACTGTGACCCTCCACGGAGGGAAGTCAGAGCACCGGCCCGCGTTTCTTGTCGACCTGCGAGGCACAGGCGACGGCAAGGGGGGCGCGCCGCGTCCTGCCGAACCATCGTGCAACCTCGCGCTGATGCCGGAGGTGCGCCATGGTCAGACGACCCGCGTTGTTCATGTGGCTCGTGCCCGCGTTCGTCGCGGGACTCCTCGCTGCGTGCGGAGACACGAAACCCTCTGAGCCAGCGGCCGCACTCCCGGCGACCGCGACGGCTACGACGGCCACGCCCACCGCAACATTCCCGGTGGCGGTGAAGGATCAGGACGGGCGCGCATTCACGTTCGCCGCTCGCCCGACGGCGATCATCTCCTTCTCCCCCGGCATCACCGAAATCCTCTTCGCGATCGGCGCCGGACCGCAGGTCATCGCTGCCGACCAGTTCTCCGACTTCCCACCGGAAGCGAAGGCGCTGAAGACCCGGGTGAAGTACACGAACCCGGATGTGGAAAGCGCGCTCGCGCTCAACCCGGACCTGGTAGTGATGTCGCGGGCGCAGCGGACCTCCGTGGAGCGGTTCCGCGCCGCCGGACTGCCGGTGTTCTACGCGCCAGAGCCAGACACGCTGGGCGCCGTGGTGGAGAGCGTCCGGATGTGGGGCCACTTGACCGGCCACCCTGCCGAGGCAGAACTCGTCGCCACGGACATGCGGAAGCGGATCGACGCGACGCTGGCGATGGTCGCCTCCGTCCCCGAGGGCCCGCGGGCGTACTACGAACTGAGCGACTCGCTCTTCTCCGTCGGCGACCAGTCGTTCATCGGCTCGATGCTCACGCTGCTGAAGGCGAAAAACATCGCGACCGGTGCACCCACGTCCTTCCCGCAGTTGACGGCGGAGGCGGTCATCGCGCGTGACCCGCAGGTAATCTTCCTCGCGGACGCGTCTAGTGCGGGCCAGAGCCTGGAGACGCTGAAGAAGCGGCCCGGTTGGACCTCGATCAGCGCGGTGAAGGATGGGACGGTCCACCCGGTCAACCCGGACATCGGGAACCGGCCGGGGCCGCGGATCGTGCTGGCGCTGGAGGAACTCGGGCGGCTGCTCTACCCGGATCTGTTCCGGTAGGGCCGGGTTACCCCCCGCGGCGGAAGATGCCGCCAAACATCATCCCGAGCACGGCACCCACCATCGCGCCAACTACCGGCATCAGCAGGACCGAGGCGACGTTGCCGCTCTCCCCCAGCACCTGACTGATGCCGAAGGCGAGGCCAGCTAGCGCACCAGCGAACAGGCCCACCGTGACCGGGGAATGTCCCATGCGCAGAGTCTAGCCGCCTCGTCGGCGGATGCACAGGTTCGGCGGCTGATGCGCGCTGAGAAGAAAAGAGGCATCATCGTGGCAGGGCGTGTACCTGGCACCGCCTGGAGGGAATCGCCCAGTGCTCTCTTCGAGTTCCGCGATCGTCTTTGCTCTCGCAGGCACAGTACCGGGTGTCGTGCTCCGGTTGTCAGGCACCCACCTCGGTACCCTGCCAGATACCGCCCTTTTCGGTCTCGCGATCGTCTCGGCGGCCTTCCTGCTGGCGTGGACCGCGGAGGCCTCAGAGACGGAGATCGCGCAGGGGCTCGCGGTCGCGTTCGTCGCCTTGATCGCCGTGCTACCCGAGTACGCCGTGGACATGACCTTCGCCTGGAAGGCCGGGAAAGACGCCGCATACGCCCCATTTGCCGTGGCAAACATGACCGGTGCAAACCGCCTGCTCATCGGCGTGGCGTGGCCGCTGATCTTCTTCCTGTTCTGGCTGAGGAGCCGGGGACGCAACCTCCGTCTCGAGCGTTCCTACAGTATCGAGGTGATCGCGCTGGCGATCGCCACGCTCTACTCCTTCACGCTGTTGCTGAAAGGGTCGATCAACCTGGTCGACACGGCGATTTTCGCCGCCATATTCATCGGGTACGTCAGCATCATCATGCGCGCCCCCTCCGAAGAACCCGACCTCGTAGGGCCGGCGCGCCTCATCGGCGCCTTGCGTCGGGGACCACGACGGCTGGCGATCACAGGGCTGTTCGTCATCGCCGCCGTCGCGATCGTGGCGTCGGCGGAGCGGTTCGCCGAGGGACTGATCCACTCGGGGACGCAACTGGGCATTGACGAGTTCACACTCGTCCAATGGCTCGCCCCGTTTGCCTCGGAAGCGCCGGAATTCCTCGTCGCCGGGATCCTTGCCTGGCGGGGCCGGGCGGCGGTGGCAATGGGCGCGCTGCTGTCCTCCAAGGTAAACCAGTGGACGCTGCTCATCGGCGGCCTGCCCGTTGCCTACGCCATCTCCAGTGGCACCCTGCATGGGCTCCCTCTGGACGTACGCGAGATCGAAGAGCTGTACCTGACGGCTGCCCAGTCAGCATTCGCGGTCGCCGTGTTGGTCAGCCTCAGCCTGGCAAGCCGAGAAGCGATCCTGCTGCTGGTGATCTTCTCCGTGCAGTTCTTCCTGTCGGCGATCCACGTACCGCTGCCTTTTGAAATTCTGGGCGAGACCGTGCTCACCTCCTCGGACGTCCGGCGTGTCACGGGCACGGTCTACCTTGTGCTCGCCGTCTACATCTTGGTCAAAGAACGACACGAGATCGCGCATCTCTGGCGCAGCGCGCGGAAGACCGCCCGCGACCCCGGTGCGGAACACGAGGAAGAAGCCGAACTGCACGCGCATTCGACGTAGGAGCGGCCAAGCACGGACGCGCCCGAAACGGTGGCCGCTTCGACTACGCGCGCACCACCAGCACGGGGAGCGTCGAGTCCTGCAGGATCTGCTGCGTGACGGAGCCCAGCATCCCGCGAAGCCCGACGGCACGCCGGCTCGCGATCACGATGATGGCCGCCCCGAGACGTTCAGCCTCCTGCAACAGGCGATCCGGTACGTCCTGGCCACGATCAAGGAGGATGACGGACTGGGAGGCGCCCGGAGGGGCCTGCCGTCCCATTGCGGCGCGCGCGCGCTCTGACACGATCACCATTGCCTCGCGCGTGGAAGGCGCCCGCACGTCTGCTGCATCGATGAGCGGGTTCAGGATCTGGACCAGGTCGATCTGACCATCGGAGCCAGCCAGCGCCAGCGCCTGCCGCAGGGCAGCCTGAGCGCCGTCCGAACCGTCCCACGCCACCAGAAACCGCATGCGGCACCTCCGTCGTCCAATCCTATCGTACGGCGCGGGTTGTGACGCACGCGCGGCATCCCGTAGACCGATGGCCGCGCGAAGGCCGTACCATCGTGATGGATGAGCGATGGATGAGGATTGAGATTCTCCGTGGCCATGACGACCCGACAGCCACTGACATTCGGGACACTCCCCGGGCGGGCGCATCTCCCCGCGCCCGAGGGCGGCGCACGCGTCCTGCTCGTCTCCACCTACGAACTCGGACATCAGCCGCTCGGCCTCGCCATGGCGTGCGCGGCGCTGCGCGCCGCCGGCCACGATGTCCGCACGCTCGACGTCTCGGTCGAGCCGCTGGCCGCAGCCGCAATCCGGGACGTCGAGCTCGTCGCGATCTCGGTTCCGATGCACACCGCGGCGCGCATCGGGCTGCAGGTGGCTGACGCCATCCGTCAGGCGCACATCGAACTACGGCTCGTCTGCTTCGGTCTCTACGCCTCTCCCCTCGCCGGACATCTCGAGAAGCGCGGCATCGAGGTCATCGGCGGCGAGTACGATCTCGGGTTGGTCGAAGTAGCGGCGCAGGTCGCGGCACGTCGCACCGGCCCCGTGTCCGGCGCGGGCGTTGCCCCGCTGCTCACCCGACAGCAGTACCTCGTCCCCGACCGCCGAGGGTTACCGGAACTCGACCGCTACGCGCGAGTCAGGCGGGCGGACGGCGAACATCTCGCCGGGTATGTCGAGGCGACACGCGGCTGCGCGCATACCTGCCAGCACTGTCCGATCACGCCGGTCTATGGTGGTGCGCTTCGCGTGGTACAACGCGACGTGGTCCTTGCCGACATCGCCCAGCAGGTGGAGGCGGGAGCGGAGCACATCACCTTCGGCGACCCGGACTTTCTGAACGCCGTGCCGCACAGCCTCGCCATCCTTGACGAGGCGCACCGCCGCTGGCCCGGACTCTCCTTCGACGTCACCGTGAAGGTCGAGCACCTGGTCGAACACGCCGACGTGCTGCCACGCCTGCATGCGGATGGCGTGCTCTGGCTCACCAGCGCGTTTGAATCGTGCAACGACGCCATCCTGAAGCGTCTCGACAAGGGCCACACGCTGGCGGACATGCACCGCGCTCTCGCGCTCTCGCGCGCAGCTGGGCTCCCCGTGCGTCCAACGTGGGCCGCATTCACGCCATGGACCACGCTCGACGACGTCATCGAGATGTTCGACTTCATCGCAGAGGAGCGTCTGCAGCGCGCCGTGCAGCCGGTGCAGTACGGCCTGCGTCTCCTCCTCCCGCCGGGCTCGCCGTTGAACGCCCTCCTGGCGACCGAAGGCCGCCTTGGCCCGTTCGAAGAGCCATTGCTGACCTATCCCTGGCGCAGCGTCGACCCGCGCGTGGACACACTGCAGGCCACCCTGGCATCGATGGCCGAGGCCGCTGCAGCGAATGGTACGGACGACGCCTCTGCGTTCGAACAGGCGCGGACTGCGGCATACGTTGCCGCGGGCCGGCCCGTACCGGTCGCGAGCGCTGTCGGGCCGGACGTGCCGGGGCTCACCGAGTCATGGTTCTGCTGCGCAGAGCCGACGGCGGGACAGCTCGCAGCCCTGGCCCTCGCCTGACGGCTTCAGACGAACGCGCGGCGGCGCTGCACCTCGACCGCAGCCAACACCGCCGCGGCTGCGAGTCGCGCATCCGCGAACGCGGGGGGGATCCGGCCGAGCGTGACGCCTCCAGTACGCGCGCGGTCCGGATCCGGCGTCGCCGGGATCTCCCCGATCTGCGCGACCACGCGTCGAAGACGCTCCAACGCGTCCTGTCCGATCGGTTGGCCATTTCGGCTGTTGCAATTCATGGTCCGCAGGACATCGGCGGCAGTGATCGGGCACCCTCCGGTACGCTGGCAGGGCATCGAGGGGATGGAATCCACGTTGAACGCCGACGACGAACTCGCCTACCTGCGCGCCTTCGAACAGACGGCGGTGACGAAGCCTCAGATCGTCGCGGACAATGTGCTGACCGGGATCTTCCTGACAGACGCCCGCTACCGCACCGCCCTCACCGCCCTGCTGCTCCAGGAGGCGGTCGAAGCGGGACGGAGGCTCGCCCTTGTCTGCATCGCCCTGGCCGGGCGGACCCAGCCGCCCGCCCGCTCACTGGCGAGACCGCTGCCAAGCCTCGAGGAGTGGCAGGCGTTCGCAGAGGCGGTCGGAGGGTTCGAGGATCCGAAGCAGATCCTTGACTGGCTGCATGTCGACCAGTCGGCGCTGCAGAGCGCGGATGAGATGCTCGCCTTCGGTGGGCTCACGAAGCTCAACGCCGCCGTCCGGGTGCTGGAGGGCGGCCCCCCCGAGGTTTCCGTGGAGCGCGACGAGGCGGGGACGGCAATCCTGGTGCTGCACTCCTACGCGATGGACGGCGGGCGCGCGGAGGCACGTCTCCCGCTGGTAGACGACCAGATCATCGCGCTCGGAGATATGGCCGGTGACTTCGTCGCCTGGACGCGCGATTTCCTGGGCGCTTATCTGGATGCACGTGCCGGCCGTTAACCCGCAAGTGTCGCGATCAGGATCCCCGCCGTCACGGAGACGTTGAGCGAGGTCACGACGCTCCCATTTGGAGGCACGGCGCACACTTCGTCGCAGGACTCGAGGACCAGCCGGCGCAGGCCGGTCTCCTCATTCCCCAGCACGATGAGCCACGGGCGGTCGCGCGGCATCTCGCCGAGCGGCTTCGCCGCGTGCTCGGAGCTCCCGAGCACCCAGACGCCTGCGGCCTTCGCGGTTTCGAATGCCCGCCGCAGGTTCGTCTCGATCGCGTGCGGCACTGCATCCACACCACCTGAGGCGACGTCGTAGACGACTGCCGAAAGCGGCGCTGCCCGGTCCGCCGTCGTGATAACCCCACGCACGCCGAAGAACGCCGCTGTGCGAAAAATCGCGCCTACGTTGTGCGGATCCTGCACACCATCAAGCGCAATCCAGCGGTCGCCGCTGCGGGCGCCCGCGAACAGGCTCGCCAGCGATTCCGGCAGGCGCGGACGGATATCGGCCTCCGCGCCGGCACGTCCTCCGGCCCGCTCACGTTCAGCCGTCCGGGCGGCTGTGCCGGCCTCCAGACTGTGAACCCGGATGTCGCGCGCCCGGGCCCGCTCGGCGACCTCGCGCCAGGTCTTCGACCCCGCCTCACCCGGCAGCCGCACGTCCAGCACGTCCGCGGGGCGGGCTTCGAGCGTGGCGAGCACGCTGTGCGGGTTGCGCAGGGTGAGGTGCCCGGGAGCCTGCTCGTCCCGGCGCGCGGGTAAGTACTGAGGCCGCGTTGGGCGTGCTGAACGTCCCCCTCCGGTGGGGCGCGGCGGACGGGAGGGACGGTCGGGCCCACGGTTCATACACCCACGATACGTCGCGTGGGAGGCGACGTCGCGCGGGTCACCCTTTCTTCACAACTCGCGAAGTCGGGCATGCGACGATTCGGCCCCACCTTGAGGAGGAGCCCACGGTACAGATATTCGGCGAACTGGAACGTCTATTCTCGGAGGTCCTCTACCCGTACCGCGTCCCGCTGACGGCCGGTATGGCGCTGTTCATCGCGGCGGCGGGCGGCTGGGCATGGCGCGCAGGGTGGGTTACTCGCCTGCTCGCAACAGCGCGACGTCGCCCGGGACCGTTCGCCCTCGTCGCGTTCGCCACACTCGCCATACTCGTTCCGCTGGCAAACTACCTCGTGGCGCCGCTATGGACGCGAAGCGTGGTGATGGAGGTCAGCCCGCTGGATGCCGCATATCCCGGGGAGCAAGCGCTGCAATCTCCCGCCGTCGTGGGAACACCAGTCGCATCGAGCGCGCCCCCATCAAGCCCGGCCCCTTCTTCGTTCGAGGCACGCGTCGTCCGACGGGGCGAGTGGAAAGGCGCGGACGAGTTCCACTTTGCGCGCGGGCGCCTCCTCGTGATCGAGGTCACGCCCGGCCAGTACGTGCTCCGCGTCGAGGACTTCTCCGTACGCAACGGCCCCGACCTGTTCGTCATGCTCTCCCCGGCGGCCGACGGCTATCGGGACGGCGCTGTGAAACTCGGACGGCTCAAGGGGACGGATGGCGCATTCAACTACGAAATCCCTGCGGGCACCAAGCTGGAGGCCTTCAGCAGTGCCGTGATCTGGTGTGAACAGTTCTCGGTCCTCTTCGGCACCGCGCCCCTCACGAGGGCATAACATGGAGGACATGCGCCCCATTTCGGACGCCGGGGTAGACTCAACAGACCTACCGCACACCGCCGCAAAGCAGGTGTGAATGCTGCACGCATTCGGACCCCGTCTGCGTCACCCGCTGCTCCCCGTGCTCGCCCTCGGACTTGCAGGAGTCCCAGCGTTAGCGATCCTTGCCCTCGGGGGTCGCCAGTTGGATGTCGCCGTGGCCGCGCACGGCGCTGATGAGCAGCCAATCGCCGCCCTGGCTACCCCATGCCCGGGCACACCGTCTGCGGATTCAGCAACCGAGGGATGTGGCCTGCTGCTGGATGGGCTCCGATTCGTCACCTGGGATCGACCCTCGATCCCGGTGGAGACGGCGCTGACACCCGCCCGGCTGGTATTCGCCGGCGGGCCCCGCAACGGCGAGCCGAACCCGCAGAGCGCGATCACGGTGTGGCAGCGAGGTCCGGAGGGCGTCTGGCATGTCTGGGGAATGCACGCGCCAGCGGGCATGCCGCTCCTCGGCCAGTTCGAGCGCGGGGGACAGTATGCCATCCTCAGCACCACGCCAGTCGCGTGGAGCCTGCCGCCCGCGTCCGCGAGCACGTCGATCTTCGCTACGGGTCAGGTCGTCTCGTACTACGGGTTCCCGGGCGTACCGACGATGGGCATCCTCGGCGAATACCCGCCGGACGAGGCGATGCGACAGGCCGTGACGCAGGCGGCCGTGTACGACGCGCTGAACGGCGACCGAACAGTGACACCGGCGCTGCACCTCATCACGGCGGTGGCGCAGGCCAGCCCGGGCTTCGATGGGACCTACCTCGGCCGCCTCCCGCTCAGCACGGTCCAGACGTACGCCGACGCCGCAGCAGCGCAAGGCGGTCTGCTCATCATCGACATCCAGATCGGCTGGTCGAACCCCCTGACCGAGGTGCGCGGGTACGAGGAAGCGCTGCTCCTGCCACACGTCCACGTCGCCCTCGACCCGGAGTTCGCGACCATCCGCAAGGGCGACCCGCCCGGCGAGGCGATTGGTAGTGTCACGGGGGACGAGGTCAACGCGGTGCAACAGTACCTCAGCGACCTGGTGCGCACGTACAACCTGCCACCGAAGGCGCTGGTGGTCCATCAGTTCCGGTGGGACATGATCCTCGACCCGTACCGCATGGCTGCGTACCCCGGCGTCGACCTCGTCATCGACATGGACGGCTGGGGATATCCGGGCGCGAAGCTAAGCGGGTACGAGGCGTATGCGCTCGCGCCCTACGCGCCGCGTCCGGGCTTCAAGCTCTTCTTCGGTTGGGACATACCGCTGCTGACGCCGGAGCAGATCCAGGGGCTGCCGCGGCCGCCCGACCTAATCATCTACCAGTAGCCAGGGCTTTCAGGTTGTCGTCTGCTGCTGCCCGGCCTGCGCTGGCCTTCGCCGGGAGTTCCACGCCGTCTCGGACTCCCGAAGGGCCCGCACGCACGGACGCCGCCTGAACGTCGGCGTCCGATATCGATACATCCAGGCCCGGCGAGTCACCGCTTCGCGATCGCGTCGACCTCGGCCATCTCCTCGGCGGAAAGCTTCCATGAGGCGGCCGCGGCATTAGCCGCGACCTGCTCCGGCTTCGTCGCGCCCGCGATCACGGAGCCGACGTACGGCTTCGAGGCGAGCCAGGAGAAGGCGAGTTCGAGCAGCGTGTGCCCGTGCGTCTGCGCGTATTCCTCAAGCCTCTCCACGACGTCGAAGTTCGAGTCGGTCAGCGCGCGCTGCCCGGCGGGGCTGGCGGCCAGACGCGTGCCTGCCGGCGCGGCCTCACCCCGGCGGTACTTGCCCGTGAGCAGACCACTCGCGAGGGGGAAGAACGGCAAGACGCCCAGGCCAAAGGCTGTCGCAGCCGGCGCGACCTCCTGCTCGACACCACGGGTGAGCAGCGAGTACTCGTTTTGCGCGGAGATGAACCGTGTCAGATGCTCCCGCCGCGCAATGTGGTGCGCGTCTGCGATCTGCCAGCCGGCGAAGTTGGAGTTGCCGAGGTAGCGCACCTTACCGTCGCGGACGAGATCGTCCAGCGCTCGCATCGTCTCTTCCAGCGGGGTCGTCGGGTCCGGCCGGTGGATCTGGTAGAGATCGATGTAATCTGTCCCCAGCCGCCTCAGAGAAGCGTCCACAGCGGCCATGATGTACTTCCGCGAGCCGCCCGAGGTGTGCGGTCCCTCGCCCATCTTCATGCCGAACTTGGTGGCGATGATCGCCTTCTCGCGCTTGCCGCCCTGGAGCGCCTTGCCGAGGTACTCCTCCGACTTGCCCTGACCGCCATACACATCGGCTGTGTCGAACAGGGTGATGCCCTGGTCCAGGCAGGCGTCCACTACGTTGGCGGTGGCGGCGGCGTCCATACGGCCGCCGAAATTGTTCGTGCCCAGTCCGACGACTGAGACCTGCAGGCCGGAGTGGCCCAGGTTGCGGTATTCCATCGAGTTCCCCTTCGCACAGTCGGTGAGTGGGCCGACGAAGTATAAGCCGCGTGGAGGAGGCTCCCGGAACGGCTGATCCGCGTGCCGCAGGCAATTTTCCGCGGAGCGCCTCAACGGTCCCGGCGCCGGTGCGCGGCCCTCCCACTCCGGGCCGCGAAGTCCGATGATGGTTTCACGGCCCGAAATTCAACCGCGGCTCGAACGAGCGGTACGGGAGTACGGATGCTGTATTATGTCACTGGTGGTCGGTACGCCGACACCACGTTCAGCACCCTGCTGGAGCCAGCACCTCCGCTCGGGCCGTTCGCCACGCACGAAGAGGCGCTGGAGGCATGGCGTCAGCGCGCCCGCGCCACCATCGACTTCGCAAGCGTGCGCTTCCAGATCACGTGGCGGGACGACGCCGGGGAACCGCCCGCCCCCACCCCCCACGCCCCGGGTGCCGTCGCCTGATCGGAACACAACCCCGCCGAGCAGCGCGTACCGCGTGGACTCGGTAGGATGCGGCCCGAAGGGGTGGACAATGCAGAAACCGCACGCCGGTAAAGCCGACTACGAGAACGCCTTCCGCGGCTTCCACTTCCCGATGTCACGCGCCGCGATCCTGAACGCGGGCCGCGACAAGGGAGGCGTCGACCGCGAGGTCGCGATCGTCTTCAAGGCACTCCCTGACCGGAAATACACCAGCCTGGATGACCTCAAGGAGGCGATCCGCGCGGTGTACCGGACCAGTGGCGTCGAGGACACCGACCTCCCGATCTAGCCCGGCATCCGGGTTACTTGATGCTGACAAGTTCGACTTCGAACGTCAGCGCTTTGCCGGCAAGCGCGTGGTTGGCATCCACTGTCACGCCACCGGCATCGACCTTCGTGACGACGGCAGGCGCACCGCCGATCTGCACCCGGTCCCCCGCTTTGAGGCCAGCTGGCGCCTGGGCCGCGGGGATCGTTACCACCATCTCCTCGCGCCGCTCTCCGTAGGCCTTGGCAGGTTCGAGGCGGACTTTGTTCTTGTCACCCACCTTGAGCCCCATCACGGCCTCGTCGAAGCCGGCAATGACCTGCCCCGAGCCGACGGTGAACGAGAGCGGCTCGCGGCCCCTGGAAGAGTCGAACTCGGTGCCATCGTCCAGTGTCCCGCGGTAGTGGACTGAGACGGTGTCCCCATTCTTGACCACTCGCTCCCCCTGTTTCACGGTCGCGGTCGCGGAGGCGGTCACGGCCGTCGCGGTGCCGAGGACAGGCTCGCTGTCACCCCCGCAGCCCGCGAGGGCCAGCGCGACCACGAGGACGGACGTTCCGCCCAGGAGACGCGTCAGGACAAGCTTCCGGCGCATGGATAGTCGCATTAAAAACGGTACACCGGTGTCCGCAAAGCCGCCTCTTGCCGGTCGTCGCCGGGGGACACACGGGGGTAGGCTGGACGCGTGAGCCCAGCGAGCCGACGTGACCCTAGCCACCTCGCGTGGATCGACCTCGAGATGACGGGGCTCGATCCCGAGCGGAACGTCATCATCGAAATCGCGACGCTCGTGACCGACCGCGACCTCAATATCCTCGCAGAGGGGCCGTGCCTCGCCATTGCGCGGACGGAGGTGGAGCTCGCCCGGATGGACACCTGGAACGTGAAGACACACACCCGGTCGGGGCTGCTGACCCGCATCCGGGACGAGGGTGTCACCATCGCCGAGGCGGAGCGGCAGACGCTCCTCTTCCTGCGGAAGTGGCTGCTGAAGGGGACCTCGCCACTCGCCGGGAACTCGATCGGGCAGGACCGCCGGTTCCTCCGCCGCGAGATGCCGAAGATCGAGGCGTTCCTGCACTACCGGAATGTGGACGTCTCCACCGTGAAAGAACTCGCACGCCGCTGGTATCCGGCTCTGCCACCCGCCGAGAAGAAGCAGGCGCACCAGGCGCTGGAGGACATTCGCGAGAGCGTCAACGAACTCCTCTACTACCGCTCTCTGATCTTCCGCCCGGCTGCCGATGTCACTTCACCCACCTCGACATCCCCGGAATCTGCGGCTCCCACGTAACGGCTGACCTCACCCCTCCAGTGGCGCCCCAGCCTGTCGATAATCCTGGTTGGCTGGATGGAGCGGAGTGATGGACGGGGACAGATCGGCTTCGGTACGAGCATGGCACGCGAGCCGCTCGGACGGATCGCGCCACCTGGATGCTGAGTCCGGGCACTCGCCTCTGGTCGCCTCGGTCATGTCGCGCCCCCTGGTCACCATCCCGGCACACGCGTCGCTGCAGCATGCGCGCGCAGTGATGCGGGAACACGGCATCCATCACCTGTTGTTGGAAGACCAGGAGCGGATCGTCGCGATTGTCTCTGACCGCGACGTCGACCATGCGCTCTCTCCGTGGGCGGACGGGCCGGCGGCCACCCGGCGAGACGACGACACGCTGAAGCGCCCCGTCTATTCGTGCGCGACGTTCTCCATGTACACGATTCGGCATGACGCCCCGCTCGAAGAGGCCGCGGCGGTACTGCTCGCCCATGCGATCTCCGCGTTGCCAGTGGTCGGCGAAGACGGCGGGATCGCCGGCATCGTGACCATGAGAGACATGCTGCGAGAGTTACTGGCTTGTCGCGTCGTGACTCAGTGACGCCCGGCGGAGTGGCCGCGCAAGCGTCCACGCCTCGGCTGCCACGCCGGAAGAGGTAGCGAGCGCGGCACCTACCCCGGGCGGTGGTGTTCGTCGCGCTGGCGCTGAAGGCTTCACAGGCCTGCTCGCGAAGCGTGTCGAGGCGGGCGGCGGAGGCGGGTGCAGCACCGGGTGGCGCTGGCGAATTCGATGGGCAGGTGTGACACACGGCCGCGTCACCCTCCGCTCCGACCGAAGCCACCCGGCCCGGGTGACAGTATCCTGCGAGCATGAGCGACACTGTAAACCGCCTCGTTGTCATCGCCGGGACGGCGCTGCTGGCGCTGTCGCTGGTGACGTGGATGGTGCTCTCCGGACTGAACCGCCCGATGTCGTTCCGTCTGACCGTCGCACCGGTCGCGCTCGGCGTGGTGCTGGTCGCGGTGGGGATCCTCGGCTGGGCGGTCGCGGCATGAGCGGGCGGCGCATTCAGGAATACCGGCTGTACGAGGCGATCCAGCGACAGCCAGCGGAACTGACCCGATTGTTGAAGGCGAGCGAGCCGATCGATCTGGCCGCGGAGGCGCTGGGCGGAGCGCGCCGTGTGTTCTGCGTCGGCATCGGCACTTCATGGAACGCCGCCAGCGTGGCGGCGAACTTGCTGGGCCGCGCCGGCGTCGATGCGCGCGCGTGGTCCAGCGCCGATTTCGTGCATTACCCTCCGAAACTGACGCCAGACGACGCGGCCATTGTGTTCACACACTCAGGGATGAAGCAGTACTCGCGTGCCGCCATCGATCTGCTCGGCGCAACGCGTACACCCCTGGTCCTCGTCACCAGTACCGAGTCGGAGATCAAGGCAGGCACGCTGCCTATGGGGACGACCGTGCTACGCACCGTCGCGCGTGAGCAGAGCGCGATGTTCACGGTCTCGCACACCGCCGCGATGTTCCTGGCGGCGCGCGTCGCCGACACGCTTCGCACCGGCTGTGTCGGCGACCTCGGCGCGGTCCCGTACGCCGTTGAGGCGGCGCTGGGTCTGGAGCCGGAGGTCGTCGCGCTGGCGGACGCCTGGCACGCGAAGCGGACGCTGGTCGCGCTCGGCGCGGGCCCGCACGAAGCCACCGCCCACGAAGCCGCCATCAAGATCGCGGAAGCGGCACGCCGTCCTGTCCGAGGGCACGCAGTCGAGCAGTTCCTTCACGGCCCGCAGGTGCAGGTCGAGAGCAGCGACGCTTTCCTCATCTTCGCTGGCGCGGGAGCGGGACTCGAGCGGACACGCGAGGCTGCGGCATTCGTCCAGACGCTCGGCAGCGAGGTCGCATGGGTCTCGCCGGTGGCGGCTCCGGACTCTGCGTGCCACCTCGCGGTCCCGGACGTGGGCGAGGCGCTCGCGCCGCTCGTCGAGGTCATCCCCGCACAACTGCTCGCCGGGCACCTCGCCGCCATCGAGGCCGTGGACGCCGACAACTTCCGCCGCGACGACCCAGCGTTCGGCGCGGCGCGCGCGGCGATCAGGCTCTGACCATACCGGTACTCGACCGGCCACGAGAGGAGTACGACTGTGATCACTGAAGTCGACATCCGAGTCCGCTCCACGGATATGGACGCGGACGGGATCGTCAACAACGCCCGCTATTTCGAATATTTCGAACAAGCTCGCCTCGAACACCTGGTGGCGATCGGACTCGTGAAACGTCCTCGACCTCCCGGGGAGCGCAGCCGGCCTTTCACGCTTGCCGAGACGAAATGCCGCTACAAGGCTCCGACGTCTCACCGAGACGCACTTGTCGTGCGAGCATGGACGCAACAGGTCGGCAACCGGAGCTTCATCCTCGGATACGAGATCGTCCGCAGCGAGGACGGCGCCGTCGTTGCTGAAGGTAGCTCTGCACAGGTCTGGCTCGACGCCGACGGTCGACCCACACCGCTCGATGGCGAGACGCGGGCTAGCCTCGTCCATTCGATCGAAGAGCGCCCACCGAAGTCCTGAAGCGCCAACGCACACCGCGACTATGCTCCAGCCATGGCTGGCTACTCCGGCACGCCGCTTGTCCAGAAACTCGGGATCGAGCCGGGCCACCGCCTGCTGCTCATCGGCGCACCCGAAGGCTTCGACGCCACGCTTGGCGCGTTGCCGGAGGGCGTGACGGTCCGCCGAGCGGCGCGCGGGACAGCGGACGTCGTGGTGCTGTTCACCGCGCAGCGGGCACTCCTCGAGGCCCGCATCGACACGCTGGGGGCGGCGGTGTTCCCGGACGGCGCAGTCTGGGTTGCCTGGCCGAAGAAGACGGCGAAGGTGCCAACGGACATGACGGAGGATGTCGTGCGAGAGGTCTGCCTGCCGCGCGGGCTCGTCGACAACAAGGTGTGCGCCATCGACGAGACGTGGTCGGGACTGCGCGTCGCCCACCGGGTTGAGCGCCGGCAGAGGTAGCGCATCACGGTCGTGGAGCTCCGCCCACCTGTTCCCGCCCCTTCGCGCGGGTTACGCTCAAGGCATGCCGGCTGTACGACACAGTACTCACAGGAAGCGCGAGGGGTGTGATGGCCATCGACGGGACGTGGAACCTGAACTTGCAAACGCCCATGGGCGAGCGGCCCGTGGTCGTGCGCCTGGCGGCGGCCGGTGGCGCGCTCAGCGGCGCGATGGTCGGAGCGGCCGGGGAGACGGCGATCTTCGACGGCGCCTCGGATGGCACCTCCGTGCAATGGAGCGTCATGTTCACCGGCGCGATGGGCGAGATGAAGCTGGACTTCGTCGGCGCGGTCAATGCCGACGCCATCGCAGGGACCGTGCAGTTTGGCGCGTTCGGCTCGGGAGCATTCACCGGCACAAGAGGCTAACGGCCACCCGACTCCTCGCGGGAAACAGAAGGGGCTCCCTGTGGGAGCCCCTTCGTCGTGCCTTCCAGTCGCGGGCTACCCGCGCGGGAGACCCAGACCACGAGTGGCGATGACGTTCCGCTGGATCTCGGACGTGCCACCCGCGATCGTCGAAGAGACGGTCGAAAGGTACATCGTCGCCCAGCGGCCCTTCATCGGGGAGTACTCGCTATTGCGGTCGCGCAGGCCGCCGTAGAGGCCCAGCAACTTCGTGGAGGTCCGCGCGATGCGCTGGCTGAACTCAGTGGCGAACACCTTCGTCATGGACGCCTCGTAGTTGGGGATGAGGCCACGCGACTGCATCGAGATCACACGCTGCGACAGGGTCTTCGCCACGGTGGCCTCGATGTACCGGTCCGCGAACTCGAGCCGAGGGGCGTCCACCTGACCCAGGCGAGTCTTCCCCGACTTCGCGTCCCGCTCCTTCAACAGGTAGTTGCGCAGCGTGTCCAGCATCTTGCGCTGCCCGACCGCGGAGCCGATCGACGAACGCTCGAAGTCGAGGTGTGTCGCGCCCACGTACCAGCCGCGGTTGATCTCACCCACCGCGTTCTTCACCGGAATCCGGACGTCCTCGAAGAACGTCTCGTTGAAGCCCCGCGCGTCGCTCATCTGCACGAGCGGGCGGACTTCAATGCCGGGCACATTCATCGGCGACAGGAGGTAGGTGATCCCGCGGTGCTTCGGCGCCTCCGGATCGGTGCGCACGAGCATGAAGATCATGTTCGCCAGGTGGGCACCCGAGGTCCAGATCTTCTGGCCGTTGACCACGAAGTCGTCCCCGTCGCGGATCGCCCGCGTCTGCAGAGAGGCAAGGTCGGAGCCGGAGCCGGGCTCCGAGTACCCCTGACACCAGCGCGTCTCACCGCGCACCATCGGCGGCAAGAACTCCGCCTTCTGCTCGGGCGTGCCGTGCACCATGATCGTCGAACCGACGTCCGGCACGCCCACGCGCGGTGCGCTCCGCTCCGCGATCGTCTCGTTCAGGATGAACTGCTCCATCGGCGACAGGTTGGCTCCGCCGTATTCCTTCGGCCACGCGGGCGCGATCCAGCCCTTCTCGACCAGCGCGGCGCGCCACTGCTTCATCGCGTCGGCACGGGCGCCCGGCGCAACAGGGCCGCCTTCCGAGAACGGGTCGTCGCTGTCGCCAACCGTCAGCGCATCCGGGAAATTCTTCGCGAAGAAGCTCTCCACTTCCTTGCGGAAGACGGCCTGCTCCGGGCTGTCAGCGAAGTCCATCGTTATATCCCCTCACGTACTCCGCTCTCGCACAGTCCTGAATGCTACCGGCTGAATGATGGGCTTTCTACTTAACGTGAGGGTCTGCGCCATAACGTTCCGCATCGGACAGCCCTGCGTGGATTCGCCCATCACGAGTGTGAACGCCGAGGGAGCGCCGGACGAAAAAAATCGAGCGGCAATTGCCGCTCGATTTGGATGGACATGCGGTGGCAGGCGACCCTGTGAGGGGTCCGTCACCTCAGTGACGGACCCTGGTCGCGGTGACTACTCGACGGTCTTGCCGGCGGCCTCGGCCTCGTCGCGGCCCAGGCCCATGCGACGCGCCATCAGCACCTTCTGCACGTCCGCCGTGCCACCCGGGTGCAGCGCGGTGATCGCCCCGCGGTGGTAGGCGTCCAGTGTCCCATCGGAGAAGTCGAACGCGCCGCCGTTGATCAGCGACGCGGGGCCAAACAACTCCTGCAGGTTGGTCGTGATCTCCAGGCCGTGGAGTTTCCGGTAGTACGAGGACTGCGAGCCCTCGTACGACATCTTCTGGTGCGTCCGGTTCATCCAGTAGTTCCGCAGACCGAACAACCGGGATACTTCCGTGTCCACGAAGATGTCCGCCAGGCGGTCACGCGCCTCCGGGTCCTCGATTAACGGGCGGCCGTTCCGCTGCTGCGTCTTCGACCATTCGACCGCGCGCCCGAACCACTTGTTCCGCTCGATCGAACCGCCGCCGCCGTGCTCCAGCTCCAGGTGCGTGCTCGCCACCTGCCAGCCGTTGTTCACCCCGCCGACCAGGTTCTTCGCCGGGACGCGCGCGTCCTCGAAGTACACCGTGTTCTTCACCGACGAGCCGACGCCCTCGCCGCCGTCGCCGAGCAGGTCCATTGGCACGATCGTCACGCCGGGGGTGTCCGTCGGGATCATGAACCATGAGACGTTACGGTGGCGCGGGCCGGTCGGGTCCGTGCGCGTGAACGTCCACAGCATGTCCGGCTTGTGCGAGCCACCCACGTAGATCTTCGTCCCGTTGATGACGTAGTCGTCACCGTCGCGGATCGCGTCCGTCTTCGTGCCCGCGAGGTCGGAGCCCGCCTCCGGGGCCGTCAGCAACTGCCACGTCACAACCTCGCCCTTGAAGATCGGGGGCAGGAAGCGCTGCTTCTGCTCCTCCGTACCCCAGACAAGGATGCTCGCGCCGCCAAGGCGCCCGCCGCTGTCGTAGTACGGGGGCAGGCCAACGCCGAATTTGTCCAGCTCCTCGTGCAGGATGACCGACTGCTCGAAGTTCAGGCCCCCTCCGCCGTATTCCTTCGGGGCGGTCGGACGGAGCCAGCCCTTCGTGCCGAGGTCGCGGCCGACCTGTCGCATCTTGGCGTAGTTCTCGTCCGAGTCGTGGTCGCCCTCGATCTTCGGAACGTGGGTCTCGGCCCAAGCGCGGACCTCCTTGCGGAAGGCCTCCTGTTCCGGCGTGTAGGAAGGTTTGAAGTCCACGGCTCACCCCGCTGGTTACTCATGACGTCTCTGATGGGCGTCACGCATGTTATGGCGTTTGTATAGCAGAAAAAATAAGGGAACAGACGTCCCCGCAGCGAAGATCTTCCAAAACGCGTTTACGCGTCCGCTTCGCCCTTCCGGTCGGGGGCCGTGCGGTGGAGACCCGATCGCGTCCCACCGGTGAACGCCATCGCGGCCGAGCCCACAGCCCAGATCATGACGACAGCGCTGACAGCGAACGGAATCGCGGGCGGGACGGTCATCGATGGCTCCTCACACGGGTCACGCAGGCGACTGCGAACCCGGAGGCGGGTGCAGTCCCGTCGTTGCCGCACAGTTTCGCGCCTGGAGCTCCTGGCGTGAAGCCGCCCGCCGGGCATCCATAACAAGTCTCGTCACCGCCGGGCGCTACGCCAGGGCTTCGCGCAGCCGCTTCGCCGCCACATCCACCGTTTCCAGGCCATGCGGGAAGAGGTGGGCCGCCGTGAAGAACGTGTGGATCTGCCCGGGGTGCCGGGTGAGGGTCACATGAACGCCGGCGGCCTCGAGCGCCGCGGCGTACGCCTCGCCTTCGTCACGCAGCGGGTCGAACTCGGCGACGTGGATGTCGGCAGGCGGCAGGTCCGCGAGGCTTTCCGCGAAGAGCGGAGAGATCGAGGGGTGCGCACGGTCGACACCCGCCGGGGCGTAGTGGTCGTAAAACCACTCCATCGACGACCTCGTAAGCAGATAGCCGTCAGCGTTCTGCGAGTACGAGGCCGTCAGCATGCGGCAGTCCGTGACAGGGACGACCAGCAGCTGATGGCGGAAGGCCGTGCCGCCTCGCTCGCGCGAGAGCAGCGTGACCGCCGCCGCGAGGTTTGCTCCGGCGCTGACGCCGCCGATCGCAATGCGGGTCTGATCCCCGCCGTAGCGTGCGGCGTTCTGCCACGCCCAGACGGCGGTCGCGTAGGCGTCGTCGACTGCAGCGGGGTACGGGTTCTCCGGCGCGAGGCGGTAGTCGACGCTGATGACAATGACCCCAGCACCTACGCAGAGCCGGCGGGCAGTTGGGTCGTCGTGCTCGATACTCCCGACCACCCAGCCACCGCCGTGATACCAGACCAGCACGGGCAGGTTCGGGGCGTCTGAGGGGTAGTAGAGGCGGATCGGGATCGGGCCCTCCGGGCCAAACACTTCCATGTCCTCGACTCGGGCGACCTCGGGGCCTGGCGGCGCGAAAGCACGGGCGGCGCGGGCCTCCTTCGGAGTCAATGTGTGCGTCGCCGGCGCGCCAAGGGCCGCGACCTGGTCGAGAAACGCCTGCGCGGCTGGATCCAGCGGCATCGAGTCCCCCTCCGCACTGAGGCCCGGGTTCTACCACACGCGACCGGCTGGCTTCCAACCAGACCTCAGGCGGTTCAGCCGTCGGGCGCGATGAGGTGCACTCGAGGAAAGTACGAGCGGTACCGACCGGCGTCGCGGGTCAGCAACTGATAGCCCGCGACGGCCGCGTGCGCGCCAATGTAGAAGTCGGGGAGCGGCGAGCGGCGGACGCCACCCGCCTGTCGGTATTGGAGGAACACCTTCCCGGCGAGGAAGGCGGCTTCGTACGGGAGGTCTTCCCTCCGATAGAGGTCGAGGGGGAGCGCTGCCTCCAGCGTCTCCACGGCCTCGAACCCGATGGACACCTCGGCGTAGACCAGCGCGTTGATCACGAGGATCTCTTCATCGGCGACGCGCGCCAGCGTCGTCGCGGACCACGTTCCCCAGCGCGGATCTTGCGTCACGACATCGAGCAGCACGTTGCTGTCGACGAGGACGGGGCTCACGCGTCCCCGCGGGTGAGCGCCATGATCTCGTCCGTCGACATGCTGACCCCGCCGGCCCGCCGCAGCGACTCGACTGCCATCGCCCCCCGCGTCGGTCGCCGCGAGGTTCGAGCCTTGATGATCCGCACGCCGTTCTTTTCGAAGACGAACTCGACCTCGGTGTTTGGCAGTAATCCGGCGCGCTCGCGGATCGCCTGGGGAATCGTGACCTGCCCCTTCGACGTGATGCGCATGGCCAGTCTCCTCTTACTGGTAAGAGTAATACTCTCCATCCCCCCCGTGCCACTCAACCCGCACGATGGGGGTGGCCCGCCGTACGCTGGAGGGCATGACCGCCACCACCGCGACCGATGTGCTGGACCGCTTCCACCCCGCCGTGCGGGCATGGTTCGCCGAGCGGTTCGGCGCACCGACGGACGCGCAGGCCGAGGGCTGGCCGAGCATCTTCGACCGGCGGGACGTGCTGCTCGCCGCGCCGACCGGGTCGGGCAAGACGCTCGCGACGTTCCTCGTGGGACTCGACTCCCTCGTGCGAGAGGCCGAGGCTGGGACGCTCGATGACCGCCCTCGGATCGTCTACGTCTCGCCGCTGAAGGCGCTCGGCAACGACATCGAGCGGAACCTGGACGAGCCGCTCGCCGGGATCCGCGCGGCGGCTACCGCCATGGGGCTCGACCTCGGCGCGATCCGGACGGGAGTGCGCACTGGCGACACGCCGCAGTCCGAGCGGCAGGCGATGGTGCGGAAACCGCCCCACATCATGATCACCACACCCGAGTCGCTCTACCTCCTGCTCACCGCCGAGCGAGGGCGTGCGACGCTCCGCGGCGTCCACACGGTGATCGTGGACGAGATCCACGCGCTCGCGCGCGACCGGCGCGGCAGCCATCTCACGCTGAGCCTCGAACGGCTTGACCACGTCGTGACCGCGGCGGGCGGGGCGCGGCCGCAGCGGATCGGGCTCTCGGCGACGCAACGGCCGATCGAGGCGATGGGCGCATACCTCGCGGGCGCAGGCAGGCCGGTGGCGATCGTCGACCGCGGGCACCAGCGCGACATCGAACTGCACGTCGACGTGCCGAAGACGGACCTTGAGGCCGTCGCGCCGAAGGAGCAGTGGGGCGAGATCTACGACCGGCTCGCGGAACTCGTGCAGCAGCACCAGACCACGCTGATCTTCGTGAACACGCGCCGCATGTCGGAGCGTGTCGCCCACAACCTCGTCGAACGCCTCGGCGAGGACGCGGTCGCCTCGCACCACGGGTCGATGTCGAAGGAACGTCGCCTGAAGGTGGAGCAGCGGCTGAAGGCGGGCGAACTGAAAGCGCTCGTCGCGACGGCGTCGCTCGAACTCGGCATCGACATCGGCAGCATCGACCTCGTCTGCCAGGTGGGATCGCCGAGGAGCATCGCGACATTCCTCCAGCGCGTCGGGCGGTCGGGGCACGCGCTCGGCCTGCGCCCGCACGGGCGGCTCTTCCCGGCGTCGCGCGACGAACTGATCGAATGCGCCGCGCTGGTCCGCGCCGTGCACGCGGGCCGCCTCGACCGGATCGTGCAGCCGCAGATGGCGCTCGACGTGATGGCGCAGCAGATCGTGGCCGAAGTGGCCGCCGAGGAGTGGACGGAGGACGGGCTGTACGACCTCGTGCGCCGCGCCACCCCCTTTGCCGCCCTCACGCGCGAGGCGTTCGACGAGATCGTGGAGATGCTGGCGACCGGCATCGGCACGCACGCGGGGCGAACGCCGGGGCTCCTCCACCGCGATCGCATCCAGGGGATGCTGCGCCCGAAGCGCGCGGCGCGGCTGACCGCCATCACCAACGGCGGCACCATCCCGGAACTCGGCGACTACCGCGTGGTCGTCGAACCCGAGGGCGTGCAGGTCGGCACGGTCAACGAGGACTGGGCGATCGAATCGCAGGGCGGCGACGTCTTCCTGCTCGGCTCCACCTCCTGGCGGATCAGCCGGGTCGGCCAGTCCACGGTGTTCGTGACCGATGCGCATGGCGCCTCCCCCAGCGTCCCGTTCTGGCTGGGCGAAGCGCCCGGCCGCACGATCGAGCTCTCCGAGGAAGTCGGACGGCTGCGGCGCGACGTGGCGGAGCGACTCGACGGCGACCCCGAGGCGCTGCGGGCGTGGCTCTCGATCGAGTGCGCCCTCCCCGCGCTCGCGGTGGACCAGGTGGCCGACTACCTGCGCGCCACGCGCGATGGCCTCGGCCTCGTGCCTTCCGACACCGACGTGGTCTTCGAGCGGTTCTTCGACGACGGCGGCGGGATGCAGCTGGTGGTACACGCGCCGTTCGGGCAGCGGATCAACCGGGCGTGGGGACTCGCGTTGCGGAAGCGGTTCTGCGTCGCGTTCGACTTTGAACTCCAGGCGGCGGCCAGTGACGACGCGATCCTGCTCTCGGCGGGGCCGCAGCACTCGTGGCCGATGGAAGAGGCGTTCTCCTGGGTGCAGCCCGAGAACGTCGAGGAATCCGTCCACTCCTCCGTCTTCTACATCCCGCTCTTCCCGACGCGCTGGCGGTGGAATGTCACGCGTGCCCTCGCCGTCCCGCGCTCGCGCGGCGGCCGCCCGGTGCCGCCCTTCATCCAGCGGATGAAGGCGGACGACCTGATGGCGGCGGTGTTCCCGGAGCAGGTCGGCTGCCAGGAGAACATGACCGAGCCGCTCCGCCTCCCCGACCACCCGCTGATGCGCCAGACCATGCGCGACTGCCTCTTCGAGGCGATGGACGTCGAGGGGCTGAAGGGTGTGCTGACGCGCGTTCGCGCGGGCGAGATCCGCTACCACGCGCGCGAGACCGTCGAGCCCTCGGTGATGGCGCACGAGATCGTCAACGGCAAGCCGTACACCTTCCTCGACGACGCGCCCCTCGAGGAGCGCCGTACCCGCGCCGTCAGCCTGCGCCGCGGTCTGCCGGAGCACGCGCGCGACCTCGGCGCGCTCGACCCGGAGGCGATCGAGCGCGTGGCCGACGAGGCGTGGCCCGACCCGCGCGACGCGGAGGAGACGCACGACGCCCTGCTCAACCTCGTCGCCGTGGCTGAGGACGTCGTCGAGGACTGGGCGGACTGGCTCGCGGAACTCGCGGGACAGAAGCGCGCCGCCGTCCTCGACACCGCGCGCGGGCGGCTCTGGTTCGCCGCCGAGCACCTCGAGGCGGTGCGGCTGCTCTACCCGGAGGCGACGGCGTCCGCGCTCGACGTGCCGCCGGCCGCGCTGCTGCCCGTCGAACATCGTGAGGGCGCGCGCATGCTGCTGCTGCGCGGCCACGCGGAGGCGATCGGCGTCGCGACGGCCTCGATGTTCGCGGCGCGCACGGTCCTCGACGAGCAGGACACCGTCCACGGATTGACCATGGTGGAGACGCAGGGGTTCGTGCTGCGCGGGCACTACACGCCGGGCGTGCGCGAGGACGAGTGGTGCGACCGCCGCCTGCTTGCCCGCATCCACCGCTACACCCTCGACCGGCTGCGCCGCGAGATCGACCCGGTGTCGAAGCAGGACTACATGCGCTTCCTCCTGCGCTGGCAGCACCTCGACCACCGCACGCTCGTCGAGGGACGCGGCGGCCTGCGCGCGCTCATCACGCGTCTCCAGGGCTTCGAGGCCCCCGCAAGCACCTGGGAGGGCGAACTGCTGCGCGCACGGATGCGCGAGTACCACGCCTCATGGCTGGACGAACTCTGCCTCGCCGGCGAGGTGACGTGGGCGCGCCTCACGCCGCGCAAGGCGAACCCGGACGGGCCGCACCTCCTCGGCACCGCCGCCACGCGGGCGACGCCGGTCACGCTCGCGCTGCGCACGGACCTGCCGTCGCTCCTCGCGGCCACACGCCACTACGCACCCGCAGAGGCCGCCGACCCCGCAGGTGGCGCGGCCGGCGAGGTGATCGCGCTGCTGCGGGACAAGGGCGCGCTCTTCTTCGAAGAGATCGTGCGGGAGACGCGCCGCCTCGTCACGGACGTCGAGGACGGCATGCGCTCGCTGATCGCGGCGGGCCTCGTCGCCTCAGACGGCTTCCAGGGGTTGCGCGAGATCGCGGGCGGACGGCGGCGCAACGGCCGCGGCGACGGGCGACGCGGCGGGAACTACCTGCGCGGCGGCCTGTTCGCTGGCGGCGGCCCACCGGGCCGCTGGGCCGTCGTGCAGACGCCCGAGGTCGACCCCACCGACGAGGACGCCCTCGCCGAACAGATCGCGCGCGTCCTCCTCGACCGGTACGGCGTGCTGTTCCGCGACGTGACCTCGCGCGAGCCGATGACGATCCCGTGGCGGCTGGTGATGAAGGCGCTCCGCCGCCTCGAGGCGCGCGGGGTGGTGCGTGGCGGCCGCTTCGTCATGGGCGTGGCCGGTGAGCAGTTCGCTCACCCCGAGGCGATCCCGCTGCTGCGCGCGATCCGCAAAGAACCCCTCGACGGCGTCCCCATCACCGTCGCCTCGACGGACCCGGCGAACCTGACCGGCCTGCTCTTCGGCAACCGCGTCCCCGCCCAGCGCGGGCGGGCGGTGACGTTCATCGACGGGCTGCCCGCAGAGATCGCGGCGCCAGTAGGGGCACGCTAGTCCGCAGGACCGCGCTGCCGATCACTCAACTCTTCAATACTTGCCTCAAGGCGATTGACCTCACGGATCACATCTTTGAGTGTCGTCGTATCTTCACTCTTTGGCGCTGACACAAAGAACGACGTGATACTCGCTGTCAGCACACCAAACAGCGCAATGCCGAGAATCATGAGGAACACCGCGACGCCACGGCCTTCAGCAGTAACCGGATATGCATCGCCATACCCGACAGTGGTCACCGTGGTGGCAGCCCACCAGAGTGCTGTCGAGAATTCCTGAATTGTCCCGTCGCTGCCTCGCTCGAACCTCGTGACAGCCGCTGCTGACGCCACGATCAGCACGAGGCCGGTCAGCAGGACGTACTGCAACCCGCGCTCGGCGAGGATGGAACGTACCGAATGAGCGAACCGCGCGGTTGCTGCGAAGAGTCTGGCCCCTTGACCAAACAGAACGAGACGCGTTGTCCGGGCGAGACGGAGCGGTCTGAGAAACGGCAGAATCACGATCAGCACATCAAACCAGTGCGTGCCCAGATAACGAAACCGACGCTCGGCGAGATAGGTGTTTGCGGCAAGCTCGATGGCAAAGGTGGCCCAGATGAGCCACTCGATGCGTTCAAGCGCATCCACGGCTGAGTCCGAAAGATCCACCAACATGGGGACAAGCAGTACCGCGACGAACATGAGTGACAACACCAGCATCGGCGCGTCCACCGCGCGCTGGAAACGCTCTCGCGCATCTAGTCTGGTGTCGTCAGCGCTCATCAGACGCACTGTAACCCTGAGACTGTGTCCGCGTGGGGCATGTTCAACAGGCGGCGCAAATGCACTACCGCAAGGGCAATCACAGAGGGGAGCCGACCGGCTCCCCTCTGTGCGCTCGACTCGTGAGCAGACGCTACGGGATGTGGTTCTGCGGGCCGACCTTCACAAGGTTGCCCGAGCCAGACTGCGTGAGCACGTGGTACTCCCAGGTGCCCCAGACCGCCCAGTCCGGATTGCCGGTGTAGCGCGGATCGGTGCGGCTAACGATCAGGTAGTTGTACTGGCCGTTGTCGTCGTATCCGCTGCAGTTGATGTGGTTCTGGATCCACCCCTCATCCATATACGGGGTGTTGCCGAAGTCGGCGCGATAGTTGACGACGTAGTCGCAGCGCGTGAGCGTGGCCAGGTCGAGCGCGCCCAGCGAGCCGACGCTGCCCATGACGCGCCCGTCCCCTAGGTCCCAGTACCAGTCTCCGCCTCCGTCGTAGGCGTAGATCGAGGTGTAGTGGCCGTTCACGTAGACGCCCGCGTCCGGGATGCCGTTGCCGTCGCGGTCGTACCTGGCCGACGTGTGGCCGGGCACTCGCGTATCGGCCTCAGCCAGACCAGGGCCGCCGAACGCGGCAACGATCAGTCCCAGGCTCGCTGCTATCACGGCGGCACGCTAGATCAGGACTCGGCGCCTTCGCGATGTGTCCACGCTTCACCTCCCGCACCCCGACAACCCACCGGAGCATACTGGCGAGACGCAACCTGCGATCTGGTGCATCCGCACCAGTCAGTCGCGGCCGATCCTGACCACTATTCCGCCGGGGGAGTCGCGCTCGCGACGATGCCCATGATGTTGCCCGAGGGGTCGCGGAACTGCGCCATCGTCACGGCGCCGGGGATGACCGTAACGGGCATCACCTGCGTGGCGCCGTTCGCGATCGCGCGGTCGAGGTACTTCTGCGGGTCGTCCACCTCGACGTAGATGACGACGTCCGCGCCGTCCTCGGAGGCGTCGATCGCGCCGGCGATGCCACGCTCGCCGGTCGCGCTGGATCCGGGGTCGACCATGCCGTAGTTGAACGGGTTGTCGGCCTCGACCTTCCAGTCGAAGGTGCGCGCGTAGAACTGCTGGAGCTTCTGCTTGTCCTGGCCGGGGCCGGCGAGGATCTCGAAGTGGACGATCGGGTTCATCGGGCGCTCCCTGCTGGCGCGAGGCCTGTGCGAACATCGAGTGTACGCACCGGCCAGCGCGGGCGCGCTACCGTTCTGGCATACGGCGGGCGGAAGGCGAGGCACACGATGGACCTGCAACTCACGGGCAAGCGCGCGGTGGTGACCGGCGGCAGCAAGGGGATCGGGAAGGCGTGCGCCCTCCTCCTCGCGCGCGAGGGCTGCGACGTCGCGCTCGTCTCACGGACGCAGGCCGACCTCGACGCCGCGGCGAGCGAGATCGCGGCGGCAACCGGGCGGACCATCGTCGGGGTCGCCTGCGACACCGGCGACGACGAATCGGTGCGCGGGATGATGCGGGCGGTGGTCGCGCGCCTCGGCGGCGTCGACATCCTCGTCAACGCGGCGGCAAAGCCGGGCGGCCAGCAGCCGCCGCCCCGCCTCGCGGAGATCACGGACGAGGCGTTCAACGACGACATGAACGTGAAGGTGCTGGGCTACCTCCGCTGCGCGCGCGAGGCCGCGCCGCACATGGCCTCGAACGGCTGGGGCCGGATCATCAACATCTCCGGCCTCGCGGCACGTCAGACCGGCTCGATCATCGGGTCGATGCGAAACGTCGCCGTCGCAGCGCTCACGAAGAACCTGGCGGACGAACTCGGCCCCCTGGGCATCAACGTCACCGTCGTCCACCCCGGCCTCACGCGCACCGAGGCGACCGCGGGCGTCATCGCCCGGCGCTCCGCTGCGCAGGGCGTGTCCGCCGCGATCATCGAGAGGCAGATGGCGGAGGGGAACACCGTCCGCCGTCTGATCGACGCCAGCGACATCGCGGCGGTGGTGGCGTTCCTCGCGTCGCCGCTCTCGGTCGCGCTGAACGGTGACGCCATCGCGGCGGGCGGCGGTGCGCCGCGGTCGATCCACTACTAGCCACGACGGGCGCCGGATCCGGCGCGGGCTAGGTCGCCCCCTCGACCGGATCGTCCGCTGCCGCACCCCGATGCCGCCAGCACCTGGCGTCACGCGCCACGCAGCGCGAGCAACCCGAGGTAGGCCACGTAGCCGCCGATCAGCACCGCCCCTCGCCCGCGTCCGAGGGTCAGCCCTCGTAGGGGGATGAGCAACGCTGCCGCGACAGCTCCGGCGATGACTGCTACGAGGATCTCATCGACGTGCAACGAGAACGGGCGGATCAGCGCCACGCCTCCGACGATCCAGAGTGTGTTGAAGATGTTGCTGCCGATGACCGTGCTTGCGCCGAGGTCGCCATGGCCCCGCACCCGGGAGACGACGGCCGTGGCGAGTTCCGGCATCGATGTCCCAAGCGCGACGATCGTCGAACCGACAAGGAACGGGTCCCACCCGAGCGTCTCGCCGATGCCTCGTGCCGCCACAATGACCAGCCGCCCGGCCAGGAGCAGGAGCGCCACACCTCCGACGGTCAGCAGCCAGGCGTGGCGGTGGCGGTCCTCGGCGGGACCTATCGTGCCGTCCCTCGCGTCGACCGCGTGGCGCACCGTGGTCCCTATCCATGCAAGGAACACCGTGACCATGACGGCCCCGTCGGTCCGGTCGAGCCGGCCGTCGAGCGTGAGCAGGCCAAGGACCAGCGGAGCCGCAAGAGCCACGGGGAGGTCGCGCCTCACATCCCGGCGGCTTAGCGTCAGCGGCGTCACCAAGGAGACGATCCCGAGGATCAGCGCGATATTGACGACGCTGCTGCCGAGCGCGTCGCCCACCGCCACCGCCGGAGCGCCCGCGACCGCCGCGTTGACGCCGACAGCCATCTCGGGGGCGGAGGTGGCGAATGCCGCGATGGTGACGCCGACGATCCCGACCGGCACGCGGAGCCGTGCCGCGACCCCCACCGTGCCGCGGACGAACACCTCACCCCCGAGGGCGGCAAGCGCCATGCCGGCGAGGAGGAGCGCGAAGTCGTCCATGCCCGCCGCTCTCCACGCCTGGCCCGCACGCAAAGGACCACGCGAGCCGCGCCCGACGGGTCAGCCCTAAGGTTAGTCGATGCGCACGCGTCGGAGCCGGAGGCTGTTCGTCATCACGCTGACGCTGGAGAACGCCATCGCGGCCGCGGCGACGATCGGGTTGAGGAAGCCGCGCGCGCCGAAGACCGGACGCAGCACCGCCGGCACCGCGGCGCCGCTGAGGAGCCACTCGAAGAGCATGTAGCCCGCCCCGGCCGCGACCGGGATCAGCACGACGTTGTACCCGAACGCCCACACCAGGTTCTGGCGCATCACGCGCATCGTCGCGCGGCTCACCTCGATCGCGCGTGAGACGGCGCCGAGGTCGGCGCGCATCAAGGTGACAGAGGCGGTTTCCATCGCGACGTCCGTGCCGCCGCCGATCGCGATCCCGACGTCCGCGGCAGCGAGCGCCGGGGCGTCGTTGATGCCGTCGCCGACCATCGCCACCACGCGGCCCTCCGCCTGCAACGCGCGCACAACTTCGGCTTTCCCCTCGGGGCGGACATCGTCTTCGACGCGGTCGATGCCCGCCTCGGCCGCGATGGCGCGCGCGGTCGCGACGCCGTCGCCGGTGAGCATCACCACCTCGACGCCGGTTGCCCGCAGCCGGGCGATCGCGTCGACGGCGCCGACGCGCAACCGATCCGCCACCGTGATCACGCCGGCCGGGCGGCCGTCCACCGCGACGCGGATCGCCGTCGCGCCTCCGCGCGCCGCCTGTTCCACGAGGAAATCGAGGCGCATGCCGCCACGCGTCGTGCCGTCCACGCCCGACGCGCGCAGCAGATCGGCATTCCCGACAAGCACCGTCCGCGTCACTCCGTCCAGCGACACACCGGCCTCAATCCCCAGACCGGGCACCGCGCGAAACGTGAGCGGCCAGTCGAGCGTGAGCCCTCGACGCTCGGCCTCGGCGACGACCGCACCCGCGTACGGGTGCTCGCTGCCGCGCTCGGCCGAGGCGACGAGGCGGAGCAGGGCGGCCTCGTCCACGGGCGCTTCCGGTACGAGCTCGATGGCGGTCACGACCGGGCGCCCTTCAGTGATCGTCCCGGTCTTATCAAAGACGACGGTGTCGATCCGCCGCGCGTCCTCCAGCGCCTGCGCGTTGCGGACGAGGACACCCGCGCGGGCCGCGCGGCCGAGGCCGACCATCACGGCGGTCGGCGTCGCGAGGCCGAGGGCGCACGGGCAGGCGATGATGAGCACCGTCACAGCGTTCAGGATCCCGAGCGTCAACGAAGGCTCGGGGCCCAGTGCCCACCAGCCGAGTAACGTCGCCGCCGCGATCACGAAGACCACCGGCACGAAGACCGCCGCCACTCGGTCCGCCAGCGCCTGCACGGGCGCCTTCGACGTCTGCGCCTCCTCAACCAGCCGGACGATGCGGGCGAGCGCCGAGTCGGCGCCGACCGCCGTCGCGCGCACGCGCAGCAGGCCAGTCGTGTTCATCGTCGCGCCGAAGACGGGGTCGCCCGGCGTCTTCGCGACCGGCAGCGACTCGCCCGTCAGCATCGACTCGTCGACCGCCGACGAGCCCTCGACCACTTCTCCGTCGACCGGCAGTTGCTCGCTCGGCCGCACGAGCACGATGTCTCCGGGCTGGACAGCGCGCGCGGGGATCTCGAACTCCTGGCCTCCTTCGAGGACGCGCGCCGTCTGCGGCCGCAGCGCGAGCAGCGCGCGGATCGCCTCGGAGGTCTGCCCTTTGGCGCGCGCCTCCAGCCAGCGGCCGAGCAGGACGAAGCCGACGATCGCAGTCGCGGTGTCGTAATAGACGGAGAGGCCGATGCCGCCCGCGGCGACGATGTCCGGCGCGAACGTCACGACTGTGGAATAGATGAACGCCGTGAGCGTGCCGACGGCGATGAGCGTGTTCATATCGCTCGAACCGTGCCGCCCGACCTTCCAGGCGGCGCGCAGGATCGGCCACGCCGCCCAGGTCACCACCGGCAACGCAGCGATGAACTGAAGACCATTAGTGAGGTCGAGCGAGACATCGTGGATCCAGTGCCAGCCGAACCAGGTGACGCCGTAGGTGTGGATGACCATCCACGTCATCAGCCCGGCCGCGATCACCAGCGAGACCGCCGCCCGCCGCGCGAGGTCCACCGACTCGCGCGCACGCTCCGCCTCCAGCGTGTGGCGCGCGGCATCCTCGTCCTCGCCCGCGTCCGGCATGCGCAGGTCGTACCCCGCTCGGTCGACCGCAACACGCAGCGCCTCGACGTCCACGCCTGCCGGGGCGTCCACCGTCGCCTGCTCCGTGGCCAGATTCACGGACGCCGCCGCCACACCCTCGACGCTTGTCAGAGCGCGCTCGACCCGACGCACGCAGGAGGCGCACGTCATCCCGCGCACGCCGAAGCGCAGGCGCTCGGCCGATGACGGCGGTGGGGAAACGGTGGTCATGGGGTGCCTCTCGGCTACTTGTTCGCGAGGCGGTACAGCTCGACGAGCTCACCGAAGACATGCTCGGTGTCGCCGCCCCGCACGGCGTCCGCGACGCAATGATGTAGATGCCCGTCCAGCATCTTCGCCTCCATCTTCTCGATGGCGCGGCGGACGGCGAACGCCTGCTTCATGACGTCCACGCAGTACTGGTCTTCCTCGATCATCTTCCGGACGCCCTGCAGGTGGCCGTCGATGTAGTTGAGGCGCTTGAGGACATCGGCCCGCGTGTCTGCGTCCATCGAGTGGCTCCCTTGCCGGACCCGCTAGCGACGCAAGGCCATCGCGGCTTCCATCGGCTGCCCCCACGACATCATGACCGTCTGGACGTCGATCACGTCGTAGCCATCGAGCGCGCGCAGGCGCGCGCCCGCGTCCGGCGCAACGAGCACATGGTGATTGCAGCAGGCGTGCGGTGTCTGCTCAGCGCGTGACCGGTCGTAATGGAAGACCTCGGTGGTCGAGCCACAGGGGCAGGAGTACGTTACGTCCGCCCCGGCCGCCGAGGCCTGCGGACGGTATGTCGGGACAAACGCGCGCTTCGCCGGTGCGCCGCCCGCCATCGGGAGCATCGTGACGTTCGTCCCGCCGGATGCCATTCCGCCACCGGTGGGTGCATCCTCCGGCGCGCCGAGCGGGTAGCCCTCGCCAGCGAGGGCCGCCGCAACGACGTCGAATGCCGCGCCGGAAGGGACATCGAGGCGGAACGACCGGGATTCCGGGTCGCCCTCGATGAAACGGACGCCGGCGACCCCGCTGGCGGCGGTTTTGATGGTGGCGATGCAGTGGTCGCAGGTGATGTCGGGGGCGTAGAGGGTCATCTGAGGCATGGCAGGCTCCTTACGCCCGGTAGTATACCCCTACCCAGGGGGTATGGGTATTGGTGCGGCAGACCCAGGCAGCACGCGGTACAGTGCCGCACCGGCGGTAGCGAGGACAGCACGATGGCGATTGAGGCGCAGCCCGAGCCGTCCGCGACGCCCTCCGGCGCGCCGGCCCCGGCGAAGCGACCGCGCACGAACGCGTTCGAGTCCCTCCGGAACCGCGATTTTCGCCTCCTCACGCTCAGCACGATCTCGCTCGGCTTCGGCCAGTGGGGCCAGCAGATCGCGCTCGGCTGGCTGGTCTTCGTGCTCACGAACTCCGCCGTCCAGCTGGCGAACGTCGCCTTCATCGGGGGCGTGCTCTCGCTCTTCCTCATGCCGGTTGGCGGGATCGTCGCGGATCGGTATCCGAGGCGCACGGTCATCATCCTGGCCACGCTCGCGGACACGGCGCAGGCCGCCGCCGTCGCCATCCTGGTGCTCAGCGGGCATGTGCAGGTCTGGCATGTGTACGCGTTCAGCCTGCTCACTGCTCTGACGACTGCGATGAACCAGCCGGCAAGGCAGGCGTTCGTGGGCGACCTCATGACCCCGGCGACTCTGCCCAACGCCATCGCGATGAACTCGATCGCTCAGAACATCTCCCGCATCGTCGGCCCCTCGCTCGCCGGCATCCTCACGGCGGCCTCGCTGGCATCGCCGTTCATCTTCGTCGCCGCAATGCGAGGGCTCGCGTGCGTCAACACCGTGATGATGCATCCGCCACGCGCGCATGTGGCCGCCCGCCCGGCCCGCAATCCCCTGCGCGAGATCCTCGAAGGGTTCCGGTACATCCTCGCCGAACCGCGGACCCGTGTGCTCCTCGCCGTGAACACACTGCCCGCGCTGCTGATCTACCCGTACATCTCCTTCATGCCGCTATTCGCCCGAGAGGAACTCGGGCACGGCTCAGGGACGTACGGGCTGCTCGTCTCCGGGATCGGCATCGGGTCGATCTTCGGGCTGCTCGGCCTCGCCTTCATCGGAGACCGTCTTCGGCGCGGGGGGATGCTGACGCTCGGCGGGCTGATCGTCTATGTGATGCTGGTGATGACGTTCACGCAGACGCGGGAGCTCTGGCAGTCGATGGCTGTGCTGATCACGGCGGGCGTGATCCACGGATTCTGCCTAGCACTGAGCAACACGCTCTTCCAGACCTCGCTGCGCCCGGAGATGCAAGGGCGCGGCATGGCGGCGTGGCAGATGGGCTTCGGCCTCACACCCTTCGGCACGCTGGTGATGGGGCATCTGATCAACCAGTACGGCATCCGGTCCGCCGAACTCGGCTTCTTCGCCGTCTGCCTAGCCTGTTTTCTCCTGATCCTCGGCTTCAACCGGGCCATCCGGCGCGCCTAGCGCCGACTCTCGAACTGCGCCCTACGATCGATGGCCACGATGGCACCCCGCACATGACGAGCGAGACCGATATGAACTTCGCACACGGCGTCTGGCATCCCGGCGGCGACCGCCCGCTGCCCACGATCATCGCCTTCCACGGGCACGGGGCGCACGGACAGGACCTGATGGGCCTCGCCCCGTTCCTCGGCGGCGGGCGCTCGCTCCTGCTCTTCCCCGAGGCGCAGTACGTCCTGCAGCCCGGCACGCTCTCCTACACCTGGTTCAACACCAGCGGCGACCTCCGCCGCAGCCCCGAGGAGTTCGAGCGCATCGTCAGTCTGCTCCACGAGTTCATCGAGGTGGCGTTGCCGCGCTATGGCGGCGACCCGGAGCGCGTCGCGCTCCTCGGCTTCTCACAGGGTGGCAGCATCGCCTACCGACTCGGACTCGCCGAGCCGCAGCGATGGCAGGGCGTCGCGGCGCTCTCCACCTGGCTCCCCGAGGAGGCCGAGGCCGCCGGCCACGCCGCCGACCCGGCGGCGGTCGCCGCGCTCCCGCTGCTCATCCAGCACGGCACGCAGGATCCGATGGTCGGCCTCGACCGCGCCCGCGACTCGAAGACGCGCCTGGAGGCGCTGGGGGCGAAGCCGGACTACCGCGAGTACCCGATGGCGCACCAGATCGGGAACGAGAGCCTGCGCGACCTCGCACTCTGGAGCCAGCAGGTCCTCGACGTCACGCCCGAGCAGTAGCAGAGAAGTAGCAGCGGCGCGCCGCGCCGCGATCCGGTAGCATCGCGCGGCCTCGACACACTCGACCAGTGCGAGGACACGAAGGGAACTGACATGACCACGTCTGCTTCGCGGTTCGCGAACTACCTCGAAGAGATGCGCGCCTGCGCCGAGGCGATCAGCCTGAAGCCGCGCGAGTTCGTGCAGCCGGCGGACCACCACGTCACGCTGAACGGCATCGGCTTCCACTACGTCGACTGGGGGAACCCGCACCTGCCGCCACTGGTGCTGCTCCACGGCGGCGCCCTGACAGCGCACACCTGGGACATGGCCGCTCTGCTCCTGCGTGACCGCTACCACGTGATCGCCCCCGACCAGCGAGGCCACGGCGACACCGGATGGACGCCCGAGTCGCAGGCAAACGAAGACAACGGCGACCTGATGCTGCGCGACACCGAGGCGTTCATCGAGCACCTCGGCTTCCCGAGCGTCATCCTCTGCGGCATGTCGATGGGCGGCCAGAACTCGATCCGCTACACTGCGCGCCACCCGGGACGGGTGTCGCGCCTGATCATCGTGGACATCGCCCCCGTCACGATGCAGGAAGGCCAGATCGAGATGGAGGCGTTCCGCGTTGAGACGGAGACGATGAGCCGCTTCGAGGACTTCCTGGAGCGTGCGGTCAAGTTCAACCCGCAGCGCAAGCCGGCCCACCTGAAGTACAGCCTGCTGCACTCGCTCAAGCAGACCGCTGAAGGGTGGACATGGAAGCAGGCACACCGCGGGGCACCGGCGCAGGTGGACGAGGCTGCGATGAAGGCCGCCGCGCAGCAGCGCAGCGAGGCGCTCTGGGCCGATGTCCGCGCGATCACGACGCCGACGCTCCTCATGCGCGGCTCGATCTCGAAGATCCTCGCACCGGAGGTCGCCGCCGAGGTGGTGAAGACCATGAAGGACACGGAACTCGTCGTGATCGAGGGCGCAGGCCACTCTGTGCAGGGCGACCAGCCCGCCGCGTTCGCGCGCGAGGCGATGGCCTGGCTGGACCGCCGCGCCTAGCGCTCGCTAGAACCCCTCGGGCGTATGCGGTGCGTACGCCGTCGCGAAGATCGCGTCGGCGCGCCGAACTGCGGCCGCGTCGCCCGAGAGCATCCCGGCGCGCTCGATCCGCGTCGCGGAGCGGAACACCGTCAGCAGCGACGCCAGCGCGTTGACCGACAGGTCGAGGTCGGCGGTTCCCGCTGCGGTGGTAACGCGCGACTGCTCGCCGTCCGTCTCGAATCGCCAGACGCCGTCGTTCCACGGCGCGAGGTCATCGTGGACGCGGAGCGTCAGCGCGCCGGCATCGCTGTAGGGGCGTGCCTCAAGGGCGCGCGGGATATCGACGACCCGCACCCACATCGCGTCCCCGGTGGCGCGCCGCAACTCGCGCGGCTCGAGCAGGAGGTCCTGGAGCGGATCGTCCGGCTCCACCTGCCCGAATCGAGCGCGCAGCACCAGGTCGTGAGCGCGGAGGTACTGCCACAGTGCGCGACGGGCGTCGAGGTCGAGCGCGAAGAAGCCGCATACTTCCATCTGCTGGTCGGGGCCCGGCTCACCGGTCTGGTGGTGTTCCTTCGCGGTGTACTCGATGAAGCGGCGCGCCCGGCCCGCAGCGTCCTCGGCCACCGCCACGCGATGGCCCTTCCGTTGCGCCTCCCACCACAGGTACTCCCAGCGGGCTGCATCGCGCATCGGGACGAGGTTGCGGGGCGTCGCCCACTCCTCGTGAATGCGCTCAACAACGGCGCGATCGTCCGGCGATGACTGGTCGATCAAGCGCACCTCACCGTCCCAGGTGAATTCCTCGCGTGACGCGACGAACCGGGGATCAACGTTGTACGAGATGTATTCAGAGCCACGTCCGTAACCGAAGCGCTGGTAGATCGCGCCCATCGAGGCCCACAGAATCACGGCCGGCTCACCGCGCTCCCGGTGGACCTCCATCGCCCGCGCCATTAGGCGCCGGAGGTACCCGCGACGGCGGAACTGCGGGTAGGTGCCCACCATCGTGACGCCGGGTATCGAGGTCGGACGCCCGTTGAGGCGCACCTGCCACGGCACCCACGCGTACGTCGTGGTGACCTTGCCGTCCACGAAGACGCCGAGGCGACACTCGGCCGGCAGAGGCGAGGGCATCGTCGCGTATGCGCGGGCCTCCTCAGGCGAAGAAGCGAACACGTAGTGCGGCACCGCGTCGAACGCAGGGAGCTCCGCCTCCGTCGCGGCGCGGATCTCGATCTCGCGCGGGCGACGCTCCGGCACTACGTCCGCCGTGCCGCGAGGGCCTCGGCGACTCCGGGCTCGCTCCACACGACGCCCTGCGCGCGCAGTCCGGCGATCTGCTCGGCGGTGTAGCCGAGTTCCACGAGCAGCGCGTCCGTGTGCTCACCGGATGCCGGCCCGGGGCCGAGCCGGACAGGCGTCCGGCGCATGCGGACGACCGGGCCGTGCCGCCGGTAGGCGCCCAACGAGAGGTGCTCCACCGTCGTCGTGTACTCGTTCACCTTCATCTGCTCGTCGCGGAAGAAGAACTCGGGGGGCGTCGGGCCGTCCGCGCGCACGCAGCCGATGCCCGCCACCGTCAGCAGTTTCTCCCACTCGTCCGCCGTGTCCGTGCGGAACATCTCCGCGAGCAGGCGGGTGAGCGCCTCGGCGTTCGCCTCGCGCGCGACCCGCGTGTTGAAGCGCGAGTCGACGGCCAGCTCCGGACTGCCGATGCGGCGACAGAACCGCACCCACTCCTTCTCCAGCAGCATGCCGAGGAAGACCCAGCCCTCTTTGCACTCGTACAGCCGGTAGAGCGGGCCGGTGCCATGCAACCCTTCGTCGATCGCCGGGCGCGGCTCACGGTCCTCGTACCAGAAGAAGTCGTCGGCATTCGCGTAGGCGTTCGCCCCCATCATGTCGATGAAGATCTCCTGGCCCCGGCCGGTGCGCTGCCTCGCCATCAGGCCGAGCATCGCCGTCGTCGCGACGACCGCGGAGGTGTTGGGGTCCGGGTTCACCTCGTTGGCGCGGAACAGGCGCCGTGCGCCCTCGCGGATCACCTTCATGTCATCAGACGCCGGGGGCATGCCGCCCGCCTGGTACTGCGCGCCGCCGAGGGCCGCCCCTGGGATAGGGTGCGTCGCCGGCCGGTGCGCGCCGGGGCCGTCCGGCCCGTAGCCGTTCACGTTCACGTAGACAATGTCCGGCTTGACCTGCTTCGCCTGCTCGTACGCCATGCCGAGGCGCTCCGGCACGCCCGGCCGGAGGTTGTGCACGATGATGTCGGCCTGCGCGATCAACGCATGCACAATCGCCTGCCCCTGCTGGTCCTTCAGGTCGACCGAGATGCTCTCTTTGCCGGCGTTCGTCTTCAGCGCGCCGAGCGAGCCATTCTGCATCCACCGCCACGGATCGCCACCGACCTGTTCGATCTTGATGACGCGTGCGCCAAGGTCGGCCAGGTGCGAGCAGCCGAGCGGCGCGGCGATGATCGTTGAGAAGTCGAGCACCGTGACGCCCTCCAGCGCCGCGCGCGGCGGCTGCTGCCCGACCAGAGGCTGCCACGGCACGCGCTTCGGCTCGCTGAGGATCGACATCGTGTGCTGGCCGACCGCCGCGATTTCGCCGCGCGGGACGCCCGGCGTCTCCGTCAGCCGCGCGACCGGGCCGATCTGGCGCATCGGAGGCCGTCCATGCTTCGCCTCACCGAAGAAGCCGAGGACGGCCTCCATCACGGAGGTCGACGCCTTCAGCCGGGTGCCGCGCGGATCCTTCACCTCGATGACGTGGCCGTTCATCGCCACGTCCGGGTCGTCCAACGCCTCCTGAGTGGTGTGGTACGGGTGTGCGACCACCCCACCGTGCTCGGTGAAGATCTCCATCCACTCGTCCGCGGTCTTCTCGCGCATGCGCGTGAGCATCCGATCGCGGAACGCCTCGCGGACTTCCTCCGTCCACATCGCCGGCGAGCCCTCGTGCTCGCCGTCGGCGTAGATGTCCATCATGTCGGCCGCGGCGACAAAGTTGTCGAACAGATGCTGGAGCAGGTTCCCCATCTGGATCCACGTCCCGTCCTTGGTCAGGGCGGGGTGGTAGTTGATCGTCGGCATCGTGGGGACCGGTGGCGCGGGCCACTTCTCCGGCTCGCGCTCCCGCAGCGAGGACATGAGCAGCCCGCCCATGTCGTACGACATCAGCCCCTGCAACAGGCTCGTCTCCACGTACTGCCCGTAGCCGAGTCGGTCGCGCGCAACAAGGCCCGCGAGGATCCCCGTGACCGCCGCCTGCGAGGCCGCGTGCGAGGCGACCTGGACCGCGGCGAACTGCGGGCCAGGACGTGGCGCGACGCCTGAGAACGACATCATCCGCCCGGCCTTCGCGGCGACCACCCCCTCGTAGCCCGGGTACCCCACGTACGGTCCGTACGGCCCGAAGCCCGAGATGTTGCAGTAGACGATGCCCGGGTTGCGGTACGCGAGTACGTCGTAGTCGCAGCCGAGGTCGACCGCCGCCTGCCCCCGGAACGAAGTGACGACGACGTCCGCGGTCTCCACGAGCTGGTTCAGCCGTTGCTGCTCGACTTCGCGCTTGAGGTCGAGTTCGACCGACCGCTTGCCGCGCAGCCACATCGGGGCCGAGGCGAGGAAGCGAAATGGATCCCCACCGGGGCGCTCGACTTTGATGACGTCCGCGCCGAAGTCCGCCAGGACCATCGTCGCCATACCGCCCACCGGGCCGCTGGTGAGGTCAATCACACGTATGTTATCGAGCGGTCCAGGCATCGCAGTCTCCTCGGCGTCGCGTGCGCGGCGCAGTGTACCGGAGCCTAGCGCACCGCCGTCACCATCTCCTCGCCGGGCAACGACGCCGCTGCTTCTCCCAGCACCCGCGTCAGCACGTCGAACTCCATTGCCGCCGCGTCGATCCCACCGGACGCGATGAGACGTCGTGCGACCATGCGGGCGAGGTCGCCCGGGTGTTGCGTAGCGCGCACGTCACGGAAGCCGGCCGACTGCAACGCCCCCATCAGCCACGGTGTGGTCCAGCGCCGCAACTCGACCACCAGCGAGGCGCTCGCCATCGACGCCAGCCGCTCTAGAAGCGGCTCACCGATCGGTGAGCCGGCGCGCAGCAGCGTCTCGCCGTACGCACGCGGTTCTGCGGCGCTCGCGATCAGCGCCTCGCGGTGCGCCTCGGCCGCCACGCCAACCGACGGCAACAGCAACAGATACCGGCGTTCTCGCGCGGGCACCTGCGAGCGCCGCGCGTAGACATACAGCAGACCATCCACCCCCTCGGTCAGCGCGACCGTCTCGACCTCCGGCGCCGGCAGCCGCCACACCTGGTACGACGCCCGCAACACCCCGCCCGGCCGAAGCACGCGGGAGATCTCCTCGAACGTTCGCTCGGGGTGGGGCGTCTCCTCCAGCGAGGCCGCCGCCGTCACGAGGTCGGCCGTCCCGTCTAGAAACGGCAAGGCGTCCGCCGACGCCGTGACGAACGACGCGTTCGCAACGCCGAGGCGGGAGGCGTTCGCCCGGCAGACCTCGGTGCGGCGTGACGCAGGATCGATCCCGGTCACCTGCGCGAGCGGCAACGCCTGCGCCAGAGGGATCGCCGGCCAACCGTCGCCCGGGCCGATGTCGAGGACAGCGCGCGCCGCGGGGAGGGCGCCAGCATAGTCGGCAACCCGAGCGGCCGCCGCCCAGTGATCCTCACGCCGCGCGTCGTACGGCACGTCGACCGCGGGAAGGTTCCCGCTCGTCCACAGCCGCGTGCGCTGATAGATGGCGCGGGCCGCGTCACTCTCCTCGGGCGGCATGAGCGCGTGCCACCGCCGTTCGAGGTCCGTCAGGTCGTCCGGCTCGCTGAGTGTCATCGGGTGGGTGATAGCAGAGGTGCAGCCATCGCTCGGTGGCTGCCCCTCGATGAATCGACTCTGCCGCGCTACGGGTCGATGCGCGCCGAGGCGCTGCCCTGCACGACTTCCTTGCCGTCCTGGTTCACCGTGCTCAGCTTCAGGTCGACGAAATGCTGGCCGCCCTCGGAACGGACAGCCTCTACTTCCGCCTTCGCCGTGAGCGTGTCGCCCGGAAACACCTGGGAGACGAAACGGACGCCGAACTTCGTGAGGCGACCGTCCCCCACGTAATCCGTCAACATCTTGCCGGTCAGTCCCATCGAGAGCATCCCGTGTGCGAAGACCGCGGGATATCCCGCGACCTGCGTGGTGAAGACCTCGTCGGTGTGGAGCGGGTTGTAGTCGCCGGAGGCGCCGGCGTACTGCACGATCTGCGTGCGGCTCAACTCCCGCACCACCACCACCTCGTGCCGATCACCGATCTTCAACTGGCTTGCCTTGAGCGCCATCGGGATCCCCCTAACCCTGCGATACCGGGCGCTCGGTTTGCACACCGACCGACCGTGCCGTGATCACGAGGTTGTTGTTCTGGTCGTAGTACTCCGTGATCGATTCGGAGAACTTCAGTTTGCCGGCGCGACGGCCCTCCGCCTCCCAAGTCTTTCCCGGCTTGGTCACAGCGTGCAGCACATCCCCGGGCCTCAGGTGCCGGTGGTACTCGTAGTGCTGTTCCGCGTGCAGCCCGGAACCGCCGCCACCCCCGGCGCGCGGTGCGGTCTCGGCCGGTGGTTCGGCGTTGCTCCCGCTCGGGCTCTTCCCGGAGCCGAACCACCGCTGGCCGATCTTCGGCCGAAGGCCGTACTCCGGGTCGAACTGCGCTGAGGCCTGGACGAACGTCGGCGGGGCGATGATGCCGCCTGGCTCCGTCTGCTTCGCCGCCTCTTCGCTGTAGTAGATCGGGTTCGTGTCGCCCACGGCACGCGCGAACAACATGATGTGCCCGGCTTCCACCGGGAATCGGTCGACCATTCCGGCCTCCTCGAATGCAATCGTCCCCTCCGAGGGTGGACGTCTTCCTGCTAGGTTCGCGCGGCATCGTAGCGCCCATCTCGCGATGCGCGCGTGGTGCGACGGGAGGAACGCGGGGTCGGTCTAGAACAGCGTGCCGGTGCGGATCCAGCGCTCCACCCCGTAGACCACGAGCAACACGGCTGCAATGGCCAGCCACTTCCAGTAGTACTTGCCGGGGTCTTCGAGGAGATTCATGGCTTCAGCCTAGCGCCTCCGCAACGGAGCGCGCGATGGGCAGGCTCGCCGTCAGCCCCGGCGACTCGATGCCGCCGAGATGGACGTAGCCCCGGTCGTGCCAGATGAGGAAGTCGACCAGCCCCTGGTTTGGCCGCTGGATCTTCGGACGGTAACCCACCTGCCCGGGCGCGATCTGGTCATCTCGCAGCCCCGGGAGGAACCGCCGGCCGGCTGCGAGAAACCGCGCCCGCCACTCCGGCTCATCCGCCTGCCGGTAGTCGAGCAATGCCCCCTCCGGTAACCATTCCGTCGCGGGCCCCAGGTGCGCACCGCCGTCCGTATCCACAGTGAGGTGCAACCCGAGCCCCCCGGCCTGGTGTTCTGGTAGCGGGTACACCGGCCGCGAGATCATCCGCGCGACCTCGGGATCCACGATGTCGTAGTACCGCCCACGGTTCGCGAGCTGACGGAACACGGGCGCATCAACACCCTCGTGCATGCCCCCGTCGATGGGATAACCAAGCGCGGCGGCGAGGGCGGGCGCGCCGTGGCCGCCACTGTTCACCAGCGCCGCGCAGGTGACCCGGCTCTCCTGGCCGCTGGCGTCCCGCAGGTCGAGGCGGAACCCGCCCGCGATCCGCTCGGCGCCGGCGACCGTGTGCTGGTACGCCAGAAGCGCGCCCTGGGCGCGCGCGGCGCTTTCGTACGAACGGACAAGCGCCGCCGCGTCCACGACACCGGTCGAGGGCGACCAGATCGCCTCAACGGTCGGGACGTGCGGTTCCAGCGCCCGCGCCTGCTCGCCCGTCAGCCGCCCAATCCCGCGCACGTCGTTCGCGGTCGCCTGCTGCCACACTTCATCGAGGCCCCCGCGCTCCTCCTCGGACAGCGCGACGATCAGCTTGCCGCAACGCCGAACGGGGACGTGATGGGCGTCCGCCCATTCATAAATGAGCGGATTGCCTTCCCAGCAGAGCCGGTGCTTCAGAGATCCGGTTTCGTAGTAGATCGCGGCGTGGACGACGCCGGAGTTGTGCGAGGAGGTCTCTCGCCCGTACCCCTCATGCCGTTCGATGACGAGGACAGAGCGTGTATGCGACAGCCGCTCCGCGATCGCCAGGCCGACCGCGCCCGCGCCGATGACCACCACCTCGGCGTCGTGAGGGGCATCCGGCGCAGCGGCCGTCACACGCGCGTCCGGGTGCCGTCGGCCGTGATCACCTCGTGACTCGCCACCACGCCGTCGAGCTGCGTCCCGGGCGCCACCAGCACCTCGCGCAGCGTGCAACCGCGCAGCCGCGCACCCGCTCCCACCACCACGTTCGGCCCGAGTGTGCAGTCCTCAACGCTCGCATCGGCGGCCAGGAGCGCGGGGACCTCCAGCAGCGCGCGTTGTGTCGCGAGCAGGCTCGACAGGGTGCCCGTGTCCAGCCAGTCGCCCCGGAACTCCGCGCCGCCCATCGGGTAGCCCTCTTCGTGCATCACGGAGAGCGTGCCGCTCAACTCGATCTCACCGCGCGGGCTCAGCGCCGGGTTCGCGCGCAGCCGCTCCACGGCACGCGGCGAGACCATCCAGATCCCCACCAGCGCGAGGCTGGAGCGCGGCTCCGCCGGCTTCTCCTCCAGGTGCACGACGCGCTCGCCGTCCAGCACCACGATCCCCATCTCACGCGGCCGGTCGGTCTCGTGCAGCACGTACCAGGCGTCCATACCCGACGCGAGGAACGACCGCACCTGGTCGCCCAGGCTCCCGGGCCCCTCCTCGTTGCCGCGCAGCACCGTGTCAACGGCCGCCACTACGACGTACCGGCCGTCGAGGTGCGAACCCGCGGACAACAGCGCATCCCCGGAGCCACGCGGCTCCGCCTGCACCGCGACGTGCACGGTCATGCCAGCGGGCGCGGCTTCGCGCGTGGCAGGACCGGTGCGATCATCCTGCCCCCCGACGACGACCACCACCTCGGTAATGCCCGCACGAAGCAACATCTGCATCGAATAGGCGATGAGCGGCCGGTTCAGCAACGGGATGAGCGACTTCGGCATCCCGTCGGAGAGCGGCCGCAGGCGCGTGGCCCTGCCGCCGGTAAGGATGACGCCGAGCGGTGGGGTGTCCAGGTCAGGCACGAGATCCCCTTCATGTGCGGTGCTCCGGTAATACCGGAGCAACTCCCCGGCCACAACCCCCGCGGATCACGCAGTCCTGCATCGGGCGAGTAGGATCGGCGCAGATGGCTCCCTTCCCACCCGCCCCGATTCCGCGCACCGTCTCCCCCACCGTGCGTCCCGGCGTCCGGCCGGGGACCGTCGTCGAGGACGAAACGAAGGTCGTGCCCGAACCGCTCTGGCGGCTCGTCCTTCTCGACGACAACGACCATTCATACGACTACGTCATCGAGATGCTGGGTGCGGTATTCGGCTACGGCGTCGAGAAGGCGTTTGCCCTCGCGCGTATCGTGGACACACAGGGCCGCGTCACGCTCATGACCGCCGGACGGGACGCGTGCGAGGCGAAGCAGTCCCAGATTCATGCCTACGGCGCGGACCCTCGGATTGCCGGTTCGAAAGGCTCGATGTCGGCCATCATCGAACCGATCGACGCCCCACTGGCACCCTGACTGTCGTAGGCTGCGTCGGGGGTGCGGAGGAGGGTTCTGCACATGGAACCGATCAGTGATCTGAGCATCGCCGGCATCCTGGTAGGGGCGCTGGCCCACTTCGTCCTCGGGGCCATCTGGTACTCGCCCCCGCTCTTCGCGAAACCCTGGGCGAAGGTGCTCGGTATCGAGATGGGCGGAGGGGGCCCGAGCATCGCCATCCCGCTCATCGTCAACGCCGCCGGTGCGATCGTCACCACGGCGGTCGTGGGGATCATCTACCTGTGGGGTGGCGGCGACGGCCTGCAGGACGGCGGCACGGCAGGCCTGCTGGTCGGGGCCGGCGTCGTGGCGATGGAGAACCTCAACCGCCCGATGTACGAACGTGCCCCGTGGGTCCTGTACCTCATCAACAGCGGCTTCGCGATCGTCGGATTCGCCCTCGCGGGGATCGGCTACGCGCTGGTCGCGTAGCCGGGTCGCTGCCTGCGGCGTGGCTGCGCCGCGCCTTAACCGCGAGCGCGGGGTAGACTCGCGGTGTGCCTGACGACTCGAACCCACCGCTGAACCTCGCGCGCTGGTGCCTCGGTGCGCGCGCCGCGGGCCCGCTCGCCGGGCGGCCGGCCTTCACCTTCGTGCACGCCGACGGCCACGAAGAACACTGGCCGGCCGCCGAGTTGTGGGCCCGCATCGCGCGCACCGCCCGAGGACTGCTCGACCTCGGGCTGAAGCCGGGCCAGCGGGTGCTCGTCCGCCTCCCCCACGCGCCTTCCTACGCCTTCGCCTTCTTCGGCGCGAACCTCGCCGGCCTCGTCCCGATCCCGTCCTCGCCCGCGCTCACCGCCGAGGAGGCCGCGTTTCTGGCTCAGGACGCCGAGGCCGCCGCGCTCGTCGCAGGCGACGGCATGGTGATCGATGGCTTCCACGGACTGGTGCTCTCCGAGCGCGACCTCGAAGCCCTCGATGGCACGGCGGCCCTGCCGGAGACGCACGCGGAGGACCCCGCGTTCCTGATCTACACCTCGGGTACCACCAGCAAACCGAAGGGCGTGCTGCATGCCCACCGCACCGTCTACGGACGGGCGATGATGCGCGAGGGCTGGCAGGGGTTCGGCCCAGACGACGTCACCCTGCACGCCGGGACGCTCAACTGGTCGTACACCCTCGGCGTCGGGCTCATGGACGCCTGGGCGGCTGGCTCCCACGCCATCCTTGCCGTGGGCGTCGAGCCGACGCAGTGGCCCGCGCTGATCGAACGTCTGGGCGTCACGGTGTTCGTCGCCGTGCCGACCGTCTACCGCCAGATGCTGAAGTACGCGCGGGTCGAGGATCACGACCTCTCCCGCCTGCATCACGTCCTCGTATCCGGCGAGGCCCTCGCCCCGACGCTGTACGACGAGTGGACCAGCCGCACCGGCACCGAGATGTTTGAAGCGCTCGGCATGACCGAACTGAGCACCTACATCTCCGCCGGTCCGGTCACCCCCGTCCGCCGTGGCTCCCCCGGCCGTCCCCAGCCCGGCCGCCGGGTCGCCATCCTCGACCCCGCGAGCGAGGAGCCCCGCCTGCTCCCGCCCGGCGAGGTCGGGCTGTTGGCCTCGCACCGCAGCGACCCTGGACTCATGCTCGGCTACTGGCACCGCCCGGACGAAGAGGCGGTCGTCTTCCGCGGGGAATGGTTCACCGGGGGCGACCTCGCTGCCATCGACCAGGACGGCTACGTCTGGTTCCACGGCCGCGCGGACGACACCATCAAGTCGTTCGGCTACCGCCTCTCCCCCAACGAAATCGAGGCCGCCATTGAGGCATGCCCTGGCGTCCTGGAAGTCGCCGTTGTCGGGCACCGGATCGATGAGCAGAAGACACTCGTCACCGCGTGCGTCGTCCCGCAGGTCGGCGCGACCATCGACATTGCCACGCTCCAGGCCCACGCCGCGCAGCACCTTGCCGAGTACAAGCGCCCGCACGAGTACGTCCTCCGGACCGAACCGCTGCCCCGCACGCGCAACGGGAAACTCGTACGCCGCGTCGTCCTCGAGGAGCTGGCCGGCGGCTGAGGCTCCGCAGCCCGTGTAGAGTGACGCCTCCGGAGGACGCATGGGCATCTTCGAGTACCCGCTGCTGGCTCTGGCCGCGTTCGCCGCGGGGGCGATCAACGCCGTCGCCGGCGGCGGGTCGCTCGTCTCATTCCCGGCGCTAGTGGCCGCGGGCTACCCGACAAAGGTCGCCAACGTGACCAACACCGTGGCGCTGTGGCCCGGATACGTCGGTGTGTCGATCGGCTACTCGGCGCAGTTGAGCGATCAGCGACGGCGGGTCATCGCGCTCACCGTCCCCAGCATCCTGGGCGCGATCGCCGGCTCCGCGATCCTCCTTGCCACGTCCGACGCCTCGTTCGACCGGATCGTCCCCTTCCTCATCCTGTTCGCCGCCGGGCTGATGGCCGGGCAACCACGCCTCTCTACCTGGGTCGCCCGGCACCGTCCTCACGGGGCGGAAGGTCGCACGCCATTCGAGTTGCACGCCGCGGTCTTTGTCCTGGCGATCTACGGTGCGTACTTCGGCGCCGGATTGGGGATCATCACCCTGGCCGTCCTCGGCATCCTCCTGCCGGACGACCTCCATCGCTCGAACGCCCTCAAGGGATTGCTCTCCGCGATCATCAATGCGGCCGCCGTGGTCTATTTCGCCGTCTGGGGCCCGGTCGAGTGGCTGCCCGCCGCCGTCATGGCGGTGGCGGCACTCGCCGGCGGCTACCTCGGCTTCGGTGTCGCGCGACGCATCCCCGTGCCACGCCTGCGCGCGGGCGTGATCGCCTACGCCGTCGTCGTCGCCGTCGTGCTGTTCGTCCGCTGACCGAGGATCCCGATGCCGAACCCGCGCACCCGCCTCGTACTCACCGACGCCGAGCAGGCAGAACTGCTGCGCGGGGCCCGCATCCTGCAGGTCGCGAGCATCAACCGCGACGGCACGCCGCACCTCGTGCCGATGTGGTTCGAGACCGACGACGACGGCGTGATCGTCTTCACCACCTACGCCTCATCGCAGAAAGTCCGGAACCTCGACCGCGACCCACGGATCACCGTCCTCGCGGAGTCCGGCGTCGTATACAACGAACTGCGCGGCATCTCGATCGATGCGCGTGCCGAGGTCGTCCGCGACCCGCAGGTGACCGCGCGCGCCCTCGCCCTCATCGGCGCGAAGCACGCGGGACGCCCGCGGCCGGAGCGCACCGCAACCCCGCCCGCCGAACTGCCGCCACAGGCCTACAAGCGCGTCACGGTGCGCGTCCACCCGCTGCGCATGCGCACCTGGGACCACCGGAAACTGGGCCAGTGATTCCACACCTCGATGTGTCGCCGGAGACGCCCGTCGCCGAGCCTGTCCAGCAGGAAGTCACGGGCACCGAATTCGTACGCCGCGCCACCGTGGTCATCCACAACGACGACGTGAACAGCATGGACGATGTCGTCCACGCGCTCCTCGCCTCCGTGCCGGAACTCGCCCTGGAACGCGCCGTCGAGGTGATGCTGACGGCGCACCACCACGGCCAGGCGGACGTCATCACCTGCCCGCTCGAACGAGCCGAGCTGTACCGCGACCGCCTCGCCTCGCACCGCCTCACGGCGACGGTCCGCCGCGGATAGCCCGCTACCGCGTGCGCAGCGGCGACAATCCGAGGGCCCGCCGCCGCGTGTTCGCGGCCCGGAACACGAACTCCTCCTCCGCGACGAACCGGCCGAGCGCGGCGGTGCTGACACCGAGATGCGCCGCAGCATCAGCCAGCGACCACCGGTACGCCTCCAGCAGGTCGAACACCACGGCGATGGCGGCGGCGTAACGGGGCTCGCGGCGGATCGCCGGGCCGCTGCCCGCACGCACCAGCAGGACGAGGGCCGCCGGTGGCTCCCACGTCGCCGGGACGATTGGTTCGCGCACCTCGATGGCGATGGCGAGACGAAGGCGGCGGACGGCGCGGGCGCGGTTCTCGTGCTGGGAACGGGACTCATCCGCCTCGGCGGAGACACCGGTCGAGGTGTGGCGCAGGCGGACGGCGGAGTCCGTCTTGTTCCGCTTCTGCCCGCCCGGCCCGGAGGCGCGGAACGTATCCACGGAGCACGCGGCGATCAGGCCCGCGTCGTCCAGGGCCAGCACGCGGTCGCGGAGCGAGATCTGAGGCATGTCTGGAACGGTATCCTGCCGCGCCTCGAACATGGGCGTCGGGAGGGCTATCCTCGGCGTCCGGCGGGCCTCCGCGGATGCAGAGCGCCGGGCACGGCATGGAGCGAGCGATGACCCAGAAGATCCGCGCGCAGTTGATCGGGGCGACCGGCTACGGCGGCCTCGGCATCCTTGAACTCCTGCTGGGACACTCGAACTTCGAGATCGCCGCGCTCGTGGCGCGCGACGACGCCGGCAAGCGCATCGACGACGTGTACCCGCACCTCGCGGGACGTTGCGAGATGACCGTGCAGGCACCGGACTCCGTCCAGGTCGGGGCGGACTGCGACGTCGTGATCTTCGCGACGCCGGACCGCGTCTCGCAGCCGTACGCAGCGGACCTCGTCGCACGCGGTGTGCGCTTCATCGACTACTCGGGCGACTTCCGCTTCAAGGACACCGCGGACTACGCGCGCTACGCGGACCGGCACCCATCGATCAGCGACTCCACCCACCAGACGCCCGACCTCCTCGGTCGCGCCGCCTATGGCGTGACCGAGCTGAACGTCCCCGGCATCGCCGCTGCGCCGATCGTCGGCAACCCCGGCTGCTTCGCCATCGGCATCGTCCTCGGCATGGCGCCCCTCTACCAGGAAGGGTTGGTCGAGGACTGCGTGGTGATCGTGGACGGGCTCACTGGCTCCTCGGGCGCGGGGAAGAAACCGGCGCCGCTCCAGCACTTCAGCCACCTCAACGACAACGTGGTCCCCTACCGCGTCCTCAACCACCAGCACACTGTCGAGGCCGAGTTCACCCTCGGCCGCCTCGGGAAGGCGAAGGGCGCGACCGTCGACTTCATCCCGCACCTGCTGGGCACAACGCGCGGCATCCTCAACACCATGCACACGACCCTCACGACGTCGATCTCGCGGGAGGCGCTGCTGGCGCAGTACCGCGCCTACTTCGCCGAGCACCCGTTCGTCCGCGTGCTGGACACGCCGCCGACGCTCAAGGGCACCCTCGGCTCGAACTACATCGATATCTCCGTCTTCACCTCCGCGGACAACCGCCGCGCGGTGGTGATGACCTCGATCGACAACCTGATGAAGGGCCAGAGCGGATCTGCGATGCAGAACCTGAACGTTATGTTTGGTCTGCCGCAGAACGCCGGCCTAGATCGCGGCCCGCTCTACCCGTAGTCGCGTCCGGTCGCACGCCAAGTCCCTCACACCTCCGGCCCGAATCTGGCAGGTCATGGGATCTGCCTGCCCGAACGGATACGCCCCGCGCCTCGTTCCATCTCTGTCAGGCACCAGCCTGCGACCGGGTACGGCAGGGGCCGCCACCAGATGTACCCGGAAGACGGTGCCGGCCGTTCCCCCGCCTCAGGCCGGCGCCGCTTCCGGGAACTGACGGGGAAGTCCGATCGTGGAACAGGACGCGTCCCGACTGCGTCCGCAAAGGGACGCTATCGTGATGATTCGGACGGCGGCACTGTGGGCGACGGGCAGCGCCCCCTCGGCCGTGCCGTTCAGCGGTGCGAAGGCGGGCGCGTTGGATCGGACTGCAGCGCGCAACGTCGCCGTCTCGACCGACCCGGTCGAGGTGACACGCCTCGTCGACCGAGCAAAAAGCGGTGACGCCCAGGCGTTCGGCCTGCTCTACGACCGCTTCCAGCCGGAAATCCTCCGTTACCTGACGCACCGCGTCCGCAACGCAGAGGCGGCGGAGGACATCACCCAGCAGGTCTTCCTGAAGGCATGGCAGGCGATCCCCCGCTTTGAACAGCGCGGCGTCCCGTTCAAGGCGTGGCTCTACCGCATGGCCCACAACCAGATGGTGGACCACTTCCGCACGCACAAGGCCACGAGCGAGCTGGGCGACTTCGACCTCCCCGACGACGCCGACCAGGAGTCAGCGCTCCTCGCAGGCGAGATGAGCGAGGCCCTCCAGCGCGCCCTCGCCCGACTGTCCGAGGACCATCGACAGGTCCTCACCCTGCGCTTCCTGATGGAGAAGTCCGCCCGCGAGATCGGCGAGGTGATGGGCCGCAAAGAGGTCACCATCCGCGGCCTCCAGATGCGCGCCCTTCAGGCGCTGCGACGCGAGATCGAGTCGACGGGGGGGCTGCCATGACCGCCCTCCCGATCGATGTCATCCTCGACCGCTGCATCGAGGAGATCCGCGGCAGCCGTGCCACAGTGGAAGAGTGCCTGCTCCGCTACCCGGAACACCGCCGCGAGTTGGAGCCCCTGCTCCGCGCCGCCGCCGTCATGAGCGCGCTGCCTCGAGGAGAGCAGGCGACACCCGACCCGCAACGGCGGCTCGCGTTCATGGCCGCGCTGCGCGAGACGCCCCAGCAGCGCCGGCGGCGGCGGTTGCCGTCGCTCCGCATCCTCTTCGGCGCAGGCGCGTTCCGGGTCATCGGACCGGCATTCGCGCTCGCGGCGCTCGCCGTCGCCATCGTCCTCGGTGGCGACGGGACACCGGCGACCGCTTCCACGCTCACCGTGTTCGATGGCGAAGTGAACCGCCTGGACGGCGTCGAGTGGAAGCCACTGCACGACGGCGACGAGTTGGAGGCGGGCGTGCGCATGCGCACCGGCGCCACCGGCTACGCCCTGATCACCTTCCCGGACGGCTCCACCATCGCGCTCGATCCGCTGACCGAGCTCACCATCGAGACGCTCGCCGTCGCGCCTCGACGCATCGAAGTGAGGCAACAGTCGGGGCGCCTGTGGCACGACATCATGCACGACGAAACGGACGGCTCGCGCTTCGTCGTGCTCACGCCGGATGCGCGCGTGGAGGTGCTCGGGACTGTCTTCGAGACCACGGTGGACGCCCGCACCGGCCAGACCGACGTCGCCACGGTCGACGGCGAGGTCCGCGTCGTCGTTGGCGAACACGCCGTCCCGGTCGGGCGCGGCGAAACCCTGCGCGCCCGCAAGTCCAGCATCGGGGAGGTCTCGACGTCCCCGCTGCTGGACAGTGCCCTCACGGTCCGCGGCCCCTTCGCCGCGGCGATCATGGCCGCCGACGGGCGTGGCACCGGCATCCGCCCGGACGGCGTGGTCTTCCGCCAGTTGCGCGGGGTCACCACGGAACGCCATGACGACGTCCAGCGCTTCGACCTTCATGACATCGACACCGGGGAGTTCGTCCTGGTCATCCAGCGCTACGCCGACGGTGCCGGCGAGATCCTGCTGGATACGCCCGGGGGACAGCGACGGTTCGAGGTAGACACCGCGACTCGCACCGCACGACTCCCGCTGCGTCTCCAGCTCGTCGAAGGCCTGCCATCGCTCGTCGCGACCGGGCTCCAGAGCATGGACGGTACGGCTGCGCCGACGGCGCGCGTTGCGAAGAGCGACCGCACGAAGGATGCCGTCGACCTCGCGGCCCAGGGCAAGCAGGACGCCACCGCCGCCGTGCGTGCGGCTGCCACCGGCACGCCGACTCCCAAGTCCGCCGAGAAGTCCGAGGAGAAGAAGACCCCCACCCCGAATGTGCCAGGGCGCGACGACGAACGCGGCGACAGCTCCGCGCGGACACCCTCAGCGACACCGGTCCGGCCCGCCCCTACATCGGTCGCTACCCGAGTGGCCACCACGGCGACAGATCCGGCGGTCGTCGCCTACACCCAGCGGCTGCGTGCCGCCGTCGCATCCGGGAAGCTCGACACCATCCGTGCGGCGCTCGAAGAGGCGATCGCGGGCGACAACGCTGCGCTGAAACGCGGACGCGTCGCCGCCATCGCCGCGGCGCTGGAAAACGAGACGAACGCCCAGCGCATCGGCACGCTGTTCGTCGCGGGACAGAACGCCACTCTGCGAGACAGCCTGCGCGTGGCGCTTTCCGAGGTGGGCGGGGAAGGCCGGGCACGGTTCGATGCCGCGATCGTGATCGCGGATGCGCGTCGGCTGAAGCAGCTCTCCGAGCAACGGACGCCGACCGCCACCCCGACGCGGAACCCCACCGCGACCGCCACGTCGAGCGCGACCGTCCGCCCGACGGCGACTGTCACGCCTTCCGTGCTCCCGACGCGGTAGCCGTTAACCCGTCGTGACGGAGTCGGCCGGGGGCTTCACACCGGCCGGACGCATCGCGATCCCCTCCGCCGCCAGCCGAGCGTGCAGACGCTGCATCAGCGCATGGCGCAGGGCCGCCGCCTCCGCGAAGCCCCGGGCCCGTTGCCGCACCACCACCTCGACGTGCGACTCCGCGAAGCGCGTGAACCGCACCAGCGGCTCCACGTCGCGGACCGCCCCCGGATCCTCGTCGCGCACACGGCGCGTCTCCGCCAGAAGCACCTCAGCCACGCGTGCCAGGTTGGCGTCGTACGTCACGCCGAGGTCCACGCGGGCATCCATCGCCGCGTCGCTGGCCGAGTAATTCGTGACCACTGACCCCGCGAGCAGGCTGTTCGGCACGATCACGATGTTGTTGTCCACGTTCCGCAGCCGCGTCGCGCGCCAGCCGATGTCCTCGACACGCCCGGACGGCCCACCGGTGACCTCGATCTGGTCTCCCACACGCACCGAGGCGTCCGACAGCATGTAGGACGACGCAAACAGATTGGCGAGCAACGGCTGAAGCGCCAGCGCGACCGCCAGACCGCCGATGCCCAGTCCGGCGAGCAGCGGGCTGATCTGGATCCCCAGGGTGTCGAGCACAATGATCGCGCCGACGAGGACGATCGCCACGCTGGACGCCCGGCGCACCAGCGGCACCGTCCGTCCATCGAGCCGTCGCCCGACCGCCCCCGGCCTGGCTGCATACCAGACCAGCAGCCGCGACACGATCCGCTGCGTGGCGAAGGTCACGATGGCGACCGTCGCGGCGATCCATGCCCGCTCCAGACGCGGGTGGTGCGGCTCGATGTAAGAGAGCGTGCGAAGCGCCAGGAAGAGCGCCTGCGCGAAGACAAGCAGGACCAGCGGGGCACGGAGCGCACCGGCCAGCGCCTCGTCCAGGTCGCGGTGAGTCGCGCGCGTCACGCCGTGCACCGCCCACCGCAGCGCCACGGAGAGGAGCCGTGCGGAGGCGGCGGCCAGCAGCACGAGGGCGAACGCCACCGCGGTCTCGCCCCATTCGGCGCGGGTCAGGCCGAATCCAAGTCCGTCCACCGCCGCATCCTATCCCACACTTGCTTCACATCTAGACTAGATGCGCATGGCATACTCGATGCGCTCAAGGAGACCGCCATGTTCCAGTCGCTGTTCCGCTCCCTCGCCCGCACCGTCGAGTTGATGAAGACCTCGTGGCGGGTGCTGATGCAGGACCGGGAACTGATGCTCTTCCCGATCCTCTCGGGCGTTGCGGTCATCCTCATCGCCGCCCTGTTCGCCGCGATCGCCTACAGCGTCGGGACGTTCGACCGGCTTTCCGCCGCGAGCCAGGCCGGCGGCCAGACCTCCTTCACGGGGGCGGACATCGTGCTTGGCGTGGCGCTCGCCTTCATCGTGACCGCGATCACGGTCTTCTTCAACGCGGCGCTGATCGCGGCGGCGCTGGAACGGCTGGGCGGCAGCGACCCGACCGTGGGCTCCGGCCTCCGCGCCGCCAGCGGCAACATCCCCGCCATCCTTGGCTGGGCAGCGATCTCCGCCACCATCGGCCTCCTGCTCCAGCTCGCCCGTGGCCAGGCGCGCGAGGGCGCGGGCTCGATGCTCATGCGGATCGCGATCGCGATGGTCGGCGGTATCTGGGCGTACATGACGTTCTTCGTCGTCCCGGTCATGGTCGCGGAGCGCCTCGGCGCCGTGGCCGCGATCAAGCGTTCGGGCGCGCTCTTCCGCCAGACCTGGGGGCAGCAGGCCGGCGCGTCGTTCGGCTTCGGGCTGATCTACCTCGGCGCCGTGCTGGTGACGATGGCGGTCGCCATCCCGCTGATGATGGTCTACCCGCTGCTTGGCATCATCGCCGGCGCGGCCGTCTTCGCCGTCACGTTCGGGGCGGTCGCGGCGATGGAGGGCATCTTCAAGGCCGCGCTCTACCGCTTCACATCCGGAGAGCACTCCACTGCTTTCGACGACGCCACGCTGCGCTCCGCCTACCGCGCGCTCTAGTCGTTCGAAGCCCTCGGCTCCGACGCTAGGCGTGCGCTCCTTCGTCCGGATCGAGGCGCTCCCCGGCACGGATCGAGACGGGTAGCCGGTTCTCCGCCGGGGGAATCGGACACGAGTACCCCGGGTTGTAGGCGCAGTACGGGTGGTACGCGTAGTTGAAGTCCACCAGCAGCCGCCCGCCCTCCAACACCGGGAGGTCAAGGTAGCGCCCGGCGCCGTAGGTCTCCGACCACGCGCCGGCATCGACGAACGGCAGGAAGAGTTCGCCCGAATACGGTTGGCGGAACACCGTCAGCGACTGCTCCACACCGTCCACGGCGAACCTGATGCGTGCCCACCGCTGGTACTCCCGCGTGTCGCCTCCGAACTCCACGATCTCGGGATCGTCGTACGGCTCCGGCGTCACCTCGAATACGAGCGCGGGGGCCTCCGCGTAGTACGTCAGGCCGCGGAACGTGCGGCGCTGCGATGCCGGCAGCGGCGACTCGGGCTCGTCCCGGAAGAACGCATCCTTCGCCGCGCGATAGGTCTCCAGCTCGGTCGGCTCGCTCATCCTCGTACCGGCCTCTCCGCGTCGCGCAACGCCGTCACGAGGACACGCGAGACGCCCGCCTCTCGTACCGCCTCGGCGATCGCACGCGCGGCTTCGGGGTGCGTGTCCGCCTGGTTCACCACCACGGCGAAGGCACGCCCATCAGCGTGCCGTCGCCCGCCCTCCTCGTGCGCCAGCACGCGCGCGATGAGCGCCGCGTCGCACACCGCATCCCCCGGCAGCCCCGGCATAATAGCCCGCACCCGCTCCGGCCGGTGGACATGAATCTCGGCCAGCGGATGGCCGAGGACGCTCGCACCGACGACCACGACCACATGCGTCGCCGCGTCAGGGATCACCGGCTCGTGGTCGCCCGGCGCCTTGAACGCCCGCGCCCGGCTGCCATCCGCCTCCACCAGCACCGCGTCGACTCCCTCGATCCCCGCCAGCGCGGCGATCTCCTCCGGTGCGACCGGCGCGAGACGGCCCGCCGGTTGGGGCTCCACGCCCGCGACCACGAGGATGCCGGAGCCGCGCGACGCCCGCGCGGCCATCGATGCGACGTCGCCCGGCCGGACCTCGATCAGCGGCGGCATGGGCCAGCCGTGCGGCGCCGCCGTGAACCGTGCCGTGCCGGTCACGACCGCCCGCCCGCCAAGCGCGGCCACCTCGCGCGCCAGCGCATACGCCAGCGAGGTCTTGCCGCCGCCGCCGACCACCGCGACCACCGGCACACCACGAACCTTGTCAAGCGCCAGCGCGTGCCAGAGCGGCGCGCGACGGAGGGCGTCGGCATCCCTGTTCCCTATCATCGACGGGGCGGCATCGAGGTCATCGCTTCAATCGTAGGGCCGAGTGGATGGGGTGCCGTATGGCGGCAGAGACCGACGTCAGCGCCATCATCCTCGCCGGGGGCCGCTCCTCTCGTATGGGTCGCGACAAGGCGTCGATCGTCTTCGACGGGGAAACGCTGCTCCAGCGCACGGTGCGTGCCGCCGCCGAAGTTGCGTCCGAGATCGTCCTTGTCGGTGCGCCCGGACAGGCGCTCCCTGCCGTAACCGCCGCCTGCCCCGTCACGGCCGTCGAGGATGCCGTCGCCGGGGAGGGCCCGCTCTTCGGGTTGGCGACCGGCCTCGCGGTCGCCACGGGAAGCCACTGTCTCGTCCTCGGAGCGGACATGCCGTTCCTCCAGCCAGCCCTGCTCCGCCTGCTGGTCGACCGGCTTCGCGGCGCGCACGCCGAATCCGGTGCTCGCTGGGTCGTCCCGATCGCTGAGCGCCGTCCTCAACCGCTGTGCTCCGCGATCGCGAGTGACGCCCTCGCGATCCTGCGTGCGCACCTCGACGCGGGCGACCGCGCGCCCATGGCCCTCGCCGCCGACCTCCGCCTCGTCCGGCTCGACGAATCTGTCTGGCGCGGCGCGGATCCCGAGGGCCTGTCGTTCGTGGACATCGACACCCCGGAGGCGTTGGACGAGGCCGCGCGGCGGCTTTCTGACAAACCACTGCCCTGACCCCCTCGACGCCCCAACGCGTCAAAGCCGTGCGCTACCGTGCCCGCGCGGCGTCGGCGGCTCGCCAGAGAAGGCGGGGCGCTCTCCCCACGTCGCAGGGCGGGGTCGGTCGTGCGACGGCGCACTCGCGTCACCATCGGCGCGTCCCTCGCGGGCCTCGCGCTCGTGCTGGCCATGCGCGCGCCCGCGTTCTCGGACGGCTAAGCCCTCACGAACGGCGGCTTCGAGGCCGGCACGGCCGCCTGGTCACCCCCGGTTGGCGCAACGCTCGCCATCACCGCTTCCCCGGTACCCGCGGAGGGCGCGAACGCCGCACACCTCACCTCGACAGGTGCCGGCACGATGTCGCTCTCCAGCAAGTACTGGGAGTCGTCTGAGCTGACGGTCTCCTGGACCTATCTCCTCACCGCGTTCGTGCTCGAAAACGACGCGAGGACATCGACGGTGACTGCTCGGCTGTCGGCACTCTCACCGTCAGACCAGGTACTCGCCGAGGTCGTCGCCACCGTGGGCGGCAGTGACACCGCCGCCTATCGCGCGATCACCACCCCGGGCATCGTCGCCCCACCGGGAGCGAAGTATCTGCGCGTGACCTTCTCCGCTCAGGCATCCGGTCCCGGGGCGCAGCTTTCGATCGACGGCGTCAGCATCACCGCCACTCCTCCGACACCAACACCGACGCCAACGCCAACACCGGAGGCGCCGCCACCTCCACGTCCGGAAGAATCGCCCGAGCCACCAACTGTTATCGTCTTGGCGCCCACCCCAACGCCACGTGCCACATCCACGCCCCGGGCGACGGCCACGCCGCGCGTCACGCCGACGCCGACGCCGCCCCCGCTGCCCGGCCCGGCGCTGCGCAACGCGAACTTCGAGCAAGGGGCCGCGGGATGGAGCGTGACCCGGGGAAGGATGAGCGTGGTCTCGATCATCGACGGACAGTGGGCGTCGTTGCTCCTCACCGCCGATGACGCCGCCACTGCGTGGGTGCAACAGACCGTGGCGGCGGACCCCGGTGGGTGGTTCGTCGCCAGCGCGCTTCTCGCCCCCCTCGACGGCGCCGAGGCAACATGGGTCCGGATTGCCTTGTACGCGAGCCCGGACGGCAGCGGAGCGCAGCTCAGCACCGACGACTCCCCGGCGGTCGCCTCCGTCGCCCCGAACGCCTCCTCCCGCGTGGGCGGTTACGAGGTCGTCTCCACCGGCCCCGTGACGGCGCCTGCCGAAGCCCATAGCGCGCGCGTCCGCATCCTGCTGCGCGCGGCGGACGAGCGCGGCGACAGCGTCGCGATCGATGACGTCCGCTTCGACGCGACCGAGCCGGCCGAGGCCGCACCACCGTCGGCGCCGGCAGCCGCCACCCGCACGCGTGCCACGCCCGCAGAGACCCC
>Ga0194132_10000754_pt1 | contig 65796 bp, 65 predicted proteins | sample TA2KigOf80mmetaG_FD_148612 | JGI IMG/M metagenome (GOLD analysis project Ga0194132, IMG submission 148612) | Freshwater microbial communities from Lake Tanganyika, Tanzania - TA2015054 Kigoma Offshore 80m | ecosystem: Environmental > Aquatic > Freshwater > Lake | place: Tanzania: Lake...
GGACTTGGTGATGATCGCACTGGAGGTGCGCACGGGAGTGGCGTGGAACGCACTGCGTTTCCCGGGCCACGTGTGGTTCTCACTGCGTCGGGTGGAGGACTTTCCGGCCACGGTTCTGTGGGTGTCGAACGGTGGCCGGTCGCAAGCGCCATGGTCGAGTCGTCACACCGGCCGCATCGGGATCGAAGACGTCTGCTCCTACTTCGCCGAGGGGCACGAACCGTCGATTGAGGCACCACTCGCGCACGTGGGAATCCCCACCGCGCGCGAGTTTCGCGCGACCGAACCGGTGCGTCTTCGCGTGGTTCAGGCTGTTGCTGCACTTCCGGAGGAGTTCGGGAGGATCACGGACATCCGCGATCGCGATGGGTACGCGGTGATCGTCGATGACGTGGGACGCGAACTGTCGACTGCGACGAGCTGCGCGTACCTCAGCGGGGAGTAGCTCTAGCCCTCGATCGTCACCACGACGACGAAACTGGTGCCGTCGGCGTTGGTCACCGTGACGTTCGCGGTTCCGGCGGACAGGGCCGTGCCGCCGGGGTTGCGGGTGATGCCGCCGTCTTCCCTGCCGGGGATGACTTCGACGACTGCCGGGTTATCGGACTCGATGGTGGCGCCCAGCGGATCATCGACCATGAACTCGAGTCCGTCGCCGACGTTTGCGAGTGCCTCGGTCTGATCTGGAACGACGACGATGGGAGCGAGCATGGCGAGGTTCTCATCGGTGATCTCGATGCCGTCGCCTTCCATGGTGTCGCCGACGGGAGTGGACTCACCGCCTGCGGCCGCCTGGTCCGCGCTGTCGGTGCCCGAACCGGATGAACACCCTGCAACGAAGGTGGCCGCGAGCGCTGCGGCTGCGGCGAGGGCGACGATCCGACGCATGGGGATTCCTCTCGGTAGGGCGTGAGCGCCTAGTCTGCCTTAGCCGAAACATTCGGCAACCACTGAGGGGACTCCGAGATCCGCATGTCAGGGACCAGACCCGGCGGCCGCCGGCTCGTGCCGGTGTTCATGTTGGAGGGCGCGAACCTCGCTTCCGGACTGGGGAACGCGGTCGTCCTCGTCGCGCTCCCCTGGTTGGTGCTCGAGATCACCGGATCCCCCTCGTTCACGGGGGTCGTGGCGGCCGCGAGTGCCCTCCCCGCGCTTCTGATGGCACCCCTCTCGGGCTGGCTCGTCGATCACGTGGGGCGCCGCGCAGTCAGCATCGGATCAGACATCCTGTCCGCGCTCTCCGTGGCGGCGATTCCGATCGTGGCGATCGTCGGTGGTCTCACGCCCACAACGATCCTGCTGCTCGCCGTGCTCGGAGCGGCCTTCGACCCCGCTGGATACACCGCCCGACGGACACTCCTCGTCGATGCCGCGCGCGCGGCACACATGGACCAGCACAAACTTAATGGGATTCACGAAGGCGTGTTCGCTGTGGGATTCGTGCTGGGTCCGGTGGTGGGTGCTGCCGCGATCACCGCGATCGGGCCGACCAACGCGTTCTGGATTCCGTTCGGCCTGTTCCTCATTGCCGCGCTCTCCATCACGTGTATGCGCGTGACCGCCCTCGCGGAAGAGGTCGACTCGTCCAGCACGGTGGGTTGGCGCGGGCTCACCCGGGGATTCGTGGTGCTCTCGAAGGATCGTCTTCTGCTCACCATCACGATCGGTGTCCTCGTTCTCGCGGCGATCTACCTGCCCACCGAGGCGATCGTGCTGCCCACCTACTTCGAAGCGCGTGATGAGCCGGGCTCGCTGGGAATGGTGATCGCCGCACTCTCCGCGGGGGCGATGATCGGGGCTTTCCTCTACGGGTGGATCAGTGCACGCCTGAGCACGAAGCGAATCCTGCAGCTCATCATGATCGGAACGGCGGTGAGCATCCTTCCGATGGCATTCCTTCCCCCGCTGCCCATACTGCTCGCTGCCGGATTTCTCCTCGGCTTCTTCTGGGGTCCCTTCAATCCACTGATGACGACGCTGGTGCAGGACCGTGTACCCGCGGATGAACAGGGCCGCGTGTTCGGTGTGCAGTTGTCCGTGTTTTACGCAGCGCCACCGCTGGGCATGATCATCGTCGGCTACACCGTGGAAACCTGGGGTGTTGCCACCACCTACCTCGTGCTGGCGGGAACGCTGGCGATCACGTCGATCACGGTGCTCTTCGCACGCTCCGTGCGCCAACTCCCCGCTTCTAGGCTTTCTCGATGAATTCGCAGCGGGAGGCGATGCCCGATCGGCTCCGGGCTATCGCGTTGCTAGGGATCGTGGTGGTCAACGCCCCGCTCTTGGGAATCGTCGGTTCCGCAGGGCTCTCGCCGCAGTCACTGGCCGGGCCGCTCAACACGGCAGCCGCCTTCCTGATGATCGCCTTCGCTCAGGGGAAGTTCTACCTGTTGTTCTCGTTCCTCTTCGGCTATAGCGCGTCCTTCATTCTCAAGGACAACACGCGAGCGAACAGGTTTCGATTCAGCCGGAGGCTTCTCGTCCTCGCGGTGATCGGGCTCGCGCACGCGGTCTTCTTCTTCATCGGAGACATCCTCATCTCCTACGCACTGCTCGGTTTTGGACTTCTCGCGCTCTCCCGCCGCTCCGATCGAGCACTGAAGATCTGGATCGTGGTCACGGTGACCATCTCGATTCTGGTGATCACCGCAACAGTGTCACTGGTTGCGCTGCTCCCGGAGCCCACCACGGGCTTGGCCTACCTTGATTCGGCGCTGGCGACGGGATCGTTCCTCGAGGTTGCCGGTGCGCGACTCGAATCCCTGCCGAGTGTCGTGATCTATGTCCTCCTGACCCAGGGCGGGATGGCCTTCGCCGCGTTCCTGCTAGGCCTGCTTGCCTCGCGTCAGCGCTTCCTCGCTGACCCGCAAAGTCGTGCAACGCAGTGGCGGCGAATGATGATCATCGGCCTCTCCATCGGACTTCCACTTCAACTGGTCGCCGCGTGGCTGCAGGTCTGGTCGATCAGCGCGGGATCGATCTACTCCGAGGCCGGCATGGCGGGGTTGATCCTCGGTTTTGCGACAGCACCCCTTCTCGCGACGGGGTACGTCGGTCTCCTGGGCTGGATCCTCTGTCGCAGGCCCACTTTCCTGCAGGCACTGACCCCCGCTGGCCGCGCGTCCCTCACCGTCTATATCGGTGAGTCCGTGCTGCTCTCGCTGCTGTTCTGCGGTTACGGGCTGGGTTTCTACGGAGAGTGGGGCTCTTTCCCGGTCATGCTCGCTGCAGTCGGGTCATGGGGTCTGTTGGTGCTGTGTGCTCGGCTGTGGCTCAACCGATTCCCCCGCGGTCCGCTGGAAGAAGTTGTCGCACGGCTCACGCGACGCGTCTAGTTCACGCCCTACGACTGCGCCATATCCACGAAGCGGGAGTAGTGACCTTGGAAGGCGACCGTGATGGTCGCGGTGGGTCCGTTGCGGTGCTTGGCGACGATGAAGTCCGCTTCACCCGCGCGCGGTGACTCGCGCTCGTAGAAGTCCTCACGGTGAAGGAGCACCACCATGTCCGCATCCTGCTCAAGCGAGTTATGAACCGCTACCCCCTCGGCGATGAAGTTGTGCGTGCCCAATACTTCCGCATCAAATACGTCCATCTCACCGATGGACTCGACCCCTACGACCTCATCCCAATAAACATCGTTCGTTGCGATCATTTCGAGTTCCTCGGATTCGAGAACGGTGGCCACTCGTTGCAGACGCTGCCTGCTCGGGGCTGACTTCCAGAGCGTGCTTCCGCAGTACTGGTTTCCCAATTTCGATTGGAACTCGCGATGGGTCATGCCCTTCTCGCCGATGATCTCCCGCACCTGATCCCAGACGTCGATGGGAACCGTGTCGCGATTCGGATTCGAGTCGACTTCTTCGAGGATCCGCAGGAGCCGACGTCCTGTTGTTCCCCGCGCGCCGTACGCATTGATGCGACGGAGGAACACTTTTTGATCCGCGGCTCCGGAGATGTCCACGTGATATCCGTCGCGATAGCCACTCTTCCGGGCAACGCGGATTCGTGTGTGGATGCCGAACCGGAGAAGGAGGCGTGACACTCCGTCAGCGAGAGCTCTGCTCGTTGAGGCGTAGTAGATACGGCCACCACGCTCATGCGGTGAGATGAGAATCGATCCGTCCGTCGCCCAAAGATGACGGAGGAAGAGTGCGATCCTTTCCTTGGGCAGGGAGAAGACCGGCTCCGGAATGACCTTCTGGCTCACAGGTGTCGACGTATCACCGAGCATGTGGGCAAGCACGATGACCCGCTCATCCGACCATTCGGTCACCTGTGTGGGCGCGGGGACGTGACGTGGGATTGCGATGCGATCACCGGACTCCAGTGCGCCCAGAGATGTCCAGCCGTGGAAGGTGAGGAAGGGATGGTTGGCCGTGGCATCGATGATGCGTCCGCTTGCCGTGCGGAGTCGGAAGACTTCCTTTCGCCCCGTAGAGAACACGTGGGTCAAGGGACGCGCGACATACCGCAATGAGTCGTCCAAGGACCACACGGGAACGTCACACTCACCGGAGGCGAACAGTTCACCCATCGTCACCTCGGCCCCGGTGTCAGCGCGGAGCACGCGAGTGGTGGCAGGAAGGCAACCCGACTCACGAAGATCGGACAGCATCGGGCGCTTGTCCTGGCGCTGTTCCGGACCACGGTTCAATTGGCTGATCGCGATGACCGGCACGTCAAGTTCCTTCGCGAGCAACTTCAACGAGCGCGAGAACTCCGACACCTCCTGCTGACGACTCTCGACGCGTTTGCCGCTAGTCATCAGCTGGAGATAGTCGACGACGACGAGGCGCAGATCATGCCGCTGCTTGAGCCTCCTGCACTTCGCACGGATCTCCATGAGCGTCAGGTTCGGTGAGTCATCGATGAACAGCGGTGCATCACTCACCGTGCCCATCTTCTGCGCGAGTTTGGTCCAATCCGAATCGGTCATCGTTCCGGTGCGCATGTGATGCATGGACACCTGCGCTTCTGCGGCCAACATGCGCATGACGATCTCGTTGCGGCTCATCTCCAGGGAGAAGATCACGCTGGTGAGGCCGTGCTTGATTGATGCTGCGCGGCACGCATCGATACCGAGCGTACTTTTGCCGATAGAGGGCCGAGCCGCGATGATCACCAATTGCCCCGGATGCAAACCATTGGTCAGTGCATCCAAATCGGTGAATCCGGTGGGAACACCGACCATCTCTCCATCACGGTTGGAGATTGCCTCGATCTCGGTGAGTGCCCCGTTCATGATGGCACTGAGAGGGAGATAGTCATCGCTATTGCGGCGTTCGGTGACTTCGTAGACCTCGGCCTGCGCGCGATCGACGATGTCGTCGACTTCACCGGTTCCGCTGAAGCCCATCTGCGTGATGCGTGTTCCGGCCTCGACGAGGCGGCGCAGGATCGCCTGCTCGCGGACGATGCGCGCGTAATAATTGGCGTTGGCGGCCGTGGGCACCATCGACACGAGCGTGTGGAGGTAACTCGCACCGCCGACGCGCGAGATCTCCGCATTCTTGGTCAGCTCCGCGGCGATGGTCACGGCATCGGCGGGTTCACCACGTCCGTAGAGATCAAGGATCGATCCGTAGATCACCTGGTGCGCGGGGCGATAGAAGTCCGTCTCGCGGATCACTTCGACGACGTCGGCGATCGCATCCTTGCTCAACAGCATCGCGCCGAGAACCGACTGTTCCGCGGCGATGTCCTGGGGCGGGGTGCGATCGGCAGGCTGATCGGGAAGCGGTAACTCCGCAACGCTCACGACATCCCTCCCCGACGGCTCACTCCGTGTCTACACGGAAGGTCAGACGTTAGGGAGACGACGCACACATGTCCACGAGCCCTGTGGGCGTGGCTGTGGAGAGGCTGGGGAGATCCCCGGGCACGTGTGGGGGATGCCTGGGGATCTCCTGGGGACAGCGGGTCCTTTGTGTCCCGGCAGGCCCTGAATCGTGAGGGAGGGACTGTCCCGAGGCTGTGGAGGAAAGATTCTTTTTTGACTACGTCGACATCGTGGCGGCCTCGAAGGCCTCGAGCATGATCGCGGCACCGAACAGCAGGGTCAGCAGAACACTGAGCGCGACACCCACGATGCCCAACCACATTCCCCACTGCGCCATCGGCTTGTTCGTGGCGACGCCTTCGTTCGCCTTCCGGATCCCGTTGGCACCAAAGATGATCGCGAGGATCGATGGGATGCCGAGGGTGCCCCAGCCGAGCGCCATACCGACGATCCCCAACACGAGCGCGGCGATACCGAAACCGTTCTGGGTGTCCGTCCGCCCCATCACCTGACTCTGTGTCATCGGGTACTCCCTACGTCGTTGGTACCTCGACGGTAGGTGGATCTCGGTGTTCGACGCGTGGGTGGACATGGTCCGTGACCGGTCAGGATGCTGGGCTGCGCGCGGGCGGTCGCTACCCTCCCCCGGTGACCTATCGCATCACCGCCGTGTGTCTGGGCAACATCTGCCGCTCCCCGATGGCCGAGGCGGTGATCCGCGACCGCGTCGCAGCCGCCGGACTCGAGGATCTCGTGATCGTCGACTCCGCGGGCACCGGCGACTGGCACGTGGGTGGGCCTGCGGACCCGCGCGCACGCGCAACCCTCGACGCAGCCGCGTACTCGCACGACCATCGCGCACGTCAGATCGATGCGAGTTGGATCGCGGAGATCGACCTCCTCCTCGCGATGGACTCGTCGAACTACGCCAACCTCCAGGCGATGGTGGAGGAGTCCGGCGCCGACGTCGACCTCCGCATGTTCCGCAGCTTCGACCCGCAGTTGGCACATATCGACGAACCGCACTCGGATCTCGACGTGCCCGATCCCTACTACGGCGCGAACGATGGGTTCATCGAGGTCCTGGAAATGCTCGAGCGGGCAGCCGACGCACTCGTCGTCGAACTGCCCGCTCGCGTGCAGTAGTCGGAGCTACCCGACGGGGGCGCCGAAGCGGTTGTCTCCCGGCGTTCCCTTGGAAATCATGAAGATGAGTATGATGATGGTGCCGACGATCGGGATGAGTTGGATCAGCACCCACCAACCCCTCTTGTCCGAGTCGTGCAGGCGACGAATCGTGACAGCGAGTGTCGGCAGGAACAGCGCCAGGGAGAAGATCGCGATCAGGATGTTTCCTGCGCCGATGGCGTTGTCGATCAGGGCGATGATCACCGTGACGATGACGTAGACCAGGTAGTACCACCAGAACTCGGGCCTGGACGCACGTCCCCTGAAGACCGCGTAGTTCTTGAGAACCGTTGCAACGGATTGTCCGATAGACATGAGGCTCCTTTCCTCCGGGGATGAGTGTCCTCTTTCCAGACGCCCCGCGGGGGCAAACACGCGGATGGATGTCTCGAAAAGGAGGAGGGGCCGGCATTCGCCGACCCCTCCGCACGCTGTTTGACCTATTCGGCGACGACCTCGAAGGTCACCGTGGCCACCACATCCGGGTGCAGGGTGACCGTGGCCTTGTGGGCTCCGACGGTCTTGACCGCACCCTTGAGGGCGACCTTGCGCTTGTCCACGAGCGGTCCGCCCGATGCCCGCACCGCGGTGGCGACATCGACGTTGGTCACGGAGCCGAAGAGCTTGCCGGTCTCGCCCGCCTTGGCAGGAACGCGCACCGCCAAACCCTCGATCTGTGCCTTGACCTCGAGTGCGTGGTCGCGGTCGCGGATCTCGCGCTGCTTGCGTGCCCGCTTGATCTGCGTGACCTGCTTCTCGCCGCCCTTCGTCCACGCGACAGCGAGGCCGCGGGGGAGGAGGAAGTTGCGGCCGTAGCCGTCCTTGACCTCGATGACGTCGCCCGGATTGCCCAGGCCCGTCACGGATTCGGTGAGGATGAGTTTCATCGTGACCCCTACCGTGCGTTGGAGGTGTAGGGAAGAAGCGCCATCTCACGCGCATTCTTCACAGCCATCGCCACATCGCGCTGGTGGCGCGTGCAGTTGCCCGTCACGCGACGAGCGCGGATCTTGCCGCGGTCAGAGATGTACTTGCGGAGCAAGTTCACATCCTTGTAGTCGATCGGAGCCACACCGTCCTTACAGAACGGGCAGGCCTTCGCCTTGACCATCCGCTTGTCATCGCGCACACGTTCGCGCTTGTTATCGCGTCCCATGAAGTTCTCCTGTGTCTCGTATCTGTCTAGAAGGGGGGCTCGTCGAAACCGCCGGCGGGCGGTGCCGAGGACCACGGATCGTCTGCGGGTGCGGCGCCACCGCCACCGTTCTCGCCACCGAATCCACCGCCGGAGCGCTGCACGCGGTTGACCTTGGCGGTTGCGTAACGCAGCGCGGGGCCGACATCGTCGACGTCGATCTCCATGACCGTGCGCTTCTCACCCTCGCGGGTCTCGTAGCTGCGCTGCTTCAAGCGGCCCGTGACGATCACGCGCGTGCCCTTGGTCAGGGACTCCGCCACGTTCTCGGCGTACTGGCGCCACACGCTGCACCGCAGGTACGTGGTGTCCCCGTCCTTCCACTCGTTGGTCGTCTTATCCAGCACACGGCTGCTCGAGGCGACGGTGAAGGAAGCCACGGCAGCGCCGCTCGGGGTGAACCGAAGCTCCGGATCGTTGGTGAGGTTGCCCACCACCGTCACGGTGATATCGCCGGCAGCCATTACGCCTTCACCGGCTCAGGGCGGGTCACCTTCGTGCGTAGCACCGCTTCGTTGAGGTTGAGCTGACGGTCCAACTCCGCGACAGCCCCGGGAGTCGCGTTGACGTCGAGCACCGCGTAGATGCCCTCGTTCTTATGGTCGATCTCGTAGGCGAGCCGGCGACGTCCCCAGACGCCGACCTTGCGCACCTCGCCACCGTCGGCCTTCACCACGTTCAGGAAGGCCTCGAGGCTGGGGGCGATGGTCTTCTCCTCGAGATCTGGATCGAGGATCACCATGACTTCGTAATGGCGCACGAAACACCCACCTCCTTTGGACTCAGCGGCCCCGGACCTATTCCGGAGCAGGAGGGCTACATGCGTGCCGCGAACGGCTGGGCAAGGCTACCCGCCCCATCCACAGGCGCGAAATCGAGTCGTGTGTGAGGACCGGCGCGGCCCCAGAGTGCCGGGATGGTGACCGATACATCCCTCACGGCAGAGTGGTACCAGAATCGGTACCATGCGCGCATGGCGATGAATCTCCGGCTCCCGGAAGAACTCGCCGAATCCCTGCGGACCCTCGCCGAGGAGACGGGTCGGTCCCAGCAGGAACTTGCCCGCGAGGCGCTCGAGGAATACGTCCGTGACTATCGGCTGCGCGCCTACCCCAAGGAGATCCGGCACCTGATCACTCCTGCGCGGTATCGCCCGGATGATCCGAAGGCGAGGGAGGCGATCCGGAAGAGGTGGGCAGGTATCGACGGTCGGGTACTCATTGATGATCTCCTCCGCGAGCGCGAGGATGACTGGCGTTGATCGGATACATCGACAGTTCCATGATCGTGGAGCGGGCGATCGGGATCTCCCGTGGCGAGGCAGCGGATCTCACTGGGGGCGTGGCAACCGAACGGCTCGTCTCCAGCGCACTCACAGTCGTCGAGGTGTCCCGAGTCCTGACCCGAGTCGCACCCGATCAGGATGTCGAGGACATCGTCGCCTCTGCGCTTGCATCGGTGGAGTTAGTCGCTCTCGCTTCCGTGACACTCGTCATGGCGGCGCGGTTGCCCGTGCGATTCCTGAAGACGCTGGATTCCCTTCATGTTGCAAGTGCGTTGCTCGTCGGTGCCGACGTCGTCATGACGGGTGACCGCCAGATGGCCCGCGCATGTCAGGACCTCGGTCTCGCCGTCGCATGACTTTCGTCCCTTGAACGCTCGACCCACGGCTGCGACAGTGGTCGGATGTATCAGGACCGTGCATCCGCCGGGCGCACGCTCGCCCGTTCATTGACCGATCTGTACGACGCGGTCGTGCTCGGTCTCGCCCGCGGTGGCGTTCCCGTCGCCGCCGAAGTCGCGGGTGGCCTGCACGCGCCGCTCGACGTGCTCGTCGTGCGCAAGTTGGGTGCGCCGTGGAATCCGGAGTTCGGTTTCGGTGCGGTGGGGGAGAACGGGATCGTCGCCGTCGACGACGTCGTACGCCACCGTGTGGGCGTCGATGACGACACCCTGGCGCAACTGATCACGGAAGGACAGACGGAGATCGATCGTCGTGTGGCGCGGTATCGCCCGGGTCGATCACTCGTCGATGTTGCGCATCGGACCGTGATCCTCGTCGACGACGGACTGGCTACCGGATCGACGGCGATCGCCGCCGTGCAGGTGCTGCGTGCCCTCGGTGCGCGGCGCATCGTGGTCGCGGTGCCGGTGGGTTCGCGGGATGCCGTCGAGCGCCTGCGCACTGTGGCCGACGACGTCGTGTGCCTTGAGACCCCTGCGTGGTCCGAGGCTGTGGGGTCGCACTCCGTCGACTTCGGCCAGATTACCGACGACGAGGTGGTGTCCCTGCTCCACGGCTCCTTCGCCCTGCCCGGGGACCTCACCCTGCCCCCGGGCACCCCGATGGTGGTGGCGTTCGCCCACGGCAGCGGCAGCAGCCGGTTCAGCCCGCGCAATAGAGAGGTGTCGGGCTACCTCAATGCGCGGGGCCTGGACACTTTCCTGTTCGACCTACTTACCGAGGACGAGGCCGCTGACCGCACGAACGTGTTCGACATCGACCTCCTCGCCACGCGCGTGGTGTCCGCCATCGACTGGCTGCAGCGCGAGCACCCCCACCTCGCGATCGGACTCTTCGGCGCGAGCACCGGGGCGGCCGCCGCCCTGGTCGCCGCGAGTCGGCGGCCCGAGGAAGTCGTGGCCGTGGTGTCGCGCGGGGGTCGCCCGGATCTTGCCGGTGACGCACCCGCGCGGGTTACCGCTCCGACCCTGCTCATCGTCGGCGGGCGCGACTACGACGTGATCGGCCTGAACTCCGATGCTGCCCGACAGATGCTCTGCGAGCACCGGATCGAAATCGTCCCCGGGGCCACGCACCTGTTCGAAGAACCGGGAACCCTCAATCAGGTCTCGGCACTCGCCGCGGACTGGTTCCGCACCCACGTTCCGGAGCCCGCCGTAGTGTGACGCTGTGCGGATCGCGACCTGGAATGTCAACTCGGTCACCGCACGACTCGATCGGATCCTCGAGTGGTTGGAGTCCGCGCAGCCCCACGTCGTGGCGCTCCAAGAACTCAAGTGCACGTCCGATGCATTCCCGTCGCTGCCGATCGAGGGACTGGGATACGAGGCGGCAACCCTCGGGACGGGCAGGTGGAACGGGGTGGCGATCCTGTCCCGCGTGGGCCTATCCGACGTCACCCTCGGGTTGACCGGCCAGCCCGAGTTCGAGGGTGAGGTGGAGCCGCGGGCGATCGGTGCCACCTGCGACGGCGTGCGGGTATGGAGTCTGTATGTGCCGAACGGCCGTGAACCCGGGCATGCGCACTACGACTACAAACTCGCCTGGTTGTCCGCGTTGAAGCACACGGCGACGGCGGAGTTGAGCGCACACGCGGATCTGCCATTCGCCCTGACCGGTGACTTCAACATCGCGCCGCGGGATACCGACGTCTGGGATATCACGCTGTTCGCAGAGTCCACCCATGTAACCCCCGCCGAACGTGCGGCGTTGCTCGACGTCGAGTCGGTGGGCCTCCAGGAGGTAATGCCGCGGGCGTTGAAGGGCGAGCCGTTCACCTTCTGGGATTACCGCAACGGGGCATTCCATCGTGGGTGGGGGATGCGCATCGATCTGGTGCTCGCCAACGATGCATTCCGCGGGGCGGTGCGCGACGCGTACGTTGATCGTGAGGCGCGCAAGGGTAAGGGCGCCTCGGATCACGCACCCGTGGTGGTCGACTTGGATCTGCCATGACGTTGACCGTGCGGGCGATCAACGCCGATCAACACGCGGCATGGGTTGCAACGCAACCATCCGTCTCGTTCCTCCAGGTGCCCGAGTGGGGTCGGGTCAAGGTCGGATGGCGACCGCAGTCCGTCGGCTGGTTCGACGGAGACACCCTGGTCGCCGCGGCGTTGGTGCTCTACCGACCGATTCCCCGTGTTCGACGTCGCTCCCTCGCGTACATCCCGGAGGGCCCGCCGATTGATTGGCTGGGTGCGGAGCACCCGCGCTACCGCCTCACCGACTGGAGCACTCCCCTCATTCGGCACTGCCGTGACTCCGGTGCGTTCCAGGTGAAGATGGGTCCGCCCGTCGCCCTGCGTCGGTGGGATGACGAAACCGTGAAGGCCGCACTCGCGGATGCAGCGCAGACCCGTTGGCCGCGCAGTCTCGGTGAAGTGCTCGCCACCTGGCACTCCGGTGCCGGGACGCGCGTGGTCGAGCACCTGCGCGCCCACGGCTGGCGACAGGAGCCCTCGACCGGGGCCGGATTCGGCGACGTCCAGCCGCGGTACGTGTTCCAACTCGCACTCGCCGATCGCTCACTGGATGACATATGGGCGGGGTTCAACCAGCAGTGGCGTCGCAACATCCGCAAGGCGGAGAAGGCCGACGTCGTCGTGTCATTGGGAGGCCGCGAGGATCTTGCGGCCTTCCACACCGTCTACGTCGAGACCGCGCACCGGGATCGGTTCACACCGCGCGGGCTCGAGTACTTCCAGAGATTGTGGGACGCCTTCCACGATCCGGCCCGCACGTACTCCGAGCTGTCCCTGCACTGCGCCCGCATCGAGGGCCGACTTGTTGCGGCATCCGTGATGATCCGGATCGGTGATCACGCCTGGTACACGTACGGAGCATCGACAGGCGCGGACCGCGAAGCGCGACCGTCCAACGCGCTTCAGTGGCACATGATCACGCACGCGCACGCAGCCGGCTGTTCCATCTACGACATGCGTGGGATCTCCGACACCCTCGACCCGGAGAACCACCTGATTGGCTTGGTCCAGTTCAAGGTCGGGAGTGGTGGGTACGCCCAGGAGTACGCGGGGGAGTGGGATCGCGCGGTGCGTCCCGGATGGGCGCGCGCATACGACATCTACCGGAAGCGGCGCGGTTGACAACCATGGTGCACGTGAGGGGATAGAAACAGGCCATGTCCTTCACCCTGCGCATCGACGCACCCCGGTGGCGCCTGCACACCCAGCAGGTGTGGGCCGCGCTGCGCACCTCGAGTGGTGGCGCACCGGTCCCGGTGATCAAGGGCAGCGGCTACGGACTCGGTGTGCCGGTCCTGGCCCACGAAGCCACCCGCCTCGAGGCCGACACGGTCGCAGTCGGCACGGTGTTCGAAGTCGGCGCCATCGTGGACGCGTGCAGCGCCGACGTCATCGTCCTCGAGCCCTTCGAACCCCGCGATGCGGTCGCCGCACGTCAGTGGTGGCGGGTCGGAGAGCAGATGCACGCCGGGCGTGTGATCCGTACCGTCGCCTCAGCGGATGCATTGCGCGCGCTGTGTGCCGGACCCGGGTCGGCGCGGGTGATCCTCGAGGTCACTTCGTCCATGCACCGGTTCGGAATGAGGGAGGCGGAGGTGCTGGCGGTCCTGCACGATTCGGAGATCCGCCCCGCCATGCAGCGGGGTCGGATCGTGGTCGAGGGGATCTCGATCCACCTGCCGATGGCCCAACCCGCCGACGACATCCCGCCGCGCGGTGTGCTCGCTGGCTCGGCGAAGGCCCGCGAGGTGATGCGGTGGGCTGGACTCTGGCAGGCCGAGACCGCTGTGTGGTCGGGCTACAACTCCCCCGCCACGACCGTATGGGCATCGCACTTGGAAGACACCGACTGCTCGCTCATTGCGTCGTCACTCGAAGAGGCCACCCTGCGGGTGCGCACGGGAACGCGGCTGTGGCTCGGTGACCGCGGCGCGATGCGCGCCTCGGGCACCGTCCTCGCCGTGCACCCTCTCCCCGAAGGAACGCACGTCGGCTACCGCCAACGGGTCGGACCCCGGAACTCCACCCTCGTCGTGGTGTCCGGGGGCACCGCACACGGCATCGGACTCAGCGCGCCCTCCCCCGCGGCGACCCTGCGGCAGCGGGTGCGCAGTGCGGGAATCGGGGCGCTCGACGCCGCTGGCCGAGCCCTCTCACCCTTCCGCTGGCAGGGCAAGCAGCGCTGGTTCGCCGAACCCCCGCACCAGCACCATTCGATGATCTGGCTTCCACCCGAGTGCGTGCTTCCGCAGATCGGTGATCAACTCGATGCGGAGGTGCGATTCACGACGTCCACCTTCGACGAGGTGGAACTCTCGACCTGAGTCGGCGCATAAAGGTCGCGGATGATCAGGATTGCGTACCAGACGGTGACACCGACGTGCACGAACGTGGCGAGTGCGTACCAGCCACCATCGAGGCCTTTCGCACCGTCGACCCCGTACGCAGCGAGCAGCCACCAGATGGCGGCGAAATAGGCCACCTCCCCCGCCTGCCAAATCAGAAACTCCCGCCACCGAGGACGCGCGAGTGCGGCGAATGGCACCAGCCACAGCACGTACTGCGGTGAATACACCTTCGTCGTAATCACGAAGGCGGCCAGCACGAGGAACCCAAGGGCGAAGATCGTCGGTGTGCGCGGCGCCGTAAGCGCGATGTAGGCGACGGCACACAGAAGTGCTAGGAACGACGCTGCGCTGACCGCATTCATCGCGGCATCCGGGACGCGCGGGACCCCCCATTCCGTCACCGCGTACCAGATCGACCCGAAGTCCATCCCCCGCGCACTGTTGAACGAGTAGAAGTGCCACCAGCCCTCGAAGTTCGCGATCGCGAAAGGGAGGTTCACCAGCAGCCAGGTGAACGCGGTCGCGCCGATCAACGTGAGGGTCGGTCGGAAGGTGCGGGTCCGGATGGCGAGGAGTACGAAGACGGCGAGCAGCACCACCGGGTAGAACTTCGACGCGATCGCCAAACCAAGGAAGACCCCCGCGGAGACGGGTCGCTCGCGCACCCAGGCGAGACACGCCAGCGCGGCGAACGCGATCGGGATGAAGTCCCAGTTGATGGTGGCACCCAGGATCACTGTCGGTGCGAGCGCGATCATTGCCGCATCCCAGGCGCGCGTGCGCACGGCGAGGGCGGAGGCGAGTACCGTGATGAGCAGGAAGGGCGTCAACAGGATTACGTTGACGTCAAAGAAAGCGCGAGTCACATCGTTGGCGTAGAGGACCGGAGCGATCGCCGCGGTGATCAATCCCGCGATCCACATGAACATCCCGGTCAGCACCGGGTACTCCAGCGGAGTCCCACCCTGCGGGGTCTGCACGTACGGGATGAGGCCATCCGCGAATCCGCGGATCCCGTAGAGCGCCGGAATGTCCGAGTAGCAAAGGTGTTCGTAGCGGTCGGGGGAGAGCCAATTCGTGGTGATGCAACTGAGATCGAGTAGGTACCCGACCATGTAGGCCGCGGTCGCCAGCACAACGAGGGTCGAGATCGTGGGCCACGGACCGGGGAGGGTGCGCGCCAGGCGTCCCCACGGTCCACCGAGGACCTCGGAGCCGTGCGCGACGACGGGGTCCGTGCGCGAAGGGATCATCGCGCCTCCCGTCACCGTGAGTTCTTCTTCTTCCCGGATCGCCCATCCTGCTGCGGGTCGAACGTGGTGTCCTGCGGGGCCGCGTCAATCACGGGTTCGCCGGGGAAGTCCTCCGGAGGGGCCTCCTCGACGATGCCGTCGGGACCGAACTCGGTCACCACGTCAGGGATGGGGCACCCGAGGGGGACTTCCTGCATGTCCGGGGCGAGGACGGCCGGGCAATCCGGCTCGCGCAGCACGTCATCCGGGGGTGCGGTGAAGGCCTCCTCCGGCAGGCCCTTGAGAGCGCCGGTCATGAACGCGGTCCAGATCGCGGCGGGGAACGAACCACCCGTCACGGTGCGCAGCCCACCGGTCCCCGACAGGGACACCGGCTTGCCGTCGATCTCCTTGGCCATCAGCACCGCCGCCGCGAGTTGCGGTGTGTACCCAACGAACCACGCGGACTTGTTGCCATCGGTGGTCCCGGTCTTGCCGGCCGCCGGACGGCCGAGGGCACGCGCCGTGAAGCCCGTTCCGTTGTTGACGGTGCGGTTGAGAGCGAACGTCACCGTGTCGGCGACTTCTTCCGGGAAGGCGCGGTCGGGTATCGGCGTGTACTCCCACAGCACACCCTCATTCGGACCCAGGACGCGGCGGATGAGTGTCGTCGGTGCTGTGACGCCTCGTGCAGCGAAGGTCGCGTAGGCATTGGCCATGTCAACGGCAGACGGGGATGCAGTGCCGAGGACGAAGGTCAGGTCCAGGTTGTCCAGGTTGAGTCCCGGGGTGGACTTCGGGATACCGGCGCGGAGAGCAGCGCGCGCGACCTTCTTCACGCCGAGACTCGATTCCATCTCGACATAGGCCGAGTTGATGGACTTCTCCGTCGCCTCGAGCAACGTCACGCTGCCGTAGGACTTGTTGTCGTAGTTGTTGAGCGTGTAGCCCTGGACCGTGATCGGGGAATCACCGGACCACACCGACTTCAGCGGCACCTTTTCATCGATCGCTGCCGCCAAGGCGAAGGGCTTGAAGGTGGAGCCCGCTTGCGCGAACCGTTGTGTCGCGTTGTTGATCTGATCACCGATGAAGTCCTTGCCTCCGTACATCGCCACGATCTCGCCAGTCCCCGGGCGCACCGCGGCTAACCCGATACGCAGTCCCTTGGTGTCCGACGTCGGACCCTGGGTGCGCACCGCACGTTCCGCTGATCGCTGGGCACGGCGTTCGATCGTCGTCACGATGCGCAAGCCACCACTTTGGATCTGTTCCTCATCGAAGCCGAGCTCCTTCAGTTGCTCCTGCACGGCCGTGAGGATGTAGCCGGTCTGACCACCCAGTCGGTTGCCGGTCTGTGACTCGGCGATCTCCGGAAACCGCGCCGCGTCCCGTTGCGCGTCGGTGATCCAGCCTTCGTCGCGCAACGCATCCATCACGTAGGCCCATCGCCCCTGCAGACCAGAAAGATTCTCCTCTGGCGACAACCCCCCGGGGGACTTCAGAAGTGCGGCGAGCACCGCGCTCTGCTCGACCGTGAGTTGATTCGCGGGAACACGGAAGTACGCCATCGACGCAGCCTGAATTCCCTCGGCATCCCGACCGAAGAAGCTGGTGTTGAGGTAGTTCTCCAGGATCGTGTCCTTCGAGACGATCGTTTCAAGTTTGAATGCGAGCAGTGCTTCCTTGAGTTTGCGCTGCCAGCTGCGCTCCTGGGTGAGGTAGGCGTTCTTCGCGTACTGCTGCGTGATCGTCGAACCGCCCTGCGTGGAATTGGTGAAGGTGTTGTTGAGTGCCGCGCGCACAATGCCCAGTGGCGAGATTCCACCGTGGTCGTAGAAGCCGCGGTCCTCGGCGGCGAGCACGGCCTGCTGCGTATGCAGCGGCACATCCGTGAGCGGGATGCTCTGCCGCGTGGAGTCGGTGAGACGACCGATCTCCTGACGACCCCCGGCGTAATACACGACGGTGGCCTGGCTCGTGACGACATCGTTGGGATTCGGGATCTCGGTACGCCCCACCAGGAAGGCGAACGCGGCGAACCCGAGGGAGCCGACCAGCACCCCGACCAGGAGAAGTCCACGCACCCACGCGCGGCGTCGGGGGCGGGTCGGACGACCCTCGGGCGGACTCGGGGGCCGGGCGGTGTTCCGACGGGGCGGCCCGGCTGGTCTGGCGGGGCGGCGCGGGGGGTCGGATGCGCGTCGGGATCGGGGGCTGGATCGGGGGCGCGATCGCGCGCCGGAGGGTGGACGGCGCCCCAGGGGGGGTCGTCTGGCCTCGTCTGTCACGGCGCACCTCGATGGGGAAGAAGGACCGCCCCAAGTGCATCAGAAATCCCACCCGTCACGTGGGCGGCACGCCGATGGTCAGTCTGTAGGAGGCCTCCGCGGGACCCCGTCTCCCAGGACATAGCGCCGGATCATGAAATTCCACTCACAGCGCTGGCAGACCTCGACCACGTAGACGGTGAACTCCCCGAACTGGCCTGACATAGCCGTGAGCTCCTCGGGGGTGCGGATCCGCCCGGCGTAGGGGCCTAGGGCATCCCCGTAGACATAAGAGAGATGGACGAGGTTCTCGCGCTTGCAGGCGGGGCATTGCTCCCCGCTGGGCTCCCCATGGTGCCGGGCGGCGCGAAGGAGGTAGGGATCCGCCTCGCAATAGTTGGAGGTCAATGCACCACCGGTGTGCAGGTCGCGCAGAGCGGCGCGACGCTGCAAGGCGTAGTCCACGCGCGCACGTGGACGAGTGGGATCGTCAACGGATTCCGCGGGGGGTAGTGGGCCACGACTGCGTGACGGCGTCAACGACTCGCCACGCGCGAGGGAGCCGCGCAGTGCGTTGTGTCGGGGGGCAGCCATGGTTCGGTGAGTGTACGTCGGTTTCGGCACTACCGTCACGTCATGAGCGTGCACCGGGGTCACCTCCGCGCCATCCTGCGTGGTCGCGACTTCCGACTCCTCTATTCGACGCGCGTGAGCGGCCAATTCGGAGACGGGCTGCTCCAATCCGCACTGGCCACCTTCGTGCTCTTCTCCCCCGAACGCGCACCCACGGCCGCAGCGATCGCCGCCTCCTTCGCGATCCTGCTGTTGCCCTACTCCGTCATCGGGCCGTTTGCCGGGGTACTTCTCGACCGGTGGAGCCGCCGCCAGGTGCTGGTGCGCGCGAACATCCTCAAGGGCCTGCTCGTGATCCCGGTGATCGCCGCGTTCCTTGCGGCGAACGATGGTCCGCTTCTCGGCCTCTTCGTACTCCTCGTCCTCGGTGTCGGACGATTCATTCTGGCCGGACTCTCCGCCTCGCTTCCGCATGTGGTGGACGAGCGCGATCTCGTGACAGCGAACGCGTTCACCCCGACGTCGGGAACTATCGCCGCAGCGATCGGTGGTCTACTCGGTGTGGGGATTCGCGCACTCGCGGGCGGTGGCGACGGGGGAGGCGTCGTGGTACTCATCACCGCGATCGTCTGCTATCTCGCGGCGTCGGCCATCGCGGTGCGGATCGGGATCCATCGATTGGGGCCCGACGGGTCTCGACCCAGGGACACGGTCGCCGGCGTGGTGCGCGGACTTCGTGACGGAGCGCGCGAACTGCGGAGCCAGGCCCCCGCGTCCCATGGCATCGGCCTGGTGATGGCGCATCGATTCGAGTTCGGTGCGCTCACGGTGGCGGCCCTGCTGTTCCTGCGCAACACGTACACCACCGACGTCGACCAGGCACTCGTGCTGTTCGGTGTGGTGACGGGTGCGGCCGCCGTCGGGGCCTTCGTGGGTGCGGTCGCAACGCCACGGATGGTGCGGTGGATCGGCTACCGCACCTGGCCGAGCATCATCGCCGCGCAATCGGCGGTGCTCGGGGTTCCCTTGGTCATCCTCGCGGGTGCGTTCACGAACCTGGCACTCCTGCTCGCCGGTGCGGTATCGATCGGAATCGCGGGCCAGTCGGTCAAGGTGTCGGCGGACACGCTCGTGCAGGAGACGATCCCCGACGACTACCGCGGACGCGTCTTCGCGCTCTTCGATATGACGAACAACATCGGCCTGGTGGCTGGTGTAACGGTGGTCGCATTCCTGGCACCGGCAAGCGGCATCGCACCCGTCCTCTATTTCGGGGTCGCCCTGGTGCTCCTCCTAGTCATTGGCTGGTACGCGCGCTCGGCGAGAACCTGGAAACTCCCCTCACTCTGAGACCCACCCCTATGCTCGGGCCATGGTGACCGGAGCTTCCGCGCAGTACGTGACCAGTCCCGTCGCACGTAAGAAGTGGCGAGGACGCTCCATCGTCTCGCTGCTGCTCTTCGTGCTCGCGACCGTCCTCGCTCCCGCCGCCGTCATCGGGCACTGGGGTCACACGACCATCACCGATACCGAGGCCTACCTGGAGACCGTCGGCCCCCTGGCCGAGGATCCCGAGGTCCAGGCGGCGATCGGCGAGGTCGTCACCGATGCCGTCATTCAGCAGGTCGATGCACAATCCCTTGTTGGTGGCTTCCTCACCGAGCTGCTGCCCAATGACCAACTCGCCGCAGCGCTCACCGGGCCCCTGAGTTCGGGCGTCAACCAGGTCATCGCGGGGGCCGTACAGAAGTTCTTGGCCAGCGATGCCTTCCAGATCGCGTGGGTTGCGCTGAACACCGCCGCGCAGAAGAGCCTGATCGCCGCGCTCGAGGGCGACCCCACCGGAGTGGTGCAGATCAAGGGCCCCGATGTGGTCCTGGACATCAGCAGCCTGCTCGAAGTGATCCAGAAGGCCCTCGTGGATCAGGGCATCGACGTCGCTGCCAAAGTGAAGGTCCCCGAGGTCGACCGGCAGATCGTGGTGATGAGCTCACCAGCGTTCGAGCAATTGCGGACCATCTGGTCGTTCGCTAGTCCGATCCTCGGCTTCGTGCTCTTCATCGTGGCCCTGCTGTTCACCCTGTCGGTGCTGTTGGCCACCCGTCGTGCGCGGACCACCGTGGCTGTCGGCGTCGTCGTCTTCATCATCGGCGGTGCGCTTCAGCTGAGTCTGTCCTGGGCCGAGAGTCAATTCGAGAACGCGTTCATTGGAACGATCTTCCAGGCCGCGTCCATCGCCTTCTTCCAGACCTTCCTGTCCTTCCTCATCGAGGGCCTACTCAGCATGATGCTGCTCGGCGTGATCCTGGTGATCGTCGGCTGGTTCGCAGGTCGCACCGACAGCGCTTTGCGCACCCGTGCCGCGCTCGTCCGCGGATACTCGGACATGGCGTCCCGGTTGCCGGAGTGGGCCGCCACCATCGGCCGCCCCATGCGCGACTATGCGCCGTTCGTGCGGTGGGGACTCCTCTTCCTCTGGGTGATTGCCGTCTTCACCACCGCCGGCTTCCGATTCGAGTCCACCGTCGGCTGGACTGCGCTGTTCCTCGCTTTGCTGACCATCGCGGAGATCCTGATGTATGCACCGGATGACCGCGCCTTGGAGATCCGCCAGAGCTAAGCGTTACGGGCGTGCCGCCCACCATGCGCGCAACGCCTCTTCGGCTGTAGCCGCATCCATCGGTCCCCGATCCAGACGCAGGTTCAAGAGGAACTCGTACGCCTGGCCGACCTCGCGCCCCGGCGGGATGTCGAGGATCCGCATGATCGCCGTGCCGTCGAGGTCGGGTCGAATCGCGGCCAACTCCTCCTCGGCGGCCAACCCGGTGATCCGGTCCTCCAGGTGTTCGTAGGCGCGCTGCAGGGCCATCGCCCGCTTGCGATTACGCGTGGTGCAATCGGCACGCGTCAACTTGTGGAGCCGGACCAGATTCGGACCCGCGTCGCGGACATAGCGGCGCACGGCCGAGTCCGTCCATTCCCCCGTGCCATACCCGTGGAAACGTAGGTGCAACTCGACCAGTTGCGACACATCCTCGATGTCGTCGTTGGAAAACCGCATCGCTTTCATCCGCTTGCGCGTCATGCGTGCACCCACAACCTCGTGGTGGTGGAAGGACACTCCACCGTCCGCTTCGAACTTGCGAGTCTTGGGCTTTCCGATGTCGTGGAGAAGTGCCGCGAGCCGGAGAATGAGATCAGGTTGCGACGAGGGCTCGTGCGCACTCTCCAGGACCATTGCTTGCTCGAGGACGGTCAGGGTGTGCTCGTACACATCCTTGTGATGATGGTGCTCATCGGCTTCTAGCTGCAGGAGAGGTAGCTCCGGTAGGATGTACTCGCAGAGGCCGGTGTCGACCAGTAATTGCAGTCCGCGGCGTGGATGCGGGGACATGATCAACTTCACGAACTCATCGCGCACCCGCTCCGCACTCACGATTTCGATGCGCGCAGCCATCTCGGTCATCGCCTGGACCACATCGTGTGCGACACCAAAGTCAAGCTGCGCGGAGAAGCGCGCGGCACGCAGCATGCGCAGCGGGTCATCGTCGAAGGACTGTTCGGCGGTCTTCGGTGTGCGCAGAACGCGACGTTCGAGATCTCCTCGACCGTCGAAAAGGTCGACTAGGTCCCACTCGGGAAGTCGCACCGCCATCGCGTTGACGGTGAAGTCGCGTCGACCGAGATCACCATCCAGGGAATGGCCGAATTCGACCTCGGGTTTGCGCGAGTCGAGGTCGTAGGTCTCCGTCCGATAGGTGGTGATCTCCATCTCGTTCCCCCGCACACGCGCGCCCACGGTGCCAAACCGCATCCCCACGTCCCACACGGCATCGGCCCATCCGGTGAGCACCTGCACGATCTCCCCGGGTCGGGCGTCGGTGGTGAAATCCAGGTCGGCGACCGGGCGTCCGAGGAGGGCGTCGCGTACGGGTCCCCCCACGAGGCAGATCTCGAACCCGGACTCGGTGAAGAGCGCCCCCATCCGCTCGAGCACCTCGGCGTACGGGGCCAGTCCCGTCGCTAGTCGGCGCCCGACGGCGGGATCGAGTGCGGGGGACACACCACGGAAGGCTAGTGCGCGGGCGCCTATCCTCACGGTATGGCCAAGCGCAGCGTGGAGGAGACCTCCGCGGGTGGTTTGGTCCTCGATGAACGACGGCGTGGGGCCCTGATCGGGCGGCACGATCGACGTGGGCGCATGGTGTGGTCGCTGCCGAAGGGTCATATTGAGGAGGGCGAGACGCCCGAGGCCGCGGCGATCCGCGAGATCCAGGAGGAAACGGGTATCTCCGGATCGATCGTCGCTCCTCTCGGAGTGATCGACTTCTGGTTCATGGCCGAGAACCGTCGCGTCCATAAGACGGTGCACCACTTCCTGCTGCGCGCGGAGGGCGGTGAACTGTCGTCGGACGATGCCGAAGTCGACAGCGTCGAGTGGGTCGCCCTTGAGGACATGTCCACGCGTCTCACCTACGCAGACGAGCGACGCTTGATGGATCGCGTCCAGGAACTACTGGCGGACTCTTGAGAGTGCGCGCGTTCGCGACGGTGGTCGCGACCGTCATCACCAGCAGCGTTGTCACAACCGCACCGGTGCACGCGGTAAGTGACTCACCATTACCCGTGCAGATCGAGCGGCTCTCGCCACTCATTCCTACTCCAGAAGAACCGCTCCGCATCAGTGGCCGAGTGCTCAACACGACCCTCGGTGCCTTCCGTGACGTGCAAGCGCGATTGCGCATCTCCTCGGGTCCGCTCACCGCGCGCAACACCATCGACGAGGTCGCGACCACTCCGTTCGCACCCGATGAGGAACCCGCGGGTCGGATCCTCGATTCGACGCGTGTGGACGTCACCTCCCAACTCGACAGCGGTGCCCAGGGAGTGTTCGGGTTCACCCTCGATGCCAAATCCCTTCCCCTGCCCGATGACGGGGTGTACGTCATCGCGGTCGAACTCGTCGGCGTCGATGCGGAGAGTGGTAGGGCGGAACAGGTGATCGGCATCGAGCGAACCTTCCTCCCCTGGTTCCCTGACCCCGAGGCGATCACACCGGTCGACGTCGTCTGGATGTGGCCGCTCGCGGACTGGCCGGCGCGTGAGGCGACGGGGGTGCTTCTCGACGATCGCACGCCGGAGGAGATCAGCCCGGGGGGTCGGCTCGATCGCCTGCTCGCCATCGGTGCGCGTTACCCCCGCATGGTCAGTTGGATCGCCGATCCGTCGCTGCTTCGCACGGTGCAGGAGATGGCGGGCGGGTACGAGGTGCAACGCAGCACCGGGGTCGTCGCGGGGGATCGGTCTGCCGAAGCCGCCCGCTGGCTCGATGCGTTGACCACGACGTTGCGCTCGGCCCGCAGTGCCGCGGAACCGGACTCCCCGCTTCCGATTCGCGTTCTGCCGTACGCCGATGTCGATGCGGTAGCGCTCACCCGAGCCGGAATGCAAACCGACGTCGTTCGCGCCGTGACCCGCAGTGCGCCGACGGCGGGAGCGGCTCTCGGTGCACCGGTCCAGGGATCGGTCGCCTGGTTGCCCTACGGCAGGGTTGATGACGACACCGCCGCGACCCTGGTGTCCGCGGGAGTCGAGGCGCTCATCCTCGGTGGATTCGCGATGCCGACCCTCGATGAGTCACCGAACACCGGCCGCGCCCGGATGGCGACCACGGTGGGGAATGCGGAGATCCTGTTGCTTGATCCGGCGGTGAGCACCACGCTGATGCTCCCCCAGCAGTCCCGAAGCCAGTCGGTGGCGGTGCGTCAGCGCTTCCTCGCGCACACCGCGATGATGGCCCAGGAGTTTGGTGATGCGACGACACGCACCGTGATCGTCGGTCCACGCACACCGATCTGGGATCCCTCCGAGGCCACCCTGATCGGTCTGCTGCGCGCGACCATGCGTGCACCGTGGATGCGACCGCAGACACTCTCCACACTGCTCGCCGAGGGATCCGTCGGAACTCCGCGTGCGACAGCCGGTTACGGACAGAAGGCGCGCGCCGCCGAATTGCCACCGAGCTATCTGCGACGCGTGCAGCGGGCGACCGAGCAACTCGCCACCTTGACCGCGATCCTGAACAACCCCGCCGGGATCACCGACGCCTACGCATCAGCGCTCCTGCGCGCGGAGTCAGCTGCGTGGCGTTCACAACCCAAGACCGGCCGTGCCCTCCTGGATTCGATCACTGCACAGTTGCGCGAACAGACCGGGCTCGTGCGCGTGCTCTCCGAGGGTCGGGTCACATTCTCCGGGGACGCGGGCAGTGTCCCAGTCACGATCGCGAACGACTTGGATCGCGCCGTCACAGTGGGCGTGGAACTCGTCGCATCCCCGGGTCCGCGCCTGGAGTCCGAGCCGCTGCAAGGAATCGTCATCGACCCGGGGAAGAAGGTGAGCGTCGAGATAGACGCGCGGGTGATCGGCGGTCGATCCCTTCCCGTGCGTGTGCAACTACTGACCCCCGACGGTCAGGCCTACGGGCAGCCGGCCACGATCGAACTTGCCTCGACTGCTTATGCGCGCGCGGCATCCTGGGTGGTGATCGTCGCATTCATCGCCATCGCGATCTTCGTCGTCGTGGGGATCACCCGGCGGATCCGACGCGCGCGCAGGGGACATACCGCCCCGGCCTCCGGTAAGGGTGCGCGTCCGTCTGACACGGTGTGACCATGGCTTCGTCCACGCGCGCCCTCCTCGCACCTAGTGCGGTGATGGCGACGGGCACGATCACCTCGCGCGTGACGGGGATCGCGCGCGATATCGCGATGGCCGCCGCGCTCGGCTTCTACCTGGTCTCTGACGCATTCAGTCTCGGGAATTCGCTGCCGACGATCCTCTACATCCTCGTTGTCGGGGGTGCCCTCAACGCGGTCTTCATCCCGCAGCTCGTGCGCCGCATGCGCGAGGACGCAGATCAGGGCAAGGCGTACGCGGACGCACTTCTCACCGTCGCAACCACCATCCTTCTCGTGCTGTCCATCGCAGCGGTGATCGCGGCCCCGTGGATCGTTGACCTCTACACCCCTGCGGACTACCCCCGGGCGGAGTACGAACTCGCTGTGGCGTTCGCGCGCCTCTGCCTGCCGCAGATCTTCTTCTACGGGCTGTACTCGATGTTGAGTCAGGTGTTGAATGCGCGCGGGCGATTCGGTGCACCTATGTTCGCACCCATCGCGAATAACGTGATCGCGATCGCCACGTTCCTGTTATTCATCGCCGTTGCGGGGACGTCCGCTGCCGCGGATGGTGTCCTCACCACCGATCAGATCCTGATCCTCGGTATCGGCACCACGATCGGCGTGGTGCTGCAGGCACTCATTCTCATCCCGCTGCTGTCCCGCGCCGGCTATCTCTGGCGGCCGAGCTTCGCGTGGCGCACGCAGGGTCTCGGTCACGCTGCGGAGCTCGCCGCCTGGACGGTCGGCCTAGTGCTGGTGAATCAGATCGCCTACCTGGTCATCACTCGGTTCGCCACGCAGGCGAACGTGGATGCGAGTGCGGCGGGCGTGGTGGCCGCGGGCCTTACCACGTACCAGAAGGCGCACCTGGTCTTCATGCTCCCGCACAGTGTCATCACCGTGTCCGTCGTCACGGCGCTTCTGCCCGCTCTCTCCCGCGTGGCGCACGCGGGGCGTATGCGCCAGGTAGGTGCGGACGTCTCCGGTGCGATGCGCCTGATCACCGCCGCGATCACGCCGATCGCCGCCATCCTCGCGGTCACCGGCCCCGGGATCGCAATCCTGCTGTTCGGGTACGGCGCAGCCACACCCGACCAGGCGGCGGAGATGGGTCGGATCGTGTCGATCTTCATGCTCGGCCTGATCCCGTTCACGCTCTTCTACGTCCTCCTGCGCGGGTTCTACGCGCTCGAGGACACCCGGTCACCCTTCGTGATCACGGTGGTGTTCTCCGCTCTCTGGTTAGTCGTCGTCAGCGCACTGTTCCCGTCGCAACCCCCCGGTGGTGGCCAGATCGCTGTCATCGCCTTCGGGTACGTGCTCTCCTACTGGGTCGGTCTGATTCTGGCGTGGGTCTGGCTGGCCATCCGGTTGCGTCGACGGGCGACCAAGGACGACGACGCACCCGGAATGCGTTCACCCGCGACGCTGTGGTCGCTGGCCCGACTCACCATCGCCGGCGTGCTCGCATTCGTCCTGATGTCGCTCACCCGTGCCGCACTGCTGGACGTGCTCGGCCTCGACACCACCTCGGATCGGCTCGGGATCGCCCTGAGTGTGCTGGTGGTCGCGGCACTCGGCGCGGTCACCTACGTTCTCGTGGCGTGGCTGTTGCGCTGTCGTGAAGTCGGCCAAGCCTGGTCAATGCTCCGCCGAGTGCTGAAACGCGGTAATCCCGCTGCCAGGGTGGAGTCATGAACGCAGGTGAGCGGATCGGGCGGTTCCGGTTGGTGGAACGCATCAGCGTGCGCAGTCCAGCGGAACGGGGCGCCACGTACCGGAGTTACGCCGTCGAGTCGTGGCGAGGTCACGACGAGAAGTTGGACCGCCCGGTATCAATCCGCTTGGTACGCACCGATGACGCCCGGATCGCCAACGTCCTCGGTGCTGCCCGTGCGGCCGCACTCGTCGATGACCCCCGACTCATGCGGGTCCTCGATGTCATCCCGATGGGTGGCGGCCCGGGCAAACCCCCACGCACGGCGATCATCAGTGAGTGGGCGGAGGGTGAATCCCTAGTCGACCACCTCAAGTCCTCGGGGACCGCGACGCCTACCGAGGCCCTGATGGTGGTCGGCGACGTTGCGAGTGCCCTCGCCCTCGCCCTCGACCACGGTGTTCCGCATGGCCGACTGAGTCCGACGACCGTTTTCCTTACCGAGGGAGGGGAGGTTCGACTGCGCGGTCTCGCGGTCGATGCCGCACTCTTCGGTCCGCTCGATTCCGACAGCCGCAGTGGTCGGGTGGTGAACGACGACGTCGACGGCCTGGGGTCCCTGCTCTATGCGCTGGTCACCGGCTACTGGCCGGACCCCTCCGTGGATCCCACCGAAGTGGGGATTCCTCTGGCACCGCTCACCGGGCGCACGGTTCCACTGCCGTCCCGGGTGCGCGCACAGGTGCCTCGGGCCATCGACGACGTGGTGGGGCGTTCCGTTCTCTCCATCTCACGGCCGCGTGGATCGATTCGCATCGCCGACGCCAGCGGGTTCGCGACTGCGACCACGGCGGCCCTCGATCGGATCACTCCACTCGCGCCCACGTCACTCCGGATCGCGCGTCCTCAGGTTCCTTCGGGACGACGCACGACTCGCACTGTCGCCGTCATCGCGGCTGTCGGGATCGTCGTCCTGACATTCGCATTGGGGATGACCATGCTCACCGCGGGGAGCGGCAGCGCCTCGACAACCGAGTCCTCGCAAGCCACGAGCCTGCTCACGACCGACGCCGTCCCCTTCGTCGAGGAATTCGAGTTCAGTGCACCACGAGCGCCGGTGCCCATCCTGTCCATCCGCTCCTACGATCCGCTCGCCGACGACGATGAGAACGGTAAGCCGGATAAGCGCAAGGGTCGGGAGAATGAGGAAACCGCGGCGCTCGCGATCGACGTGGATCCCGCAACGGAGTGGGTGACCGAGACCTACACCTCCGCCGATGCCGATGGCAAGGGCGGAGTCGGTCTGATTGCCGACCTCGGACAGCCGATGAACATCAATTCGATCAAGTTGAACCTGCGTGGGTATGGGACCAGCGTCCAGGTGAAGGTCGCCGACGAAATTCAGAAGGACCCAGACCTCTGGACACCCTTTGTCGATGTGGCGAAGGTCGGACCCGAGATCGAAGTGCGATCCCCGCGCCCGGTGCGCGGTCAATACGTGTTGGTGTGGCTCGACTCGCTCCCAAGTGATCCCGGGACAGGCGGGAGTTTCACGGGAGGTATCGGGCAGATCCAGGTGTTCGCGACACCGGATGAGGATCCGGCCACCTAAACAGGTGAGGTACCCAGAAAACCATATTTCTGGTGTTTTGAGGCGGTGAAAACCACTCTGCAGTTGCCCGACGATCTCTACCGCGACGTCAAAGCCACAGCGGCGCGGTCCGGCCGGTCCGTAACGTCAATCGTGGAAGAGTCGCTGCGTAGGTTCCTGGCCGAAGCCGCACCCATGGAAGCGTTGCGTCCGCTGCCCGTGTCGCACAACCGAAGTGGCTTCACCGACGAGTTCCTCGCTTCCGGCATCAACTTCGACAACACCAGCGATGTGCTCGCCTGGCTGGATGGACTTGAGGGTCGCCTTCCTTGATTCTTGCCGACGTCGACGCGTTGATCTATGCGTTTCGGCCACAGTCGCCCTTCCATGCCCTTGCTCGGGATGCACTGACGACCTACCGAGATCGTGGCGATTTGCTCGTGATGACCGACGTCGCCGCCTCCTTTGTCCGGATTGTCACCGAAACCCGTGTCAGATCCGAAGCGGATACGCCAGGGGAGGCACTTGACTTCGTTCAGGCATTGACATGGGAAGGCCACTTCCTGCGTGAGGGCCGGGTTAGTCGCTGGCGGGTGTTTCGGGACCTACACGAACGAATCGAAATCACCGGGACGCTGGTGCCTGATGCCCTGCTCGCGGCGACAAGCATCGATTTTGATGCAGCATTGCTGACAGCAGATCGGGGCTTCCTCAGTTTCCCGGGCCTGCGAATTCATCTGATGACTCCGGCGGGAATCATCGACCACGTTGTTCTGTGACCACCTAACAACCCCTGTCTGCGTTTCTTGCGCACAGGTGGGGAGGGAGTCACGCGGCCGAACACGAGGCCTCACACACTCGCTCTGCGCCGATAGGCTCCCCCATATGCCGAGTGGGGACACGCGCACCGACGCCGAACTCCTCGCTGCACACATCGATGGCGATCCCCGGGCATTCTCCGAACTCGTATCGCGTCACCGCGATCGTCTGTGGGCGGTCGCCTTACGCACCACCGGTGATCCGGAGGAAGCCGCGGATGCGCTCCAGGATGCTCTGATCTCAGCGTTTCGCCGGGCGTCCTCCTTCCGGGGAGAGTCCGCGGTGACCACCTGGCTGCACCGGATCGTGGTGAACGCGAGTTTGGACCGGTTGCGCCGTCGCTCGGTCCGGCAGGCCGGCCCGATCCCGGAGGACGAGGTGGGGGTCAGCGCACCTGTCGTGGGGAACAACCACGACGCGATCGAGGCGGCCGAGCTGCGCTGGGAGATCACCCGCGCCCTGGCGGAGTTGCCCGAGGCCCAGCGGGAGGCCGTCTACCTGGTCGATGTCGAGGGGTACTCGATCGAGGAGGCGGCGACAATCCTGGACTGCCCGACGGGCACGGTGAAGAGCCGCTGCTCGCGGGGCCGGGCCAAGTTGGCCGAAACTCTCGGGTTTTTACGGAACCCGAACATGGAGTCCCCCGTCACACGACCGGAAGGCGGTGGGAATGGCTGACGAACTGGATCCGCAGTTGGATCCCGAGGTCGAGGCGCGCGTGCTCGCTGCGCTGTCCCGGCTGCGCCCGGATGCCGACGTCGACCCACCGATTCCCCCGGCCGTGTGGGCGCGGATGGAGCGAGCGCTGGCCCACGAGTCCGGGCTACGCACCGGCGCCGTGGTGGAACTGGCCCCGCGCCGGCGGACGCTGACGTGGGCCGGACCCCTGGTCGCAGTCAGTGCCGTGGTTCTCGGCATCGTCGTGATGACGAACCTTCCGGGCCGGCAGGCCGATGTCGTGGCCGATGCGGAAACTGCGGTGGCCGCTGCCGCCCCGAAGGCAGTTCTCCAGGCCGGGTTCGTGCCACCGGCCATGACGGTGATCGACTCCTCCGAGGACTTCACTCCCACGTCCTTACGTGCCGGCGTGACCGCCGTGCTGGGGAAGTTCGGTGTGCGGTCCATGGGTGACCTGCAGAAGATGGCCTCCGCATCCCCGGCTCCCGACGTCGACCTCCCCACCCTGCGCGAGTGCGTCACGGACTTGACCAAGTCCCCCACCTCGCAGGCACTGATCGTCATCCGGGCCAACTACGACGGGGCCGAGGCGGGTGTGGTGGTGATCCCGGCGGTGATGATGGGTGACATCAGCACCGTGGACATGTCGCAGATCTCCGACCCGACCCTGCATATCTTCGTGGTGGGTCCGCAGTGCGGGGCGCAGCCGGCGCAGGTGATCTCGCACGTCCTGCACGCCGTCGGTCAGTAACCCCTTCTCACTAGACTCGAACGAGGATTCCTGATACCCCCTGGGGTATACTCAACAGCCTTGTGATACCCCTTCGAGCCAAGGACGACCGTGAGCGACATCCGCAACGTGATCATCATCGGGTCCGGTCCCGCCGGCTACACCGCTGCGGTCTACACGGCGCGCGCGCAACTCGCGCCGCTGCTCTTCGAGGGCTCGGTCACCGCGGGCGGCGCCCTGATGAACACCACCGAGGTGGAGAACTTCCCCGGGTTCAGTGACGGAATCATGGGTCCGCAACTCATGGAGCAGATGCGGGCGCAGGCCGTGCGCTTCGGTGCGGAGATCCTCACCGACGACGTCGTGTCCGTCGATCTCTCCGGCGAGATCAAGAGTGTGACCGACGGATCCGGCAATTCCTACCAAGCGCGCAGCGTCATCCTCGCGATGGGATCGGGCTACCGCGAACTCGGCCTCCCGAACGAGAAGCGGCTCTCCGGCCACGGTGTCTCGTGGTGCGCCACGTGCGATGGCTTCTTCTTCCGCGGTCAGGACATCGCCGTGGTCGGTGGGGGCGACTCCGCGGCCGAGGAGGCCACCTTCCTCACCCGCTTCGCCGACAGGGTCTACCTGATCCACCGCCGCGAGGAGTTGCGTGCGAGCAAGATCATGGCCGAGCGCGTGCTGAGTAACGAGAAGATCGTCCCGGTCTGGAATTCCGAGGTCGTCGACGTCCTCGGTGACGCGAAGGTCAGTGGCATCACCCTGCGCAACACGGTCTCCGGTGAGACGAGTGACCTCGCCGTGACCGGGTTGTTCATCGCGATCGGGCACGATCCGCGCAACGAACTCGTCACGGGCCTCATCGACTTGGATGCGGAGGGGTACGTGGTCGTGGATTCCCCCTCCACCCGAACCTCCATCCCGGGCGTGTTCGCGTGCGGTGACCTGGTCGACCACACCTACCGTCAGGCGATCACGGCGGCCGGAACCGGCTGCGCCGCCGCCCTCGACGCCGAACGTTTCCTGTCCCACTAGAGCCGCGTAGGCTCGGAACCGACGAGAAGGAGTTGCCATGGGTGCCACACAGACCGTGACCGATGCCAGTTTTTCCGCAGACGTGTTGAACAGCGCCAAGCCGGTGCTGGTCGACTTCTGGGCCGAGTGGTGCGGTCCGTGCAAGATGGTCGCGCCGATCCTCGAGGAGATCGCGGCAGGCAGTGAGAACCTGGTGATCGCCAAGTTGAACGTCGACGAGAACCCGCAGACCGCGGCCTCCTACGGCATCACCTCGATCCCGACGATGAGCGTCTTCCAGGGTGGCCAGATCGTGAAGACGATCATCGGCGCCAAGCCCAAGGCCGCGCTGATGACGGATCTGCAGCCGTACCTGTAGTCATGCTCCGCCTTGGATCTACCGGGGCGGCCGTCGCGGAGGTGCGCGCGCGGCTCGCGCATCTCGGACTCATCACCGACACCACCGCCGATCCCGAGGTGTTCGACGAGGACCTCGACCGCGCCGTGCGCACCTTCCAACAGGAACGTGGCATCGGTGTCGACGGCATCGTCGGCCCGGTCACCTTCCGCCGACTCGATGAAGCACGCTGGCAACTCGGTGACCGCGTTCTCTCCTATATCCCCGGCCGGATGATGACCGGCGACGATGTCGTGCAACTACAGCGCCGGCTCAGCGAACTTGGCTTCGATGCGGGACGCCTCGATGGCATCTTCGGGAAGAACACCGACCAGGCGCTGCGCGAATTTCAAGCGGGCGTCGGCGTCAACGCCGACGGGACGTGCGGACCCGGCACCTTCCGCGCCTTCGATCGACTTATCCGCACGGTGAGTGGCGGTGACGCCCGAGCGCTACGCGGCCACGTAACCCTCGGTGCCCTGCAGACCGGTGTTGCGGACAAGGTGGTGGTGATCGACGCCGCCGGTGATGTGGATGCGGAGTTGTGTCATGCGTTCGCGGTGCGGGTGGAGGGAAGGCTCGCCGCCCTCGGCACCCAAGCGATCCTGAGTGGTCGACCCGGCGCAACGAATCCCGCGGAAGCCGAGCGCGCAGAGTTCGCAAACAGTGTTGGCGCCGACATCGTGGTCACCCTGCATGTCGACACCAGTGCCAGCTCAGAGCCCAATGGCATCGCCACCTTCTATTACGGCCACCCCGGCGGCGGGGTCCACTCCCACTCCGGTCGCATGCTCGCGGAGGCCCTGCACGACGAACTCACCCACCGCACCGATCGCCTCGACTGCGGCGTCCACCCGCGCACCTGGGACCTGCTCCGCCTCACCCGGATGCCCGCGGTGCGCGTGGAGCTCGGCTACATCTCCAACGCGGCCGACGCCCAGCGACTACGCAGCGCCGGATTCCAGGATGCGGTGGCCGAGGGTGTGGCTGCGGCGATCACCCGGGTGTGCTCTCCGAGGTAGTCGAGACCCATACGGATGTCGCCACGCATCCGTGATGTAGCACAATCCCCCTTGCAGTCGCTGGACAGAGGGGGGTGCCATGGCCGGATCCCGGCTCGACCCGTGGGTGGAGCACTACGCCGTGCGCGCCCGGGGCATGACCGCCTCGGAGATTCGTGCCCTGTTCTCCGTGGCCAGCCGTCCCGAGGTGGTGTCCCTGGCCGGGGGGATGCCCTACGTCTCCGCCCTCGACATGGACTCCCTCGCGGACACCGTCGCCGCGGTGATCCGGGAATCAGGCGCCCAAGCACTGCAATACGGATCGGGTCAGGGGGACGTCACCCTGCGCGAGCAGATCCTCGAGGTCACCGGTGAGGTGGGGGTGCGGGCGCACCCCGACGACATTATCGTGACCACCGGTTCCCAGATGGCCCTGGATCTCGTGCCGCGGGTCTTCTGTGATCCCGGTGACGTCGTGCTGGTGGAGTCACCGTCGTATGTCGGTGCCCTGGGTGTGTTCCGCGCGTACCAGTGCGATGTCCGTCATGTGGCGATGGACGACAACGGTCTCGAACCGGTGGCACTGCAACAGGCGATCGATGATGCGCGCGCGGCCGGAAAGCGGATCAAGCTCATCTACACGATTCCGTCGTTCCACAATCCCGCAGGAATCTCGCAGGATCAGAAGCGGCGCGAACAGATCCTCGCCATCGCGCAGAACAACGGGATCCTCCTTCTCGAGGACGATCCCTACGGCCTGCTGGGCTTCGAAGGGGTTGCGCCGCAAGCGATTCGGGCCCTCGACGATCAAGGCGTCGTGTATTTGGGAAGTTTCTCGAAGACCATCGCGTCGGGATTGCGCGTGGGATGGGCGGTGGCCCCGCACGGTGTCCGGGAGAAGCTGGTGCTTGCGGCCGAGGCCGCAACGCTGTGTCCGTCGAACTACGCACAACTCACCGTGAGTCAGTACTTGGCAACCCAACCCTGGCGCCAGCAGGTCAAGGTGTTCCAGGAGATCTACCGCGAGCGACGGGATGCGTTGCTCGAGTCACTGCAGGCGATGATGCCGGAGGGGACGCGGTGGACGATTCCCGCCGGTGGCTTCTACTCCTGGGTGACCCTTCCCGCCGGACTCGATGCCACGAGCATGTTGCCGCGCGCGGTCGCCGCACTCGTGGCCTACGTGCCCGGGACCGGGTTCTATGTCGACGGCCAGGGCCGGCAGAACCTGCGGTTGTCCTACTGCTACCCGGAGCCCGACCGGATCCGCGAGGGCGTGCGCAGGTTGGCTGGTGTGATCGAGACCGAGCTCGAACTCGCCCGGACATTCGGCACGGCCGAGTCCCTGCACCAGCCCACCGGTGAGTCCACACCGGCACCGGACCTGGCCTGATGCGCGTCCTCGTCCTCGCCGGTGGCCTCTCCCCCGAGCGCGATGTGTCGCTGCGTTCGGGTCGCCGGGTCGCCGAGGCCCTGCGCCTTGCCCGCCCGGACTGGGAGGTCGCCGAGGCTGACGTTGACGCGCAACTGCTGGACACGCTCACCCGACGCGCCCCCGACGCCGTTGTTCCACTCCTGCACGGGGCTGCCGGTGAAGATGGGTCGCTGCGGGACCTCCTCGACGCCCTCGGAATCGCCTACGTTGGCACCGACGGGGCCGGCGGCCGGCTGGCCTTCGACAAGCCGGTGGCGAGCACGCTCGTGCGCGGTGCGGGTATCGCGGTCCCAGACTTCCTGGTGCTCCCCCAGGCGACTTTCCGGGAACTCGGGGCCGCGCGCGTGATGTCCGCCATCGGTGCGCACATCGGTTTCCCGTTGGTGGTGAAGCCGACGCGGGGTGGTAGCGCACTCGGTGTTGCGATCGTGCACAGCGAGGCAGAACTCCCCGCCGCGCTTGTCGGTGCGTTCTCCTACGCCGACACCGCGATGATTCAGGCGTTCGTTGACGGGACGGAGATCGCTGCCGGAGTAATCGAAATCGATGGGTTGCCCACCGCGTTGCCGCTCGTGGAGATCGTCCCCGACGGCGCGCTCTACGACTACAACGCGCGCTACACCGCCGGCACCACGGAGTTCTTCTGCCCGGCCCGGGTCGACGACACGGTGGCAGCCCGGGTGCAGGAGGTGGCGCTGCGCGCCCATGCACTCCTCGGGCTTCGCCACCTCTCGCGCACCGACGTGATCGTCGATGCGGCAGGAACGGTGTCGTTCTTGGAGACGAATGCGGCACCGGGGATGACCGAGACGTCCCTGCTGCCGCAGGCGTTGGCTGCTGCTGAGTTGGATGCGGGCGAGACGATCGCCCAGATCATCGCGCGCTAGTCGATCAGGTCGACGATTCGCCGTAGATCCTCGATATCCGCGCACTCGATCACGAGTTGACCGCGTGATGTTGCGATGGCAAAACCCGTTGTGCTGCAACGGGTATCGAGCGCATCACCCGATCGCGTAGTGAGCTCGTCGACGATCTCACCAACCTTCGGATCGCGTTGCTTGCGACGTCGTTCCTTCTTCTCGCGTGTAGTGCCGTCAGCATCGCCGAGAATGATCAACTCCTCGACGCTGCGCACACTCAAGCCTTCCGCAACGATCCGGTTGGCAAGTGCCTCCATCGCGGCCTCGTTGTCCAGTGACAACAGTGCCCGCGCGTGTCCCGCACTCAACACTCCGGCGGCGACGCGGTTCTGCACAGAGGCTGGCAGTTTCAATAGGCGAATGGTGTTGGAGATCTGCGGACGCGACCGGCCGATCCGAGCGGCGAGTTCCTCCTGCGTGCAGCCGAAATCACTGAGCATCTGCGAGTAGGCAGCGGCCTCCTCGAGTGCGTTCAAGTCAGCACGGTGCAGGTTCTCCAGGAGTGCATCGCGCAACATCACCGCGTCGTCGGTGTGACGCACAAGTGCCGGGATCGTGTCCCACCCGGCTTCCGTCGCGGCACGGAGTCGTCGTTCACCGGCGACCAATTCGTATCCGTCACCGCGCGGGCGCACGACGATCGGCTGGAGCAGACCCACCTCGCGTAACGAGAAAACGAGCTCCGCGAGGTCCTCGCTGTCGAAGACACGGCGTGGTTGTTGCGGATTCGGGGATACGCGCGCGATCGCGATCTCGGCGTATCCGACGGCCGGTTGCGACTGCGGAGACGAAGCGGTGTCTGTGCGCGGTGCGGGTGCTTCATCGCGTGCGGGCTTCTCGCGTGCGGGTGTCACACCCGCGGGTTCGGTGGGAATGAGCGCACCGAGTCCTTTGCCGAGTCCCTTCTTTGCCATGGCTCCTCCTAGTTCCCGACCAGCGCGAACTGCTCGGCGGCCTCGCGGTAGGCGACCGCGCCGGGTGACGACGGGTCATAGGTGAAGATGGTCTGCCCGTGACTCGGCGCCTCCGAGAGGCGTACGGACCTGGGGATGATCGTGTCGAGGACGCGGGCACCGAAGTGGGTGCGCACCTCCTCGGCCACCTGACCCGCGAGTCGGGTGCGGCCGTCGTACATGGTCAGGATGATCGCCCCGACGGTAAGGTTTGGATTAAGGTGACTTTTCACCATATCTACCGTTTTGAGTAGTTGGGAGAGTCCCTCGAGGGCGTAGTACTCGCACTGGATCGGCAGCAGTACCTCGCGGGCCCCGACGAGGGCGTTGAGGGTGAGCAGCCCCAGGCTAGGCGGGCAGTCGATGAAGACGTAGTCATAGTTCCGCTCGAGGTCCTCGAGTGCGACCCGGAGGGCGAACTCCCGTCGATCCTGGGCGACCATCTCGATCTCCGCACCCGCGAGGTCCACGTCCGCAGGGGCACAGTCCAGGCCGGGAATATCGGGGCAGGGAAGGATCACATCGATGAGTTCGGCCTCCCCGATCATCACCTCGTACATTCCCGCGGACTCTGATTCCCGGTCGTACCCCAGGGCGGTCGACGCATTCCCCTGGGGGTCCAGGTCGATCACCAGGACCCGGCAGGAGGGGGACGCCAGGGACGCGGCCATGTTGACCGCGGTCGTGGTCTTGCCGACCCCGCCCTTCTGGTTCGCCACCGCGATGACCCTGGTCATACTGCCCCTACAACCGGCCAGCCCAGTCCCGATGGCCTGCCCATGTCAGGTGATGTTTCACGGGAAACCTCGGGCCAGCCCAGGCCTGAAGGTCGCGGGGTGGGCAGGGGGGCGGTCTGGGGGATGGGTGGCGTGATCATTGCGGTGATTGTGCCGCAGAGACCACCACGACGGTAGTCGGTGGGTCCACCACCCCGGTCCCGCAGAGCACCACCCGAGCGTGGTCGAGGCCGGATTCGTCGATTTCCTCCTGGGCGGAGGCACCTTTGAGGGCGAGTAGGACGCCCTCGGGGGTGACCAGGGGCAGCGTCCAGGCGGCGAGTTTGGCCAGGGGTGCCACCGCCCGGGCGGTCGCCACTCCGACCGGAACCCATCCGGTGCGCACCAGGTCCTCCGCGCGGCCGCGCTCCACCCGCACCCGATCCCCCAGGCCCAAAACCTCCAGGGCCTCACTCAGGAACGTTGCCCGCCGCAGCAGCGGCTCGACCAGGATGCACCGAATATCGGGTCGGGCGATCGCCCAGACCAGGCCTGGGAGCCCTGCCCCGGACCCCACGTCGGCCACGGTCGTCCCCTGCGGAATCAGGCCAAGGTTGGGGTCGGCGACCACGGCGCAATTCAGGACGTGCCGGTCCCAGAGGCGATCCGCCTCACGGGGCCCGATGAGCCCGCGTTCGATTCCGGGCCCAGCCAGCAGGTTGTGGTAGGTCTCGAGGCCCGTCCGGGCCGGTTCCAGCCACCCGGGGAGTGCAGGGGTTTCCCGTGAAACCACGCTAGGGGAGCCGGACAACAATGCGCCGGTTGGGCTCCTCGCCCTCGGACTCGCTCACCAGACCGGCGGCGGTGACCACGTCGTGGACCACTTTGCGCTCAAAGGGGTTCATCGGCTCGAGCTTCAGGGGGGCGGCGGTCCGCTGCACCTCGGCCACCGCGGCCGCGGCAACCTCCTCGAGCGCCACGCGCTTGGCTGCGCGGAACCCGGCGATATCCAGCATGAGGCGTGAGCGCTCCCCGGTCTCCCGGGCCGCGGCTAGACGAGTGAGCTCTTGGAGGGCGTCGAGCACCTCGCCGTCGTCACCGACCAGGTCCTTCAGGTCCCCGGGGTTCACTTCGAGGACGGACACCATGGCCCGATCCCCCTCCACGTCGATGTCGATGTCGCCATCGAGGTCGGCAATGTCGAGGAGTCCCTCGAGATAGTCCGCGGCGGCGTCGCCCTCGCGATCGAGCAGCGTCTGTTCCTCACTCATGATGCTCCTAGGCCTACTTCTTACGTCGCTTGCTGCGGGGCTGCCGCTTGGGCTGCATCCGCACCTGGTTTTCCGACGGAGTGTCGGGAAGTTCTTCGGGTATTTCACCTTTCCGCACGGCTTTCTTCTTCGCCTTCTCTGCCTTGCGCGCTTCGAACGCGTCGAAGGCGGGTGTGCCGGGCTGCGGGTTGTTGCGGATCACATAGAACTGCTGACCCATGGTCCAAATGTTCGTGGTGAACCAGTAGATGAGAACACCGATCGGGAAGTTGATGCCACCGACGGCGAAGACCACCGGGAAGATGTAGAGCAGGATCTTCTGCTGACGCACCATCGGGTTATCCGGTGCGGTGTTCTTCACGATCAACTGACGCTGGGTGATGAAGGTCGTCGCGGACATCGCGATGATCAAGAAGACAGCGAGGATGCGTGTGGCGATCGGATTCGGTGTTTCGTCTGCAAGCCACAACGTGCCGTACAACGGCACACCGAAGATCTGTGCGTCGTGCGCGAGTGGCAGAAGATCGGCGTAGTCGGCCCACGCGAAGACACCGGGCGCCACGTAGTCCTTGTTGTCCGGTGAGTACATCGCGACGCCCTGCAACACCGTGAACAGGGCGAAAAAGATCGGTGCCTGCAAGAGAATCGGCAAACAGGATGCGAGCGGATTCGTGCCCGTCTCCTTGTAGAGCTTCATCATTTCCTGGCTCTGCCGCTCGCGATCACCCGCGTACTTCTTCTGGATCTCCTTCATCTTCGGCTGGATGATTTGGAGACCGCGCTGCGCCTTGATCTGCTTGACGAACAGCGGAATCAGCAGGATGCGGATGACGACGACGAGGCCCATGATCGACAACGTCCACGACCATCCACTCGCCGGATCGATGACGATGCTGAAGAGCGAGTGGAACTGCACGAGAATCCAGCTGACGGCGATCTTCAGCCAGTCGAGGATGAACATGTGCTCCGTTCGAGTTAGCGGGGTCGTCCGTCGGGATAGACGTCAGGACGCCACGTGCCGGGTGACGGTACCGGGTCCACTCCCCCACCATTCCAGGGGTTGCACCGCAGTAGTCGCCAGACCGCCAAGGCTAGGCCCTTGGCCGACCCATGCCGACGGATGGAGGTGAGGGCATACGCCGAGCAACTCGGGTGGAATCGACAGGTCGGAGGCAGCACGGGGGAGATGACCAGTTGATACGCCCGGATCGGGATGATCAGCACCCACATGAGCACCCAGCCGGTGCTGTGGTCCCACACCCACAGCGCGCCGCGGCCCAGCCGGGTGAGCTGATCGGTCACAGGGCGCCCCGCACCGCAGCCACCGCGGACCGCAGATCCTCGGCGAGGGTCGCCGACTCCGCAGCCCCCGGTAGGCCGCGCACCACCCAGAGGGAGCCGTCGGGGAGATCGGTCACCAGGGATGCCATCACGCCCCGAATCCGCCGGGACACCGCGTGGCGCTTCACGGAATTCCCCACGGGCTTACCGATGGCCAGGCCCACCCGGGCCGGTCCCGTCGCCCCCGCGGGCAGATACCCGCTCACGACGACGCAGCCCCGGGATCGCCGGGCCCCGGCACGGGTGGTGGTGGTGAAGTCCTTCGCCGCCCTTAGGCGGTGGCGTGCCGGCAGCATGCCGGCGCCCTGTCAGGCCGACAGCCGAGCGCGGCCCTTGCTGCGGCGCGCAGCGAGAATGGCGCGTCCGGCCCGGGTCTGCATGCGCGCCCGGAAGCCGTGCGTCCTGGCACGACGACGGTTGTTCGGCTGGAACGTGCGCTTCATAGCGGGACTCCTGAGCGTATGGGGAGACAAGAAGCGTACGGGCAGCCGGGCGTGGGGGTCAAACGGGGGGCCGAGCGGGCGGCACGGGCAAGTCCGACCTTCCCGATAAATCGGACCTGGGCTTGTGTCCACAGGCGATCGGCCGATAGGTTTGCCCCATGCTCCACATCTGTGGATAACGATGTGGACAAGTTCCGGACAACACGGGAGGCTGCCCTGCCATGACCACTGCGCCTGATTTCGCGGACGTCTGGACCCGAGCCATCTCGGACTTGTCGGAGACCTCGCTCACCGCGCAGCAACGCGCTTTCGTCACCCTCACCTCCCCGCTTGGCCTCGTGGGAGACACCGCGCTGGTGGCCGCACCCAATGAGTTCACCAAGGACGTTCTCGAGACGCGACTGCGTCCGCTTGTCGTCAATGCCATCTCCGAGTTACTCGGTCAACCGGTGCGCCTGGCAGTCACAGTCGACCCATCCCTGGCCAGCGCACTCGACGAGGTGACCGATGAGGTCGCCGATGCTACGTACGCCGAAGACGCGGTGACCGATGAACCCGTGCGTCCTGGAACCGGTTCACCTAGCACACGTGATGTCGATGGTCGACTCAACGACAAGTACGTCTTCGACACGTTTGTCATCGGGTCCTCGAACCGCTTCGCCCACGCGGCAGCAGTCGCCGTCGCCGAGCAACCTGCGCGTGCGTACAACCCGCTGTTCATCTACGGGGGGTCGGGTCTGGGTAAGACCCACCTCCTGCACGCCATCGGCCACTACACGCGCACCCTCTACAAGGGCACGCACGTTCGCTACATCAGCTCCGAGGAATTCACCAATGAGTTCATCAACTCGATCCGCGACGACAAGGCCGCGAACTTCCAACGCCGTTATCGCGACATCGACGTCCTGCTCGTCGATGACATCCAGTTTCTGAGCGGAAAAGTCCAAACGCAGGAGGAGTTTTTCCACACGTTCAACACGCTGCACAACGCGAACAAGCAGATCGTGATCACCTCCGATCTCCCCCCGAAACAATTGCAGGATTTTGAAGATCGGATGCGTTCCCGCTTTGAGTGGGGACTGATCACCGACGTGCAGCCTCCCGACCTCGAGACCCGTATCGCGATCCTCCGCAAGAAGACCGTGCAGGAGCGTCTCGTCGCCCCGCCGGAGGTGCTGGAGTACATCGCGTCGAAGATCGCCACGAACATCCGTGAACTCGAGGGTGCCCTCATCCGGGTCACCGCGTTCGCGTCCCTCAACAGGCAACCGGTGGACCTCGCGATCACGGAGGCGGTGCTCAAGGACCTGCTTCCAAATGAGGCAGGGCCGGAGATCACCGCCGCCCAGATCATGGCCGCCACAGCCCAGTACTTCGGTGTCACCATCGATGATCTGTGCGGCTCGAGCCGTTCGCGGGTTCTGGTCACCGCACGTCAGATCGCTATGTACCTGTGCCGCGAGCTCACCGACCTCTCACTGCCGAAGATCGGCCAAGCCTTCGGTGGTCGTGATCACACCACCGTGATGCATGCTGATCGCAAGATTCGCCAGCTGATGGCCGAGCGCCGAAGTCTGTTCAATCAGGTCACCGACCTGACCAGCCGGATCAAGTCGCAGCCACGGCCGATCTGACCACAGTCGCAACACCAGATCACACCGTTCCCACCTTATCCACAGTTGTGCATAGAATTTGGGGATAATATTGGGGATAAGTGAGTGTCTTCTGCCTTTATCCGGGTGTTTCGTCCCATTTTCACCCGCAGTTTCCACGGTTGGGGACACTCTGTGGACAAGATCGTTGCTGATCCGTCATCAAGGTCCTTGTCTGGGGATCACCGGGTGCCGAGTGGTGGACCGGTTCGATGCCTCCCGACCCACTGTGGAGAAGGCCGGTCCACGCCCACATCCACTCCACAGCGCGTCCCCAGCCCTCATCCGCACATGTGCCCGTACCTGCCGCGTTTTCCCCAGAACCCACAGCACCTATGACGACGATGAAAGAGATAGAGCGAGGACGAAATTACAACAACCAGTGCGAAGAGTGTGGATCGAGGACTGCCCAGAGTCACAGATCCCTTGTAATGTCTGACCTCTGTTGCGAGGAGGGCCTGTGAAGATCCGCATCGAGCGCGATGTGCTTGCCGGTGCCGTGTCCTGGGCCGCCCGCACCCTGCCTTCGCGTCCCTCCCTCCCGGTCCTCGCGGGTGTCGTCCTCACTGCGGAGGGATCCACGGTCACTCTCAGCAGTTTCGACTACGAGGTATCTGCGCGTGTCGAAGCCGAGGCCGTGGTCGACGAGCCGGGCACTGCGCTCGTGTCCGGTCGGTTGCTCTCCGAGATCGCGAAGGCACTACCGGCGAAGCCCGTAGTGATCGCATCTGAAGGATCGCGGGTGTCCATCACATGTGACCGTTCCTCATTCACCCTGCCCACACTCCCGATTGAGGACTACCCCCAACTCCCGGCGATGCCCGAGGCGAGTGGTTCCGTGGATGCGGATCTGTTCGCCATGGCCGTTGCGCAGGTGGCAATCGCTGCTGGACGCGATGACACACTTCCCACACTGACCGGCATCCGCATGGAATTCGACGGTGCGACGATCACGCTCGCTGCCACGGATCGTTACCGCTTGGCGGTGCGCGAGTTCACGTGGAAGCCGAATTCGTCCTCCCTCGACGTCGCGGCACTTGTTCCCGCACGCAATCTCTCCGATACGGCGAAGTCGTTGGCCGCGGGCGAGAACGTGATCATCGCTCTGGGTCCTACTGGTGAGCGTTTGATCGGGTTCGAAGGCAATTCCCGACGCACCACCTCACGCCTTCTCGATGGCGAATTCCCGAAGTATCGGTCGCTGTTGCCGAGTGAGTCATCGAGCATCGCGGAGGTGGATACGGCCACGCTCATCGAGGCAGTCAAGCGCGTCGCGCTCGTCGCCGAGCGCAACACACCCGTGCGCTTGGCGTTCGGCAACGGCGAAGTATCCCTGCGGGCCGGCGCTGGCGATGATGCGCAAGCCACGGAAGCCCTCGAGTGCTCCATCCAGGGTGACGACCTCGAGATCGCTTTCAACCCCGGGTACCTCCTCGACGGCCTCAACGCCTGCGGTGCGGCCAGCGCACGCTTCTCCTTCACCCAGGCCACCCGGCCCGCCGTCCTCACCGGACACGGCGAGGGTGCCGTCGATGACTACCGCTATCTGCTGATGCCGGTACGTCTCACCGGCTGACCACCTATGTGGCTGCAGCAGCTCAGCCTGACCGACATCCGCTCCTACGCACAGGCGGATATCCAGCTCTTCCCAGGCGTCACGTGTTTCATCGGTTCGAATGGCCAGGGGAAGACCAACATCGTCGAGACGATCGGGTATCTCGCCACCCTGCGTAGCCATCGCGTCGCGTCGGACACTCCATTGGTGCGAGAGGGGTGTGACTTCGGCATCGTGCGTGCCCACGTCATCGAAGGCGATCGCCACGTGACAATCGACCTCCAGATCACTTCAGGTCAGGCGAACAAGGCCAGGATCAATCGTGCTGCGGCTGGGCGTGCACGCGACATCCTCGGCATCGTGCGAGTGGTGATGTTCGCACCGGAAGACGTAAGCCTGGTCAAAGGCGATCCGTCCGAGCGACGCGCCTTCCTCGACGACGTCATCATCCAACGTTCGCCGCGCATGGCCGGAGTGCGCGCGGATTACGACCGTGTGGTCAAGCAACGATCCGCGCTGCTCAAGTCGGGTGGGCGCGACCCATACCTGGACAGCACACTCGATATCTGGGATGAGCAGTTGGCGACACTGGGTGCGGAGATCACGGATGCCCGGGTGCGCCTCGTCGCGGAGTTGGAGCCCTTCGTCCGCGAGCGCTACGCATCGGTGGCGGGTGAACACTCCGATACCCACATCACCTACCAACCGAAGTGCGCGGTCACGATGGTGGACTCTGTGGACGCGTGGAGAGAACTCCTACTCACCGCCGCGGGTGATCGACGTCACGAGGAGATCCAACGCGGGGTGACCCTCGTCGGCCCCCATCGCGATGACCTCGAGCTGAGCCTCGACGGACACCCGGTGAAGGGATACGCATCCCACGGGGAGAGTTGGTCGTTCGCTCTGGCCCTGCGACTGGCCTCGGCGGATGTCCTGCGTTCGGACGGGGTCGATCCGATCGTGATCCTCGATGATGTCTTCGCCGAACTGGATGTCGGCAGACGCGAGAGACTTGCCGCTATGGCGATCGAGGGAACGCAGACGCTGATCACCGCGGCGGTCGCCGAGGACATCCCTGCATCCCTCACCGGGATCCGCTACGAAGTCCGCAAGGGATCGGTCACGGCGCAGGCGGCATGAGCGACGACATCGACGCGGCGGCATCGGCGGCCCTGAGACGCGCGGTGCGTGGGAAGCCGGGAACCCGCCGACGTAGATCCGGTACCTCGCAGGGCCCACAGCTTGTGGGCCACGCACTCGATGAATTCGTCGCCGCGTCCGGGTGGAGCACCCAGGCAGCTGTGGCTCGCCTCGCCCAGGAGTGGCCGACGGTCGTGGGCCCCGAGCTCGCGGACCATGTTTCTCCAGGGGAGTTCGACGACGGCCGACTCGTCCTCCAGGCGGACTCCACCGCCTGGGCCACCCAGGTGAAACTGCTCCTGCCGGGTATCCAGCAGGCCCTCGATCGGGCCCTGGGTCCCGGGGTGGTGACCCGGCTGGAGATCCGGGGCCCGCAGGCCCCGTCGTGGGTGAAGGGCCCTAGGCGCGTCAAGGGTCGGGGGCCGCGCGACACATACGGCTGATTCCCCATTCCAGGCCATGTCTGTGGCGAGTTGGGTCTACCGCGTAGGGGGGGTTACCCACGGGGGTCCATAGCGCCAAAAGACGGTCCAAGGGCCGGGATGCGCAGATCCATGTCGGCTGAAACCACTAGACTGCGGTTCAGGAGTGGGTGCATCCGGTACCCGCTCATCTGTGACAAATCGGGCAGATTCCTCGCCCGATGAGGAGGCCCGTCGCTGTGTCCTACGACGCCAGTGCGATCACCGTTCTCGAAGGCCTCGACGCCGTCCGCAAGCGCCCCGGCATGTACATCGGCTCCACGGGCGAGCGCGGTCTGCACCACCTGGTCTACGAGGTCGTCGACAACTCCGTCGACGAGGCGATGGCCGGCTACGCCACCACCATCACGGTGACATTGCTCGCCGACGGCGGAGTGCGCGTCACCGATGACGGGCGCGGCATTCCGGTCGATGAGCACCCGGTGGAGAAGCGTCCCGCGGTGGAAGTCGTACTCACCGTGCTGCACTCCGGCGGGAAGTTCGGTGGCGGTGGGTACTCCGTCTCCGGTGGTCTGCACGGTGTCGGTGTGTCGGTCGTCAACGCACTGTCCAGTCACCTCGAGGTGGAAGTGCATCGCGATGGTTTCGTCTGGCGTCAGTCCTACGACGACGGCGTTCCGGTTGCACCCTTGGCCAAAGGCGAGAAGACCACGCGCACCGGCACCACGGTGACCTTCTGGGCCAACGGCGGCATCTTCGAGACCACCCACTACGACTTCACCACCCTGGCCCGCAGATTTCAGGAGATGGCGTTCCTCAACAAGGGGATGACAATCGAGTTGATCGACGAGCGCACCACGGCCATCCGCGACGCGGACAGCGTCGAGGAGATCGTCGACGATGTTCGTGCTGTTCGCTATCACTACGACGGCGGCATCGCGGATTTCGTCCGGCACATCAATGCCGCGAAGGGTGCGGCGAACCCGAGTGTGATCAGCCTTGAAGCGGAGTCCCGCGATCAACGGATGGGCTGCGAGGTCGCGATGCAGTGGAACACCACGTATGCGGAGAGCGTGTACACCTTCGCGAACACGATCAACACCACGGAGGGTGGCACGCACGAGGAAGGTTTCCGTGCCGCGTTGACGTCCATGATCAACAAGTTCGCCCGGGAGTGGGGGATCTTGAAGGAGAAGGACACCAACCTCACCGGTGAGGACATCCGCGAGGGACTCACCGCGATCCTGAGCGTGAAGCTCACCGAGCCGCAGTTCGAGGGTCAGACCAAGACCAAGCTCGGCAACACCGAGATGAAGCCATTCGTGCAGAAGATCGTCAACGAGCAACTCGGCGGATGGTTTGAGAAGAACCCCGGCGAAGGCAAGGAGATCGCCCGCAAGGCGGTCAACGCCGCCACCGCGCGTATCGCCGCCCGCAAGGCCCGCGATCTCGCCCGCAACCGCAAGGGGCTCCTCGGCGGGGCCGGGATGCCCGGCAAGCTCATCGACTGCTCGAGCAGGGAGCCCGAGGAGTGCGAGATCTTCATCGTCGAGGGCGACAGCGCCGGGGGCTCCGCACGTCAGGGCCGTGACCCTCGGATCCAGGCGATCCTGCCGATCCGAGGCAAGATCCTCAACGTCGAGAAGGCGCGCATCGACAAGGTGCTGCAGAACAACGAGGTGCAGGCCCTCGTCTCCGCGTTCGGTACCGGTGTGCAGGACGAGTTCGACATCAACCGCCTGCGGTACAACAAGGTCGTCTTGATGGCCGACGCCGACGTCGACGGCCAACACATCCGCACCCTGCTGCTCACCCTGCTGTTCCGGTTCATGCGCCCTCTCGTCGAACTAGGTCACGTCTTCCTCGCGCAGCCCCCGCTGTACAAAATCAAGTGGATGCGCGAGACACCCGACTTCGCCTACTCCGATCGCGAGCGCGATGCGCTGATCGAGGCCGGGACCGCCGCGGGCAAACGCCTGCCCAAGGAAGAGGCCGTCCAGCGGTACAAGGGTCTCGGCGAGATGAATGCGGACGAGTTGTGGGAGACCACGATGGATCCCGCGCGTCGAGTGCTCCTCCAAGTCACCCTCGACGACGCAGCCCAGGCCGATGAGATGTTCAGTGTCCTGATGGGCGAGGACGTCGAGTCCCGCCGCAACTTCATCCAACAGAACGCAAAAGACGTCCGATTCCTCGACATCTAGAAAGAGACAACCGTGGCTGACGAGATCGACATCCTCGAACCGACCGGTGGCCGGATCGAACCAGTCGACCTGCAAACCGAGATGCAGCGGTCCTACCTGGACTACTCCATGTCGGTCATCGTGTCCCGCGCGCTTCCCGATGTACGCGACGGTTTGAAGCCGGTGCACCGTCGTGTGCTGTACGCGATGTACGACGGCGGCTACCGGCCGGACCGCAACTTCTCGAAGAGCGCGCGCGTGGTCGGCGATGTCATGGGCAACTACCACCCGCACGGCGACAGTGCCATCTACGACGCCCTCGTCCGCCTCGCGCAACCCTGGAGCCTGCGCTACCCACTGGTGCAGGGGCAAGGCAACTTCGGGTCGCCGGGCAACGACCCGCCCGCCGCGCAGCGCTACACCGAATGCCGGATGGCGCCGCTCGCGATGGAGATGGTGCGCGACATCGACGAGGAGACCGTCGACTTCGGCCCCAACTACGACGGGCGCACCATGGAGCCGACGGTGCTGCCCAGTCGGTTCCCGAACCTGCTGGTCAACGGATCCGCCGGCATCGCGGTGGGCATGGCCACCAACATCTCCCCGCATAACCTGCGCGAGGTTGCGGAAGCCGCGCGGTGGCTGCTCGAGCACCCCGATGCCGAGCGTGAGGAGCGGATGGAGGCGCTGCTGCAGATCGTGCAGGGCCCAGACTTCCCCACCGGCGCGCTCATCGTCGGCCGGAAGGGCATCGACGACGCGTATCGCACCGGTCGCGGCTCGATCACCATGCGGGCGGTCGTCACCGTGGATGAGGATGCGCGCGGTCGCCAACTCCTCATCGTCACCGAGCTGCCGTATCAGGTGAACCCGGACAACCTGCTTCTCCGCATCGCCGAACTGGTCGGCGAGGGAAAGCTCACCGGGATCGCGGACGTGCGCGACGACTCCTCAAGCCGCACCGGCATGCGCCTCATCATCGAACTCAAGCGCGACGCCGTGGCGCAGGTTGTGCTCAACCAGCTCTACAAGCATACCCAATTGCAAGACAACTTCGGGGCGAACATGCTCGCCCTCGTCGATGGTGTGCCGCGCACGCTCACCCTGGAGCAGTTCCTCCGGCACTGGATCGCGCACCAGATCGAGGTGATTCAGCGTCGCACCCGGTACCGGTTGCGCAAAGCCGAGGAGCGCGCCCACATCCTGCGCGGCTGCCTCAAGGCCCTCGATGCCCTTGACGAGGTCATCGCCCTCATTCGGGCCAGCGCCACGGTCGAGGACGCTCGGACGGGACTCATGGCCCTCCTGGAGATCGACGAGGTCCAAGCCACCGCGATCCTCGACATGCAGCTTCGGCGTCTGGCGGCGCTTGAGCGGCAGAAGATCATCGACGAGTACGACGATTTGACCGCGAAGATCGCCGACTACAACGACATCCTGACCAACGAGCCACGTCAGCGCTCGATCGTGTCGGAGGAATTGGCCGAGATCGTCGACAAGTTCGGGGATGAGCGGCGCTCGCAATTCATCCCGTGGGATGGCGAGGTCACGGACGATGACTTGATCGCCGAAGAGGACATGGTGATCACGATCACCGCGGGTGGCTACGCCAAGCGCACCAAGGCCGATCTCTACCGGTCACAACGTCGCGGCGGCAAGGGCATCAAGGGTGCAGCCCTCCGTCAGGACGACGTCGTCGAATACATGTTGGTGACCACCACGCACCAGTGGATCCTGTTCTTCACGAACAAGGGACGTATCTACCGGGCGAAGGCGTACCAGCTTCCCGAGGCCGGGCGTGATGCGCGCGGGCAGCACGTGGCCAATCTCCTGGCATTCCAGCCGGACGAGACGATCGCACAGGTCCTTCCGATCACCGGCTACGACGCGGGGGACTACCTCGTGCTCGCCACGAAATCCGGCCTGGTCAAGAAGACGGCGCTGAGCGAGTACGACACAAACCGGCAGGGCGGGATCATCGCGATCAACCTCCGCGACGGCGACGAGGTGATCGGTGCACGCCTGGTCTCACCCGAGGACCACCTGCTCCTGGTGTCCACCAAGGGGCTCAGCGCACGCTTCCCCGCCGACGACACCACACTGCGTCCGATGGGACGCGCGACCGGTGGCGTCATCGGTATGCGATTCAAGGCCGACGACAGCTTGCTTGCGATGGATGTCGTGCGCCCAAACACCTACGTCGTCACCATCACCAACGGGGGCTTCGCGAAGCGCACCGCGATCGAGGAGTGGGCACCCAAGGGCCGCGGCATCCTCGGTGTGCGCGCAATGAAATTGGTGGAGAAGCGCGGCGCGCTCGTGGGCGCCATGGTGTGCGAACCCGATGACCAGATCTTCGCGATCGCCTCCAACGGTGTCGTCATCCGCACCCGCGCCGAGGAGATCCGTCCGTCGGGCCGCGACACCATGGGCGTGACGATGATGAAGCTCGCCGAAGGAGACTCTGTCGTCGCGGTCGCGCGCAGCGCCGAGTCCGACGACGAGGAAGACACGGAGCTCGTGGGCGATGTGGCCGTCGATGTCGTCGAAACCGTGGTGGATGAAGGTGTGAACACCGAGTGAGTGAGGTCACCGGCACACGGCGTGCGCGTCTCTATGTGACGCGTATTGATCCATGGTCGGTGACAAAAGCGGCGTTCATGCTCGCCCTGTCACTGTCGATCGTGTTGATCGTGGCGGTGACGGTCGTCTGGATGACCTTGAACGCGATCGGTGTGCTCAACACCCTGACCACGAGCGTCGATGACGTCATCGGATCATCGGTGGGTGGATTCTCGCTCGTGAGTGCCTTGGACTTCGGCCGAGTGTTGGGGGCCACGATGGTGCTCTCGTCCGTGCAGATCGTCCTGATCAGCGCACTCGCAGCCGTCTTCGCCTTCCTCTACAACCTCAGTGTTGGGATCACCGGCGGTATCGAGGTAGTGCTCTCCGACGAATAGTGAGCGTCGGGTAGTCTCACCCCTCGCATCGGGCCTATAGCTCAGCTTGGTTAGAGCGCTTCCCTGATAAGGAAGAGGTCGGTGGTTCAAGTCCACCTAGGCCCACCCGTCAGTAGCCTGTCACCGTGACCCTCACCCTCGGCATCACGATCGTGTTGATGGCGATGGCGTCGGGGGATTCCTGATCTGGTGGGTGAGCAAGAAGAGCCCGGAGGGCTCCCTCTCCGACCGGATACCGACGAATGTGTATGCGGTCACCGCCGGGGCGATGTTCCTCCTCGCCGCTTTCACCTTCTCGGCGGCATTCGCCGAGTACACCAACGCCCAACAGGCGGTGCGGGCGGAATCCTCGGCGATCCTGCAGATGTACCGGGCCACGATCTTCATGGAGCAGCCGTTGCAGACCACCCTGCGCAACGACCTACTCTGTTACGCGCAACTGGTCAGCACAGTCGAGTGGGACGCCTTGGCCTCCGGTGATACGAGTCCCCAGGGTGCGGTGCAGGAGACCATGATGGCGATGGACGATTCCCTCGCCGCCAAAGACGGTTTCACACAGGCATCTAACGGGTTCAGTGTGTGGGAGACCGGGAATACCAACCTCGCGATGGCCCGCGAGCAGCGCTACGCCGCAGAAGACTGGAACCTACCGCCCATCGTCTACATCCTTATCATCATCGGATCACTGACCACGATCACGTCGCTTTTCACCTTCGCCAACAGCACCAAACCCGGCTGGGGCCACGTCTCCGTGATCATCGGCCCGGTCTTCATCGCCGTGTCGAGCCTGGTGGTGATCATGTTCTTCGACAGCCCATTCATCGAGACCCCCAGCTCGGTCACGCCCGCTCCGATCCTTGACACCGTGCAGTACATCCAGGAGGACCTCGTGAGCCGAGGCCTCGACCCGAACCCGACGTGTCCCACGGACACCGGCTCCACGAGCGTCTTCCCCGCCCAGTCCTGACCGCGACTACCGCGCCCAGCCTGTGTATCGTGCTGCCGCGAGACACGGGATGAAAGAAGGGAGTCGAGATGAAGAAGCTGCTGCTCCTCGTCATCCTGGCCGGCGTCGGATACCTGATCTACCGGCAGGTCATGGCCAACCAGGCCGAGCAGGACCTCTGGTCCGAGGCCGAAGTCGCACCTGATCTTCGCTAGCCGCCCGGGGGCTTAGCTCAGTTGGTAGAGCGCTGCCTTTGCAAGGCAGAAGTCAGGGGTTCGAGTCCCCTAGCCTCCACACATCCCACCCACATGCAAGGATCGCGTCATGACAACCACCGCCATCGTGTCCACGTCGCTCGGCGACATCCGCATCAACCTGTTCGCCGATCAGGCCCCCAAGACGGTGCGCAACTTCACCGAGTTGGCGGAGGGTACGAAGGAGTGGACCGATCCTCGGGTGCGCGCGAAGAGCACCGCCAAGCTCTACGACGGCACGATCTTCCACCGGGTGATTCCCGGGTTCATGATTCAGGGCGGTGACCCGCTGGGGACCGGGACAGACGGTCCGGGCTACCGGTTCGAGGATGAGTTCCACCCGGAGTTGAGTTTCGACCGGCCTTATCTGCTCGCGATGGCCAATGCCGGACCGAACACCAACGGCTCCCAGTTCTTCATCACCGTTGCCCCCACGACCTGGCTGAACCTCAAGCACAGCATCTTCGGCGAGGTCGCCGACCAAGAGTCGCGGGATGTCGTGGATGCGATCGCCGCCGTGGAAACCGGAGCGCAGGATCGGCCGAAGACTGACGTCACGATCAACTCGGTCACCATCGAGCGTTCTTGACCGAGCCCGTTGGCGTACCCGCGTGCGCCTTCCATCCGGATCGACCGACCCGGATCAGCTGCTCCCGCTGCGCGCGACCTATCTGCGTCGCGTGCATGAACGAGGCACCGGTCGGGTATCGATGCCCTGAGTGTTCGCAGTCCCCGCAGGTGCGGGAACCCGTGACAGTTGCCGGAGCGACGCACATCACGCGCCCCGTCGTCACGTACACGTTGATCGGTGTGACGATCGCCGTGTTCCTCCTGCAGAACCTGCGAGGGATCGATGCGATGGCCGAGCAGTGGGGGATGTGGCCCATCGCCGTGGCCATGGGCGGGGAGTGGTGGCGGCTCATCACGAGTGCCTTCCTGCACGGGTCCTTCCTCCACATCGCGTTCAACATGTACGTGTTGTTCGCCCTCGGCCCAACCCTCGAAAGGGTGCTCGGTCACGGTCGCTACATCGTGCTGTACCTGACAGCGGCCTTCGGGGGTTCTGTCGCCTCCTACGTCTTCTCTGACGCCAACGTGGTGTCGGTGGGGGCCAGCGGTGCGATCTTCGGTCTTATGGGCGCGCTCGTCGTCGCAGGCAGGAGGCTTCGGTACGACATCACCCAGGTACTGATCCTGATCGGAATCAACATCGCCATCGGATTCATCGCCCCCGGTGTGGATTGGCGGGCCCACCTTGGTGGCTTGGTCGCGGGTGCGGCCGTCGCCGCACTACTTGTCTACGCCCCGAGGCGCATACGCATCCCCGTGCAAGTCCTGGGGGTTGCCGGTGTCTGGGCGATCCTGATCGGGATCGCCCTGTGGCGGACGGCCCAGGTGCAAGAGTTCTACGCACCCGTATCGGGGATGTTCACGTAGGTTCAGATAAGGAGTAGTCATGCGCGAAGCTGTCATCGTCGACGCGGTCCGCACACCGGTCGGTATCGGCAAGGCAGGTAAAGGGGATCTTGATGACCTTCATCCGGTCGACCTGAGTGCCCATGTCCTCAACGCGCTCGTGCAGCGCACGGGCCTCAGTACCTCCAGCATCGACGACGTGATGTGGGGATGCGTCAGCCAGGTCGGCGAACAGAGTGCCAACGTGGGGCGCAACGCGGCACTCGCCGCCGGGTTTCCCGAGTCGGTCACCGGGGTCACCATCGATCGCCAGTGCGGATCGAGTCAACAGGCCACCACGTTCGCGGCCGCGGCTGTCATCGCCGGACACGCCGATGTGGTGATCGCTGGCGGTGTGGAGTCGATGTCCCGGGTCCCGATGTTCAGCAACACTGCGGGTGGTGATGGACCGTTCGGTCCCAAGATGCATGCGCGGTACCCCGACCTTGTGAACCAGGGGATCAGCGCCGAGATGATCGCCGAGAAGTGGAATCTCTCTCGTGCTCAACTCGATGAGATCGCCGCAATGTCGCAGCAACGCGCGGCCGAAGCCCGCGCTGCAGGTGTGTTCACGGACGAGATCATCGCCGTCACCACACCAGACGGTGTCGTCACCCACGATCAGGGGATTCGCGAGGGCACCACGGTCGAGTCGCTGTCGGCGCTTAAGCCCGCGTTCCGGGAGACCGGTGTGGTCACCGCGGGCAACGCGTCGCAGATCTCGGACGGCGCTGCCGCGGTTCTGGTGATGGAGCGAGGTGTTGCGGAGGCAGCCGGGTTGACCCCGATCGCGCGCGTCCACACTGTCGCGATGGCGGGGGTGGACCCGGTGATCATGCTGACCGGTCCGATCCCTGCGACCCAAAAGGTCCTCGAGCGGTCCGGCCTGGCCCTCGCGGACATCGGGGCGTTCGAGATAAATGAAGCCTTCGCTGCCGTCATCGGTGCCTGGCTCGCCGAGACGGGAGCCGACCCGTCTCTGGTCAACCCGCTCGGGGGAGCGATCGCGCTCGGACATCCACTTGGCGCGTCCGGGGCCCGCCTCACCAGCACCCTGGTGCACCACATGCGCCGGAACAACATCCGCTACGGGCTGCAAACCATGTGTGAAGGCGGCGGAATGGCGAACGCGATGGTGCTCGAGTTACTGCCGTGAATAACAGGCGTGTAAGTAATCCCCACATGTGGACAACCTGTGGATCTTTTCACGGAGACCTGTGGGTAAGGACGGGGCCGATGGTCCCGTGTGTTGCATGTGGCAGGCTTGAAACAACCAAGGAGGAGCCGGTGCCAGAGTCCAAGCGGCGCAAGAGGGAAACGCGCTACGTCCCCGAGCAGTCCAAGGGGGAGCGCAAGGTCGCCCGGATCGGCTCCCCGAGCTGGCTGCCCCCCACCATGGTCGCCTGCTTCGTCATCGGCCTGACCTACATCGTCGTGTTCTACATCGCCGGGTCGTCCATTCCGGTGATGAATTCCATCGGTGGTTCCCTCAACGCCCTGGTCAACGTCGGCATCGGTTTCGGATTCATCATCGTGGGATTCATCCTGTCCACGAAATGGAAATAGCCGGATACATGGAAATCGTCGTACCGGGATGACACGCATCCTCGTCGTCGACAACTACGACTCGTTCGTCTACAACCTCGTCCAATACCTCGCCCAACTTGGTGCCGAGGTGGATGTGGTGCGCAATGACCAGATCACCGTGGAGCAGGCGCTCACGTACGACGGCGTGCTGATCTCCCCTGGCCCCGGAACACCGGAGGATGCCGGTGCCTGCATCGACATCGTGCGTGGATGCGCGGGGCGGGTTCCCGTTCTCGGGGTGTGCCTGGGTCATCAAGCAATCGCCGTGGCGTACGGCGCGAAGGTCACCCGCGCACCCGAACTCCTGCACGGCAAGACTTCGCAGGTGCATCACGCGAACTCCGGTGTGCTCGCCGGACTCCCGCAGGACTTCACCGCAACGCGTTACCACTCACTCGCGATCGAGGAGGACTCTGTGCCCGACGTCCTCGAGGTGACGGGACGATCCGAATCCGGGGTGATCATGGCGATTCGTCACCGCGATCACGCGGTGGAGGGGGTGCAGTTTCACCCCGAGTCCGTGCTGACGGAGGGCGGGCACGCGATGTTGGCCAACTGGCTCGCGCACTGTGGAATGCCTCAGGCACGCGAGACCGCCACGTCTCTGGCCCCCGTGACCGCTGGCTAGGTACCGGCCAGTAGTTGTGTCACGCGGCCGCGCGTGATCCCCATCAACCCCGCAATGTCGGCTGGTGAGAGTCCTTCGTTGCGAAGCTCGGTGATGACTTCGCGGGTGAATTGCGCGGCGCGCACCTGCGCCTCCTGGGCCTGTCGAGTCTTCTCCCTGGCACGCCTCACCCTGTCGTTGATCGACTTCGGGTGGATCTCCAAAGTCATCTGCGTGGGTGAAATCGCCCTTCCGGTCAAGATCTCCACGAGGTCACATGCTGAATCAATCGCTCGATCAAGTGACCGGACCTGAGTGACGCCGACGTTGTCAACGTGGATTTCCCATCCACGTTCCCACCGCTTTGCATGTGCGATGTATGTCTTCAACGGAGCCACCCCGGTGGCAGGCACACGAGGCGAGCGACCGCCTGCCGGAGAACACCGGGAGAGACGTCCTCCCCCATGACTATGACCGTCATATGCGCTCCACAGGCGCAGTACCAGATTTCATGGGAACCCTTCCGCCGACGAACTGTGCAGCCATGGTGCTTGAGAGCGCGTGCAATGACGGCGTAGGGCACGGGACGCACCATGACTAATGATTTACCTGCAGTAAACTATATCTGTGTATCTGGGATAAATCAACTGCAAGGTGAGACGGTGTGGGCATCCCGTCACGGTATGGATAGGCGGCGCCCCGTCACGCGAACGATGTCGCCCCTGGGATGACTGCTCACCTGTGGACGAAATGCGCAAAGAGCGCCACAGGGTTCGTGGAAGTCACGCGGCCGGGGCTGGTGCAGGTGCGGCTGTCTCCGTGGGTGCCGGTACAGCGGTGTCCGTGGGAGTCGGGGTTGGCGTCGGCGTGGGAGCCAGAGGTGCGACAGCGACAGTGATCGTGACCAGGGATCCGCGCTCGAGCTTGGTGCCTGGTTGTGGCGATTGCGCCAACACTTCGCCGTCGGCGACACCGATGATCTCCTGGTCGATGACCTGGGTCTCGAACCCGGCGCGGGCGAGGTCTGACAGAGCCTGTGATTCGGACAGGCCCACCACGTCGGGCACATCGACGAGTCCGGAGGAGACGGTGATGGAGACCGCGCTGCCGGCGGCGAGTTGTGTCCCCTCGGTCGGGTCTTGGTCGAGGACGTATCCCGCGGGCTGGTTGGACTCCTCCTCCACGATGTCTCCGAGGGTGAGATTTGCGTCCGCGAGCGCGGTGCGAACGTCTTCGAGGCTGGTGAGCCCGATGAGTTGCGGGACCGTTGCCTGCTCACGACCCGCGCTGACCGTCACGTTGACGCTCTGCCCTTGCTCGATACTTTCCCCGGCAGCGGGCTGTTGCGCGATGATGGTTCCGGCGGGCCGGTCCGAGATCTCTGGAGTCTGAGCACCCAGTCGCAACTCGTACTCGGCCAGGGTCTGGGTCGCCTGCTCGATGGTGAGTCCATCCAGGCTCGGGACGGTCACGACGGTTGTGCTCGTGCTCCCGAAGACGAAGCGACCGATGAGGAGTGCTCCGATCACAGCGGCGCCCACGGCGAGCAGACTGACGATCCAGAACGCCGTGCTCCTGCCGGAACGCGCACGGCGCGGGCGGGTGTCGTCGTAGATCGAGCCGCGCGGCACTCCGGCACCGACGGAGGGCATCTGCCGAGTGGCGTCACCGGTGACCATCGGCACGGCGGCGGTGGCCGGTGCGCCAGCGATCACCCGCTCGACGTCGGTACGGAACTCGGCCGCACTCTGGTATCTGTCGTCGGCGCGCTTGGACAGGGAGTGCATGACGACCGTGTCGGTCTCCGGGGAAACCCCGGGATCGACCGACGAGGGCGTCATGGGCATCTCGCTGACGTGCTGGTAGGCGATCGCCACGGCGGAGTCACCGGTGAACGGTGGTCTGCCGGTGAGCAACTCGTAGAGAAGCACGCCGGTGGAGTAGAGGTCACTACGCGCATCGACCACTTCACCGCGAGCCTGCTCGGGGGAGAGGTACTGGGCCGTTCCCATCACGGCACTCGTGGCTGTCATGGACTGCCCCGCCTCGTTCACCGCGCGCGCGATGCCGAAGTCCATCACCTTCACATCGCCCGTGCGGGTGAGCATCACGTTGCCCGGCTTGATGTCCCGATGCACGATCCCGTGCCGGTGGGCGTAGTCCAGTGCGGAAAGAACTCCCGCGGTGATCTCGAGGGCGCGCTCGGGGAGCAACCGACGTCCGCTGGCCAAGATCTGGCGCAGGGTCATTCCATCGACGTATTCCATGACGATGTAGGGGACGATGACGTCGTTTCGACCATCATCGGTGAGGACGTCTTCACCGGTGTCGTAGACCGCGACGATGTTGGGGTGGTTGAGCGCAGCAGCGCTCTGGGCTTCGCGCCGGAAGCGAGCCTGGAATACCGGGTCCTTCGCCAGGTCGGGGCGCAGGATCTTGATCGCCACCCGGCGCCCGAGTCGGAGGTCACGCCCCTCGTGGACCTCGGCCATGCCGCCACGGCCGATCACCTCGCCGACGGTGTAGCGGTCACCGAGCATGCGCTGGGGACTGTCGTCGGTCACGTAGTGATCCTCTCAGGTGCGTGCATCATCCGGTGCGCAGGACCGCCTGCATGACGGCCCGGGCGATCGGGGCGGCGAGCCCGTTGCCACTGACCTCCGCGAGACCGGCGTCCTCCACCACCACGGCCACCGCCACCTCGGGGGCGCTCGCGGGGGCGAAGGATACGAACCAGGCGACCGAGGGAAGGTCGTTACCCGTTTGCGCGGTGCCGGTCTTTCCCGCGACGCGGACCCCGGAGATGCGCGCGTTGCTGCCGGTCCCCTTCTCGACAACGTCGACCATCATGTCCGTCAGCGCTAAGGCTTCACTGGGTTGCAGCGCATCCGCGAAGGCGCGGGGTTCCGTGGTCTGCAGGATCGACAGGTCCGGTCCGCGCACTTCCTGCACCAGGTAGGGGTTCATCGTCCGGCCGCCGTTGCCGATTGCGGCGGCGACCATCGCCATCTGCAGCGCCGTTGCCCGCACATCGAACTGCCCGATCGCGGAGAGCGCCGTCTGCGGGTCATCCGGATTCGCGGGGAACCGCGACGTGGCCGCGCGCAACGGAACCTCGAATCCGGTATCGAAGCCGAAGGCCTCGGCCTGGGTGCGCAGTGCGTCGGCACCGAGTTGATTTCCCAACCAGGCGAATGCGGTGTTGCAGCTGATCGCCAGCGCTTCGCGCAAGGTCACCTTGCCGTCGGGACCGCACTCCTTGCCCGTCCAGTTACGCAACTTTTTGTCACTCAGGGGGAGGTCGTAGCTGCGCGGTCCCGGAAGGATCGAGTCCGGGGTGAACCGGCCCGAGGTGAGTGCGGCTGCCGCGGTCACCAGTTTGAATGTCGACCCGGGTGGATTGAGCGACACGAGCGGACGGTTCAGAAGTGGCTTATCCGGGTCTGCTTCCAGGCGGGCGTAGTACTCGCGGATCTCACTCGGATTGTGGCTGGACAGCAGGTTCGGGTCGAAGGACGGGGACTGGACCGAGGCGAGGATCCGCCCGGTGGCTGGCTCGATCGCCACCACCGCACCGTTCTTGCCCCGCAGTCCTTTATACGCGGCGCGCTGGGCTGCGGCGTTGATCGTGGTGGTCACCGCACCGCCGGTGGGTTGCCGTCCGGACACCAGTTGTTCGATGCGGTCGACCGCGAAGATGTCGGACTTCCCGTTCAGGATCCGGTTCTCCGTGCGCTCGAGGCCCGTGGCCCCGTACACCAGGGAGTAGAACCCGGTCACCGGTGCGTAGAGCGCCCCGCTGTCGTACTCCCGCAGGTACGTGAGTGTGTTCCCGGTCTCCACACTCCGTGCCACGGGATTCGCACCGACCAGGATCGGGCCGCGCTCGCGGTCGTATTCCGCGAGGAGGATTCGCTGGTTTCCGGGGCGATCGCGGTAGTCGTTCGCGTTGACCACCTGGATCAGCGTCAGGTTCACCAGCAGCGCGATGAGCAGGAATCCGAAGACCAGGGAGAGCCGCCGGATCTGCCGAGGCATCCCGGTCACAGCCGCACCACCTGGGTCGCGGCCTCATCCATCGCGATCACCGGGACCTCGGGACGACGCGCGCGATCGGACATGCGCAGCAGCAGCGCGACGATGATCCAGTTCGCGATCAGCGACGATCCTCCGTAGGACAGGAACGGCGTGGTAAGTCCCGTCAACGGGATGAGACCGGTGACACCACCGACAATCACGAAGACCTGGAGAGCGAACGTGATCGATAGACCTGCTGCCAGCAACTGTCCGAAACCGTCGCGCACCGTCACCGCAGTGCGGAAGCCGCGCTCCACCAGCAGGGCGTAGAGCATCAGGATCGCGAACAGGCCGGTGACCCCGAGCTCCTCGCCGAGGGCGGAGAAGATGAAGTCGGTGTTGGCGAACGGCACCAGGTTCGGGAATCCCTGGCCGAGTCCAGCACCGAGCATCCCGCCGTTGGCCAAGCCGTAGAGCGATTGCACGATCTGGTATCCGCCGGCGTCGGAGTAGGCGAAGGGGTCCAGCCAGATCGTGACTCGCGACTGCACGTGACTAAAGAGTTGGTACGCCGCGTAGGCACCGGCGAGGAACAACACCCCACCGATGAACAGCCACGACCGACGCTGCGTGGCGATGTAGAGCATCGACACGAAGAGTCCGAAGAACAGCAAGGACGTGCCGAGGTCGCGTTCGAACACCAGCACACCCAGCGAGACCAACCACGCGATCAGGATCGGTCCCAGGTCCTTCAGTCGGGGCAGGTCAATACCGAGCACCTTGGTGCGCACGAGTGCGAGGGAATCCCGCGTGACCACGAGGTAGCCGGCGAAGAAGATGGTGAGGAAGATCTTCGCCATCTCCGCGGGTTGGAAGGAGAATCCCGCGACGCGCACCCACAGGGTGGCGCCGTTCACCGTCGTGCCGATGACGGGTGCCAGGGGAAGCACCAAGAGCACGAGGCCGATCAGGCCGAAGGTGTACGTGTAGCGCTGCAGGCGGCGGTGATCGGGAAGCAGGACCAGCAGTGCGATGAACAGGATGACCGCGATCGCGAACCAGGTCAGTTGCGCGTAGACATCGGGCGTGGGTAGGGGCGAGTCGTTGAGTTCGGCCCGCCGCGCCGTGGCGACATCGATCCGGTAGATCATGATCAACCCGAGGATCGTCAGCAGGGTCGCGACCGGGAGCAGGATCGGGTCGGCGTAGCGCGCCCAGATGCTCACCGCCACGTGCATGAGGAGCGCGAGTCCGCCCACGACCGCAACGGTGATCCAGAGCCGACTCGGCGTGCCCTCGCCGGTGGCCGCGCCCACCTGCAGTGTGCCCAGGACCCCGAGCCCCCAGGCGAAGACAAGGAGCATGAGTTCCACCCACCGGCGTGTGGGTTGGCGACGCAGGGCGGTCACTCGACGGTCTCGCCGGTGTCGAGTGTTCCGGGGCAGCCCTGGGGTGGGAAGGACTTTCCGCACTCGGCAGCCCGCGCCTGAAGTTCGCCCACGATCCGCTCGGCGTCGGCGTAGTCGGCTGCTGGGATTCCCTTACTCACCAGTTCTTGGTCGAACACCGGCATCGAGCCCACGGCGAGTCCCGAGTCCGTATCGACCTGGGACAACGGGAATCCACCCAGGGTCCCCTGCACACCGCGATAGATGGCGACCGTTCCGGTACCGGGGTTGCCATTGATGGCCACGTACCACTGCGAGTCCAACCAGGTCCGAGCCACAGTCAACCCAGCGACGGTCAACCCGGCGACTATCGCCACGGCCACCACGAATCCCACGATGCGCCGACGGCGCTGCCTGCGCGTGACCGCGGTCGCCGTTGCCGTTGCCGCATCACGGCGCGCTTGTTCGGCTGCCGGGACGATGATGTCCGAGTCGATGTACGGCTGGGGTGCGGTGGTGTCCGCCCGGTCGGGGTCGCGTTGGTGGTCCTGGGGGAAGCGCACCCGCGGCAGTCGCTGACGGACGCGCGGTTCGCCCGCAGCACCCACCACCACCGGAACACCGCCGAACGGAGCGATATTCCCCTCGACGACGTCGGCCACCACCACGGTGACGTTGTCCGGCGCTCCGCGCTCGAGAGCCTTGTCCACCAGCCGCGTCACGCAGCCGGTGGGATCCCCAGTGCTCAGGATCCAAGTCAACTCCGTATCGCGGACCACGCCGGAGAGCCCGTCGGTGCAGATCATGTAGCGGTCACCCACGCGCGCCTCGCGCACGGAGAGATCCGCCTCCACGGGGTTCAGGCCGTCCAACGCACGCATCAATAGTGAGCGACGCGGATGCACGGCCGCTTCGTCCTCGGTGATGCGACCGGAGTCCACCAGGGTCTGCACGAACGTGTGGTCGTGGGTGAGTTGGTGCAACTCGCCATCGCGCAGCAGGTACGCGCGCGAGTCACCCACGTGCACGATCGCGATGCGGCCGCCAAGCCAATACATCCCGGTGATCGTCGTGCCCATCCCGGTCAAGTCGGTTTCCACCGCGATGGTCTCACTGATCGTGGTACCGACGTCGTCGATGGAGGAGGCGAGCGAGGCGAGTACTTCGGACTGGTCGACGTCATCCAAATCCAGATTCGCCACCGTGGCCACCGCGATCGCGGACGCCAACTCACCCGCCGCGTGACCGCCCATCCCGTCGGCAACCAACAATAGGCGTGGTCCGGCGTAGCCGGAGTCCTCGTTCCCCTCTCGGACGAGACCGACGTCGGAGCGCGCTGCGTAACGGAGGACGGGCATGGCCTACTTCTGCATCTGCAGGGTGGTGCGACCCACCCGGATCGAGATGTTGAGCGGGATGACGGCCGGTGTGGTGATCCGGGCCCGGGCCAACCAGGTGCCGTTGGTGGATCCCAGGTCCTCCACCATCCACACACCCTCGGACTCGTAGATGCGTGCGTGCCTGCTGGAGGCGTAGTCGTCGTCCACGACGATGGTGGAGTCCGGTGCGCGGCCGAGGGTGATCTGTGCACCGTCGAGCGGGATCTCCGTCCCGGTCAACGGACCCTCGGTGATCACCAGACGCGTGCCCTTCACCTTCTTCCCGCGTGGCACGCGCGGCGGTTTTGCGGGTTTTGGAGCGCGGGTCCGCGTTGTGCGCTCGGGGCGGACATCGGCGGGCATCCGCAGATCCCGACGTAATGCCCATACGGTGATAAGCACGAACACCCACAACAGCCCGAGGAAGGCGAAGCGCAGGAGGGTGAGCGCGAGCTCGGACATCAGCCGCTCCGGAAGACCAGCGTGGTTCCGCCCAGTTGGATCGCCGTTCCATCGGTGAGCACGAGTTCACTCACCCGCTCACCGTTCACCCACGTGCCGTTCGTGGAGTTGAGATCGCGAAGGACGATGTCGGTGCCGAGCACGATCTCGCAGTGGTGTCGAGACACGCCGGGGTCGTCGATGCGGATGTCGGTATCGGTCCCGCGTCCCATCCGGGTGATCGCGCGCGCAAGCGGATAGAGCGACCCGTTGATTTCCAGTTGTGGTTGCGCGGTGGGTGCGCTTCCCACGGACCCCACCAGCCCGACTGCAACGGCCTCGGCGGCGGGGACGGCCGAGACCACCTCGGCACGGGACTCCGACCGGACCCGGAAGATGCCGGTCTCCAGGGCGTCGTCCTCGGTCATGGTCACGCGCACCGATCCGAGGAGGGTGTAGCGCTGCTCGGCTGCGTAGTCGCGGACCAGGGTCGCCAACTCGGTTCCCAGGGCGTCCTTGAACACTGCGAGTCGGGTGAAGTCGTGGTGGGAGAGCTCGATGTGGAAGATGTTGGGGACCACGGTGCGGTCGCGATCCAGGACACTCGCCCGATCCGTCATCTCGCGCTGGAGCGCGGCGGCCAACTCCACCGGCTGAACCTCGGCCTTGAAGGCCATGGCGAAGGCCCCGCTAACCATCCGGTCGAGGGAGTCCTCGAACTTCTCCAGCAGACCCATGCCTGTGATGGTACTTCCCCACGAGGGGCATCAGGCGGGCGCGGAGTGCGCCACGCGCGAGATTCAGCCAGCGTCTCCAACACGTAAGACGGCGACGTCTATCCATAGCGAGGGTTGCAGACCCGAGTTATCGACCGCGCGAATCTGGAACCGAGTACCGGGTGGGAATCTCCTGCCTGTGGTCCCCGGAACCGAAACGGTCATACGGTCGTAGGGAGTGAGCGAGGGGTTCTCGTTGGGTGGCGTTAAGCCCACCACGTCCGTCGCGTATCGGGTGAACTCCCACGTGGTTCCGTCAAGCGAGTATCGAATCTGGTACGCGGCGGAGGGGAAACGTGTCACTGTGGCATTCAGGGGCGGCCCTACCGCGGTGTAGATCGTCTGGGTATCGGCGTAGGCGCCCTGCACCCGTGGTGGAGAGAGTTGACCCTCCACGAACAGAGGACTCGATGCCGCGAAGATGGACTTCGCACCCGTCTTCAACACCGTCCGCACGCGGGCGGTGAGCGTCTGTCCTTCACTGAGATTCAGTGCGGGGGAGGCTTCGAAGGAGGCTTTAAGCCCGGAGATCTTCTCCCCGACAGTCACCCAGGTGCCGTTTGCCTGATTCTGCACCTGCACTTCGTAGCCGTCGACGAGTTGCGCACGGATATCCGGTGCGGACCACACGACCTCGCCCTTACCCCCGCGCACGCCGAACAGGACATCGCTGGGCGGTGCAGCGTCGGTGCGTTGGAGCGTGAATGCCTTCTGCGCGGAGGGTCCCAGGAGCCCCCTGCGGGCGAGGACCTCGAACGTGTAGGAGCCCGGACCCTCGCTCAGGATCGTGCTGGTGGTGAAGGTGTCGGGACCGGTAGTGCCCTTCGCGATCACCGAGCACTTACCGGCCTTACAGAAGGACCAGCTGTACGTGTACCCGTCGATCTGCGCTTCCTTCGCGTTCCATGGCGGTGCCCAGGTGGCGGTGGCATCGGCCTTGTTGCTCACCCCGTAGGAGAGGTCGATGTTGAGGATGACCGGTGCAGCCGGGAAGGCGGACGGACCCGCGGGAGTACCGGGAGTGGTCGTCGTGGGTCCGGCGGACAGTGCGGGTCCATCTATACGCATCGGCATGGGGCCCAGGGAGACAGATGTGCTCGTGGTGATCGCGGTGCATGTCTGGAACAGGTCACACACGCGTGAGCCGAGGCCGGTGAAGTAGCCGGGCGGCGTGGCCTTCGGTGCTGCGCCCACATCGCCTGCCCAGACGATCGAGAAGTTGTTGGCGCCCTTGTTGAACTGACACACGGTGACGCCGGCCATGGTTTGGAAGCAGCGCTGGAATTGCGCACCCACCAGCCAGTCGTAGGTCACGTTCCAGGCCTGCCGCTCCGACGGAGTGTTGCGGGTGAACTGGATGCCGAGCTTGTTGTCCCCGGCCTTGGTCCAGACAAACCAGAAGGTGGAGTCGAAGTTGTAGCGGACCGAGTCGATGTATGTCCGGGAGAGCAACGTCATCGCATTGGCGCCGGTGATGTCCACGCGCGTCTCGCCGAGTCCAGCCAGCCCGTAGTTCACCTCCGTGTCGAAGACACGGGTCTGCGGTGCTCCCGCCAGGGCAAGCATCGCCCGGAACTGCCCGATGCCCTTGAGTCGGTCATCTGCCCCGCCCGACGCGGTGGGGTAGGAGTGCACCGAGTACGCGTCGACGGGCCAGCCGAGTTTCCCGAGCGCCGCCAGGTAGTCCGGGTAGAAGTTGCCGAAGGATCCCGTTGCTCGGCTCGTGGTGTTCGCCGCGACGACGAGTGCGTTCGGATTGCAGGCGCGGATCTCATCGAAGGCGACCTTGGTGAGTTCGGCCATCTGTTCGGCGGTCCCGGTCCAGAACGTGGTCAGATTCGCCTCGTTCCACATCTCGTACGCCGAGATCGACGCCCCGTATTTCGTGCAGACTGACTTCACGTAGTTGCGCCAGGAGTCCACCTTCGGGGGCGCGGTGACCGCACCATTACCCGCCCACGCGGGCGTCCCACCGAGGACGAGCATGACCCGCGCATCGAGGATCTGGCCCATCTCGATCTGCTTGTCCAAGAACCGCCACTGCCAATTCCCGGGGGATGGCTCGAGGTCCCGCCACATTGTTTGGGTGTCCCAGAGGCGCACGTAACCAACGGGAACGTTCGGGATCGTCTCGGTCAGGATCGGCCCGTTGAATCCGGTGGCGACGTCACTGACCCAGTCGGCCGGTGCGTGCATACCGAACAGGAAGCGATTCACCGGTGGCCGAATCGGCGCGACATACCCGGACAGGACCTGGTTGTTCGTGGGGGCCTCCGACGACGCCGTCACGGGAATCACGTTGATCCCATACACCTGCGCCTGATTTGGGACGGTGAACGTGCTGGCGCACGGGTTGGACATCGGAGAGATATTGGCCGGCATGGGTCGACTCATCTTCCCGAGGCTCAGCAGCTGAATGGTCGTCCCATTGATGGTGATCACATTGTTCTGGGAGCAGTCCTCGATAGTCACCGCGAAGTTTCCTGCTGTTCCCGGGCTGAGACTCAGGCCCCAGGACTTCGCATTCAGAAGAGTCGCAACCGTCCAACTGTCGAAAAGTCCGGGATTCTTCGCCCGAAGGGCGTTCAACTCCTGCTCGAGCGGATCCTGGTTCACAGTGCCGGCATCAAGCGCCTTGTTGAGGAGGTTGATGAGCGTGATGCTCTTTCCTGAAAAGGACTGGTACTGATTCGAGTTGAGGTCCCCTACGTAGCGGCCGCGGGTCCGCTTCTGTGGCTTGAGGGAAGAATCCGCATACGCCTTGCGCTGTGTCGGTGTCCACCCGTACGCACCCTGCGCATACACATACTTATCAGGAAGCAACTTGCCGATGCGCACCTTGCTCGCTTGGGTGATCTTGGTGAATCCGAAGTCCGCCATCCATTCACCGCCGGAGAGCGTGCACTTGGGACCGACCCGCGGCTTCTTGGTGGCGAGCGCAATCAGCATCCGGTTCCGCCAGGTGCAGCCCCTGCTGTCTTTCTTCTTCAACTCCGCAGGTGACACGAACATCCCTGGCACATACCCCACGGGTAGGGGTTCGACGATGGGAGTCTCGGCCA
>Ga0194132_10000755_pt1 | contig 65756 bp, 49 predicted proteins | sample TA2KigOf80mmetaG_FD_148612 | JGI IMG/M metagenome (GOLD analysis project Ga0194132, IMG submission 148612) | Freshwater microbial communities from Lake Tanganyika, Tanzania - TA2015054 Kigoma Offshore 80m | ecosystem: Environmental > Aquatic > Freshwater > Lake | place: Tanzania: Lake...
GTGCTGCTCCAGTCCGGGCAGGTGACCGAGGCGCTCGCGGCCTATCAGAAGGGTCTGGAGATCAGTCAGAAGTTGGCGGCGGCCGATCCGAGCGACGCCCAGGCGCAGCGGGATTTGGTGTTTTCCCACGCCAAGCTGGGGCTGGCTTATCGAGCCGCGAAAGAGCCGGCGAAGTCGGTGGCGGCCTTTGATCAGGCCCTCGCGATCGCCCGACGTCTGAAGGCCGAAGGCAAGCTGGCTGGAGCCATTGACGGGCTGATCGCGGCTCTGGGAAGCGACCGAAAAAAGTCGGCGGACCTGGACCAGCCCAAGTAGGGCCTAGGATGGCAGGGGCAGTACGAGCAGGCGCTGACGTGGCACCAGAAGGCACTGACGATACTGGAAGGCTTGGAGAATGCCGGACGGTTGCCGGTGTCGCCGAAGAAATGCGTCATGATTGTGAGGAATGCGATTCCGGATTGCTAGAAATTGCTGATGAATCCGTAGGCTTGATTGATGACCCGGATGTGATGGCTTGTGAACTCGCCGAAATGGGCGGCGCATTGCAAGAAACGGCTGCTGAATCCTGAGATGCGGGACCGGTCGTAAGAAACTGCGGCGGCTTGTTGCCCATCGGCAACGTCTCGCGGAGCACGGCTCGCGCGTCGACTTGCGCAACATCCGCACCAAGGAACTCAAGTAGTTCCCGGAGGCGATCGCCACGCCCCAGTTTTCGGTGATCCGGAGAGTCGCGATGCGGAATGCCGGCCGTGATGTCACCGAATGGCCGAATGTACTGTCCGCTCGACGATTTCTTGACACGCGGCCCCGATGGGAGCATTCGGGCGCTGACTCGAGGTCCTACAATCATGATCAACCGGGAGCGGCGTCAGCGATCATTCATGTCCGTGGACGAGTATTCGTGTTCTCATGCTCGCCGCAACATCAATTCGATGTCGATGTCGTTGTCGGCTTGCTGCAAGGCCACGGAACCCGCAGCGTTTGATTATTGCCCGTTGATCGGCCGGTCCGGCGGCGGTGGCGGTGGCTGACTCCAGTTCCAGTCCGTGCGGTACTCGATGTTCAAATGCGGCGTGTCGACAACTCGACCGCCGTCGCGATTGGAAACGAGCAGCGCGTCCAGAAGGCCGGTGGTGAGCAGCGTCCGTTGGACCGGCCAGGGACGAGTGCCGTCGCGAAAAAATGGCTCGAGCGGCTTCATCAGGTAGGTGAAGTGCATGAACGGCCGAGCCTCCTGGGTCCAGAACACGGCCGCGTCGCGCCGCCCATCGGTGTAGCTCCACGCGGCCGTCCAGTCGATGTACAGTTGATCGAGCGTGAGCACGTTCACTCGCAATCCGTCGCGATAGTCGATCACGAACAGATGCGGATGCTTGATCAGCTCGGATAACTTCTTGTCCTTACGGATCGGTCGGTCCTTGGCCTGGGCCGTGGCCAGCTCGAGCAGCTTGGCGTCGACCACACCCTCATCGATCGCTCGCCACACGGCATCGTCCTTCAACGTGCGCACGCTCTTCACGCCCGTCTCGCCGCCGCGCCGCCGTTCAGCCAGCGCCTGGCCAATCTCGAGGGCATGGAAGCCATACGAGTCGAGCCGATGGTAGGACAGGACCAGGACCTCTCGCAGCGCGGCATCGCGCTGGACATCCCGCGGCGGATAGCGCCACAGCACGGGCAGCGACGAGCCTGCCATGAGCGGGATCTTCAGCCGTTGAGCCTCGTCGTAGATCCACTTGGCGTCGCGCCAGTTGTCGGCCAGGTGCTTGTCGAGGAACACCGGCACGACTCGGCCGCTGCGTTCAAACTCCGCCACGATCTGCGCGAACATGGCCCGCTTTGGATAGAGGAATTGCCCCGTATCGGACTCCGGGTACTTGCCGTGCTCGCAAATCAAGAACACCCCGTCGACCGCCAGCTTGTCGCCCCCCAGTGTCAGCGCCTGGCGAGGCATCGCGAACATTGGCACGCCGTGCGCGGCGGCCAACTTGCGGCTCATGTCGTTGTCCGGGAACTGTTCGACGTGCAGCGATGCCAGCTTCCACGGCGGGAACTCCCCTTGGCCGTCGAGCGTGTAGCCGGTGAGCATCCGGCTCAAAAACATGTCGGCGTGCGCGTTGGGATAATAGACCGTCGCGAGGCCCGCCATGCGCGGCGCAGGACGATCCTGCGCGCACGTGGCGATGGCCGTCAGGCAGACAAGCAACCCGATCGCGATACTCGTGACGGCCTGATTCTGGGAACGTCGCCCGCAGCGGCGGCCAGGGACGATTCCCCCAGATCGCAGAGTCCCTCGCTGTCGCTTCGATCCAGGAATGCTGGTACTTCCTTGCATCGGAGTCCCTCGTTGGCGCTTCGGGCGACAAATGTCGTTGCTTCCTACTCTCAGGCAAGTTCCCTCAGCGCGTGGCCCGCAACGATTCCACTTTCATCAGCGTGAACGGATAGATGGTCGTGGCGTAGATCGTCCCATCGCGAGCGACGATGGCCGACATCACGACGTGCAGCGGCGTGAGCGTGCCATCGGGCAGCGTGTGATAGCCGTGGATCGGCCGCTCGGTGCCGTCCGGGTTCTTGATCCGCCCGGCCGCGAAATTGAAGAATCCGGGATTGGAAATTGTCAGGACCCCTAGGTCTTCCATCGAGTTCTTCGCCGGATCATGACGCACCAGATGATGCAGATAGCCCGTGCCGAACCCGGTTTGATTGTCCACTCGCGTGACCGAGTAGACGCGGCCGTCGGGGCCGAGGCAAATTGAGCCCCGTGAGTCGGGATGTTCGCCACGCACTCGATCTCCCAGGTTCGTCGCCACGATCGGCAGGCCGTCGTCATTTGTCAAATCGATGCGGAACATGCGCAGGTCGTCGAGGAGTTGCAGGTAGGCCGTCTTGCCGTCCGGCGTAATGCGCCAGTCGGGATGCACTCGATTGGCCCCCAGGAATTCGGCGAACGGCTTGCCATCTACGACCAGCGGCGAGACCGTGACCTTATCGGTCGTCGGGTTGTAGCGGGCCACTCGATAGTCGGCCGTGATGACGGTGCCTCGTCCTTGAGCATCGATGATCGTGTTGGGTTGATCGCGGACGATGGGACCGAGTTCGCGGAATTTCCTGGTCTTGACGTCATACAACATCCAGTGCTGTTCCTCGCACGTCACCACATAGATCAATCCGCGTGACTCGTCGGCCGTCACGTCGATCACCCCTTCCCCTTCCTTCTTGCCAAGAGCGCGGCGCGCGTCGTTCAGCGGCAGCGGCATTCCCAGGTTCTCGGCCACATCAGTGGCTGGATCGTAGGTCAGGACGTAGCCGCCAAGATAAGTCGGAACCTTCTCGCCCCGTTTGACAGCGGCCTGTTCGGCTTGCGACAGATAGCCCTGCTTCGAGCCCACATAGATTTTGCCCGACGGGCCGACGAAGTTGCGTGTGTGGAGCTTCGACTGGGCCGCGTAGCCGGTCGCCGAAAGCGGCAGACCGACAAGCTTGTGGACATCCAGCACGATTCGCATCTTCTCGGTCTTCGGATCGAACTCGACCAGATACGCATTGCGACCATACGCCGCGGTACCGACGTAGATTTTTCCGTTCAGCCCTTCACAGAGCGAGAAGTAGCCGGACTCCTCGGTGCTCGTCTCGGGGGGCAGGTAGTACGCTTTGGCTTTGACGTAGGGAAACGGCGACGTTGTCGGCTTGGCCTGTTGAGCCACCGCGAGCGAAGCGCCGCCCGCCATCAGCGCACTCACAACCAGGGCTGAGATCAGTTGCAAGCCGCGTCGAACTGGAACTCTTGAATGTTGGCGATACATGAGTTCGATCCGGGAAGAGGTGTCACATTCGCAGCCGTCAGTCGTGTCCGTGATCTCGTCACCCGTTGATCGCTCTCCTGCGGCGAGCATCGATCTGGTCGATGATCGCTTGGTGCTTGCTTTTCCACTCTTTGGTCGGGCGTGCGGTTCCTTTTTCGTTTCGCGGAACGGTTCCACGATTCAAACAGGTCTTTCACCGCACTGCCGAACGTCGGCAGGTAACGTAACTCGTTTCGGTATCTATCTTCAGAGCTTATTAGCGAGAGTGGGACTCGAACCCACGACCCCAGGCTTATGAAGCCTGTGCTCTAACCGGCTGAGCTACCTCGCCAAAACCAGCGGCGACCGTGGGGCTGCCGCGAAAGGTTGCGGATTATAGCCGTGGCCTCCCTGATGGAAAGTGACGAAGAAATACGACGACGGCATGAGTCGTCATCGCTGACGACTCACGAGCTGGCTCCCTACAATCCAACCGCGTCGTCGCGACCGTGTCATCACGCAAGGGAGTTCGGCATGTTGTGGGAAGTGGAGATTCATCCGGCCAAAGGGCAAGTCGATCGCGAGGGTGCTCGCGTACTGAGCGAAGCGAAGGCGTTGCGGCTGGGATCGATCTGTGATGTCCGAGCCGCACGCTCCTTCCTGATTGAGGGAGATGCCGATGCTGCTGTGATTGAACAGCGGGCGTTAAGGCTGCTCGTTGACTCGGTCGTCGAAACGTGCTCAGTGCGTCCGCTTGGACAACCGCCGCGGACCGACAGCCAACAGCCGCTCTCTCAACTCAACGTCATGCTCAAACCGGGGGTCACCGACAACGTGGCCCTCAGCGCAAAAGCCGCGTTGACTGATTTAAATGTCCCCGTGACGACCGTCGCGACAATTCGCAAATACTGGCTCAACGACGGAGCTTCCGACGCCGAAGTCCAGCGGCTCATCAAGCGTGTGCTGTCCAACGACGCGATCGAGCATGTCGTCGTTGGCCCGCTGGCGATGGAGACCATCGGCATCGGCGGCGAGTATCAATTCAAGCTGACGCACGTCGCGATTCGCAGCATGGATGACGACCGCCTGATGCGGCTCAGTCGTGAAGGTCAGCTTTATCTGAATCTCGTCGAGATGCAGACGATTCGGCAACACTTCGTCGATCTCGGCCGCGACCCGACCGACGTGGAACTCGAAACTGTTGCGCAAACGTGGTCAGAACATTGCTCGCACAAGACGCTGGCCGGCCGCATTCATTACCGCGACGGTCGCCACGACATCTATTTTCAGAACATGCTCAAGGAGACGATCTTCGCCGCGACGGTGGAGATTCGTCGGCGGCTCGGCGATGCCGATTGGTGCGTCAGTGTCTTCAAGGACAACGCCGGCATCGTGAAGTTCGACGAGACCGACAATGTCTGTATGAAAGTCGAAACGCACAATCACCCGTCGGCTCTCGAACCGTACGGTGGGGCGAACACCGGCATCGGCGGTGTGATCCGTGATCCGCTCGGCACCGGTCTCGGAGCAAAGCCGATCTGCAACACAGACGTCTTCTGCTTCGCGCCGCCCGACACGCCACACGATTCGCTGCCGCAGGGAACGCTCCATCCGAAGCTGGTCATGCGGGGTGTCGTCAGCGGCGTCCGTGACTACGGCAATCGCATGGGCATTCCGACGGTCAACGGGGCGATCTATTTCGACGAACGATACCTCGGCAACCCGCTGGTCTATTGCGGCAACGTCGCAATGATCCCCGTCGACAAGTGCGAGAAGCACGCGCAGCCTGGTGACTACATCGTCGCTGTCGGCGGGCGCACCGGCCGTGACGGCATTCACGGCGCGACGTTCTCGTCCGCCGAACTGACTCACGAAAGCGAAACGATCTCTGGCGGAGCGGTTCAAATCGGCAACGCAATCACCGAGAAGATGGTGGCCGACGTGATCCTGCAAGCTCGAGATCGCGGCCTGTACTCGGCAATCACCGATTGCGGAGCGGGCGGCTTCTCGTCCGCCGTCGGCGAGATGGGCGAAGAGATCGGCGCGGAAGTTTGGCTCGAAAAGGCTCCGCTCAAATACAGCGGCCTGAGCTACACCGAGATCTGGATTTCAGAGGCTCAAGAGCGCATGGTGCTCGCCGTGCCGCCATCATCGTGGACTGAGTTTGAATCGCTGTGCCGATCCGAAGGAGTCGAAGCCGCGATCCTTGGCGAGTTCAAACCAACCGGCCGGCTCGTACTGAAGTATCACGGCCAGCAAGTCGCCGATCTCGCGATGAGCTTCCTGCACGACGGCCGCCCGCCAATCGTTCGCGAGGCGGTGTTTACCCCCCCAGTCGACGAGCCACTCCGCAGCTCGGAATCCGGGCCGCGGGATCACGCGACGACGTTCGACACGACGCTCAAGGCGATCCTCGGTTCGCTCAACGTGTGCAGCAAAGAGTGGGTCATCCGGCAGTACGACCACGAAGTGCAAGCCGGCAGCGTTGTGAAGCCGCTCGTCGGTGTCTGCAACGATGGCCCGTCGGACGCGGCGGTTGTGCGACCGCATCTGCAATCCAAGCGCGGACTGGCGATTGCATGTGGAATGAATCCGCGATTTGGCGATCTCGATCCGTACTGGATGGCCGCGGCAGCGATTGACGAGGCCGTGCGCAACGTTATCGCCGTTGGAGCCGATCCCCGGCGGATCGCAATCCTCGACAATTTCTGTTGGGGCAACACCGATCGGCCGGAGACGCTTGGCACGCTCGTGCGAGCAGCCCTCGCTTGCAAAGACACGGCGATCGCTTTCGGCACTCCGTTCATCAGCGGCAAGGACAGCCTCAACAACGAGTTCTCTTTCGTGGACACAGACGGCCAGAAGCAGACGGTCGCGATTCCCAGTTCGCTGCTGATTTCCGCGCTTGGCCAACTCGACGACGTCGAGCAAGCCGTGACGATGGACCTCAAGCAAACTGGCAACGTCCTGCTGCTGATCGGCCCAACCGCCAACGAACTCGGCGGCAGCCACTACGCGCTGGTCAACGGCCTCGAAGGGGGCACGGTCCCGCACGTCGATCTCGCACTTGCACCGCGCATCTTTGCCGCCGTCCACGAAGCGATTCGGCAAGGGATCGTGCGTTCCAGTCACGACCTCAGCGAAGGTGGACTGGCCACCGCCGTTTCCGAAATGGCGTTCGCGGGTGGACTGGGTGTGTCGCTGGATTTGCAATCGCTCGCCAAGTCCACCGGACTGAGCGAAGACGCGGTGCTGCTGTTCTCGGAAAGCAACTCTCGCTTCGTTCTTGAAGTCCCCGCGACGGCGCAAGCGGCAATCGAAACGCTTTGTCGTTCGTTCAACGTGCCGGCGGTCAAGCTGGGGGAGGTCTCTTCCACCGATCGTGTTCAGATTCGCGGCGCGGCGGGAACCTTGGTCGTTGACTCCTCGCTGGATGAACTCAAGCAGCGCTGGAAGCAACCGCTCGCTTGGGGGTAGTCGGTCATCGACCAGCACGGCGTTCAAGCGAGCCGTTACCTGCGAACGACCACCCGCTTGCACGTCGTACTAAGCGGTTGTCACCGGCAGCGGGTAGAGAACCGCGGTCGGCTTGGGCATTGAGTCGCGCGGGTCTTTTTCTTGTTCGTCGGCCATGACGGTGTCGACGAGAAAGTACAAGAGCTGACGGATGTCTTCCGATTCGACTTCGTCGGCAAGCAGTTCCGCTCGGTCGCGCGATTTTTCGATCAGCCGCTCGGCCTTCTCGAAGACGCCGAGTTCTTCGTACAGGCGGCGAAGGCGAGCGAGGCGGATGGCATCTTGTTCCTCGCGGTCGAAATAGCAGCTTTGCATGAGCTGCCGTTGCTCGGCACTCGCAGCTTGCCAAGCAAGCGCCATCATCAGCGTCGGCCGCAGTGCGAGGGCGTCTTGGCCGGCGACCATCTTGTTGTCGTTGTCGCCGCGCCAGTCTTTCAGGTCGTTGAGAATCTGAAAGCCGATGCCAACGTGCCGACAGAACGGACCGACCAGCGATTCGTACTCCTCGACCGGGCCAGCCATGCGGAGTCCGGCGTACAGCGCGGCCTCGAAGGCGGGGGACGTCTTGAGAGCGTAGATTTGCAGAGCATCCAGCGGCGTGAAATCGAGGGTTGGGTTCTGCTGCCAGAACATTTCGGCCCCTTGGCCATCGCAGAGCTTGATGTGCGCGGCGGCCATCCGTTCGAGAACGTCGCAGGCGACATCGTGGGGTAGGCTTCCGGCCTGCCGTGCCTGATCTGTAACGGCGGTGTCTTGGGGAACGGCTGGCTGGCAGCCTACCCCGCGAGAAGCGGCAATCAGCTTGTAGCCGAGCCCGATCAGGTGGTCACCGACGTTGATCGCTGGGCCGAGGCCGTGGGTGCGGTGCAGTGTTTCGCGGCCGTAGCGGAACAGGTCGTCGTCTTCGATGTCGTCGTGGACCAGCGAGGCTTTGTGGAACGCCTCGATCGACATTGCGACGCGCGCGACCGAGTCAGGGAACTCGAACGGCTGGGTGCTGGAGTCGAAATTCTTCAGGCACGATCCGCCCGTCGCGGCATCGTAGGCGGCGAGCGTGATGAACGGCCGGAATCGCTTTCCACCGTTGCGAAGCCAGTCGTAGGAGATGTCTTCGGTCTTGCCGAGCGGCGTCGCGGCGGACTCCGGCGTCTTGCTGCGGACGCGCGGCAGCAACCGATCGAAATGTTCGTCGAACAAGCGATTGGCGGCTCGCATCACCGAGACGTAGCCGGTCAGTCGTTGATCCGGCAGCGGTTCGTACTTGTCGAGCACTTCCCAAATCCAAGATTCGTCCAGCGACGTGTTGTGGCAATCGCCCGAGTGCAGCGGCACCGCGTAGCTCGGCACACCCGCGATCAGGACTTTGTCGATCGCCTTCTCGAGCACGTTTAAGCAGGCGACGCCGAGGATTCCATCGACGTACCCGCCAACGATGATCTTCAGCACGATCGGCGAGCCCTCTGCCACCAGCACCTTGTAGCCAAGTTGTTCGGCCCGCACTTTGTAGTCAGCGATCGTGCAGGCTCCGCAACGTTCGCAGTCGAGCCCGAATTCGGTGTACTCGGCCGGGCAGCCTTCGGCATGCTTCAGGCAGTGAGGCAGCAGAAGCATCCGCCGCTCGAACGGCGTCGCGAGGAATTGCCGACGCCAAAAGTAGTTGCCGATCATCACCGCCGCGAAGCCGCTGTATTTCTCCGGCAGCGACATCTCGGCGAGCAACTGCATCGACCACGCCGTCAACTGCGTCTTGTTGAACGGCTTCGAATGATCCAGCTTCTCGGAGAACTGCTGAGCCTTCGCCTTGACGAGTTCCCGCAACTCCAGCGTCTCCGGCACAATCTTCAGGTGCGAGGTGCTGGAGCGAATTTTCTTCCGCTTGGGCATCGGCTCGTCGTCATCGTCCTGGATGTCCGAGACTCTCCGACGCGCCACAGCGTCCCCATTCCTCCGTTCCGGCAGAGGTGCGTCCTGATCGACGGCGTGTGACTGCTCAACCCGATCATCCGGTTCTCGCAATTGCGAAGCGATGGACATTATTGATTTCCTCGAACAGTGGCGAAGACGCTGGTCATTTTGCCAAATCGACGGTGTAACCGCGGCTTCGTTGTTCGGCCTTCCAAGATTCGATGTGCTTCTTCTCGTCGTAGTTTACCGGCACTTTGAACCAGATTTCGTTGAACATCTCAACTTGCTCGCCGGTCGCCGGATTCTGCAGGACAGAAATGACTTTCGGCTTGGCGTTCCATCCGGCTGCAATCGCCGCAACACCAAGCCCCAGAAGGACAATTCCGATCGCAGACAGCGCGATAATTCCTTTCTTCAGGGCTCTCTCCCCTCAACTTCAACCGCTTTGCGGAGCGCCGCGACGGTGAAGATCAGCGGATACAGGGCCTCAAAATACCATAACTTGGCGAAATAGAAACCGATGGGGGACGGATCACGGAATCGACCGTCTTCCACGCGGGGGATTAACCAAGATAGTCCGGCATCGGTTGCGAGGCTGAGTGGCGAGGGCTGAGACGCAAAGGCCGCGGCATTTCGGCGTTCGACCTCTTCATTCCGCATTCCCAGCAAGGCCTCCAGCGCCAGGGCCGTTTCCTCGACGCTCGACGGCGTTCCCGGTCCCGCGCCCCACCCGCCGTCGGGATTTTGGTTCTCGACGAGCCACCTCACGCCGCGAACGGCCGAGTCGTCTGACATCCGCCCCAACGCCTGAAACGCCGCCAACACCTTGGCCGTCCCGTACGTCGGGTTCTCGTCATTCGGAGCGTGCTGATTCCCAAACCACAACGGCAGCCACGATCCATCGGGACGCTGAGTGCGTTCAAAGTAATTCGAGATGACGAACCGCTGAAAAGCACAACGACCTCGCCAGTATCGTTTGAACTTACGGCGAAACTTCGCGTCGATCTGACTTTGTCGCGACCTTGGCTCGGCGGAACGCAACGCTTCGATCGGTGGCGACGGCTCTAAATCGTCACCATCGTCCCCATCGGCATCACCGAAAAGAACTTTGTCCAATGCGCGAATCGAGTGCGCGCTGATATCCGGGGCGCTACGGTCGAACGGCAACGTCCCCCAGCCGCGACAGAAGGTTGGCCATCCACCGTCGCGATTCTGAAGACCGCACAGCCACACCATCGCGTCGTCCACGGCTTCATCCCAATCTGGGAAGTCGAGCAATCGCTGATTCTGCGATTGAGGAATCGTACTATTAGCGGCGGCATTGCGGATCGAGGAGTCTTCAAAACCGAGATTCATAAGCGCGAGTATCGCCCCTGGCGTATCGTCGGCGTCGGGGACTCCGCCGGGGAGGTCGGTCCAGGCCCAGCCGCCGGGGGCGGCGTTGGTGTAGGGATGTACGACTCGATATTGCTGCCGCAGCAACCACGCTCGCAGCCCCGGCCGAGCCTCCCGCGGCACGTCGTCTCCCAACGCATTGATCGACAACGTCGTCACCCACGTCGCCAGGTTTGTATCAATCGGCCAGGAGCAGACGGGTTGGGGGTTGGAGGACAAAGGCTGCATTTCTTTCTGCCCCCTGACCCCTGACCCCTGACCCCTCTCGTCCCACCGCGCCGACTTCACGATGAACTCAATCCCACGCTGCGCGACCGGGTGATCGTGCAGGCCCATCGCGGCGAGGCTCATGGTGACGAAGCTGGTCAGCGGGGTCGCTTCCAAGAAGCCGCCGTTCGTCGGTTGAATCCGCTCGAGCACGCGCAAGCTGGCGGGCTTCGCCCAACGTTGCAGCCATCGCCGCAGCGGATTTCTCGACGGCCGAAAATGGAATCGCACCTGCCCAATCGCGATGAGCGCGGGGAGTGCGTAGCTCACGACCGGCAGCCGCACCGCCGCATAAAACTTTGCGGGAATGCAGGCCAATTCAAACGGCAGGGAGATGACCTCGGCCCAATCGACAAGTCCCGCGAGCGCGCAGTGCGTGAGGATCGGCACCGAAAACGTGCGGTCTTTGCCGTAGCGGGCGATGACTGCGGACACGCCGCCTGCGCAGTCGATGTAGCCGGCTGCTGAGTCAAGAGTGGGGACTGACGAGTGGGGAGTCATATCTTCCGAATTTCCCATTCTCGACTCTCCACTCTCCACCGCCTTCAGCGTCGCCCGGCACAGCATCGTCGTCGAGATGTTGCTGAGACTCTTGACCGTGTCACCCCAGCCGCCGTCGGCGTTTTGATGAACGATCAGCCATTCGACGCCGCCGCGAATCAGCGTGAGCCATTCCGCCGGCACTTCGCGACCGATGGCGACGTATTGCCGCCGCATTTGCTCGAGCGCCATGATGGCTGTCGCTGTTGCGAGTGCCGAGGTCGAAAGCTCGCCGACCCAATGTCGCATTTCGCTGACCGGCACATCGAGCAACCTCTGAACGGGATCGTCTGCCGAGACCGGCTCGCCCACCATCTCTGCCAACAGCGCGGCCTTCGCGGTTTCGCAGGCAGAGCGGATGCGGGCGGGAGTCATGATTTTGGAGTGCGGCGTATCAGCACCGCCTTGAATGATTTGGGATTTTTGATTTGCGATCATCGTTTGAACCACAAATCCAAAATCTGAATTCAAAAATCCAAAGCGAGACTGACATCCCGCGCTGCAAAATTACAACTCGAGCGCATTCAGAGAATCAATCAGATCATCCAGTTCGTCGCGCGGCTTCTTCGGTTTGTCTTTGAGGCGTTTGGGAATGCCAATCGTCAGGCCGACGGTGTCGCGGCCATCGCGGACGAGTTCGACGTCACGCTCGCGCGCGGCAAGTTCGACGGCGGACGGGGCGCCGAACAGTTTCGACAGATCGATCTTCACGTCGCCGACTTCGCCGTCGGCCCCGGCGATCGCGGGAGTCTTGTGGCCGGGGAAGACGATCGCGTTGGCGGGGCAGACTCGGCTGCAGGCAGGGCAGCCTTTTTTGCAACTGTCCTGCTGTTCGACCAGGATCGAACCGAGCGGGTCGAGGCCGTAGACGCCGAACAGGCAGAAGTCGATGCACTCCATGCAATTCGTGCAGCGGCTGTAGTCGATCACCGGATACCAGCGCCGCCGCACGACCTCGCCGTTGGCGGGAAGGTCGTCATCGTCGTCGAGACTCGTGGCGGATTTCTGCTCGGCGAGCAATTCCAGCGGTCGCAGGTACTTTTCAAGCCGCTCCGGCTGTGGCTGTGTTTTTAGGAAACCGAACAGATCGACCAGCGGCATCGACGCCTCGTTGGCAATGCGGCGAATCTCGTCGAGGTACACCTTTGCCTCCGTGTGCTCACGCAGGTCGAGGCAGTAGATTTTGCGATTGGGCATCGGCCGCGCATCGGGAACCTCTCCGTGTCCGTTGCCATTGCTGTTTTTCTTGGCGTCGCCAGGGCCCTGCTTGCCGTTGCCGTTGTTGCGAGCGGAGGATTCGTCGTCCCTCTCGTCGTCGGAGTTTGACTCCAGCAGCGAGATCCCTTCGTGACCGCGAACGTTTTGGCGATCCAAAATCCAACGGGCGGCTCGCGGGTACAGCCACGAGAGCACAACCACGTCACCGGGAATCGACCGCAGAAACTGCGTCGCCGAGTGATCGGCCGACAGGTCGTACAAGTGCGGGACCAGTGAAACCTTGACGTCCGCCTCCGACGACAGCGCCGCCACCAGCTCGGCTTCGAGCTGCTGCTTGGCGGGGTTCTTGCCCTGCGCTTGGGAGATGACGACGAAAATCATTAGTCACTCGTCATTGGTCAGCGGTTATTGGCGAAGGCAACGGCCAGACGAGCTTGGTAGTAGCCCCAATGACCAAATGACCAACGACCATCAACCAACGACCAATAACATCCTCCTCAGTTGTATTGTCCCTTGATCAGCTTCTCAGTCTTCTCCCAACCGGCGGCAAGGTGAGCAACGTATTCGTCGGGAGTCAGAAAGTTCGCGTCGGTTTGTATCCGAAACAAAAATCCTCTGCCGTAGCCGTCGGTGTTGATGGCGGACGGATCGTCCAGCAAACGCTCGTTGAAGTCTAGGATCGTGCCGTCAGCCGGAGCGTACAGCGTGGAGACGGCCTTGGAACTTTCGATCTCGCCGATCTCCTGTTTCTTGCGGACTGCCGATTGAGCATCGATCGACCATTCCAGGAAATAAACATCTTGCAACAGTCGCACCGAGTATGCTGTGAAACCCACTCGATAGCGATTGAGTTCACCGTCTGCTTGCAGCCAGAGATGGTTGTCCGAATAGACCCGATCGGTTGGGATGCGGGCTTCGTACTTGCCCATCAGGAAGAAGAGGTCAGACATCGGCGGGGCTGCAAGGAAGGCGGGAGGTTGGTGCGAACGCGACCAGTAAACCGGGACACGATCTCTCTTGCAAGCGGCTGTCGGCGAACTTGTTCGGCATTCGGCCGGTCGGTATCGTTCCGCTTCCTACCGATTGTCCCGCCTCGCTGATGCTGTTGAAGGAATTCCCATGATGTTGCGAGCCGCGTTTCGTGTTTGCTTCGCGTTGTTTGTGTCGGTCACGTCGGTCGCACTCTCGGTCGCCGCCGACGGCAAAAAGGTGGATCCGTTGGACTGGCCGATGTGGCGCGGCCCCGAAGGGACGGGCATCTCGCGCGAGAAGAATTTGCCTGGCACTTGGTCGACCGAAGGTGAAAACCTGATCTGGAAAAGCGAGGCACTGGGGACACGAGCCACGCCGATCGTCCTCAATGGCAAGCTCTACACCGTTTGCCGGCACGAACCGGAAACGACCAAAGAAGGTGAGAAAGTCGTCTGTGCCGACATCAACACCGGCAAAATTCTGTGGGAAAACATCCACAACATTTTTCTGACGGACGCTCCGGCTGAACGCATCGGCTGGTCGAGCGTTGTTGGTGATCCGGCAACCGGAAACATCTTCTTGCAAGGGTTGTGTGGGGTTTGCAAGTGCATCGACGGCGAGACCGGCAAGACGATCTGGGAACTCTCGCTGATGGAGGAGTACGGCATCCTCAGCACCTACGGCGGCCGAACGAATTATCCGATCATTTTCGAAGACCTCGTGATCCTCAGCGGCGTCATGACCGGCTGGGACGAATACGCGATTCCGGCACACCGCTACATCGCCTTCAACAAAGCCACCGGCGCTGCGGTCTGGATCCAGAGCACCAAGGTGCGTCCCGAAGACACAACCTACAGCACACCATTCGTGACCATCGTGGATGGCCAAGCCGCCCTCATTACAGGAGCGGGCGACGGTTCGATCTACGCGATCCAGCCACGCACCGGAAAAATCATTTTCCGATTCGATGCCTCGACTCGCGGCATCAACACGCCGCCGATCGTCGTCGACGGCAATGTCTACTGCGGACACGCCGAACAGATTTTCGATGACACGACAACGCTTGGTGCGGTCTTTTCGTTCAAGGCCACGGGCCAAGGGGACATCTCCAAAAAGAATCTCCGCTGGCAACTTCCAGAAAAAGCCGTGGGCAAGAGCGCTCCACTTCTTTTGGACGGCCGCGTGTACTACCTGGAAGATGGCGGAACCATGTTTGCCATCGATGCCGCCAAGGGAACGATGCTCGGCAAGACGAAGCTGGGCCGTGTGATCACCAGCAGCGCGGTCGCGGGGGATGGAAAGATTTATGTCAGCGAATACGGTTCATTTTCCATCCTCGAACCAGACCAGACCGCGAAGGCCGATCCAAAATCCAGTAAGTGGAAAGGCCTGAAGTTGCTCAGCAAGGTGGACCTCGCCGGTGACGAGCTTTGGGGCTCGCCGATCATTTCACACGGCAAGATTTTCATCCCCACACTGGCAAAGATGTACTGCATCGGACTGAAAGACTCGAAGCCCTCCGCCGATCCGACTCCTCCCCCCGAAAAAGAAGAAGACGTGAAGGCCGATCAAAAGGTGGCGCAGATCCGGGTCTCGCCGGTCGAGCTGCTCGTCAAGCCGGGCGAGAAGGTGAAGCTCAACATTCATGCCTTCAATGCCAAGGGGCAACTCGTCTCGGCGAATGCCACAGCCAAGTTCACCGTCGAAGGTGCCGGCTCCGTGAACGATTCCGGCGAGTACGCTGCCCCCACCGCTGCAGCTCAGGTCGTAGCCAAGATCACTGCCGAAGTTGACGGAGTGAAATCGCCGATCGCTCGCGCGCGTGTCGTCCCGGCTCTTCCCTGGTCCTTCGATATCTCCGACAAGCAAGTCCCCATGACGTGGATCGGCGCTCGGTATCGGCATCAGGTCCGCGAAGTGGACGGCAATCCGGCACTCGTGAAGATCACGACGATCCCGAAGGGAACTCGCAGCCAGCTCTGGATGGGACAGCCGAGCCTCCATGACTACACGATTCAGGCGGACTTCAAGACCTCGATCAAAGACGGCAAAATTCCCGATGTCGGACTCATCAATCAGCGATACACGCTGGCCCTGATGGGCGCTCACCAGCAGTTGCAAGTTCGCTCGTGGGTCCCGCGACTGGAACTGCGATTCGCCAAGACCCTCAAGTTCGCCTGGGAGGCGAATAAGTGGTACACGCTCAAATTTCAATCAGAGAACAAAGACGATCGCGTCGTTCTGCGTGGCAAAGTCTGGCTAAAAGGGACCGACGAACCGAAGGACTGGACGATTGAAGCCGCGGATCTGACTCCCAACCGAATCGGCAGCCCCGGCCTGTTCGGCAACGCCAGCGACGCGGAAATCCTCATCGACAACGTTGCCGTGCAAGCGAATCAATGACCCTCGTGGGGCAGGTTTTCAACCTGCCCGGTTTTTAGAACGGGCCGGTTGAAAATACCTGCCCCACGAAAAAAGGATTGATCATGAAATGGTTTTGGAATCTCTCAGCGTTGGCAGTGCTTGGCGCGTTGCTCATCGGTTGCAGCGAACCTGCCCCGCCAACACCTCCGCCGAGTATCAGTCTCGGCGAAAGCTCAGACACGCCTGATGCTCCGGCCGGCAACACCGAACCGGAAACCAAGAAGGAAGAGGCCGAACAGCCCAAGGCTGACGACAAGCCCAAGGACGATGGCGCCGCCAAAACCGAACAGCCGAAAGCCGGCGACAATGAAGTCGCATTGGCTGCTGCTCCTAAGGGTGGCGGCAAGTTTGATCCGTCCGCCGAGACACTAAAGGTCATCAAGTCGATGAAGGTCAAACCAAACGACTGGCCGCAATGGGGCGGCAGCTACTTCCGCAACAATGTCTCCGATGGCAAAGGCATCGCCACCGAGTGGGATGTCGAAGAAGGGACCAACATCAAGTGGTCGGTCAAACTTGGCTCCGAGACCTACGGCAATCCAATCGTCGCTAATGGCAAGGTCTACGTCGGGACCAACAATGGCTCCGGCTACATGAAGCGATATCCGAACAAAGTCGATCTCGGCTGTTTGATTTGCTTCGATGAAGAGACCGGCGAGTTCCTCTGGCAACACTCCAGCGAGAAGCTGCCGACCGGCCGCGTGCATGACTGGCCGAATCAAGGCATCTGCTCCGCCCCGATGATCGTTGGCGACCGAGTCTGGTTCGTCTCCAGCCGTGGCGAGGTGATCTGCCTGGACGCCGAAGGATTCCGCGACGGCGAGAACGACGGTCCCTTCAGTGCCGAGAAGCCAGACAAACCCGACGTCGTCTGGGACGAGCAGCACGAAGCAGACGTCGTCTGGAAACTGGATATGATGGCCAAGCTCGGCGTTTCACAGCACAACATGTGCTCGTGCAGCGTGACGTTCGCTGGTGACACGCTCTTCGTGAACACCGCCAACGGCGTCGATGAAGGTCACATCAGTCTTCCGCAACCGAATGCTCCAAGTTTCGTTGCCCTGAACATGAACACCGGCGAAGTCCTGTGGACGGACAGTTCACCCGGTGAAAACGTGCTGCATGGTCAATGGAGCTCTCCTGGCTACGGCGAGTTTGGCGGCCAGGCCCAAGTTCTGTTCGCTGGCGGTGACGGATGGCTCTACTCGTTCGACCCCAAGGGAGAGAACGGCAAGTCCAAACTGCTCTGGAAATTCGACTGCAATCCGAAAGACTCGCACTACTTCTTGACCGGTCGTTCTACTCGAAACCACCTGATCGCGACACCTGTTGTCTACGACGGATTGGTCTACATCGCGGTTGGCGAAGACCCGGAGCACGGCGAAGGAATTGGCCATCTCTGGTGCATCGATCCCACCAAGCGTGGTGACGTGAGCCCAACTCAGGTCTTCAATCCGGAACACGACGGCGGCAAAACCCCGATTCCCCACAAGCGAATCAAGGCTCTGGATGCCGAAAAAGGAGACATCGAGAAGCCGAATGCAAACTCGGCGGTCGTGTGGCATTACATGGGCAACGATCCGCCGAAGAAGTTTGAAGCGACGATGCACCGCACCTGCGGCACCGTCGCCATCAAGGACGACCTGCTGTTCGTCGCCGATTTCAGCGGACTGTTGCATTGCTTGGACGTGAAGACCGGCAAAGCCCATTGGACCTACGACATGCTGGCTGCCTCATGGGCGTCGCCACTGATCGTCGAAAACCGTGTTTACATCGGCGACGAGGATGGTGACGTCACCATCTTCGAACTGTCCAAGGACATGAAGATCGTCAGCAAAGAGTCCAACGGGGAACCAGGGCCAATCAGCATGTCGACCGCCGTCTATACCACACCGGTGGTTGCCAACAACACGCTGTTCATCGCCAACCGCAACCAACTCTTCTGCATCAAGCCCGGCACGAAGAGCAAAGTCGAAAAACCGATGCCTGTCTCAGCTGAGTCAGACTAACCGTTGAAAGTCATCATCTCCGCAGCCCGACTGCTCTGAGCAGCCGGGCTGCTTTGTTTGTTTTTTGTGTGTGAATTCTCTGAACAACTTTCCGCATCGTCGCTTGGCGGTGCTGTGAATCATCCCTCATAAAATCGAATGCCTCTCCAACCCACGGACCTTATCGAAGTCCGCCGCTCCGCAGGTCGCGGTCGCGGCGTGTTTGCCCGCAAATTCATCGCTGCCGGAACCATCATCGAGCGTGTGCCGATGCTGGTCTTTCCAGGCAAAGAGATCCACATCGACAGTCGACCGACGACGCTCTACCACTATTGCTTCGAGTGGGGCGCGGACACCGTCGCGATCGCGCTCGGCTACGGCTCCATCTACAACCATTCGTACTCGCCGAACGCTCGTTACGACGACATCGCCCAGCGCACAAAGATTTTCAGCGCGCTCGTGGACATCCAACCCGGTGAGGAGATCACCATCAACTACAACGGCGACCCCGGCAACAACAGCCCGATGGAATTTGAAGTTCTGTAGCTTGTCTGAGAATTCTCGAATCGTGGTCTTTGCACCAGAACCCCGCCGGCAAATACGATGTCCTAAGCTCACGGATGATTCGCCGCCTGTACCAATTTTCGAGGGAGACTGTGATGCGTGAACTCGACTCCTTTCTGGCTGGTCCGAGAAATCGTCGACAACTCCTCGCTCGCTGCGGGGGTGGAGCCGGTCTGCTGGGACTCGCTTCGTTGTTGGCCGACGAAGGTTTGCTGGCTCCGTCCGCTCTCGCGGCGACCGCGGCATCGGATCGCAAACTCAATCCGCTGGCTCCCGCACAACCGCATTTCACGGCGCGAGCCAAGTCCGTGATCTGGTTGTTCATGAATGGCGGGCCCAGCCAAGTCGACACCTGGAACTATCGCCCCACGCTCGCCAAGCTCGATGGAAAAGAACTCGAGGGCTTCGACAAAAACACCGGATTCTTCACCGCTCAGGTCGGGCCGCTGATGAAGTCGCCGTTTCAATGGGCTCAACACGGCGAGAGTGGCACCTGGGTCAGCGAGATCTTTCCGAACCTGTCGAAGCACGTCGACAAAATGGCGTTCATCCACTCCTGCTGGACCGAGTCCAACAATCACAGCCCTGCCCTGTTCATGATCAACACCGGAATACCCCGCATGGGTTTTCCATGTGTCGGTTCCTGGGTGACATACGGCTTGGGCTCGGAAAGCCAAAACCTCCCGGCGTTCGTCGTGATGTCTGATCCGCTCGGACGAGGACTGCCCAAGGGCTACTCACAGAATTGGGGAGCCGGCTTTCTGCCCAGCGTCTTCCAGGGAACATGGCTGAAGCCACAAGGAGAGCCGATCGATAACCTTAAACGCCCGGCCGAGATGACTGACACGCAGCAGCGAGCACAACTCGACTTGCTCGCGCGACTCAACCAGCAGCAGTTGAAAGCCAAGCCAGAAGAACTCGAACTCGCCGCACGGATCGAAAGCTTCGAATTGGCCTACCGCATGCAGTCCGCAGCACCGGAGGCCCTCGCGATCGAGAAAGAACCGGAGCACATCCAGAAGCAATACGGACTCGACAACAAGAAGTGCGAGCACTTCGCCAAGCAATGCCTGATCGCTCGGCGGATGGTCGAGCGTGGCGTCCGGTTCGTTCAGATCTACTCGGGCGGCATGGAGAACGAACGGAGTTGGGACGGTCACGCTAACATCGCTCAAAATCACACCGGATTCGCCCAGGAAACCGATCAGCCGATCGCCGCGCTGTTGGATGACCTCGCACAACGCGGGTTGCTGAACGACACGCTGGTAGTGTGGGGCGGAGAGTTTGGGAGGTTGCCGATCGTGCAAAAAGGAGGCACCGGCCGCGACCATAATCCGCACGCCTTTACTTATTGGTTTGCAGGAGGCGGCGTGAAAGGGGGCACCAGCTATGGCGAGACCGACGACGTCGGTTTCAAAGCCGCCATCGACAAAGTGCATGTGAATGACTTGCACGCGACGGTCCTGCACCTGCTCGGCCTGGACCATAAGAAGCTCACGTACCGCTACAACGGCCGCGATTTCCGCCTGACCGATGTCGCCGGCGAAGTGGTCACAGGCATCCTGGCCTGAAAAACAAGCCCGACTCGCCAGCGAAGGTTTGCGAATCGCATTCCTCGGGGGCACGTCGGGCTTGTGCTGCCAGTTGAATTATTCGTTGCGGAGCGACATGCCCATGTCGGTCAGCTTTTGTCGAATTTCGTTCAGCGAGGTGACGCCGAAGTTGCGAACCGTCAGCAGTTCGTCGGCGGATTTCGAAACCAGTTCGCCCAGGGTCGTGATCCCCAATCGCGAGAGGCACTTTCGCGAACGGACGGTGAGATTGAGATCGCCGACCGTCAACTCCATCTTCGCTCGAACTTCCGGGGCCAAATCTTCCCGCACGAAAGTCACCGCGGCTGGCTTGGCCGCGCCCAGCGATTGACCAATCGTCAGCCCCTTGGCAGCCATCACGTCGCGAACTTCTTTCAGCGAGGTCTCGCCGAAATTCTTGTTCGACAGCAATTCGGCCTCGGTCACACGAGTCAAATCGCCCAGCGTGTGGATGCCGGCGCGATCGAGACAGTTACGGCTGCGAGCCGACAGCTCAAAGTCCGAGATCGGCACCGTCAAAACGGCTTCCATCTCGCGATTGCGGCGAGCGGTGTCTTCATCGAAGAACATGTCGCCGGCGGCTTCGGTGTCCTTCAAATACAGACGAGCACGTTCGTTGTTCGGATCAAATTCCAACGCACGGCGGAAACAGAACGCAGCGGCCAGGTACATCTCCTGGTCCTCGTACATCAGACCGAGATTAATGAGTGCCCCCAGGAAGAACGGCGGACGAGACAGCGATCGCTCAAACAACTTGATCGCATCTTCGTCGTTGCCGAGTTGATTATTCAAATTTGCGAGGCGGAACAACGCGCCGGTGTGATGCGGGTTCATGTCCACGGCCCGCTCGAAGTATTCGATCGCACCAAACGTGTCACTCCGTTCCGCGAGGATGCAGCCCATTTGGAAGGAGTACTCGGCGCGAGTGGCTCCTTGGCGTGCGGTGCTGCGAATGATTTGCTCGGCCTCCTCCAATCGGCCAGCCTGTCGAATCGCACCAGCTCGGAGCAGCGTGCAGTCAACCGCGTCCCAACCAAGATCGGCGGCCTGCTGAAAACTCCCAGCAGCTTCATCAAAACGACCCAACGAGACCAGAGACTGCGCCAGATAGAACGCTCCGGTCGCGTCGCCACTGACTTTCGACAGGTACTCGACCGCCTGAACATGGCGAGCCATCAAGTAGCTGGCAATGCCGATCGCGAGATGGTTGCGTTTGGAGGCATCTCCATCCAGCACCTGATTGAGCAACTCAGCCAGCGTTTGCCGGACATCGCCGACTTGAGCGCCAGCGACTGCTGCGCGCAGTTGCTTGACTTGTTCGGGCCCGAAAGGATTCGACTCGACCAAGACTTGGCGAACGTCAATCAACGGTCGTGGAGCCAAAACTTCCGCTCCACGCTTCGGGTTATTCGGCAGTGCAGACATGAGTGCTCACCAAAAAAGAAAGTGGGCAAGACAAAAAGAAGTCTTTCCCACGGGCCACAGACCAGGACCGGCAAAACACGCGAACAAGAAAACCATCGCGATGGTTACTCTTCCGGAACGTACGGCAACAACCCCATGAACCGAGCACGCAGCACCGCTTCCTTGACGGCTCGCTGATACTTCGCACAAGTACCCGTGCGGCGACGCCCGATGATCGTGGACGTTCGACTGACCATCAGACGCAGCGTCTTTAAGTCTTTGTAGTCGACATAGATCGGCCGCGGTGGGTTATCACATCCGTCCGGGCAGAATCGGCAAACGAGTTTCTTTTTCAGCCGCGCCTTCTTCTTGCGGCGTTTCTTAATATCCGTTGTGCTCATCCTCGTCATCAATCGCACCTCTGCGGGCCAAGTTCTCGCGACAGTGTTCTGAAGGGAAAGGCGGGAGTATGATGCCGCTCCACTTGAGATTCAACCCATCGGTCCGACCCAGTTTTGTCGCGGATTGACCGTACCGCGACCGGCTGAGGAGATCCGATGGAATACTAACACGCCCCGCACCTGGACGGACACAGGTCGGATTCGCTCGCGAGGACACCCCGTGTCGAGCCAAGACTCTGCTTCTGTCGTACCGCTTCGCTTTCAAGCATCTGCAATCGCCAGCCCACCCGGCAACGACGCCTCGATTCTGATTTTTGGAGCATCCGGAGACCTAACCGCCCGCAAATTGATCCCGGCGGTCTTCATGCTCCAGCGAAAAGAATACCTGCCGGCCAACGTGCCGATCATCGGCGTCGCCCGCCGCGAAAAAAGCCACGACGCGTTCCGGGCCGAGATGAAGGAATCGCTCTCCAAACACATTCGCGGCGGCATTTCCGACCCGGAATGGGAGGTGTTCTCGCGGCGGCTGTTTTACGTCTGCTCAAATCTGGACGACGGAGCGGACTTCGGCCCACTCCGGCAGTCGGTCGAGGAAATTGAGCGGCGACAAGGGGTCGCTGGCACGCGAGTCGTCTATTTGGCCACCGATCCCAAACTGTTCCTGCCCTCGGTCGAAGCACTCGCACGAGCCGACATGATCCCGCCCGCCGAATCGCCCCGCCGACTGCGAGTCGTTTTTGAAAAACCGTTTGGCCGCGATCTGAATTCGTCGCAAGAACTCAGCCATTCACTCGGCCGGATGCTTCGCGAAGACCAGATCTACCGTATCGACCACTATCTGGGCAAAGAAACGGTGCAGAACATCTTGCTGTTCCGCTGCGGCAATACGATCTTCGAACCGCTGCTAAACCGAAATCACGTCGATCATGTGCAGATCACCGTCGCCGAATCCCAAGGGATTGAAGCCGGACGGGGCGGATACTACGACAAAGCTGGAGCCTTGCGCGACGTCTTGCAAAATCATGTGCTCCAACTTCTCTGCCTGATCGCCATGGAACCTCCCGCCCGTTTCGAAGCGGATGCCATTCGCGACGAGAAACTCAAAGTCTTGCAAGCGCTCTCAACCAACGGTTCGCCGATCAGCGAATGGGCGATCCCTGGCCAATACACCGCTGCGGAAATCGGCGGCAAACGAGTGCCGGGGTATTTGAACGAGGAACGGATCGCGGCCGACTCACGCCGCGACACCTACGTCGCCATGCAAGTTCAAGTCGACAATTGGCGCTGGGCCGGAGTGCCGTTTTACCTTCGCACGGGCAAGCGATTTCCAGAACGCATTTCCGAGATTGCCATCCAATTCAAGCATCCGCCGATGCACCTCTTCCGCACAGTCGAGTGTGTCGGCGACATGTGCCAATTCGTCGGCGCACAATCCAATTCACTGGTCTTTCGGATTCAGCCCAGCGAAGCGATCTTGATGTCGGTTTCCACGAAGCGGCCGGGGATGCAGTACCAGCTGCATTCGGTAACGATGGACTTTCAATTCGAGGAAGCCTTCGGCGGCGAACTACCGGAGGCCTACGAACGCCTGCTGCTGGATGTGCTGCGTGGCGATTCAACGCTGTTCACTCGCAGCGACGAACTCGAAGAGGCGTGGAAGTTCGTCACGCCGGTTTTGGATTTTTGGGAAACGCAAGCGGTGCGTCCCGAACCGTACGCCGCCGGCACCTGGGGACCAGCCAAAGCCGATCAACTCCTCGCAGCGACTGGACGTCGCTGGCGCAAACCGACCGTCAGCGATGTGCCGAAACACTGACGCTACGCCGCGTGCGATGTTTGTGGATGGTCCGTTTCCTCTCGTTCGCACAGTCGCTGGCCTCGGTCCGCCAATTCCTCCCACGACAAACCGGCGCGATTGCAGATGTGCATCAGGTCGGCGGTAATTGCCACCAGTGCTTCCTCCAACGGAGCACCGCCCAACCCTTCGGCGATCCAGGTGTAGTGCTTCGACCGCAGCACTTGCTCAATGTGGCGCGACCAACCGGGACGTGCGATGTCGGACATGAGGCGATCCTTTTTGAAATCAGGCAGCGCGTCTGAAAACCTGGCCGCGAACGGGCCGTTGGAGTTGCGACCGTGAACTTATCCTCGCAATTCCGATTTGTCACGCACGATTTCACTGTTATCTTCCGCAAAGAACTTCGGACTGGCATCGCGAGGACTCAGCATGTGCGGAATCGCTGGAGCAGCTTGGATTGCGGATGCTGCTCCACTTTCGCCCGCGACGCTCGAACGAATGATCTCCGCCCTCGCTCACCGCGGCCCGGACGATTCGGGAACGTTTTTCAGAGCCGAGGGGCGAGGGGCCGCCCTCGGTTTCCGACGCCTCTCGATCATCGACCTGAGCACTGGCCACCAACCGCTCGCCAACGAAGACGAGTCGGTGTGGATCGTCTTCAACGGTGAAATTTACAACTACCGCGAACTCCGAACCGACCTCGAAACCCGCGGCCATCGTTTCCGCACGAACACGGACACCGAGTGCATTGTCCACCTCTACGAAGAGCTCGGCCCCGACTGCGTGAACCGTCTGCGAGGAATGTTTGCGTTCGCGATTTGGGACGATCGCCAACAACGTCTGCTGCTCGCTCGCGACCGAGCCGGCAAGAAGCCATTGATCTATCGGCTCAACCACGGCCAACTGACCTTTGCCAGCGAACTGAAATCACTGCTGCTGGTTCCCGGTGCTCCACGTCGATTGAATCGCCGGGCAATCGACTCGTACCTCTGCTACCAGTACGTGCCGTATCCCGATTGCATTCTGGAAGGCTATCAGAAACTTCCGCCGGCCCACGTCGCGGTCTTTGAGAATGGTCAACTTACTGTCCGCCGCTATTGGCGACCTCCGTACGAGCCGGAAACCGGAAGCTCCGCTTCTTCAACAAAACCAAGCTTCTCGGCCGATCAGTGGCGGCAGAAACTGCGTCGCACATTGACCGAAGCCGTTCGACTGCGAATGCGCAGCGACGTGCCACTGGGAGCATTTCTCTCCGGGGGCATCGACTCAACCATTATCACCGGTTTGATGCAGGAACAATCCACCCGGCCGGTCCACACGTTTTCAATCGGCTTTCCGATCAAGGAATTCGACGAGCGGTCGTATGCCCGTGAGGCTGCGAAACATCTCGGCACCGAGCATCACGAACTGATCGTCACACCCAACGCGCTCGAAATCCTGCCGAAGTTGATCTGGCACTACGACGAACCCTTCGCCGACAGCTCGGCAATCCCGACGATGTATCTTTCTGAGATGACTCGTCAGCACGTCACTGTCGCGCTGTCGGGGGACGGAGGCGACGAACTGTTCGCCGGGTACACGCGGTATTTAGCCGTGAAGCTCGCCTCACGATTCGACCGATTGCCGGGACCGCTCCGGCGGCTGATCACATCGAAGCTCTGGCAACGCCTCCCCTCGGGTGCGGGACATCGCTCGCTGCTGCGGCGCGGCAAACGGTTTTTGGACGCCCTCGGCGAATCGCCGGAAAAACGATATCTCCGCTGGACCGGCATCTTTGAGGAATCAAAACGGCGAGAACTTTATCGACCGGAGTTCGCCGCAGAACTCGGGGGGTTCGACGCCGGCGAATTCCTGACTCAAGCGTATGCCGAATGTCCCAGTCGCGACTTTACCACACGCACGACTTGCACCGATGTGCTGACCTACTTGCCGTGCGACATTCTCACAAAAGTGGACATCGCCAGCATGGCCTACAGCCTCGAATGCCGCAGCCCGTTTCTCGACCAAGAGGTCATGGAACTCGCCGCGCAAATGCCCATCGAATTAAAATTGCGCGGCAACCAAGGCAAACAAATCCTGCTCGACACGTTTGCCGATTTGCTGCCGCCGTCCATTCAGCGCCGCCGCAAAATGGGCTTCGGCGTCCCGTTGGCTAATTGGTTTCGTGGCGAGCTGCAACCGCTCCTCCGCGACGTGCTGTTCGATTCGCGGACACACGCGCGCGGCCTCTTCGAGCCATCCGCCGTGCAACGGCTGTTCGACGAACATGTTCAATCTAAGAACGACCACTCTCATCGCTTGTGGGCGCTGCTTTGCCTAGAATTCTGGCAGCGCTTGTTTCTCGATGCCGCCGAACCACCTGCAAGTTGCCCGTCGACCATTCGAACTTCTCCGTGAAGATCTTCGTCGAAAATGCTTCGTCAGTTCCTGAGGCCGCGGACTTTTGAAATGCACACACTTCCAAAAGTGACAGCGACACATCGTTCGACTGCGCGAATAGACTCCGAGATCCTGAAATCTCAAACGCATATCACGCCGTCGCAGCGCACTAAATCCACCGAGTTGTGAGTGATTTCCAATGAATTGGCGGATTGCATCGAACCCTTGGATCATGATCCTCGCAGTCGTTGTCTCTGGGGGAGTTGTTTCGATTTGGCTGGCACCTTCGAGCCCTGAAAACCAAGCACGTCCTTTGATTGATTTTCCCGCCGAGTCCACCAACGAGTCCAAGGGCACAGGGACACAGTCCGCACGGGGATATCTCGGCCCACAAGCATGTGCTGAGTGTCACTTACCGATTTTTCAGTCGTTCGCCAAAACCGGCCATGCAGCAGCGTCTTCTGTCGCCAGACCTGAGGAGCTTCAAAAGTCTCTTCCCTCCAATCCTCATCGAGTTGTGTTGACTCCAGATTCGATTAACGTGGATTTGGAGATTCGGCCAGAAGGTGCTTTTCAGACCGCCGTGGCGACCAGCGGACAAAGTCGCTTCGAACACACGGAACGGTTCGACATTGTCATCGGCTCGGGAAAGATGGGCCACACTTTCATGTTTTGGAAAGGCCCACGGCTCTATCAGCTCCCCGTGGGCTATGTCTCGATCACGAACGAATGGTGCTACAGTCCGGGCTTTCCAAAAGAGCGTGCGTCGTTTTCGCGACCCATTGATGCTCGATGCCTCGAATGTCACATAACCTTCGCTCAAGTGGCAGCGGATGACCCCTATTCGTTCGATCGCGACAGTCTTATTTACGGGGTCTCGTGCGAGTCGTGCCACGGGCCTGGGCAGCGTCACGTCGAGTACCACAAATCAAATCCTGACTCCGCGTCCGCCCAGTTTGTGATCAATCCCGCCAAAACTTCACGAGAACGTCAAATCGATGTCTGTTCGTTGTGTCATGCAGGTGGTGGAGTCAAGGATCTCCGCACAAATGCGTTTTCGTTCTGCCCGGGAGACCCTTTGGAGAACCATCTCCGAACTAAAACGGTCGACAAAATCACGGTGATGGGCCCCCACAGCAACGACCAGTTTCTCAGACTTTCGCAGAGCCGCTGTTTTACCGAGAGCGATCGACTTGTCTGCACAACATGCCACAACCCACATTCGTTTGAGCGAAACAACACAGCACATTTTTCCAAGCGATGTCAGACTTGTCATTCCGCGGAAGCATGCGGCAAATCGTCAGAGCTGGGCACTTTGATTCGCGATAACTGCGTTGACTGTCACATGCGAAAAGCAGGAATGGAACTTCACGAGATGGGCTTCTTTTCGGAAGGCACCGCGTCAGGCGCGACACTGATGAGAGATCACTGGATCCGCGTGCCTAAGAATGCAAACGACGGAGACCATTCGCTATTTGCAATCCTTGCACCTCAAGCCCGCGAGCGTCTCAAACAGCTCCAGATCGAGTTTGCACTGGATTCAGCGGGTGAAGTTCAGCGACTTCACTGGCCGGCCGGATTACCGACTCAGGAACTGGTGCTTCTGCGAACGTTTAGCAAGCTGCAGGATCTCGATCTCTCCGGGCAATCGCTTGACCAAGCGGCTTGGGACATCGTGCTGCAATTGAAACAAGTCCGGCGATTGGGATTATCAAAGACGCGGCTTTCCGATCGGCACATCAAGCAACTCACACGATTGATTCGACTCCGGCATTTGGATGTGTCTGCTTGCCCGCAGGTGACCGATGAGTCCATCGCGGATTTGGAATCATTTGTCGTCCTGGAGTCCGTCGATTTACGTGAAACCTCCGTGAGCTCGGCAGGCATCGAACGCTTGCGAATCAATCGACCGGGTTGCAACATTCGGCACTAGTGCAGATTCACGCTGAATTCAGCGTGTCACGACCTCGTCAATCGGATGATGGACTGTCCGGTTCCAAAACCGTGAGGATTTGATCGGCGACGACATCACGCAGAACCTGCTCGCGTCCCGAAGGCCAACGGATCGTGAGCGTCTCCAACTTGCCGCAGCTGCCCAGGCCCCAGTGAATACGCGGGTCTTTCGACGAAAGGTAACTGGAAGCCGGCGAGACTTCGCTAATCCAGACTTGCTCCGCCGACTTGCCAACCGCACGTGCTCCGTACGCGAACCGATTTGGGGCCGCTCCACGAAGATCTAACTTCAACCAGTGGTTGTTCGTTTGCGACCGGTTTTGCAAAAGACACACGGGGCCTTCGTAATCAACGACGATCAGGTCGAGGCGGCCGTCGTTGTCAAAATCGAGCGTTGCCGAACCACGTCCCACCATCAATCTCCCCACATCCGAGCTGAGATTGGGAACCAGGTCGATGAATTTTTTCCCCTTCAAATTCCGCAACAACAAGATTGGCTGGCGATACGTTGAGCGTGAATCAATTTCACTGGCATTTTCGTAGACGTGGCCGTTGACGAACGCCAAATCAGGCCAGCCATCATTATCGAAATCCATCCAGTTAGTTCCAAACCCCAGCCGACTCAGCGTGATTCTTTCGACACCCGTTGGCGCCGTGACGTCGGTGAACGACGAACTCCCCTGATTCCGAAACAAGGCGAAACCAAACCAGTCGAAATTGGACACCGCTAAATCCAGCCGACCGTCGCGATCGAAGTCCCCCCAATCGGCCCCCATCGCAGCCATGGCGGACAATTCGCGACCGAACGCCAAACCGGACGATACTCCGTGATTCGCGAAATTCATGCCTCCCAAATTGTGAAGCAAATCGGCGTTTTCCCCGTCGTTTCCGATGTAGAAGTCCATGCGTCCGTCATCGTCCAGGTCTGCGAATGCCAACACTAAACCTGGCCCATTCGTCGACTCCATTCCCTGCTCATGGGGAACAAGCTCGAATCCGCCCCGTCCGGTGTTGTGCCAGATTTCCCCCTTGTCCGGCAGATATTCTTTCGGCGGACATCCTGATTTGACCCCAGGTCGCATCTCACAATACTGCTTTGATTCCGGACCGAAAACGACGTAATTCACCACGACCAAATCCAGCCAACCATCACGGTCGAGATCCATGAACGCCGCGCTGGCCCCCCAATGATTGTGGTTGCCGGGATCCAACCCCGCGAGAACCGTCGTCTCTTCAAAGCGTTGACCCGCCAAATTGCGATACAAGGCCAATCGATGCAGTCCAGTCAGCAAAAGGTCCATCCATCCGTCGCCGTCGTAGTCTCCGACCGCACAACCGGTCCAATCGTCAGTCCCCGTCCGGATCAACCCCATCGACTCCGTAACGTCCCTGAACTTGACACCCTCAAGATTCCGGTACAGCACGGGATGCGGATCGGCGACTAGCAGAATGTCTTGCCAGCCATCGCCATCAAAGTCAAATGCCGCACAGCCACAACCAAAGGCTTCATTCGTCCGCATGGGCCGCGGCTGCTGAGGCCAAATGTGTGTCAAGTTGACCTTTTGAACCACGTCTTCAAATACGACCTGACGAGACTCGGAATTGATTTCGGCCGCAGATTTTTTGGTTGCCACGACCAACTTGGGACTTGCAGCCTCCAGCTCTGGCTTTGCCGATCGATCTTCACACCCCGCAACAATCCCCGCGATACAGACGAGACTGCATACGGCAGCGCCGAGACGTGGAATCAGAAACCGAATTCGGGCCTTTTTCATCAACTTCAATGTCCACAACCGCAAGTTAAATCTGCTTGTTTGTCAGATTTGGGAAGTCTTTTAGCGCAGAGAAGTTTTGGCGAACCACGGACAGTTGCTTCGTCGGCATTTCCGGCAATCTTAAAGCATCTCCCGAAAAACTGCCTAGCGGGCTGCATACCACCGCAATCTCAGGTGATCGCGATTCTGGAAAATTATTTTTTCTCTTAATCCAATCTTCAGGTTACTTGCTCTAGACTCCCTGCGGGATATTCTGGACGGCGGGACGCAGCAGCCGAAATCAAGTCACGACCCCGCCTTGGCTGTCAAAACTTTTAGGCTTCGATTCTAAAACCAGCTCCTCTTGATGCTGGGAGAAGTTACCGCTTTGAAAGCGTTTTTTGAGTTTCATGGACTTGTTCCGTTGAAAATATAAGTTGCTGTCGATCTAATCTTCATTGCTCGGTGTTAATTCACTGGATCGTCTTTTCTGAATCATGTCTTGGTTCGTCCGGTATTCAGCGTAAGTTCGCATTTCTAATCTCAGTTCAAAAGTGAGGTTTGCATGTCAGAGCTTCGAAAGGCCTCGTTCCGATGGCGTGGATTCACGCTCATCGAGCTCCTCGTCGTGATTGCGATTATTGCTGTCCTCATCGCCTTGCTTTTGCCGGCCGTCCAACAGGCTCGCGAAGCCGCGCGTCGCTCGCAGTGCAAAAACAACTTGAAGCAACTCGGGTTGGCCATGCACAACTACGAGGAGACGTCAAAGCAATTCCCGATGGCTGGCTCCCACAACTGGCATAGTAATTGGGGCAGCTATGGTGGCAGTGATGGCCTTCTGAGAGGATCCGTGTTCGTCTCGATGCTGCCGTACTTGGACCAAACGCCACTTTACAAAGAGATCGACTTTACAACTCCGACGACCGGTTTTGCTTATCACGGCCCACCGGCCAGTAGGCGTTCGCCACCGCCGTCTCCGGGCGTTGCAGGTGGACGAGACGGGAACGGTTATAGCTTGATTAATTATCAGTTAATTCCAGGGCTGTTGTGTCCGACGTATGACCAAAGTCCGACCTCTTGGTCGAATACTAAAATCACAACTTACATGCCAAGCGACGGGGCCCAGTACCATTGGGGCAACAACCAGTGCTACAACGTTGGTGAACCTGGCTCGAGCTCAAACGGACACGAGCAGTACTTCCGAAACGGGATGAATGGTGCCTGGTGGGGTCAGTCGAACGATCCGAATGCGATCTCAGGTGTTTTCAGCGCTGGTGGTTGGGCAGCGAAGCTGGGGCAAATTTCAGACGGCACTACGAACACGATCGCGTTTGGAGAGGTTCGTCCACAGTGTTCGTCCTGGTACAACGCGGGCTGGGGCTCAATGCTGGGCGTGGTCGCCAGCACAATGCCACCGATCAACTTTGACTCGTGTTCCACTGGTTACGATGTGAGCCCGAGTAACCCTGCCTGTGGTGCTGGCGGTAGGTACTATGACAACCACAATACCTCCATGGGGTTCAAGTCCAAGCATGCCGGCGGATCGCATTTCGTTATGTGTGACGGTGCGGTGCGATTCGTGGCGGAAAACATCACATACGATCTGTATCAGCGACTCGGCGACCGCAGAGATGGAAGGTCTATCGCCAACTACTAAACTGGTGAATGCGAATTTAAGTCGCGTACTCGGGTCATTTATTGCGGCGTGCTGTTTGCGCGCCGCAATTTTTTGTGCCGTGAGAACTTTGAAAATTACCAAATTCAAGGGAGCCAGACCTGTGCAACGTGATTTCGGTCAGCGTGGGCGCGTCTTCGGCGTTCTATGTGTATTGGTCGTGAGCCAATTGTCCGTCGGTTGCGGCGAAAAGGAGCGGCCTGCAGTTGCGCCCGTGAAGGGCGTCGTGACTGTGAAGGGCAAGCCCGTTGAAGGAGTCCAAGTTTCCTTTAGTCTCAAAGATAGTTTGAGAGTTTCATCTGGCATAACGAATGAGAAGGGAGAATATGTGCTGTCAACGTTCAACACGGATGACGGTGCTATTGTCGGCGACAATCTGGTGACCGTCCGCCAGATTCCGAAGGATATGCAGACGGGCGGCCCAACCCAGGGGCCAGAAGCCATGATGAAGGGTACGGGGGCAGCAGAGTTTAAGAGTCCGACCAAACCTACAGGAAAGTCGATGGGCGGATTCTTTCAGATTCCAAGCGACGTTGTGCCAGCAAAGTACGCCAATGTCGAATCCTCTGGCCTGAAGCGTTCTGTCGTACTTGGTGATAAGAACGAATTCAACTTTGACTTGAAACCATAACCTGCCGGGGGATCGCCCCTTAGCTCTGATGACTCGTGACGCCTTCCCGTTCGTTTTTCGTTGTCTTTGTGGGCCTGATTTCGGGATGCCTGATTTTTGGCATCGTCGCGACAGCACGGTCAGCCAAGAAATTGTCATTCGAGACCGCTTGGACTGCGCGTCTGAAATCCGATGATTCGGTGGCTAAGCAATTCGTCAAAACAAGAACTGACGACCCGGAATCTCGCGATCCCCGATTGCTGCTGCAAGCCGGGCTTTTGGTGAGGAACGGGCGGGCTGTCGATGCCGCCAACGTGCTGCAGAGAGTGAGTTCCGAATGGCGGGAGCGTCCAGAGACGCGGCAACTTTGGGGTGAAGTTTTTTACAGTTTAGGAAGGTTGCAGGATTCGGAGACGCAATTCCTCTCGCTGCTTTGTGAAGACCCCTCGCGTGCGGACGTGCATCTTTGGTTGGGGGTGATTTACTACGATCAAATGCAGCTCGATCGTTGCCTCAGGGAGATGCAGCGTTCAATTCGGTTGGCACCTGACGACTTCCGCCCGCATCGAGTACTGGGGATGCTGTACCACCGGTTCTACCGGTTCTCAGATTCCGCTCGCTATTTTCAGGAAGCCCTGCGATTGGGCGGCATTTCCGGCCAAAGTGACATCGTGGGTCACTTAGCTCAAGCGCAGCTCTTCAATCGTGATTATTCTTCAGTGGTTGATCTGATTGCCAAAGTTCCCGAACCCTCTGGAGAGATGTGGGCCATGCTTGCCGAGGCCCATTTAAATCTCGGGAGCGACGAGAAGCTGATCGATGACTGCGTTGAAAATGGACTAAAGACTGCGCCCCACGAGCGACGGGTGCTGCAAATCGCCAGCCAGATTTACATCGAAAAAGGCCGGGTCGAGGAAGCGATCGCCTTCCTTAATGAGATTCTGACGACCGTTCCACACTATGAGCGTGCCCACTATTTACTTGCAAGAGCCTATTTAAAAATGGGCCGGCAAGAAGACTACGAACGTTCCATGCAACAATTCAAAGTTGCGGAAGAGATCAAGAAAGAGCATCGAGATTTGGCGCGACAGATGGCCGAAAACACAGTCGACGACGACTCACTAGAACGAGCCGTGTATCTGGCGGCTGAAATGGGTGAGCCTGACTTGGTAAAATTGTACTCGATAGCAAAAGCTTCAAGGTCGTCGCAGAAAGCACCGAGTCGCTAACGGTGATTGCAGAACAAAAAAGAATCCAGAAACGTGTGCCAGCAAGTCGTGACAATCGAGATAAAATCGGCCGTCACTTGGGCATCACGGCACTTTCGAAAATGGATTCGACGCGGTGACTAGTGCATCAGGAGATCTTGTGTTGTCGATTGACACTCCACTTCGCACCGAATCGCTCTCCCTTCGCCGACGTCCGTGGATCGTTCGTTGCGGATGGGTGGCCGCGGGCGTTGCGTCACTGCTGCTGGTAGCGGTGACAATCCAGTGGCAAACCGCAGCGGAACCAAACCCCATCCCAACCGAATTTCCCACGGTCTGGGCGACCATGGATATGGGACGATTTGAAGAGGCCGAGAAACTTCATGACACCCTCATGCGGCAGAAACAACATGGCCAAGCATATCTCATTCTCGACGCCGCGCTCTGCTTGTCCTACAAGGACTTTGAGGCGGCGGAGAGTCGTATTCAAGCGGCGACGTCCAAAGGAGCACTGCGGCCGTATGCCCTGGAAATCCTAGGAAAGAGTTTTCACGGTCGGCAGCGGTGGTACGACGCCGAACGAGCTTTCGCCACATTAGCACAAGAGAACCCACAGAGCCATGTGGCGCATTTTTGGTTGGCGGTTGTCTACAACGATTTGCATATGTTTGGACAAGCCATACGAGAAGTTCGGTTGGCAACCGAACTCCAACCAAATGCCCCCCGCGCACGCGTATTGCTTGGCTCAATCCTTGTGCGCGCTGGCCGCTACCTTGAGGCCAGTCTTCAATACCAACAGGCGCTGAAATTGGTAGCTTCGGATGCGGCATTACATGTGACTTCGACCGTTTCGTGGACCGCGGCTCTGGTACGATGCTTATTGCAAGCTGGACAATTCGACGCAGCGATGGCGGCAATCGCAACTGTTGCTGAACCATCCGTAGAATTACAGGTTCTTCGGGCCGAGTGTTTGCTCGCACTGGGACAACCCGCAGAAGCCGAACGTGAGTGTCGAAGGATTCTAGATCACGACGAAAATCAACTCGCGGCCCTCGTCACGCTCGTGAAAGCAAGCATGCAGCAAAAAGCGGCCCCGGAATACGCCCAGTTGCTGGAAGCGGAGCTCGCCAAGAATCCCACGAATTCCGAGGTGATGTACTTGCTCGCGCAAATTCATGGACAACTTGGAAATCAGCAGCGTCAACAAGAATTACTCACTCAATCAAAGCGTTTGAAGCAATTGCAAATTCGAAGCATCGAGTTACTCGACGACGTTTGGTGGCAACCTGATAACGTAGATGGTCGACTCGAATTGGCAGGTATCTTTGACGAATTGGGAGACATAGCGCAAGCAAAAATGTGGCGTCAAGCCGCAGACGGCTGCCAGCAGCGAATCAAAGCGCTACAGGACAATAGACCCTGAAACAGGTCACACATCTAAAAACCGGTGATGCACTTTTGCTCGCCGCGACAACACCATTTGGCTCTGTACAACTACTTCGAAAACGGATTCCTGCGACTACTCCGATTCCGCGAGTTGCCTGTGCTTTTCCGACTCTTCCAGCTTACCCAGTGCGGAGAAACATTTGGCGAGTTCTGCGTGCGCTGCTTTGTGTTTTGGCTCCAACTCTACAATGCTGCGCAGCCACAGCAATCGTTCTCGAGGTTCACCCGTATCACGCATCAATTCTGCGATTTCAAATCGTGACTCGACGTCTTTGTCGTCGTCTCTCACTTTTCCCAACAGTTTCTGGAGGCGCTGACCAGTTTCATTACTCTTAGTGACAAACTCAAAATGCTGCTGCGCTTCGTTCGTACGTCCGACCCTCTGCAGTGCGGCTCCGAGCGCGTAACGAGCTTTTGTGTCGGTGCTTCTGATCGCCACAGCTTTCTCTAAGACTTGAAGTGCCTCCAAGTAATTTTCGGCAGATGAGTGAATCTCCCCGAGAATTCTTAAGGCTACATCGTTGTTCGGTTCAGACAGCAAAATGCGTTCAAGCGTTGCTCTCGCCTGTTCATCCTCGCCTCGCTCGAGGAGAATTTGTGCCCAACCCAAGAGAACTTCTGGGTTGTTGGGGCGGTTGCGCTGAGCCTGCTCGAGGAGCTTCGCGGCCTCATCCATCTCTCGCGTGATCAGTAGAACCGCCGCCAAACTGAGCTGAATGTCAATTCGTTTCGGTGCCAAATCGAATGCCTTGCGGAATTGCGTTGCTGCCGCGCCCCAACTGTTCAACTTGCTGCTGAACGTCCCGCGAAATACGTGGGGTTGAGCGTCAGACGGATAATCTTTCTCCCAAGCATCCAGGAGCTGGAATGCGTCCGCCAACTGATAAGTCAAAAAGTAGCCGTTGACATACGCTTCACAGATTTCCGGTCCATCGTCACCGGGATTGATTAACAGTTCGCTTAAGTGTGGTCGGGCTTCCTTCATTTGACCCGCTTGAGCCATTGCCAGCCACTCTTCACGCCGGATGCGGTTGCGAGGCACACCGAGTGTGACCGCCTTTTTCAAAGAAGCATGGACTTTGTCCAAATGCCCCTGCCGACGAAACACGCGAGCCATCGTGAAATGAACCTCGCCACTGTATGGATTCAGCCGCTCCGCTTCGCGAACCGCGTTCAAGGCCTTATCCGCATCCCGTTCTCGGAGTGCTTGTCGAGCAATCGCCAATTGAATCGAGGACCGACAAGTATCGAGAAATAGGACAACGAACCCCAGAAACACCAGGATCAAAATAAATAGCGAAGTCTTGAACTTACGAGTGACCGGCATACAACACATAACTCTGCAGTTTAGGAGGAAATGGCTTGTGCCTCGCGTGCCGGGATGCAACGCGTGGATCCAGGCCGTGAGCCGAACACTCGCCTTTGCAATCGTCTTTCACCATCGGCCGGCGACATGATTCGGTCAACCATGCTGAGTATGATTAATAGAATGAGACGAAAGGAAAAGCCGAGGTGGCTCGGGATGTCGCCCGTCGAGCAGAAGAAATAGATGTTGGGACGCGAGACTCGTCCCTCGTTTGTGGCAATTATCGAGAGCATGAGCCACCGAATCGCAAAACCTCTTTCAGCCGTCCGCTGCGTTTTTAACGAAAGTCATCCTGATGAACGTCATTCTTGAGACTACAGCGCGGCTTGAGCCAGATTCGTGTGTGGCAGACCGTGAAACCAGACGACTCCAGACCGGCCGACTGACCAAGCAGTGTGCATGGACGATTTCACGAATTTTGTCTTGGTTTTTGCTCGCCGGCATCGGTTGTTCGGTTGGATCGTCACCGAGCAGTCCACCTGAGGCTAGCCCTGCTTCTTCGGAAAAACCATCTGCAACCAGTGGCGCCGCAGCGGTATCAACTGCTATTCGATTTGAGAACGCCACGGAACATTCGGGAGTGAATTTCACCTATCGCAACGGCAACGAGTCCGGTGAGGTTGCTATTTTGGAATCGCTCGGCGGTGGGGTCGGTTTATTCGATTTCGACAACGATGGCGATCTGGATTTGTGCATTCCCGGCGGCGGACACTACAGCGAAAAGTTCGGGAACGTGCGCAACGTGCTCGGCTGGCCCCATGCGATCTATCGGAATGATGGCGATTGGCATTTCACGGAGGTCACAACAGAAGCTGGAGCCCTGATGACTACGTATTACAGCCACGGGGCGGCGGCGGCGGACTTTGACAACGACGGTTTCTGCGATGTCTTGATTACCGGGTATGGCGGGCTGTTGTTGCTGCACAATCGAGGCGACGGCACGTTTGAAGAGGCCGCGAAGTCGACCGGACTGACCGATGCGATGTGGAGTTCCGCCGCAGCCTGGGGTGATTTCAACAAGGATGGCGTGTTGGATGTCTACGTGTCTCGTTATGCCGATTGGTCATTCCAAAAGCACCCATTCTGCGCGGGTCCCAAACCGGGGACTCGCGAATCGTGTCCGCCGCGTGAATTCAACGGGTTGCCCCACTCAATTTATTTCAGCACAGGTGACGGATCGTTTAAGGATGCCACTAAGGAGTGCGGCCTAGTGCCAGGTGGCAAAGGCCTGGGAGTGCTGACCGCCGACCTGGACCTCGATGGTGATGTCGATGTGTATGTGGGCAACGACACCGTTCCGAATTTTCTCTATCGGAATGACGGCACCGGAAAATTCGAGGAAGTGGGATTGATCAGCGGTACGGCGCTGAGCCAAACAGGGACACCCGACGGCAGCATGGGAGTCGATCTTGGCGATCTCAATTTGGACGGCCTGCCCGACTTGTGGGTCGTCAACTTTGAACGGGAGAGCAATGCGCTGTACCGAAACGATGGCAAGTGTTTCTTTCAGCATGTCAGCCAGGGAACAGGAATCACCGCCGTCGGGGCATTGTACGTGGGTTGGGGGACCGCCTTTGCCGACTTTGATCAGGACGGCGACGAAGATCCGTTCGTGTCGAACGGCCATGTCATTCGCTACCCCGAAAACTCGCCAGTCAAACAAAACCCGCTGTTATTTGAAAATCAAAATGGCAAACGATTTGTCAACGTGGCTCCGGGCGTCGGTCCATACTTCCGAGAAGCTCACGAGGGACGAGGATCCGCGGCGGGAGATATCGACGGCGATGGTGACGTGGATTTAGTGATCTCTCGTCTGAACCAACCGGTTGTGCTGCTGAGTAACACGACGAAAACCTCGCATCACTGGCTGTCACTGCTGCTGATCGGCGGCGAAAGTCCGCGACTGCCAATCGGTGCCATCGTAAGACTGACTTGCGGTTCCAAGACCCAAGTCCATCACGTCAAAGGGGGCTCCAGCTTTGCATCGACCATCGATCCTCGATTGTTCTTCGGACTCGGAGACGCAGATTCAATTCCGTCCGCTGAAATCGTTTGGCCATCAGGTCGGGTTCAACAGGTAGCCGCATTGACGATGGACCGGCGGTGGGTGGTTCGCGAGGGACTCGAACCAGTTCCGGAATGACCGGCTGTTGCGTCTTGGGAGTAAACGACTCATCGCATACCCCGCACTGCAATCGAGATTATCGCCGCACAACACGGTGAAAATGCAATTCGACTTCCCGGTCCACGACGCGCCGGACGCCTTCGACAAGGCACGACGGTTCGTGATCCCCTTCTCCCTGTCGTTTGATTGCCTCCAGCGGAGTTCCTGGCGTCACGGTAAAAGTACTTTGATGAATGATTTGGTTGCCCGCATCAAGCTCCGGGACAATGAAGTGAATCGTCGCCCCAAAAGTCAACATGTTGCGAGCGTAGGCATCCTCGTACGGGTGAAATCCGGGGAACGGTGGCAGTAGTCCGTGATGCAAATTGATAATTCGACCACCGGCGAAACGCCAACATGTGCTTGGCGGCAGGATGCGCATGTAGCGGGCCAGCAGGATGTAATCGACGTTGTACTGGTCGAAGAGTTCAACCATCCGCGCATTGTCGGGATTGCCCTTGGAGTCTCCGACATCGTGCCAGTCGATACCGAATTGCTCGGCGACGCCGCGGCATGCGGGGCGGTTGCCAATCATCACAGCCGGGGTGGCCTTTAGCCGTCCGTCACGAATGGATCGCAGCACCGCCAGAGCCGGTTCCGGCCGATAGGTCGCACAGATGGCGAGTCGAGGGGGGCGATCGTGCTCGTCGAGCGACCACGTTCGGATCGACAAGCCTTTCATTTCGCCGATTTGATTCATTCGCGTCCGCAGTGTCCCGATCGGCTCTTGATCCGCGGGCCAGTCTACGCGAGTGAACATCGCGAAAAGTTTTTCGGTGTCATGGTCGTACATCTGAATTTCATGAATGTTCGCCCCCGCCGAGGCGAGGTAGTGAATAATCGGGTCGGCCAAACCGCGATTATCCGGACCGACGGCGGTGATCGTGACATGCATGAGCAGAATCCTTTCGTGTTTCGTGAGGCGACAGGATGATTGCCGCCGGTAGATTTGCCAAGAGGATGCCGCCTGGAACACGATGTCGCATCCCAAAAGAGGAAGACTCATGCTCAACGAACAGATTTTTCATCTCCGCGGTTTGAACCTGAATTTCGCAACCGGCCCCCGCAACGGGCCGGCACTCGTGTTCTTTCACGGCGTTACCAGACGCTGGCAGAGTTTTGTGCCGTTGATTCCGGCATTGAGTACACGCTGGCACATCCACGCACTGGATCATCGCGGTCATGGTCAATCATCACGAGCCAAATTCGGATACCTCGTGCGAGATTACGTCCACGACGCGGTCGCCTTCGTGCAGGAGCAAGTACAAGGTCCGGTCGTGTTGTATGGCCACTCGTTAGGCGCGATGGTCGCGGCTGCTGTTGCGGCGGAGTTGCCTCAACAGGTGCAGGCCGCTGTTCTGGAAGATCCGCCGTTTGAGACGATGGGTCTACACATCAGCCAGTCCGGGCTGCTCAGTTATTTTGCGGGAGTTCAGCCTTTCGCGGAATCCACTTTGCCCGTCGGGACTCTCGCGCGACAACTGGCGGAGATTCCGTTGACCACTCCGGGCAAGCCTGGCTCGATTCGTCTGGGAGACACACGCGATATGGCCTCACTACGGTTCACGGCAAAATGCCTGAAGCAGGTTCATCGGGATGTCCTCTCGCCAATCGTTGCCGGCCGATGGCTGGAGGGTTTCGATTGGGGGGCGGTTTCTCAAAAAATCACTTGCCCAGTCCTGCTGATGCAAGCCGATCTGTCGGCAGGTGGCATGTTGACCGATGACGACGCGGCCGAGGCCGAACGACTGATGCCTGATTGCATACGCGTTCGCCTGCCGAAAGCCGGACATCTGATTCACTGGCTGCAAACTGACACCTGTCTGCGTTTGATCAACAGCTTTTTGGAATCGTTGGAAATCCCCTCGAGTTGACCCCATCCGGTCCCTCCCGGGAAAGGGTGTCTAAAAGCCGGGTGACGGCCAAGCGGCGTTCAACCGACTCACGCGGTGGACGTTGTATCGCGAACAACGTCTTGCAATGCTGTGTCCTTCACCCCAAGCCTCTGCCAAAGACGTGGGGGCGGGACGCGCCGGCTACGGAGACCGACCTTGAGCACGAAATGGATGACTTGGACAGATCTGCCGTGGGTGGCTCGCGGCGAAATGGGCACAGCGGTGCAACTGTGCGATCGCCTGTTGCAAGCGGCATTGAAACAGGATTCCGTAGCGGATTACTTGCGATCGGCGCTACCGGAACTCACCACAGAATTTCCCGCGCAGTGGGTCGGTGTCTGGAAGCGAACTCCACAATGGGAGCTTGTCGCCGAGCATGGCAGGCACACTTGGCCGCAACCGCCACTGCGATTCTTCGACGACGTGATCGAACGTGAAGCTGGTGGCTGTTGGCCGAACGTTTTTGAGTTGGACAGTTGGACGCTGATCGGTCTGTCTCTTCCCACATCGTCCGAAGGGCAACCCCGACTTCTCGTCTTGGCGGGACGACGGCTTACTGCCGAAGAATTGCCGACCATCCTGGCGATCGGGCGAGTGCTCGGCTACGGGTTGTCACTGTGCGAGCGTTTGTCTCGATACGCTCGCCGATCCGACAAGTTGCAGAACACGCTGGCCGTCGCGGCGACATTTGCCGGTGCGCCGGACACAACGACGCTGCTCGAAGCGATCGCGAACGCCGCGACGAAACTGCTTGATTGCGATCGTTCCAGCATTTTCATTTGGGATCGCGAACGACACGAAGTCTTGGCCTGCCCGGCACTCGGAGTCGAAGGTGGCTCGCTGCGGATTCCGGACAATATCGGTATCGTCGGGCAGGTCATCCACACGGGCGACGCAATTCGCGTTGACGAAGCGTACTCGGATGCACGATTCAGCAAGACGGTCGACAAGGCAACTGGCTACCGCACACAGACGTTGCTGGCCGTGCCATTGCTCGACGCCGACGGCAAGCGAATCGGAGCGTTTGAGGGGATCAATAAGAATCATGGGACATTTGATTCTGACGACGAAGAGTCACTGACTCAGCTTGGCATCCAAGCCGCCGTTGCGTTGGCGAGCACTCGCGAGCGAGACAACCTGCTCCGAAGTCATCGGCAGCTGACCGAACAAGCGGCGTCGCAGGCGCAGATCATCGGCAACAGCGTTAAGATGCAGCAGTTGAGATCGACCGTTCAACGACTCGCGCAAACCGACTTACCAGTCCTGATCCTTGGCGAGAGCGGCACGGGAAAAGAAGTCTTCACGCAGGCATTGCACTACCACGGCACGCGAGCCAAGCAGCCCTTCATCGCAGTCAATTGCGCGGCGCTGACCGAAACGCTGCTCGAGAGCGAACTCTTCGGACACGAAAAGGGAGCCTTCACTGACGCTCACTCGGCTCGCCAGGGGAAGTTCGAACTCGCAGAGGGGGGAACGATCTTACTCGACGAGATCGGAGACATGAGCCCCAACGGGCAAGCCAAACTACTCCGTGTGCTCGAGCAGAAAGTGATCACACGTGTCGGCGGCTCGCTGACGATCCCGATTGACGTGCGCGTCGTTGCGGCGACGAACGCGCAACTCGTGCAACTTGTCCGCGAAAAGCGATTCCGAGAAGACCTGTATTATCGGCTGAGCGTTGTCACCATAGAGCTTCCGCCACTCCGCGATCGTTCGGATGACGTAATTCCGCTCGCCGAGTTCTTCCTCGAGAAGTTCAGCCTACAGGCGAAGCGGCCGGCACTCAGCCTATCCGCCGAGGCCAAGAAACGGATGCAAGCACATGGCTGGCCCGGAAACGTTCGTGAGCTTCGCAACTTGATGGAGCGCGTCGCGTTTCTCGCCCCCGGCCCGGCAGTCCAAGCGGAAGACATCGCCTTCATTCTGACACCGGAGAAAGACTCGTTAGATTTCGGACTCGCCGACGCGACCAACAAATTCCAACAGGAGTACATTCGTCGCGCGATCAAGCGGGTGAGAGGAAACATGTCCGAAGCGGCCCGCCTGCTCGGCCTGCATCGCACAAACCTGTACCGCAAGATGAGCCAGCTAGGTATGCAAGAAGGTCGGCTCGACATCCTCAGCGATTCCCACGAATGAATTCGGAGCACCACATGGACCCTGTCGATCTGCTGACAGATTTAGTTTCGATCCCCAGTGTAAATCCGATGGGCCGAGACTTGTCTGGCCCGGAATTCCTGGAGGGCCGCGTCAGTGATTACCTCGAAGGGCTCTTTCGAAAGCTCGGCGTGCGATATCAACGCATCGAAGTCGCTCCCGGCCGAGCCAACTTGATCGCGCGGTTCGATTCGCCCAACGCGAAAACGACAGTGCTGCTGGATGCGCACCAAGACACCGTCCCGACGGATGGTTTCCCCGATCCATTCAACCCGGTTATTCGTGATGGCAAACTCTTCGGTCGAGGAAGCTGCGATGTAAAAGGGGGCATGGCCGCGATGCTCTCGGCATTCGCTCGGCTGGTCCGCGAGAAACCGACCGTCGCGCCGAACGTCCTCATGTCTTGCACCTGCGATGAAGAAGCCACGTCGCTGGGTGTGAATGACCTCACAACACTGTGGACCGATCCGAACCGAACTGGATCGATTATTGACCGGAAACCAGATATGGCGATCGTCGCCGAGCCGACGCAACTGGACGTCGTGGTTGCGCACCGTGGTGCGACACGCTGGAAAATTCGAACGACTGGCCGAGCCTGTCATAGTTCCGCACCGCACGAAGGAGTCAATGCGATCTACAAAATGGGCCGAGTGCTGACCGCCCTCGAAGAATTCGCCGCCAAGTTGCCGAACATGATCCCCGCTCACCCGCTATGCGGCCCTGCGACATTGAGTGTCGGACGCATCTGGGGCGGCATTAGCGTCAACACCGTGCCGGACAGTTGCGAAATCGAGATCGACCGCCGAGTCATCCCCGGCGAGGACGGTTGGGACGCGATTAGGCAGGTGCAGCAGCACTTCGCCTCGCGATTGGACTGCGAGGTTGAGCACTTGCCTCCGTGGCTGGTCGGAGTCTCACTGTCCGACGAACACAATGGCCCGCTCGGTGACCGCCTCATCAACTGCATCACGAAGATCGCCGGACCACACCAGAAAGTGGGCGTCCCCTACGGAACGCACGCTTCGCGCATCGCTTCGGCCGGAGTTCCTTCCGTCGTCTTCGGCCCCGGCGACATCGCGCAAGCTCACACGGTCAACGAGTGGATCGACATCGGCCAGCTCCGCCAGGCAGCGGAGGTGTATTTCGCGTTCTGCACAGACGCAGCCTGATGCCGTGCTACTCCGTCAGTCGCGATTGTCGGTCGCGCCACTCATAGAAGGGGCCTTTGAGGGATTTTACATGGTCTTCTAGAAATCCGATCATCGCCCCTTCAATCTTGAGTGGCGTACCGAGCAAGTCCGTGCCACGCAGTTTGACCCCTTTGAGCTCGCCGTAGAAGAACCGCTCCTCGTTCTTCTTCTTCTCCGCTCCCTTTTCAGTGTCTTTCTCTTTCTCCGCCTTCTTGGAATCCGTTTTCGGCTCGGCTTTCTTTTTGGGAGTCTCCGTTTTCGCCGGATCGCCACCGAGCATTTGGAATAATTTTTTGGCTTGGTCTTTGTCTTGCGTGTCACTCCCGCCGACGACAACGAAGGCCGCCATCGGAGTGGATTTCAACTGCCCCGCAATCTGGTGACCAGGGACGTTGGGCAGCGTGATTTCCGGAGATAGAAAGATCATCGCCTGAATATCCTGGCCACGCGGAGTTTTCGCGGCCAAATTCGGAGCATCGTCCCATGGAGCCTTGGCCCAATCCGACGCGGCGAACGCGATAGCAATGGCCGCACTCATCGTCGGAGCCACGATCGCCGTCTTCCGCATGTTAAGATTTCCCTTTTGATGTTCCTCGAAGATGAACTTCTTGACGGCTTCCATGTCGCGAACCATCAAGGGATAGTCTGTCGGCTTGAGATCGCTTCCGCCGGATGATTTCTTCGCTTTGTCCTTTTCCGGCGCGGCTGCCTTCTTCGGTTCTTCGTCCTCTGCACCCGGCTTACTCTGCCCGTGTTTTCGAAGATCCACGGCGACGACCGCAAAGCCCTTCGCATTCAGCTGCTCGGCGAAACCCTTCGGAGCAGTCCAAGTCAATCGGCTTTCATTCTTCATATGCAGCAGCACGACAACAGATGCATCTTTGCCATCGGTCGATCGGTAATACGTCAGCTTCAGCGGCCAGCCATCTACAGGCGACTGCAGCGTCTTGTCATCGACTGGTTTCTCTTTTTCTTTTTTGTCCTGCGCCGCAGCCAGCGAACCGAAACAGATGATCCAAAGGACCAACAGTCCACACCACCGCACCGTCATTGTCGCAACTTCTGATACGCATCTTTTACGCACTGATCGAGAAACATTCATGTTGTCGAGACCTTTCAAGGCTGAAAACCAATGTCACTCATGACACGGCCAGACACTCTTTCAACGACTGCCAGTTTAGAACTGAGTCCGAACCCTTTCAATTCGCTTCTGAAACCGCCATGTTTTCGCCGCCAAAGGGTGTGGGACGTGTCGTGAGCGGACGGCCGAGAAGCCGCACCTTTCCGAAACCAACGCCTCTGGTGAAATTGCCGAGAAAGGTTGACACTCATGTCTCCAAAAGTTGTGGTGACTTCGTTGCTCGGTGATGTCGGACCGCATTTTGAGCTCTTGGGAAATGCCGGCCTCGAGACAGAGGTCGTGGACCGCAAACTCGATCTAAATGTCGAGGACAACATGATCCTCGCGTTGCGAGGCGCCGATGCCTGCATCGCCGGTTCCGAGCCGATCACTGCGCGAGTCATCTCGTCGTGCCCGAAGTTGCGAGTCATCGCTCGTACAGGCGTCGGCTTCGATGCGGTTCACCTTCCCACCTGCGATCAAAAGCGGATCGTCGTCGCGACCACGCCCGGCGTGAACCATCACGCCGTCGCCGAACACACAATCGCGATGCTGATGTCGCTGGCTCGCAACCTGCCACAACGCGACCGCGAGGTCCGCCGCGGCAATTGGCAGAAGATTTCCTCCCCGCGAGTGATGGGACGCACGCTGGGCTTGGTCGGACTCGGCCGTATCGGCCGCGCCGTCGCGACACGCGCACGCGGACTAGGACTCAACGTGCTCGCATTCGATCCCTTTCCCAACCGCGAGTTCGCCGAGCAATGGCAGGTCGAATTCACGTCGCTACACGACCTCTTGTCACGCTCGGACTTCGTGTCGTTACACTTACCGATGGATCAGTCGTCGCGGCATCTTATCAACGCCGACTCGTTGCGGAGGATGAAGCGAGGATCAATCATCATCAACACCGCTCGCGGGCCGCTGATTGACGAGGTCGCGTTGTGCGATGCGCTCAAGTCCGGGCACCTGCGTGCCGCTGGGCTCGACGTCTTCGAGACAGAACCACTGCCACTTGAGAGCCCACTGCTCAATCTCTCCAACGTTTTAACGTGCGGTCACCTCGGCGGACTGGATGTGGAATCTCAACTCGGGACGTTGAGCATGGCCGCACAAATCATCATCGACCTACACCAAGGCCGATGGCCAGCTGAGTGTATCCAAAATCTGTCTGGCGTAAGAGACTGGCGTTGGTGAGGTGACGGCAGCTTCTCCCGGACATCGAACGCGTGAATCGTCGAAAACGTCGACTCAATGCACCAGCACGAACTCGCTCGAATTCAAATACGCCCACATGGCATCCTGCCAACCGGCCGGATTCGAGCGTAACGTGGCTCCCTCGTGAACAAACCGCCGCAGCGACTGCAACTCTTTTGGCGTCGGATATCGAGTCAGCGTCGCAAGACACAATCGTCGGATCTTCTCGGCCTCGGGATCACGGCTGTTAACGAGTTTTTCGAGGAACGTCCCGCGGTCTGTGCTCAAAGCCTGTTGCGTGAGATCACTGTTCATCATCAGCAATGCTTGAGTAATGCTGCTCTCGAAAGTGATCGACTCATCGTTCTCATCTGTCTGAAAGGCGTGGACGAACTGCTGCAACCACTCGTGTCGGCGGCGGTCATGATCGCCAGTCGCCAAGGGTGTCTTGTCCGCTCCGGTGGCAACTAACAACGAATCGTACAACTGCTCGGCAGTCATCCCTTTGACGTAGACCCGACTGAACAGCGGCGACGCGCCGGTTTCGGGATTGTCCTGCTCATTCGATTTTCCGAAACGGCTACTGCGTTGATACGCGTCGCTCAAGCAAATCCAGCGAATCAATTGCTTGCAGTCATAGCCACTGGCTACGAACTCACGGGCGAGATGATCCAATAATTCCGGATGGCTCGGCGGATTGTGTGGCCCCATATCGTCGACAGGACGAGTGAACCCGCAACCAAAGAAGTGATCCCATATTCGGTTCACGAATGACTCTGCCACCAGCGGCTTTTCGCCTAACGTCATCAGCTTGGCCAGTTCATTGCGGCGATTCGTGTCCGCGTCGTCGTTGATCGAGGTCCCTTCAAACTTCGGGTAGGTCACCTGCATCAACCCGCGCCGAGTCTCGAAATGAGTCGGGCCGCCGACATGTTTCGTCTCCAACGCGGAGGCTTGCGACTTCATCTTACCCGTGGTGTCGCTGCGATCCACGCGAGCAACCTTCGTCTGCTGGAAAAAGCTGTTGAAGGACCAGAAGGCGTCTTGCTTCCAATCATTGAATGGGTGGTCGTGACACTGTGTACAACCAATCTGACGTCCCAGAAAAATCTTCGCTGTGATTGCCGTGGCCGGGACCGCTTGGTTGTTTAGGTGGGCCAGCAAAAAGTTGGTCGCCCCATTCTGATCGAATGACCCTTCCGCCGAGATGAATTCGGCAACCATTTCGTTCCACGGCCGATTCTTCGCAAAGCTTTCTCGCAGAAACTTCTGAAGAGCGGCGCGATTCACGTCACGTGAGTCCGATCGGCCAATCAGCAGATTGGTCCACACAACTGTCCAATTACGAATGTAAGCCGGATCATCAAGTAACGTGTCCAGCAGCTTCTCTCGTTTGCGGAGATCACGGTCAGCCAGGAACTTCTCCGCGACTTCGACCGCAGGAATGTGTCCAACCACGTCGAGATAAACTCGCCGCAACCATTCGGGGTCGTCCGCCAGCGGCGACGGATCGACTCCCTGCACCTTCCAACCGGCGGCAAGGTGTTCGTTGATGACGGCGACGATACCCTGCACCGAACCGTCCGCTTTGGCTACCGTATTGCTGCTGGCAAGCCTTTGAGCAGTCGCATCACTCGCCAGGGTCTTCGGCTTGTCTGTGACATTCAGATCGCGCGGACCATCTTCCGTCTCCCCCGTCGAACTCTCCGACTTCGGACGCTCTGTCAGCATGACCGGTTGGCTCGGCGGCGGTTGTTCCTGCTTTCGAGCAACATCCATCGGTTCGGCGTTGTTCGCGGCATGTGGTTGAATCGAGCTTGGTTTGTCGTCACTGGCAAGCTGCGGAGTGTGGTCATTGTTCGGCACGAACCAGCGGCCAGCAGAGAATGAGAACCCGGCAATCACTGCCACACAAGCCGCCAAAACGAGCAGGCCACGCATTCCTCGCTTTTCAGCAGGTCGCATGGGGTCTGAATCCGAAGCCAGACGCGGGGCAACCGCCGGCTCAAAATTGGCCCCGTCGGTTCCGAATGCCGTGTTCCAATGTAGCGTGCCGTGCAAGTCCAAATAGGCGAGATACGCCCGGCGAGCACTGACGTTGCGCAGCACAAAGCGTTCAAGCCGCTGTGCGCCGGGGTTGTCGAGCCGGTCTTCGCACAGCGCTTCGAGTAGCTCGAAGAACTCTGGCGACAAGTTGGAAATGTCTCGCGGAGTCATGTGGTTCTCGCAGCGGCCGTAAGGCGGCGCGTGACACAATCGAACAAAACTTTACGGATACGACCTATCGACTGGTAAACCGAATTGGCTGGCCGGCCCAATTGCTCGGCAACTTTTAAACCGTTCTCACCGGGAGCGTACCGAGCTTGAATCAATTCCAGGTCGTCCGCCTTCAGGCGGCGAAGGCATTCGGATAACGCCTCGCGCCGCTGTTCAAGTTCATCGTTCAGTTCAATCGCCTCAGCGGCGACCGTCGAAATGAACTCGTCGCTAAATTGCAAACGGCCGGCTCGTTTCTTCTCCCGATATTTGAGGATCTCGTAAGTTGCGATTTTTCCGGCCCAGGCAAAGAAGCTTGTGCCGAGTTGGAACTGATGACATTTGCTCCAAATGATGACGTTTGTGTCTTGCAGAATTTCCTCGGCATCGGTCAGGCTGCTGACTTGAGCCAAGATGAACAAAAACAGTCGTCGCTGGGATTTTGTGAAGAGCTGCACAAACTCCGCATTCGGCACTTGATCCAAGGAGCCGATTTCGTCCGCGGATTCTGATAGGTGCGGCTCGGACATGTTTTCAAAACAATCAAAAGTCAGATACCGGTTACGAAGACGGGGGCCGCTTGGCCCCCGTCTTGAATCCGTTCAGAGGCCTCTCGATTAGCCGATGAGTTCTGGAATCGGAGCGCCGCCGTTGGCAATCTTCATCGGACGGCCTCGCTTAGAGGTGTGAACCGTCGTCGTCGGAATGCCGAGGGCATGACACGCCGTGGCCCAAATGTCTCCGGGGAGATACGGCTTCGTCTCGCAAGTCAGTCCGTCGGCGTCAGTCGCTCCAACACCTAAGCCACCCTTGAGATTTCCGCCACCAATCATATTTGACCAGCTCGCGGCCCAGTGATCGCGACCGACATCTTGGTTAATGCGCGGCGTGCGGCCGAACTCGCCCATCCACACCAGCACGACGTCCTTGATCATGCTGCGTTCCTTGAGGTCCGTGACCAACGCAGAAATCGCAGTATCCATCGCCGGAAGGTTGTTGTTCTTCAACGTATTGAACACGTTCGCGTGCAAGTCCCAGCCACCCATGCCGACTTCGACGAACGGCACCCCAGCTTCGACCAAGCGACGAGCCATCAGCAGGCCACGGCCAAACTCGCCGCCGGCACGCATCATTCCCCCCGCGGGGGCTCCGGCGTTGGTGTATCGGTCGATCGTCTTCGGGTCTTCCTTGTCGATCTTGAAGGCTTCCATCTGCTTCGAAGTCATCAGGTCGATGGCCTTCTTGTAGACGTCCTTGTGAGCCTGCGGAGCTTCGCCGCGTTTCGACGCAATGAAGCTGTCTTCGATCGTGCCGAGCATCGCAAGGCGGTTACGGAAACGCCCTGCGTCCATACCGCCCATGTCGGCATTCTGGATGCGGCCTTGCGTATTGACGACGAACGCCGCGTTGGACATGCCCAGGAAGCCCGGACTGCCAGGATCACCGCCGATCGAGACGAACGAGGGGATTTCCAGTTCCTTGCGCTGCGATCCGAGTTCGTGACTGACTACCGAACCAAATGTCGGATGGACGACAGTCGGATTCGGCACGAAGCTAGTGTGCATGTAGTAACGACCACGTCCGTGATCGGCTTCACGAGTACTCATCGAACGCACGACGTTGAGCACGTCGAATTGAGCAGCTGTCTTCGGCATATGCTCGCTGATCTGCGTGCCACCAGCCGTGATCGGCTTGAACTCGCCGCCGTTCTTTGAACCCGGCTTCAAGTCCCAAATGTCGATGGTCGGAGGACCACCGCCCATCCACATCAGGATGCAAGCCTTTTGATTTTTCTTGAGAGTCTCCGCGTGAACCTGCAGGTGCTGCATGAACTGAATCGCGGGGATCGTGGCCGCGCTGGCAGCCATGTGACGCATAAAGTGTCGGCGAGTCATGCCGGCGGGAATGAAGCTCATGGGATTTCCTTTCAAAAAGTTGGGTTGATCAAAGTTTTCAGATTTTAAATCTGAGATCTCTAGTGGATGAAAATGAACTCATTCGAGTTCAAAAGTGCCCAGAACATGTCTTGGTATGCTGCTAACTTGTCCGGGTTTACTCGAAGCAAGTCTTGAGCACCCTTGGCTTCCTTAGGACTTGGAGCACGACCGAGCGCCGTCAAGTACAGACGACGAATTCGATCGGTATCTTTCGGAGCCTCGGCGAGGATCGTGTTGAGAAAACTCCCCTTTTGAGCACTGATCGCATCCTTCACGAGATCACCATTCATCATCATCAAAGCCTGCGGAATCGAGCCGTTGAAGGTCGTCGATTCGTCCCCTTCATCGGTCCCGAAGGCAACAACAAACTGCCGCAACCAAACTCGCTTCTTGTCCTCGGCTTGTTCCCAGCTAGAGCGGCCCGATTTGTGAGCATTTGTCGCCACGATCAGCGAATCGTAAAGCTGTTCCGCCGACATTGACTTCAAATAGACGTGGCTGAACATCGCCGTTGTGCCAGCAGCCGGGTTGTCCTTCTCTTCGTTAACTTTCGAAGCCTGACTGGTGAGATTGTACGCTTCGGAGTTGCAAATCCAACGGATGAGTTGCTTCACGTCGTAGCGCGACTTGACGAACTCATTGCCCAGGCGATCGAGCAAGTCAGGATGCGAGGGCGGATTGTGCGGCCCCATGTCATCGACCGGCTTAGTGATGCCGTAGCCGAAGAATTGACTCCACATGCGATTGACCATTGCCAAGGCCGCCAGCGGCTTTTCACCGTCGATCATCAACTTTGCAAGCACTTCGCGACGATTGACGTCCCAGCCGTCTTTGTCCTTTTGAGCCACTTCGTCAATGAGGTCCTTGCCGAAATAGCGAGGGTACGCAGCTTCAATCAAGCCATTACGCTTCTCGTAGGTGACATGATCGGAGACGCCGTCGCGACGTATCAGTTCAGAATAATCATCGACCATCCGACCTGCTTTCGCGTCGTACTTCCGATGATCTTCCCTCTGCAACTGGCGGAAGAAGTTATTGAACTCCCAAAACTGCCGCTGCTGCCAATCATTGAACGGATGGTTGTGGCACTGCGTACATTGCACTTGCATACCCAAGAAGAGTCGCGTCGTCTTGGCTGTCGCGAGCACTCCGTCGTCCGGCATCACCATTTGAGCCAGCAGAAAATTGACCGCGCCGTTTTCCTCGAAATGCCCTTCCGCAGAGACAATGTCCATCACCACGTCATTCCAGGGGCGATTCTTGGTGAACGCTTCGCGAAGAAATTTCTCCATCCCTTTGCGACTGACTCGCCGGGGAGTATCTTGGCCGATCATCAAATTGGCCCAGACGTTCGTCCAATGACGAACATAGCCTGGATCGTCGAGCAGCGTGTCGATCAACTTCGATCGTTTGGCCTTATCCTTGTCGGCCAGAAACTTTTCGACCTCTTCCATAGGGGGCACATGACCGACGATGTCGAGATACACGCGGCGCACCCACTCACCATCGCCAGCGACTTCCGAAGCTTCGATCTCGTTGTCGGTCCAGCCTTGGCGGATTTGTTCGTTGATGAACGAGATGAGCACGTCGGAGGAGCCAGTCGTAAAATCTACACGCTTCTTCGCGACGGGCTTGGTGTCCGCAGTCGCGACTTTGGACTTCGACTCTTTTGATCCTGATTCCTCCGCTGTAATCGCGACGGAGGCACTAACCGCGATGGCCAGAGCGGCCACAGCCCAGAGTGCCCACCGACTTCCGCTCCACGTCCGCATCATTCGAGTTCTCCCCGATCAAGAGCTATTCGCGCCGTTTGCTTGCGATACAGCACACAACTAACTTCGAGTCCATCTGATCGTTTCGCAAATTCGTCGCAGGATGATACCTGAAGCAAACCTGTGACGTTCGCCACATTCTGTTTGGATTTGAAAATCGACTTTTGGCTGGGCCGCAGTCTATTGGCCTAACCCGTTCTCCGAAAGCCATTTGAGCCCATTTCTACGGGCTACCGAAGGAACCTTCGATGACCTCCCCAGCAACCCTTTATGGCCGAGTCGCCGTCATCACCGGCGGAGCCAGCGGAATCGGACGAGCCACCGCCCTCCTCTTTGCCCAGCAGGGCGCCCGGGTTTTCGTGGGAGATTATCGCCTCAAACCGGAGTCTGAACAGGCCTTGGCAGCGCAAGGCATCTGTGCCTCGAACTGTGACGTCCGCAACGTTTGCGAATTGCAACGTCTGATCGATCACGCCGCGACGACCTCCGGGAGGCTGGACATCCTCGTCAACAACGCCGGAATCGGCATGGTCAAGCAAATCCACGACGTCTCCGAGGCCGACTGGGACAACTGCCTCGACACAAATTTCAAAGCAGCCTTCTTCGGCGCCAAGTTTGCCATCCCGCATCTGATCCGCTCCGGCGGCGGCAGCATCGTGAACACCGCCAGCAACGCCGGTTTGCTGCCCCGAGCACATGATCCCGTCTACTCGATCAGCAAAATGGCTCTGATCGGCCTGACCAAAAGTCTCGCCTTGTGCCACGCGAAGGACCGCATCCGAGTCAACGCGGTCTGCCCCGGACCGGTCGGTGACACCGGCATGATGAACGCCGATCTGGACGCCTCAATTGATCGCGCCGCGACCGAACAGCTTTTCATCGCCGCCAGTCCGCTGGCTCAGGCCTTCGGACGCATGAGTCGCCCCAGCGAGATCGCCGCCGCGATTCTATACCTCGTCAGCGACGCCGCCTGCATGGTGACTGGCACTGCGATCGCGATCGACGGCGGCAAGTCGTTGGGAGTCCCTCCGAACTGTTGAATGGACCCGTGAAGCTCAAACTGACGGCTTCGGCTTCAACCCGGCCGATGGTTCTTGAGCCACGCCGACCAACGTCCGCTCGGGGCCTCCACGCAGATGTACAGCAAGTGCCCTGCCGCAATGCTGGCGACGAGGCATGCAAGCAGAATCAGATTCGCCTGAACTGGCGTCGGCGAGTCACCGCACTTTCGCCAGCCGTAAAATGTCACCAGATGACTCACCGGGTAATGAATCAGATACAGGCTGTACGAAATCCGTCCGAGGTATTGCAGCCAGCGCCAATTCAACCAATCGTGAAGATGATTGGTCCGTCCAGCGACGAAAATCGACAGCGCTGCCGTCAGCGCGAGGGCGTTCTCCAGCTTCCACTGAAACGCGAGGTGAGCGGCGACGATGCCGACCGTCGCCCCGAAGACTCGCGACGAGACAGTTCCGTCGAGCGTCCACCACGTCACCATTCCCAGAAAGAACGCATTCAAAAAATGAATCACCCACGGTTCTGTGGATTCCAACGGGTTCCAAATATGCAACGACGCCAACGCGAGTGGAGCAAAGACCAGCAACACTCCCCAGCCTGATGGGCCTGGTTGCTGCGGATCGGGCCGGGGAAACAGCCGTTGAGCCAATCCCCAGCCAACGACGCTCACGACATAGAATTGCATCTCGATGCAGACGGTCCAAATCGCCGCAGTCAGCGGCGCTTCACCAAGGATCTCTTGCAGGAAGCCCAAGTGCGACAAGACCCGCGAGATCGTCAGCGATCCGCCGACTGGCGGCGGCATGCCCCACCAACTCTCGCACACCGCAAGCAAGAACGCCGCGCACGCAATCGTCACCGCGTAGGGTGGCCACAATCGGACCACTCGCCGACCGACAAATGACAACACCTCACGTGGGGTGACCCAAGTGTTCCGCAGCGTGAAGGCGATCACGAATCCGCTGATCACCAGCAGGAATTGGACTCCGATCCACGATTTCCGAAACACGAAGTCCAAGAAATCCGGCATGAGTTCGATCGCCGGAAATACTTCCGGATCAGACTTCAACGCTGGCTGATACCGCCAGATGTGGTACACCGCGATCCCCAGCGCCGCCAGACCACGGAGCCCATCGACCATCACGAATCGAGTCGCCGGTTTGATCGGATCGCCAACCCGTTTGGGTGACTGACACTCCCCTGCGGCTATTGAGGCCATGATGTCTCCGGTTGAAACCGTTCGATCACAATCGTCATACCCGTTCGACCAACACGGCGACGGCGTTTCCGCCTCCTAAACAGAGGGCTGCAATCCCCGTGCGAAGCTGCCGCTGCTCGAGCGCACACAATAACGTCGTCAGCACACGAGCACCGCTCGCCCCGATCGGATGCCCGAGAGCAATCGCTCCGCCATGAACATTGACTCGATCTGTTGGTAAATCGAGTTGCCGGATGCAGGCCAGCATCTGGACGGCAAACGCCTCATTGATCTCGAACAGATCAACGTCCACCAACGACCTTCCGGCTCGTTCAAGCACTCGACGAATCGCCGCGACCGGAGCGGTAAAAAGATCCTCTGGCGGACCTCCGGCCGTTGCCGATGCGACGATTCGCGCGAGCGGCTTGCGGCCGAGTCGCTCGGCGACCTCATCAGACGCCACAACAACGGCGGACGCTCCGTCGCTGATCGTCGAGGCGTTGCCGGCCGTCACGCTGCCAACGCTGGCAAATGCGGGGCGCAGCATCGACAGCCGAGCCAAATCGCAATCCGCTCGCGGACTCTCGTCCGCTGTGACGTTCGTCACATGTCCTCGGCTGGTCACCGACACTGCGACCAGCTCCGCTTGAAACGCTCCCGCATTCATCGCAGCCACGGCACGGCGGTGACTCTCGGCGGCGTACTGATCCTGAGCCGCGCGCGAGATCCCCGCTCGTACGGCCAGGTTGTCGGCGATGATTCCCATCGACTGCCCGCTGAAGGCGCATTGCAGACCGTCGTTCATCATGGAATCAATCAGTGTCCGCTCTCCGATCGGCGGACCATCGCGCTGCAGCAGCCAGGGTGCCTGGCTCATATTTTCCATGCCACCGGCGACGATGACGTCCGCATCTCGTGCTCGAATCGCCTGATCTGCCAACATCACGGCTTTCATTCCGGAGCCGCAAACTTTGTTGATCGTCAGCGCCCCGGCCGTCGCGGGAAGTCCGGCCTTAAAAGCCGCCTGACGAGCCGGAGCCTGTCCTGCACCGGCGGGCAGAACCATGCCGAAAATGACTTCCTCGACGTCAGCGGGTGAGACACCCGCGCGCACAACGGCTTCATGCACAACGCACGCACCCAATTCGGTCGCTGGCACGGAAGACAAGCTGCCACGGAACTTGCCGATTGGAGTGCGGCAGGCGGACAGGATGACGGCCTCGGACATGATTGGGCTCCGACTTGCTGACGGACTGAGTCGGGCGCATTCTACGAAACGTGCGAGGGGAGGCGAGTCGCACAATAGCCGATAGAATCCCCGCGACGCATCAATCCCGGAGGACGGTCATGAGCGACTCAGCGGTCCCGTGGGTGAAAGGTTTGACGATCGGAGCGGCTCTGCGCGAGACCGCTCGGCGACATCCCGAGCAGGATGCGCTCGTATTTTGTGCAACCGGCTTCCGCTGCTCTTGGGCCGATTTCGATCGGCGAGTCGACGATGCCGCGCGAGCCCTGCTAGCTCTAGGATTCCAAAAGGGAGACCACTTCGGCGTCTGGGCTGGCAACTGCCTGGAGTGGGTCATCCTGCAATTCGCGACAGCGCGGATCGGTGTCGTGCTGGTCACGGTCAACCCCAGCTATCGAGCCTCTGAACTGCGGTACGCGCTGGCTCAATCCGAAGTGCGTGGCCTCGCGCTGAGCGATCGATTCAAGACAGCGGATTACCGATTGATCCTCCAAGACGCTTGCCCGGAATTCGTAAACGCAACGGGCGGAGAACTTCGCAGCCAGCAGTTTCCCAAACTGCAATGGTTGATTTCGCTGCGCGGCGACTTGCCGGGCACACTCGCCTGGGATGATCTGCTCGCACTCGGCAAACGCGTGACCGTCGCCGAATTGTCGGAACGAGAAGTGGAACTCACCGCGAGTGACCCGATCAACATTCAATACACTTCTGGCACGACCGGTTTTCCGAAAGGAGCCATGCTGTCCCACGCGAACATTCTCGTGAACGGCTTTTATGCCGGAACCAATCAACGATTCACGCCGGACGATCGGCTTTGCGTTCCGGTGCCGTTGTATCACTGCTTCGGCTGTGTGTTGGGCACGCTGTGCTGCGTCGCGCTGGGCAGCACGATGGTCTTTCCAGCAGAGACATTTGATGCCAGCGCGACGCTGGCCGCGATCGAATCGGAACGCTGCACGGCAATCTACGGCGTCCCAACGATGTTCATCGCGATGCTCGAACATCCCGACTACCCGCAGCGGAATTTGACGTCGCTCCGCACCGGTATCATGGCCGGCAGTCCCTGTCCGATCGAACTGATGAAGCGAGTCACTCACGAAATGGGAGCGAGCGAAATCACGATCGGCTACGGCCAAACCGAAGCCTCGCCGCTCGTGACGCAGACGGTCACGGACGATCCGATCGAACTGCGTGTCGGCACCGTCGGCCGCGCTCTGCCGGGTGTGGAAATCAAAATCATTGACTCTGAATCCGGCCGCGAAATGTCTGACGGCCAATCGGGTGAGCTGTGCAGTCGCGGGCACGTTGTGATGCTGGGCTACTTCAACATGCCGCAGAAGACCGCCGAAACAATCGACTCCGACGGATGGCTGCATTCCGGCGACCTCGCGCTACGAACTCCCGAAGGATACTTCCGCATCACCGGCCGCCTGAAAGACCTCATCATTCGTGGTGGAGAAAACATCTACCCGCGAGAAATCGAAGAGCGGCTTTACCAGCATCCGGCCGTTCAAGACGCACAGATCGTCGGCGTTCCCGACAAGAAATACGGCGAAGAGGTGCTCGCCTGGATCAGGCTGCGCCCCGGCTGTTCTGTCACCGAACAAGAGATTCGGGACTTCTGCCGCGCGGGACTGGCCCATTTCAAAGCACCGCGTCACATCAAGTTTGTGGAGAGCTTCCCAACGACCGTGACGGGCAAGATTCAGAAATTCAAAATCCGCGAACTGGCGATCGAAGAACTCGGCCTGCAAGACGCGGCACAAATCGAGACGGCATGAGGCAGACGATCAGTATCGGGCTTCAGGTGAACGCGTCTCTGACGCCTGAAGCCGTTCCCCAGACTCTCTGGAAGTGGATGTAAAACCGATTCTGCAGCGAAACTGAGTTGCTCCCCAACGGGTCAGCCACCGCTGCTTCACAAGCCAATTCGACAGCCCACGCGGCGCGCTGCCAGCGTGCGAGGCATCGCACAGGTCCGACATCTGCTCGCTGCGGTTCAGACGGGACAGAAACGTCTCCAAGGATTCTGCTGCTGACATTCGTCAAACCTCGGCCGGTGGTCCCGTTGCAACTGATGCGGTAGCGTACTGCCGATACAATCGTTTCCAAGTTCGTCTTATTCACAGTTCCGACAGGATCAGCGGATGGCTCGGCAAACTTGGGACGACGAAGAAGACGAGGATTGGGGCGATGACGAATCGGACCTCGACGACGAGCCCACGATCACCTGCCCGCATTGCGGCGCCGAAATCTACGAGGACTCGCCGCGCTGTCCGTCCTGTGAGAACTATCTGTCGCTGGAAGACGCACGGCCAACCGCGACGAGCAAACCGTGGTGGGTGCTGCTCGGAGCGGGACTCGGCCTGTTGGCGTTTCTGCGTTGGTTGTTCGTTTGAACCGACGGCGATAAATCGTGCGATATCTTTGCTGGAGACGAACATGATTCGACGAGCTTTGAAGATCTGGTTGGTTTCCGTCCTGACCTGTTCGTTCGCCTTCGCCGCTGATGCCGATCCGCGAAAGCCGGCGGCGATTCAGACGCAGGACGTGCCGGTGGTCTCGGCCGAGATCGTCGCGAAGTTGTCGCAGTATCAGAACACACGCGCGGCAGCGTTTCGGGGTTGGGCTCCGGATGGCAACGGGATGTTGATTGCGACTCGCTTCGGAAACGCGGCGCAGTTGCATCTGGTCACGCAGCCGGGCGGGCGGCGCGAGCAGCTCACGTTTTTCGACGAGCCGGTGGCGGGGCGATTCCTCCCGCACGTCAGCGACGGAGCGTTGCTGCTGTCGGTCGATCGAGGCGGCAACGAGAACGCTCAGTTGTGGCTGCTCGATCGGAAGAACTTTCAAACGAAGCTGCTGAGCGACGGGAAGTCTCGCAATCTGGTGCAGGCGTGGAATCGCGACGGCTCGGCGGTGATCGTGGCCAGCAATCGCCGCAACGGGAAGGACATGGACCTGTATCGCGTCAATCCGCGCAAGCCCGACTCGTTCGAGCTGCTGATGGCAGTCAACGGGCAAACGTGGCAAGCGGACGATTGGTCGAACGATGGCAAACGGCTGGTGTTGCGGCATTACGTTTCGATCAACGAGTCTTACGCGGGGCTGTTTGATGTCGAAAAGCAACAACTCACGGAACTGCCGCTGCCCACAAGCGACAAAGTGGCGATCGGACAATTGGCGTTCTCGCCCGATGGCCGATCGGTCTATGTCACGACCGATGCCGATTCGGAGTTCTTGCGGCTTGCACGGCTCGATCTCGCGACCAAAAAATGGACGTGGCTGTCGGACGGCTTGAATTGGGATGTCGATGATCTGACGGTGGATCGGACGCATGGCACCGTTGCCTTCGCGATCAACGACAACGGCAAAAGCCGAGTGTTCCTCAGCAGCGAGAAGACCAACGACCGGCGTATCGAATTCCGATTGCCACAGGGTGTCGTCAGCGGACTGGAGTTCTCTCCCGATTCAAAATCACTGGGCTTCACGCTCGCGCGAGCGGAGGCTCCGGCCGAGGCGTACTCGTTGCAGTTGTCGAATGGCGAATTGACACGCTGGACGTTCAGTGAAGTCGGCGGGCTTGATCCCGCATCGTTCGTCGACCCGACGCTGATCGAGTTTCCGTCGTTCGACGGGCGCAAGATTCCGGCGTTCTACTTCAAGCCAAGAACCGCAAAGGAGGGTGAGAAGCGCCCCGTTATCATCAGCATTCACGGCGGCCCCGAGGGTCAGTACCGGCCGACGTTCACCGCCGGGACGCAATTTTGGGCGAACGAGTTGGGGCTTGCGGTGCTGCATCCGAACGTGCGCGGTTCGGCGGGCTACGGCAAGACGTACTTAAAACTCGACAACGCTGAGAAGCGCGAGGACAGCGTCAAAGACATCGGCGGACTACTTGATTGGATCAAAGAACAGCCGGACCTCGATCCCTCGCGAGTCGCTGTCATCGGCGGCAGCTACGGCGGCTACATGGTGTTGGCAACGCTGACGAACTTCGGCGACCGGATTAAAGCGGGCATCGACATCGTCGGCATCTGCAATTTCATCACGTTCATGGAAAAGACCGCTGCCTATCGAGTCGATCTGCGTCGAGCCGAATACGGCGACGAACGGAAGCCGGAGATGCGTGCCGTCTTTGACCGGATCGCTCCGCTGCACAACACCGACAAGATCAAATCTGAACTGCTGGTCATTCACGGCCGCAACGATCCGCGCGTGCCGTTTTTCGAGGCGGAGCAAATCGCAGCGAAAGTCCGAGCCGGCGGCCGATCGGTTTGGACCGTCTTCGCCGACAACGAAGGACACGGCTTCGCGAAAAAAGAAAACGCCGACTACCAACGCGCGGTCGAGGCGATGTTTTTGAAGAAACACCTGGGGCTGAAGTGATTGGGAGTGCGGTGTATCAGCACCGCTTTGGTTGGACTTCTGTTTCCTCGATCAAAAGCGGCTCCGCCGCGAAGGGAACGCGGCGATGCATCGCCGTACTCCAAATATGGCCCGCATCTTCATTCCACCGCTGCTGCGTCCTGTCACGGGTGGCCGAGACATCATCGACGTCGCCGGCCAAACGGTGGCTGAAATCGTTGCCGAACTCGATCGGCAGTTTCCCGGTATCCAGTCGCGATTGGTCGAAGGAGATCGCATCAAGCCGGGCTTGAGCGTCGGCATCGGAAGTCGAGTTTCCGCTCGCGGCTTGACGTCAAAGGTCGGCCCCGATGACGAAGTTCATTTCCTGCCGGCTATCGGCGGCGGTTAGAATCCGTACACGGATCAGGTTTTCTTGCCTGACCCAAATGGCAATGTCGCGTCAACCATTGACCGGGTCAGCCCGGAAAGGCTGACCAACTTTGGAGTGCATCATGTGTCGGCGGTGGGTGAGTAGAATTCGGTGGCTAGCGTCCTCGGCAGGATTTCTCCTTGTGATCGGACAGGTCTTCGCGGCCGATGACGGCAAGCGAGGCTTCGTCGAAAAGGTCTACAAAGACGAAGCGGGCGAGCACAAATACGTCGTGTTCGTACCGCCGAGTTATTCGCCGAGCAAACCTGTTCCTGGCATTTTGTTCCTGCACGGTGCCGGTGAGCGAGGTAACGATGGTCGACTGCATCTCAACATCGGCCTGGGTGGGATGGTGAAAGCTCGCGAAGCCACATTCCCGGCGATCGTCGTTTTTCCGCAGTGCGAAGACACTCGGGGCCGAGTGTTGCAAGGTTGGCTGGCCGGAACTCCCGATGCCGATCGAGCACTCCGAATTCTGGAACAGGTCGAGAAGGATTACCGCGTCGATCCCAAGCGGCGGATTCTGACCGGCTGGTCGATGGGTGGCTTCGGGACTTGGTCGATCGCGGCGGCCGATCCGTCTCGTTGGAGCGCGATCGCCCCGATCGCCGGCGGCGGTCAGGCCAAGTGGGCCGAGAAACTCAAAGACCTCCCAATCTGGGCGTGGCATGGTGACGACGATCATGCGGTGCTGGTGAATCGCTCGCGCGAAATGATCGAGGCGTTGAAGGGAGCTGGGGCCGCGCCGCGATTCAACGAGATCGTCGGCGGCGATCATGAATCGTGGCGAGTGGCATATGCCGATGATCGTCTGATCGCCTGGATGCTCGACCCCGCCAATGTCGATCCCGACAAACTGCCGGCTCCCAAGGAGAAACTCGCACCGACACCGGTCTACACGGAACAGTTCGTCCCGGCACTGGAAATCCTTGGTGCGATGTACGCTCGTCTCGGAAATCAGATGCTCGAAGCTTTGGCGTATTCGGCTCCGAAACAGATCCCCGCAGATCTGCTCAAGGGGCGAATCAATGACATCGTCGAATTCACCAATGTCGAAGGCTACGGTTTCCGCGTACAGTTTTCCGGCATCTCGTACAACAGTCAGTTGGACCAAGTGCGAGTGAAGGCAATTACGAAGGACCGCTTGAACCTGCAAGTCGGTCTGTCGAACGCGGTGCTGAATATCGGCGGCACTTGGGTCACGGGTGAAGATCATTCGGCGTCGGCGGGACCAATACAGGTCGTCATCGGTCATCGACGGCCCGTCTGGCTGGACATCGACGTGAAGCCGTATGTCGAGAACCGCCGCATTCGATTAAATCCAATCGCGTCGCGATTCGACATCCCCAATGACAACTGGTATGTGACCTCACCCGCCGGCGTGTCGGTCAGTGGCTTCGGTATGTCGCGTCAGAAGGTTTCCAGCGGACTCGTCAGCGGGTTGTACGGACAGAAGCAGCGCATCCAGCAGGAGGTGCAGAGTACCATTCCCAAGATGATCGAAACGGTCGAAAACAAAATCGCCGAGTTCAGCGAAGCGGGAACGTTTACCGATCGCTTCTGGCCGATCCCCGTCTACAAGCCGCGCACACGCGTTTTCCCCCAGGCGATCAGCACCGACGAGAACGGCATCACCCTTATCCTGGGTCTGACGGCCGCGTCGATGGATCTCCGCAATCCGCCGTCAAAGCCTGAAATCGTCGATCTCAAGACATCGCTGCCGGACGATTTGACTAAGCTGAGAAGCCTGCAATTCGGACTCGCCCCCGGAGTGCTCGAACCGCTGAGCGAGCTGTTGGTCAAAGCGGACGTGGGCCGCATCCATCTGCTCGACATTCCAGAGAATACATTCGCCAAGCTGGCCGATCGAGCCGCGCTGACTGCGGCGATTCCCGAATTGAAACGGCATGCGGACGTCGAGCTTTGGACGGAACTGTCGCTCGCCAGAGGTATCAGCACGAAAGACCAAATCGAAAAAGAAGGCCAGACGCGAGTCCAATTCCACACGCCGAAGCTGCTCATCACGATCTCGTTGAGGAAGGGGACGAAGAACTTCGAGTTAGCTCCCATCGTCGTGTTCGAGATCGACCTCAAACAAAACGGCTTCGCGGAACTGGTGAAACCCGATTCGCAATCGCGAGGCATCCGCTTCGGCTGGGACGGCGAGCCTCAGATCACCATCAATTGCCATTTTGCCAAGGGCTATCAAGCGGAAAACCAAACGATCGACAGCAACCAGATTGAAAGCTGGGTGAAAGACTGCTGGCAAGCCTGGACCAGCCTGTCTCCCATCGCGACTGCCAATGTGCCCGACATCGACTTCGGAATTTCGAAGCTCCGCCTCTCGAATGCCGGCTGGGCCTCGCCGCATCTCTTCGCGACCTTCGCTCCCCCCGGAGTCAAAGTCACCAACCTCACCGACGTCGATTTCATTTACGAAACCAAAGGCCCCTATTCGGACTGGAGCAACGCAAAATACAAACTCGAACCGGGCAAGACGCACGATTTCGAGATCTCCTACCCGCTGACCTACCGCCGCAACGGCGAGATCTACACGCTGGCCCCTGGCTCGCACTCCGAATTCCGCGTGCCGCTCAAAGGTGGTCCGCCAAGTTTGTTCCAAGCCCGTGAAAACCCATAGCACCGGATTCAAAACGGATTCCTCGCACCTGCGTCGTGCCGATTCTGAAACTGCCGGCTGGTCATGCTTCCGCTGCAGATCTTCGCCACCCAGAGCCGGGTGCGTCTTCCAAAAGCACTGGCAGACGAGGCCGTTCAATCATGCGATCAATGCTTCCGGAAACCGTCGACGTTGGGACACTCAAGCCTGCGACGCGATTCGATGGACCATTCCATCCAACGGACTGCGCACAGCGATCCCCGGTCGGTTCATGACATGCGTGTAGATCATCGTCGTGGAAACGTCGGCGTGACCCAACAACTCCTGAACCGTGCGAATGTCATGGCCGTCTTCCAACAAGTGCGTCGCGAAGGAATGTCGGAGTGTGTGCAGACTCGCCAGTTTAGACAGGCGGGCGGTTCGCACAGCTTTTTTGAACGCCTTTTGAATGGCCGATTCGTGAGCGTGATGGCGGCGCACGGCTCCGCTCCGCGGGTCGATGGAAAATCCCGCCGCGGGAAACACGAATTGCCAACTCCACGACCGATTCGCAGTCGGATGCTTCTCGGCCAAGGCGTATGGCAAAAACACATCGCCGTGCCCGCTGGCCAAATCCGCGTCGTGCAGCGATTTCACACGCTGCAAGTGCGCCTGCAACGGAGCCTCCAGCGGACGGGGCAGAACGGTCACGCGATCCTTTTCCCCTTTTCCGTCCCGAACTGTGATCTGCCGATACTCAAAGTCGATGTCTTTGACTCGAAGACTTAGGCACTCGCTCAGACGCAAACCGCTGCCGTAAATCAACCAGGCCATGAGTTGGTACGTTCCGCTCAATTCCGCGAGGACGCGGCGAACTTCGTCGCGCGTCAGCACCACGGGCAAACGCCTCGGACGTTCCGCTCGCAAGACCTGACCAAGATCGCCCAGCGGACGCTGCAAAATCTCCTTGAAGACAAACACCAACGCATTCAACGCTTGGTTTTGAGTGCTGGCCGACACCTTGCGTTCCACCGCCAGTAATTCCAGGAACGCTCGAACCTCCGCCTCGCCACGTTGCTCCTCGTCCACGTTCGCGCAATGCGCCGCGAAACGCTGCCACCATTGAGCATAAGCCTTTTCCGTTCGCGGCGAGTAATGCAAGACCCTCAATCGCCGGTGCAATCGCCCCACAACGGTTGATTCATCCAAACCAAAGGCTGTCGCCTCCGTGAGCTTGGCCGCGACCACGCCTTCACGCTGACCGCGCTGTTCCAACCATTTCTCACGCAACGCTGGAAAGCGGAATTCCTTGATGCCGCAGCCAAAATCCAGCAAATAACAAATCGCCTCCAAGCTCTGGAAAACCTGCCAATCCTTTTGCCCGCGTTCCGCCTGCCAATCCAGATAAGCCAGAACTTCGGCTTCCGTCGTTTGACGCACATCGTGGCGTCGCGATTTGACGAAAAACTCCAAACGCCGACTCAACCACTCGGCCTCGTTTTCGTTCCGCGCCAAACGGCCAATGGCATTCAACCCTTTCTCCAACCATTCACGATTCACCGGCAACCCAACATCGCTCCGTCGCGAGGCGCGCGTCGAACCGTCCACACCACGAATGGATTCCATTTCGTTCGTCACGATGTTCCCTTCTCATTTTGCGGGCCGCGAAATCCCCGATATTGGACTAACCCGACATCGAGATATTCGAATATCCCGCTGTCCGAGTGAAAAGTGACCGCCCGCCTGGAATACCAAAAATTCCTTGACAATTAAGAACTGCGACGGCAGGCTGCTTGACAACCCGACACGCGGGCAGCGTCGTCACCCGCCCTATCCCGACGTCGGGATACTCAACTGTTCGGCTATCGAAAGGAGACCATAATGAACCGCGCTCGCGTCATCGCCGTGCTATCCGCGTTCTCCGTCCTAGTCACCGGTTGCGCACCACAGCCGGACGGTCGCCAAGTATACCAACGTGGTGACGGCGGCGTTACTCAGGTTGACCGTTACCACGATCCATCGAGTAACACAACCTACTATGAGACAACTCGGTACGGATCACAAGCCGAATGGCAACAATCACAACCACCGGATCCCTATGTTGTCGGCGCAGTCGTCGTTTTCGCGATCGGCAAGGCCATTTACGACAACTGGAGCGCGGCCCCCGCACCCGCTGACGAGCGCGTTGCCATTCGCACTTCATACCCTTGTGTTCGCACCGTTGATTCAGCCGGAATAGCCAGCGAAATTGGTATTGCTCCGGGCGATATCATCATCGAGTACAATGGCATCTCGCTTCACGACGAAACATCAACGAACGATGCGTTGAAGCGGGCGATCAGTACGGCATCGCCTGCGAGCACTGTTTCCGTTAAGCTGATTCGTAATGGCAACCTCGTCGAATTGCAGGCAACGGGGGGACGGTTGCTCGGAATAAAGTTCACTCCGCAACGCTTCGAGTTCAAGCAGTGAGACGCAACCGAAGGAAGAAACCAATGAATGCATCGCTCGCAATCTCTCACATCCGCCGTGGCAACGATCGATCTAGGATCGAATACTATCGTTCGTTCATTCCGGTCGCTGGGATTATTGGAGGCGCACAAATCGACGTCAGCCGGGCGAATATGGTAAAGGATCTCAAGGACGGCAAGAGAGTGATTACCGTGATTCAGTCGGACAACAAATGGATCGAAGGATCTGACGTTCATTTGACCGCAAGTGGATATGTTCGCACTGATCACAATGATACTAAAGAGGACAATCTTGGGGAACTTCCCGAAATCGAGGGTCAACTGTTCAATCGGCCTTGACGCCGAACAGCGCATTCAGAGTCGAAACAGGGACGCAGGTTTCCCGAAGGAAAGGCCGAACCATCGATTGCAACCGAGCGGCGGATCGGGTCGGTCCTGATGGCAAGCCTTTTTGGCCGCCGCCGGTTGAATCGTGTCGTTAGGCCACTTTGGACGCGCATATGAAATCAAAGACCATCAGCATCGCAGCGGGAGTTCTATTCGTTGCCTCGCAGGTGTTCTTGTTCCTCGGGTTGGACAGCGAGCGGCGACCGACGACGATTC
>Ga0194132_10000757_pt1 | contig 65717 bp, 54 predicted proteins | sample TA2KigOf80mmetaG_FD_148612 | JGI IMG/M metagenome (GOLD analysis project Ga0194132, IMG submission 148612) | Freshwater microbial communities from Lake Tanganyika, Tanzania - TA2015054 Kigoma Offshore 80m | ecosystem: Environmental > Aquatic > Freshwater > Lake | place: Tanzania: Lake...
ATCAACCGTTCGGGCTTGCCAGGAGCCATGCGGGGCGACCATGCTGAGCGACGGTCTAATGAGACCGAGAATGAAACGGCCTGCCCCGCCGGCATCGCTGTGCTTGGAGAACAGTTTAGACCTTTTTTAAGATACAAGAATGACAGTTGGCTTGTTAGTTGTAATATACACAAGCCTTAAACAGTACCAAACGCTATGAAGGGGATAGGTTTTTCAGCCTGGGGGCGACCTCTTTCATGAAGATGCTGAGGGACTTTTGGCCGACCTCGGGCGGGTCCCAACCGTTGAGCTGGAAGAGGAGGGTGCCGAAGCCTCCCATTTTCTGATAGAGGTCGGCGATGCGCTGGTATACGTAGTCGGGGTCGCCGACGATGAAGGTGTTGTCCAGGAGCCAGTCGAAGGTGATTTGGCTGTCGGGGATATCCTTGCTGGGCTTGAACACGTCTAAATTGCCTCGATTGGCCATGAACTGGCCCATGGCGTACTTGGTGATGCACTGGCGCATGCCGTACTCGTTGGCTTCTTTTCGGGCCTGCTTCATGTTTTCGGCTACATGGATGTTGCGGGACACGCGCCACATCTTTCGGCTGGGGCTGCCGTTGCCGGCCTTCTGAGCACCTTTGAGGTAGGCGTCCCAGATAGTGCCGAGGACACCTGGGTGCATGATGCCGCTACTCATAACGATCCAGTTCTTGAGGCCGGCGTAGGTGGCGGTGGGGGAGTTGGGGCTGCCGGCGGCCACGGCGATGGGAGGATGAGGCTGGGTGTAGGGCTTCATGTGCAGATAGACGCCAAGCTCAGGCTTGGGGTTAGGGGCGGTGATGTTGAAGAACTGGCCTTTGTACTCAAAGTTGCCGTCGGACTGCCAGATTTTCATGACAACGTCCATGACTTCGGCGGCGCGGGCATGGCGTTCGGGCTCGGGGATGCCGAAGAGCTCGAACTCGGTGGGCATGCCGCCGGTGCCGATGCCGAAGTTGAACCTGCCCTGGCCCAGGTGGTCGAGGACGGCGATGCGATGGGCCAGCATGATGGGGTGGTGAAGCTGGAGGAGGATAACGCCGGTGCCGAGCTTGATTTTCTTGGTCCGGGCGAAGAGGTTGGCGATGAAGAGGTCGGGGGCGGTGATAGGCTCGGTCCTGAGGGTATGGTGCTCGCCTATCCACGCTTCGTGGATGCCTAGCTCATCGGCCAGGGTGATGGTGGCGGTGTCTTCTTTCATAACCTGCTGCCACGGTTTTTCGGGGGGATGGATGGGCATGACAAAGAGACCAAATTCCACAAAGTTCTCCAGAGATTATGAGTAGTAAATTGTGACGATTATAGTCTCGGCCAATATCAGAGGCAAGGAAGCGTTCTAGACATAGCCTGCGCACGAGGGTATATTTCGATAGATTTGGACGGTTGGAGGGGTAAATGACGGTTTCTAAAAGGACGGTGCAGGCCATGGAGGAGGGCGGCTGGATACGCCGCATGTTCGAGATTGGCATCGAATTGAAGAAGAAGCACGGGCCTATGAAAGTGTTCGACCTGTCGCTGGGGAACCCGGTGGTGGAGCCGCCGAAGCGGTTCAACGAGCGATTGAAGCAACTGGCGCTTTCGTCGACGCCGGGGACGCATAGGTACATGCCGAACGCGGGGTATCCGGAGGTGCGGGCGAGGGTGGCGCAGTCGATAGCGCGAGAGACGGGGCTGCCGTTTACTGCGGGTGAGGTAGTGATGACGTGCGGGGCAGCGGGCGCGCTTAACGTGATTTTTGAGACTATCCTCAATCCCAACGATGAGGTAGTTATCTTCGCCCCATTCTTTGGCGAGTTCACTTTTTACATCGAGAACCATCGAGGGAAGGCTATCATCTGCCCTACCAACGACTCGTTTCTGCCTGACCTGGCGGCGCTGGAAGAGCTCATCACGAAAAAGACCAGGGCCGTGCTGATTAACTCGCCAAACAACCCTTCCGGCGTTATGTACCCGGAAGATGTCATTAAAGGGATAGGCGAACTTCTCGGCAAGAAGGAGAAGCAGTTTGGCACAGAGATATTTCTTATAAGCGACGAGCCTTACCGGCGCCTAATCTTCGACGGGCTGAAGTACCCGCGTATCTTCGGGCATCATCAGGCATCGATTGCTGTACATTCGCACTCCAAGGACCTGGCGATACCCGGGGAGCGCATAGGGTATATCGCGGTCAATCCCGGGTATGAGGACCGGGCGCAGCTTGTGGACGGGGCGATTTTTTGGAATCGAAGCCTGGGTTTTGTGAACGCGCCGGCGATTATTCAGATGGCGGTGGCGGACTTGCAGGGGACGTCGGTGGACGTGATGGAGTACCAGAAGAAGCGAGACTTCCTCTACGGCCAACTGACGGAGATGGGGTACCAGATTGTGAAGCCCCAGGGGGCGTTTTATATGTTCCCGAAGTCGCCTATTGAAGACGACGTGGAGTTTGTGGGGGCATTGCAGGAGTGGAACGTGCTGACGGTGCCGGGGAAGGGGTTTGGCGCGCCCGGGTTCTTCCGCATATCGTACTGCGTGGAGGACTGGGTGCTGCAGGGGGCGATGAAGGGGTTCGCCGAGGCGGCGAAGAAGTTTGGGGTGTAGGCAACCGTTTGGTAGGGGCGGGAATTTCTCTATCTCCAGGCGTTTGTTTCACGTACAGCCTTTGTATAAGCGGGATGCCCTCATCACCCTTAATCCCTCTTCTCCCGACTACGGGAGAAGAGGGAAAGAATAAAGAAATACCACAACCCCCTCCTTCGACCAGGCTCAGGACGGCGTCTAACTCCCCCTTCGCCTTTCAGGCCGAAGGGGGAGAACCAGATGGAAGACCCCACGCCCCACCCGTTAAAAAGGCCTGTAGTTTCTCATAAAGCGGCCTTCATGAAAGAAAAAGAGACTCAGAGATCCCTTGATCTATATCGCAGTTCAACAGGAGAGAGGGCCAGATAGTATTGGATGCCTTACGGTGCTACTTGATTCCTAATATACGCAGAAAATGTAACCGGCTGTAGTTTAGGCTTTGGGCCTGGTGGAGAGGCCGGCGGCTTTGAACCGTTTGGCGTTTTCCTTGTAATGCTCGGCGGCTGAATTAATTCGGTTTTTGAGCTTGGGTTTTAAGGGGTGGATTTTCCCGGGGACGCCTACGACGACGGAGTTGGGGGGCACAATGGTGTTAGCCAGGACTACGGCGCCGGCGCCGATGACGCAGTTGTCGCCAATCTCTGCGTTTTCCAGCAGGACAGCGTTGACGCCGATCATGACGTTGCTGCCGACTTTGTGGCAGTGGAGGACGGCACCGTGGGTAACAGTCACGTTGTCGCCGACCTCCAGGTAGTCGTCGGCGTGGAGGACGCAGTTGTCCTGGATGTTGGTGTTGCTGCCGACGGTGATGCGTCCGTAGTCGCCGCGAAGGACCGCGCCGGGCCAGACGCTAGAGTTTTCGCCGATGGTGACATCGCCGACGATATAAGCGGCCTCGCTGACGAAGGCGGTGGGATGGACGCGAGGGGTCTTTTCATCCAAGCTTCGGATCATTAACAGTCTCCTTAGGCTTTGTAGGGATACGTCAGAAAATACTATCACCCCCACGGGTGTGGGGGTGATAGCGATCTGGCTATGTTAGAGGGCTGAGGCCCTGTTAACTGAGGGGACTTACTTCTTTTCGACGACGAGGACGGGGGTGGAGACGATGGTCTCTTGACCGCCCTGGCCCCGCTTGACCTGCATGGTCACGACGCCGCACTTGGTGACGGGGACGGTGACGTCGTCAACGAAGCCGCCGGTGTCGTCAGGGAAGCCGGCGCCGACGAAGATCTGGCCGGTGGTGGTGCGGACGGAGATGAGGACTACGTCGCCTTTCTCGAAGCCGCCGGCGATAACGTCGAAGGTGACGTTGCCGGTGCAGCCGGGCCTTTCGACACGGGCGGGGTCAACCACGGCGGAGGGGACACGGCCCAGGCCTGTCGCAGCGCTGCCACTGCCGGAGCCGGCGCCGCGCACAACGGAAATACCGAGGACAAGGACTAAAATGCTGACTAGAAGTACGATTATGGTAGCTTTGGAACCCAGGAAGCGATTCATCTAACCTCCTTACGGATGCTTCGTTGTCGAAATTTCTACGCTGAAGGGCCTCTGCTGGATGTCTTGCCTTTAGATTAGTTATTGAGGATTAATACTATAGGCTTTGTTGAGGACATCGCTTACGTTTTCTAGCTTTGGCGCCCCTTCGAGAGCCGCCGAATCGTAGCATAGGCAAAATTCCATTGTCAAGCGAAATTAAGTGTGAATTAAGATAGATTTTGGGGGTTTTATCAATAGCCGGTTTTATTTGAAAATCCGGCCACTTTCTTAAGTCGGGGCGAACTCAACCCCCTTTGTCCCCCTTCTCTTTTCGAAGAAGGGGGAAAGAAAAAAGAAATACCACAACCCCCTCCTTCGGCCAGGCTCAGGACGGCGTCGAGCTCTCCCTTCGCCTTCCAGGCCGAAGGGGGAGAACCTGAATGGGACATCACACTACCCAGGGCCCAACCTTGTCCCTTCGGCATATTTAGGGCGGCTCCTCAAAGGAGAGGGCCTAGCTGCTACTCTCAGCGGGGAGGGGAGCTTCTTCCACGCCGAAGCCTGAACGCCACAGGTCGTCCAGACGCGCCAGCTCGTGGGGGGTGAGGTTGGGGACGTCGGGGGCGGAGGTGTATTCGGCCAGCTCGCGAGGGTTGGTTATGTTGGGGAGGACGGAGCAGATGGTCTCCTGGGCCAGGCAGAACTTAATGGCGGCCTGGGCGAAGGTGCGGTCAGCTTCGTCGGCGATGAAGCGCGATAGATTTGCTTTCTTGATAGCTTTTTCCAGCCACTCACGCTTGCGGAAGGCGCGGTGGTCGGAGGGGTCAAACTGGGGCATGGTCTTGTATCGGTCGGTGAGGACTTCGGACGCGTGAGGTACCCTGGACAGCAGGCCGACGTTTTTTTCTTTGGCGATGGGGAAAAAGCGGCGTGAGGGTTCCTGCTCAAGGATGCTGTGGATTATCTGCATGGCATGAATGTTGCGATACTTTAGAGAGGCTTCGCCCTCCTCGAACCAACCGATGTCTGGGCCTAAGGCGACTGCGTAATACCGTAACTTGCCTTCCTTTACAAGCTCGTCCAGGGTTGCGAATAGCTCGTCATTTTCGATGGCAGGAAGTCGAGGGTTATGGAGCTGATAGATATCAATATAGTCGGTCTTGAGGCGGCGGAGGCTCTGCTCGCAGGCGAACCGTATGAAAGCGGGGTCCCATTTCTGGGACCGCTCTTTATGTCCTACACGAGGGGTTGTGTCATGGATATCGTAGCCAAACTTGGTGCCGATGATGATGTCGCGGCGCTGTTTGGGGAAGGCCATGGCGAGGACTTCCTCGCCGTAGCCGGTGCCGTAGGTGTCGGCGGTATCAAAGAAGTTGACGCCGAGGTCGTGGGCCTTTTGCAGGAGATGGATGCCGTCCTCTCGGTCTATGTGGCCCCACCAGTCAGTAGCCACGGTCCAAACACCAAAGCCTACCTCCGACAGCTTCAGGTCAGTACGGGGGAGGAGGCGATAATTCATGTAGAAGGGACTCCGGAAGTAGGTTTAGGCTTTGACGGACGAGAGGCTAAGGACATCCTTGACCTTTAATACTCCATTGTGGAACTGGGCGTCGGTTAACACCGGCGAGGGATCTCCCATGGACACCTGGGAGTCGAGGGCTACCCAGGACTTGCAGCCATCGTAGTGGGGCTTGAAGTCGACCGATTGAGGAATACCAAGACTATAGACACGGAGCAGCATTAATATTAAAGGTTTGCGGGGCTTCCAGTGGAGGCGTTTTTCAGCGTAGTCCTGAGTCCAGATATGGAAAGGCTGGAGAAGGGGAAGTGTGGCCTCGTCCCACAGTTCCAGGGTCTCTTCAACTCGAGCCCAGTGAGTAAAGGCGATTTTAGAAGGATTGGGGAGATGCTCAAGGGCAGGCTTGTATTCGAGACGATAGGACTCCTGGAGGAGGTCGGCGCGCTGATGCTCGTAGGTAGGATAGAGAAGAAACTCGTGGTGCTGGACCTTGAACTCCCTGCCCTCCTCTCTGATACCGCCCTTGCGCATGAGCAGGACCTGTTTGCCCTGGGCGAGGGCCCGGACGGTGACGGCCCATTCTTTGAAGGCGATACTGGTAGAGTAAGGGAGCATCAGCCGACTCCTTAGATATAGCGAGGCTACCTCATCTTAGCATCCCCGGCAGGCCGCCTCAATGCTGACGAATTCATTCTTGAATTCCTGGTAGCTGGAAAATTTGGCTAGATCCCGGACGAACTGCCCTGGGGAAGAAACGGCGGCGCGGAAAGCCTCCAGCTCTTCATCTACGGTGCTGACGGAGGCGGCGCTTTGGGCGTAGGCGCCGTGGAAGGCGAAATAGGCCTGATTGAGCTTGCGGATGTAGTAACCGTTGTCGAGGAACAGCAAGCGGCGCTCCTCCATGATCCTTTCCGCAGTCTCAATCTCTCCCAGCGCCAGCAGTTCCTCTACTTCCAGTCTGGTGGTCTGCATTTCGCCTCGGAAATCAAAGATTTCAAGGATTTTCACCACTTCTTGAAGCTGGCCGTCTGAAAGAATGACCGGCTTTGTCAGCGTCTTGCCGGTAATGATTTCATAGACCTTATCCCCAATTTCGCGGCCCGCGAGGTTGGCGGCGGACTCGTTGAGGGATGTGGTGTCAGAGTCGCGCCCGTAGTTCATACCCAGGGGCCGGAAGAACCAGTATTGGTGAAGCCACTCGTGGACGGCAGTGGACAGGGCGTGGCGGAGGCCGCCGTTGGGCGGGACTATGCTGGGGTAGGTGGCAATACCGCCGATGTCGACCACCAGAGCGGACAGACCTCTAGACTTAAGGATTTCGTGTTCCAGGGCTTCCCTTTGATCGAGGCTGACATCCGGCCTGAGGGTGACGTTGCCCTGACGCTTGATGGCGTCCCGCGGGGAGGTGACCAGGACGGTGGGCGGCAGGACCAACTCCATGTCCACCGGCGGCCAGAGAAGGCCGAAGGGCCCGCCGAAGCCTTCCTGGACCAGGACCTTGCTCACCAGGGATTCGATGCGCTCTTCGACTCGGGCCTTGTCTCGGTCTTGAAGGGACTGCAACTCTTTTATAAGCTGCCTTGCGCCCGACTCCTCTCTATCCGAGGCTGTTTGAGAGTAAAGCACCTCTTCCAACTGGTTTATTTCGTCAGCCCGCTCGAAATACTGACGCACCCGGGCGATTTCCTCTTCTTCGCTCATGTTTTCGCTCCAGGGCATGGCACGGCCCAGGAGGTGAAGCCACTTCCCCATGAAATTTTTCATCTCCCAGCTTACGATTCCCCATTTGTAAGGAGTCGACGGGGAAGCGGACGACAGGGAGCCGCTGGAATCCTGGCCCACGGAAAGCATCAGCATGGCGATGAAGAATATGGCGATGTATCGGTTCAAGAAAAGTCTCACGCTTAAAGAGCCTACAAATATTTTCCCACAAAATCTATGCAGATAATACGATTGTTCCTTATAAACGGCCTTCTAATCGCGTCGTTGCCACGCTGAAGGGTTTTGGCTACAATGACCTGGATAAGCTCCTGCCAGATTTGAGGTAACTTTTATCATGCCTTCACCAGAAGCGAGCAAAATTCGAAACGTAGTACTTCTTTCACACAGCGGTTCCGGCAAAAGCGCCCTTTCAGAAGCGCTGCTTTTTGCCACCAAGGCCATAAATCGAATGGGAACCGCCGAGGCAGGTAATACAGTGTCCGACTATGAGCCTGAAGAGGCCAAGCGCCGCTCAAGCACTCAAACATCTCTGGTGCCTTGCCAGTACAGCGGATTCAAGATTAATTTCCTGGATACGCCGGGATATGACGATTTCCGCGGCGAGGTTGTGCCGGCGCTGCGGGTGTGCGAGGGCGCGGTTATAGTCATAAGCGCTATATCTGGCGTGGAGGTAGGGACTGAGAATTCTTGGAACATGTGCAAGGAGAGGAATTTACCTCGAATTATTTTCGTCAACAAGATGGACCGCGAGAACGCCGATTTCCAGCGGACTCTCAACGGCATACAGGCCGCCTTCGGCAGAAGCTGCGTTCCGTTCCAACTGCCTATAGGCAGCGCCCAGGACTTTAAGGGGATTGTGAACCTCCTGGGGAAGGGGGAGAACGCCACGGCTTCGATGAAGGATGAGGCGTCGAAGGCCAAAGAAAGGCTTATTGAGGCGGTGGCAGAGAGCGACGATGAACTGGCCAACAAGTACCTGGAAGGACAGGAGATAAAGCCGGAGGAGTTGGAAAAGGCGCTGAAGAAAGCGATTCAGAGCGGTGATCTGGTGCCGGTGCTGGCCGGGTCGGCAACCCAGGCCGCAGGAGTTGAGGAGCTGCTGCAACTGGTAACCGGCTACATGCCTTCGCCGATGGAGGTTGGGAAGACGGAGGCGAAGAATCAATCGAACGGAGAAAAGGTAGAACTGTCGCCGAGCAAGGACGGGACCCTGGCGTCCCTGGTGTTCAAGACCACGGCGGACCCCTTCGTCGGCAAGCTATCCTTCTTCCGCGTGTATTCCGGTGTCTTCAAGGCGAACGGCGAGGTATGGAACGCCAACAAAGGCCAGTCTGAGCGCATAGGGCAGGTGTATTTCATGCGCGGCAAGACGCAGGAGCCGACGCCGGAGGTGGGGCCCGGGGACATTGGCGCGGTGTCCAAGCTGGCGGTGACCACCACCAGCGACACGCTTTGCCAGAAGGACAAACCCCTGGTCTTTGATCCCGTCGTTTTCCCTGTGGGTTTCTATTCGATGGCGGTAAGCCCCAAGACCAAGGCCGACCTGGACAAGATGTCGCAGGCCTTGGCTCGCATTGTGGAGGAGGACCCAAGCCTGAAGCTGTCCCGCGAGGCGTCCACCAGCGAGACCCTGCTGTCTGGGTTGGGGGACGTGCATCTAGAGACGACGGTGGAGAAGGTCAAGCGCAAGTTTGGCACAGAACTGACGCTGAACCTGCCGAGGGTGCCATATCGGGAGACCATTACGTCGGTGACGCGGTCAGAATACAAGCACAAGAAGCAGTCCGGCGGCCACGGGCAGTATGGACACGTGCTGCTGAGGCTAGAGCCTCGCGAGCGGGACTCGGGCTTCGAGTTTGCCCATGAGGTGGTGGGTGGTTCCGTACCCAGGGAGTTCTGGCCTGCGGTGGAGAAGGGCGTCACGAAGTCTCTGGGGGAGGGGGCGCTGGCGGGTTATCCGGTGGTGGATGTGAAGGTGGTGCTGTACGACGGCAGCTACCATGACGTCGACTCCTCTGGCATGTCTTTCGAAATCGCCGCGGTGCAGGCGTTCAAGAAGGGGATGCTCGATGGGAGGCCCACGCTGCTCGAGCCTATTATGAAGCTCACGGTGAAGGTCCCCGACGCCAACACCGGCGATGTCATTGGCGATATGAACGGCAAGCGGGGCCGCATTATGGGTATGATTCCAGAGAATGGCTTCACGACGATTGAGGCCGAGGTACCTCTTGCGGAGCTGCTACGGTACTCGAGCGACCTGAGGTCTTTAACTCAGGGCCGGGCGAGCTACTCCATGGAGCCTAGCCGCTATGAGCCGGTGCCGCCTGCTATTGGACAGAAGGTGGTAGAAGAGGCGAAGCGAGTGAAGGAAGGGGCTAAGGCGTAGCTGGTACCTGGAGCGCTGATGCTTGAGTAAGGTTGGTGAATAGCGGCTCACTGCCCACGCATCCCTGACTCCCGTCTCAAACTCTTCCACTCGAGACGTTTGATGCGCAATACAGGCCTGGTCATAATCGGGTCGCCCTCATCACCCTTAATCCCTCTTCTCCAGACTACAGGGGAAGAGGGGGCACCTGAGGGGACACCACCAACTCCACCCATCAAAAGGGCGTGTGGTTCTTCTATTGGGTAAGGCTTAATGTACATTAGTCGTTCGAGGGGGGAGGAGTCAAGGGGAATCCTCACTACCTACCTTGGTTGTAACGCTAGCCCAGCTAAAAGAATCGTTATGGGGTTTAGGGTTTGGTGGCTAGGGCGTGCTTGAGGGATAGGAAGGTTTCAGCCATGGAACGCGCAACTCGTAGGGCTGGCTCATTGTCGTAGTAGACGTTAAGCGTGACGAATACAGGCCCTGGCGCGCTCAGGACGTCTTCCATTGCCAGGGCCATTTCCTCGATGTGGTCAAAGACGAAGGAGCTAGAGTAGCCGGCGCTCCTGGCCATGGTGGGGAAGTCCAGGGCATCCAGCCCTGGGATAGAGGAACCGCCGGTGGAGGCGTGGCCGCTATCTCGAAATAGAAAATGCACCAGGTTGCCAGGCCCAAGAGTCCCGACAGTCGTCAGAGAGCTGACGTTGGAACGAAGGGTGGCGTCGGACTCCAGGGCGAGGATGCGGTGATGGGGCCGGGCGAGGGCGAGGCCCAGGGCGACGGCGGTTACGCGCTCTGGGCAGTCGGTCAGGTCCAGGTCAAGGTTTCGGCACTGGGAGGCGGGCGTCCAGAGGTCGAGGGCGCGGGATGAGGCGACGGCGATGGCGTCGCCACGGTGGAGGCTAATGATTCGGGCGGCCTCGTCGGCGGGCATCATGGTCGGGGACCGTCCGATAGACCACGGCTTCGGGTGAACAACCACATGCCGGCCAGGATAACCAGCGCGCCGACTATGCCAAAAATGATGTTGTCGTCAAGGAAGGCCTTATAGAGGAGCCAAAAGCCTAAGGCCAAGGCGCTCATCCCAGCGACACGCCCGCCGATGGAGTCCAGGAACTGCTTCTTCACGCGCAGCTAACTGCTCTTCTGCAGGAGCTCGCGGACTTCGTTTACCGCGACGCCGGTACCGCGCCGGGGACGCTCCCGGAATTGCACCGGAATGTTCTCTATCTCGGGTTTGACGCGAAGATTGACCATCACCGGCCCTTTTTTCTGCAGGACCTGGGCGATGTTGGAGGCGAAGTCCTCCAGGTTGTCGAACTCATATGCGGAGGCGTAGCCCGCGCTCAGGGCCATCTCTTTGAAGTTCAGCTTGCCCTCGGCGGGGATAGGCTGGCCGCCGGTGACGGCGTAGCAGCCGTTCTCGAAGACGAAGTGATAGAAGTTGGCCGGGGCTTTTTCGGCGATGGTGGTGAGGGTGCCCAGGTTCATCACAAGGCTGCCATCGCCATCGAGGATGAAGACTTTCCTTTTGGGCTGGGCGAGGGCGAGGCCGAGGGCGAAGGAGGAAGCTTTGCCCATGGCGCCGCCCAGGGGGATGTCCAGGGACTCGTTGTGGGTGACAGTGGGCCAGCCGAATCGTGGGTTGCCGGCGCCCATGGTGGGGACGACGAAGGCGTCGCCACGGTGTTTTTCGATGACACGGCAGGCGTCCTGGTTCTTAATCATTGGGACCTCCTATGCTGATGAGTGGAAGATACATGGGATAAACGCAGCGTGATGGGTGGAGGTGATAAAGGATCGTGCCTCTAGGGTTTACCCCTCACCTTAATCCTCTCCCACAAGGGGAGAGGAAAGAAGAAGTAAAGCCCTCTGTTCTATTAACGATGCCTCCTTTCAAGACCAAAGGGCTAGGAGCCGTATTCGGTGCCCATGAGGACGGCGACAGGCTTGGAGGTACGCTCCGCTTCCTCCAGAGCAAGAGATATGCGGGAGGCGTCCTCATCGGTCTCGATGAGGTAGTAGTTGACGCCCCAGGCGTGAAGGATGTGCTCGATGAACTTGGCGGCGGAGTCGCGGGTGACGCCGTGGCGGTCCCAGCCTCGATAGCCGATGAGCATGACCAGGGGCTGGTTAATATCCAAGCAGAGGCCTCGGATAGAGTCGCCGGACTCAAAGACGCCGGTGTTCTGAATAAGAGCCACGGGCTTTTTCCCGCCCACCCACAGGCCGGCGGCGATGGCCATGGTCTCGCCCTCGCGGGCGACGGGGACGAGGCTCATGGTCGGCTCCGACATAAGCTGCTGGTACATGAAGTTTGTCTCGCTATCAGGGAGCCAGACCACGTGGGTGATTTTGTTTTTCTTCAGCTCTGAAATGATGGCCTGGGGATGCAGTACAGCCTCGGGAAGGGGTTGTTTCGTCGTCATCCCTCACCTCCACAACGCGTTGGGGTAAGGGCAATTATAGGGACAGCGGTGGAGGCTTACAACCTGGAGGAATTTTCCGATGTGAGGGCGTCGATGGCGGCGGCGATGCGTTGGAGACACCGTTCACGGCCCAGGACTTCCATGGTCTCGAAAAGGGGAGGGGAGACGGTGGCGGCGGTGACGGCCAGTCGAAGGAGGCCGAAGAATTGCCGCGGCGAGAGGCCTAACTGCTCGCCCAGGGCGCGGAGCCTTTCTTCGAGGGTCTTGGAATCGAAGGCGGGAGCAGCTTTTAGGTTATCCAGAGTGCTGTTTAGAGCAGGCAAGGCACGGGAAGTATCCATAGCCTTTTGCATCTCTTTGACGTTGGGCGTGAAGCCCTGGTCGAAGAAGAATGAGATAAGGGATGCGGCCTCAGCCAGGTTTTTGAGGCGCTCGTGGATGAGGGGAAGGATGCGCAGAAGGTAGTCCTGGTCGAGGGGCTGAGGGATGCCGGCGGGCGGGTAAGCTTTCCAGAAGTCCAGCAAGGCCTGGCAAAGCTGCTCTTTATCCAGGCTGCGAATGTAGACGCCGTTCATCCAGTCCAGTTTTTCGATGTTGAAGATGGCGGCGGACTTGACGACGCGTTCCAGGGAGAAGTTCCCCTGGAGGGCGCGGCGGTCCATAACCTCCGTCTTATCGTCCAGGGACCAGCCGAGGAGGGCCATGAAGTTCAGCAAGGCGTCGGGCAGGTAGCCCTTCTCTCGATATTCGAGGACGGAGGTGGCGCCGTGGCGCTTGGAGAGCTTGGAGCGATCCGGCCCCAGAATCATGGGCATGTGGCCGAAGAAAGGGGGCTGCCAGCTAAAGGCCTCGTAGAGCTTGAGGTGTCGTGGAGTGCTGGGGAGCCACTCCTCGGCGCGGAGGACGTGGGTAATCTTCATGTGATGGTCATCCACCACGTTGGCGAGGTGATAGGTGGGGAAGCCGTCGGACTTGAGCATGACAAAGTCGTCGATAAGCTCGCTTTGCCAGGAGACCTCGCCCCGGATGAGGTCATCGAGGCGGATGATGCCTTCGTCAGGCATGTGGAAGCGCACGACGGAGGGTGTGCCGGAGGATTCCAAGACTTGTTTTTCGTCGGGGGCGAGGCGGAGGCAGCGGCCATCGTAGCCGGGGGGCTGCTTGTTTTGCATCTGCTCTTTGCGCATAGCTTCGAGGCGCTCAGGGGTACAGAAACACCGGTAGGCGTGGCCGCAGGATATGAGAAAGTCGACGGCGTCTTTGTAAATAGTGAGGCGCTGGGACTGGAGATAGGGCTTGTAGGGGCCGTCAACCTGGGGGCCTTCGTCCCAGTCGATGCCTAGCCACTTCAAGGATTCGAGGATGCCTTCCAGGGCGCCGGGCACTAGGCGCTGCTGGTCCGTGTCCTCGATTCGCACGATGAACTTGCCGCCGTGGCGGCGGGCGAAGAGCCAGTTGAACAGGGCGGTGCGGACGTTGCCAATGTGAGGCTGGCCCGTGGGGCTGGGCGCAAATCTAACTCTAACGGACATGGCTTTGGAAGTGGCCTCCTTAGGCAGATTTTATCATGGGTTCTATATATGCAGCGGCAGTGACTAAGGAACCGACCACACCACCCTCCACCACGACCCATCTCTAGCTCTACCCACAAGACGTAGGATTCTGATTACATTCCTGATCATAAGCGGTACTACTTCATCACCCTTAATCGCTCTTCTCCTTTCTGAGAAGAGGGAAAGAAAAAGAGACACCACAACCCCCTCCTTCGACCAGGCTCAGGACAGCGTCTAACTCCCCCTTCGCCTTTCAGGCCGAAGGAGGAGTACCAGTCCAGCCCCGAATTCCCATCTGATCAGATGGTTTGCAGCTTCTCATAAACCAGCCCATCATAGAAGAAAACGAAGGCTTGGAACCTCCGTTAATGCGTATCACACGTTCACGGGGGAGATGACCAGGGGGGCGAGAGCCTCACTACCTTGCCCTGTTTGTAGCACGCCCAAGCAAATCGTTTTCTACCACGCCTGCGCCGCCCACTGATTCCAGCAGGCAGCGTAACTCGTCGGGCAGGGGGGACTGGAAATCCTGCCACTGGCCACTGATGGGATGGGTGAAGCCGAGTTTGTGGGCGTGGAGGAAGTGACGGGATATACCCACATTCTTGCCGCTGTATAGCGTGTCGCCGACTAGGGGGTGGCCGAGATGGGCCATGTGGACCCGGATCTGGTGGGTGCGGCCGGTTTCGGGGCTGGCCTCGACTAAGGTGTACAGGTCGCATTGCCACAAAACGCGGTATCGGGTGCGGGCGTGGCGGCCCCAGGAGAGGACGGCCATTCGCTTTCGATGCCGCTGGTCGCGGGCGATGGGGGCGTCGACGACGCCTTCTTTGGATTTTACGCGGCCATGGACCAGGACTAGGTAGCCTTTCTTTATGGAGCGCTCTTTTAGCTGCCGCGATAACTCTCGATGGGCTTGCTCGGTCTTTGCGACCATGATGAGGCCGGAGGTGTCTTTGTCCAGCCGATGGACTATTCCTGGCCGCTGCTCTCCGCCGATGCCGGGCAAGTCGGGATACAAGGCCAGGAGGGCGTTGACCAGGGTGCCGGATGGGTGGCCGGGCGAGGGGTGGACGGTGAGGCCGGCGGGCTTGTCCACTACCAGCAAATCGTCATCCTGATAAACGATGTTCAGGGGGATAGACTCCGCCGCCAGCCCAGCCGGGGCGGGGTCTGGTATGGTGACAGAAACCAGATCGCCGACGCGAACACGGTCGCTGGGGAGGTGCAGGACGCCGTTGAGGATGACGCGGCCCTGCTTTATGAGGCGCTGGGCCTGGGCACGGCTAAGGTTGAGGTCGGTGGCGGTGAGGAAGAGGTCCAGGCGTCGAGAGTCCTGGCGAGCGGTGAACTCCCTAGTCTTCATCGGTAGGACGGGCTGGGGGGCGGGTTTCCTGGGGGGCGGAGGTCGGAGGGGAGTCGGTGGGCTGGGCTGGGGGCGGGTTGGGGCCGGCGTCCAGGGGAGGAGATGGCTCCGTTTGGAGTCGCGCGTCAGTGTCTTGCGCTTTCTTTTCGTCTTTATCCCCCGAGAGGATGAACACAGCGATGAGGATGATGATACCGATGACGATGGAGGCGTCGGCGAGGTTGAAGACGGGCCACCAGGCTAGCTGCACAAAATCGGTGACCTGGCCGAAGCGGAGCCGGTCCGTGAGGTTGCCAATGGCGCCGCCGAGCTGCATGCCGAGGCTGAGCCGCAGCCAAGGGCTTGGGAAGGGCTGATGGCGATAGACCAGCAGGAGCACGCCCATGCCGATGAAGGAGGCGATGATGAGGAGGATGGTCTGGTCTGGGAAGAGGCCGAAGGCGGTGCCGGTGTTATAAGTGCAGGTAAGCCGGAAGGAGCCTTCCTCAGGAATCGAGCGGGAGGGACAGAGGTTCTCCTCGGCCCAGTACTTGGTGACCTGGTCCAGGAGATAGATGATACCGATGACGGGCAGGAGGAGCCAGTCCTGATACCAGGGGACTTTCAGTTTTTTGGGGAGGTGAGGGTGGGCCATTAAATCAGATTAACGTATCGATGAAGAATTGGGAAACGATGGCGGCCACCTCGCCCTCGCGTCCGCGCCAGAAATGGTTGGCGCGGGGAACCAGATGGAACCGCACGTCACCCTTGAGGCCAGCGACGCGCTCCCGGATGGTGTGGGTGCGAACCTGGGTGTCGTCCTCGCCGACGACGAAGAGGGTTGGCGATTTGACCTTAAACCTCAGGGGGCGGTCGACGGCGCCGCTGGGCGGCGAGACGATGGCGAAGGAACGCGCCCTGGGGTAAGCGGGGAGGACGGACATTAAAACCATAGCGCCGAAGGAGTAGCCAGCGACGCCAATCTTTGACTTATCCACGCCCGGCCATTGAGTCAGGAAATTCATGGCCGCGTCCAGGTCCTTGGCCTCACCCTTGCCGTTGTCGAAGGAGCCCTGGCTGCCGCCCACGCCTCGAAAATTAAATCGAAGGGATACGATGCCTGAGAGGGCCAGGGAGTGGCTGATGGCGGCTACGACGGGGTTGTCCATGTCGCCGCCGTAGAGAGGGTGAGGATGACATATCACCACGCCGGGGGGGCTGTCTTTAATGACAGCGGGAGAGGTGATGACGCCTTCCAGGTCCAGCTTGCCGCTTCGCACCGAGATAGAGGTATGGCGGAGGGATTCCATCAACGACCATATTAGGTGCGCGGCTTGGCCTTTGACAAGGCTGACTGTTAGAATAGCCAGAGTTTTCCGCAGGGAGGGCGGCATGGGTTTCATTGACCTTCGCAGCGACACCGTGACCAAGCCTACGGAAGCTATGCGCAAGGCGATGGCGGAAGCGGAGGTGGGCGACGACGTTTACGGGGAAGACCCTACGGTCAACCGGCTGGAAGCCCTGGCTGCCGATAAGATGGGAAAAGAGGCGGCGCTTCTGGTGAGCAGCGGCACCCAGGGAAACCTCTTGGGGGTCCTGTCTCAGTGCCGCAGCGGCGACGAGATTATCGCGGGGGCCAACAGCCACATATTCTGGAATGAGTCGGCAGGGGTGGCTACTCTAGGAGGCGTCCAGATCCACCTAGTCCCAAACCAGCCGCAGGGCGCCCTGGCACCGGGCGACGTAGAGAAGGCGATTCGTCCTAAAGGGAACCCGCATTTCCCGCCGACACGGCTGTTATGCCTGGAAAACACGCAGAACCGCAGCAACGGTGGGGTGATGACGGTGAGCGAGACCAAGGCGGTGTGCGATTTGGCTCACGGACACGGCGTCCGGGTGCATATGGACGGCGCGCGGATCTTCAACGCCGCGGTTTATCTGGAAGCGCCGGTGGACAGGCTAGTGAAGGATGTGGATACTGTGACCTTCTGCCTGTCTAAAGGACTAAGCGCGCCGGTTGGTTCCATGCTCTGCGGCTCAAAGGAGTTCATTGGTGAGGCGCGTCGATGGAGGAAGATGGTGGGGGGAGGAATGCGGCAGGCGGGGGTTATTGCGGCGGCGGGGATAGTCGCCATCGAGGATATGGTGGAGCGGCTGGCGGAGGACCACGCCAACGCGCGGCGGCTGTCCCAGGGACTGTCGCAGATCAAGGGCATCATCCACGACCCTAAGACAGTTCAGACAAATATCCTCTTCTTTGATATTGACCCGAAATACGGGACTATGCCAGACTTCGTGAAGCGGGTGGATAAGGAGGGGGTGAAGGTGCATTACGTGTACGGCCGGATACGGATGGTTACGCATCGCCACATCAGTAACGCAGATGTGGACGCGACTTTGAAGGCGGTGGCCAAGGTAACGAAGTCGATGGGCCAGCCTTAGGCACCGATTTCAGTCGATGAAGCCTTTTTTAAGCGTTTTTATCCTTTTGACCCTTTTGACTGTTCTCCTGGCCGGCTGCAAGGGCACGGGCGAGGCGGGGAGCAATAACGGGACACCAGATATTCCCGCAACAGTGCGGGCTGTTCTGGATAAGTACCCTTTTCCCACGCCGCCCGCGACCCTGGACACGGAGGCCCTGGCGGACGAGATCACCCAGCGAGTGCTGGAAGCCCTGGCATCGGTGCCGCCGACAGCGACGCCGACGCCAACGCTGGCGCCTACACTGACGCCAACACCCACTCCGACTCCCACGCCTACACCTACCCCTACACCGACACCTACGCCCACTCCCACGCCGCCAGTCACGCTTACAAGCATTATCCAGAAGACGCTGCCCTCCGTGGTCCGCGTCCAGGCTGAAGGAGCAGACTCAAGCAACATTGGCACCGGAGTCATCTACAGGGTGAATAGGGAGACCGGGAGCGCTTTTGTCTTGACTAATGAACACGTAATACGCGACGCAACTGAGGTAAATGTGATAGTCCGGGAACTCCTGGACTACAAAGCGACGGTAAGGGGAGCGGACCAGCAAAGGGATGTGGCGGTGCTGGAGATATGCTGCAGCCCGGGCTTTACATCGATAGCCCTTGGAGACGCGCTGACACTGCAGCCCGGGACCGATGTCGTCGCCATAGGCTACGCGCTGGACCTAGAGGGCGGGCCGTCGGTAACGAAGGGGGTGGTCTCGGCCAATCGGTACGAGGCGACGGAGGACCGGTGGCTGGTGCAGACGGACGCGCCTCTGAAACCCGGCAATAGCGGCGGGCCGCTAATCTCCGCCGACGGACTGCTGGTGGGCATCAACACCTTCGGCATCCGAGCTATCTACGGCGTCAACGTGGAGAGCTTCGGGTTCGCCGTATCCGAGATAACCTTGAGTAAACTGTTACCTGGACTTGAGGGAAGATCTAGCCCGACTTCCTAGGGTCCGGGACGTTGACCACCATGAAGTCGCCTGCGTTGCGGGCCACGACTAGCTCCACAGGCTCCTTGGTCACGTTCTCTTCGACGTGGATAGTGAGAGGCGGCACGTAGAGGAAGTCACCGGCGCCGGCCTCCAGGGTATGCTGGAGCTTGTCGCCGTAGTACATGCGGATGCGGCCTTTCACGATGTAGATGCCGGATTCGGCGCCGCCGTGGTGGTGGGCGCCGCTGGGCCCGGGAGGCGCGGAGACAAAGCCCATCCAGAAGGACTTGCTATTGGTCAGGTCCGGGGCGATGCCGGCCTGTCGAACCATGCCTGGGGTCTGGGCGGTATTGGCGCTGCGCTGGCCAGGTTTAATGAGTCTGACGGGTTCCATTAGGCCTCCTTTTTCGAGTCGCTTCCTTTAGATTTAACGTCCCGCCACTTATTCAGGCGCTCCTGTGCTTCACCTTCCGCGCCCTGGCCGCTGGGCGTGTAGTAGCGGCGGCCCTTAAGGGATGGCGGGAGATGCTCCTGGGCGGCGAAGTGGCCTTCATACTCGTGGGCATACTTGTACTCCTTGCCGTACCCCATTCTGCGCATCAAGCGAGTCACGGCGTTCCGCAGATGGAGGGGGACAGGCTCATTGCGGGTCTTCTGCACGTCCTCCATGGCGGCGTTGAGGGCGGCGTAGGCGGAGTTGCTTTTGGGACAGGTGGCGAGATAGACGGTGGCCTCGGCCAGGGGGATGCGCCCTTCGGGGAGGCCGATAAGGTGGACGGCCTGCTGGGCGGCGACGGCGATGGCCAGGGCCTGGGGGTCCGCCAGGCCGATGTCTTCGGCGGCGAGGATGATCAGGCGTCGAGCGATGAAGAGAGGGTCTTCGCCGGCCTCCAACATGCGTCCGAGCCAGTAGAGGGCGGCGTCCGGGTCGGAGCCCCGAACAGACTTTATGAAGGCGGAGATGGTGTCGTAATGCTGGTCGCCGGCGCGGTCGTAGAGGATGGCGCGGCGCTGCAGAGCGTCCTCGACGGCGGGCAGCGTCACACGGCGGGCGCCGTTCTCCGACGGCACAGCGGCCTGGGCGGCCAGCTCCAGGGTGTTCAGCGCTACGCGGGCGTCGCCGTTGGACATGTTGACCAGGAAGTCCAGAGCCTCGGCGTCTAATTCAACCCTCAAGTCGCCAAGGCCGCGTTCTGAATCGGTGAGGGCACGCTCCACCAGGGAGCGGATGTGCCGGTCGTCAAGCTGATGGAGAGTGAAGACCCGGCTGCGGGAGAGCAGGGGAGAAATGACCTCGAAAGACGGGTTCTCCGTGGTGGCGCCGATGAGGGTGATGGTGCCGTCCTCGACGTGTGGGAGAGCGACGTCCTGCTGGGACTTGTTGAATCTGTGAATCTCGTCGATGAAGAGGATGGTGCGCTGGTTGTGGAGGGAGAGGCGTTCTTTGGCTTGGGCGATGATTCGGCGCAGGTCGGCCACGCCGGAGGTGACGGCGCTGACAGGCTCGAAGTGAGAGCTGGTCAAGCCGGCGATGAGGTTGGCGAGGGTGGTCTTGCCGCTGCCGGGAGGCCCCCAGAGGACCAGGGAGGGCACCTGGTCGGCCTGGATGGCGCGGCGCAGGACCTTTCCCGGCCCCACCAGATGCTCCTGGCCTAGGAACTCATCCAGGGTGCGGGGCCGCATGCGTGCGGCCAGAGGGGCGTGTTCCTGGCGCCTCTGTTCGCCGCGCTGCTTGAAGATGTCTAGAATCTCCAAGGCTATTCTCCCTGGTTATACATCCAGCCAATCCAAACATGACAATTGTAGCACTTTAGGCCTGTCTTTCTTGTCGTGTTGCTCCCAGCTGGCGGTCATGCTACGGTTTAAAAGTGATACACACGGGTGAAACACAAGCCTCAAGGGCGCCGTGGCGCCCGCTGGACGTATTCCTGGCAATTTTGATGGCCGTAATGGGGATATTAGCCCTGGTGGGCGGGCTTTTCCTGTTGACAGGCGAAGACAACGACGAGTCGCCGGTGGCGCTGAATGGCGCGGTGGCGATCACCAGCGCATTGCTGCTGTTGAGCGCGGCGGCTTTAGGCCCGTTGAAATACAGAGTCGGCATCGGCAGCCTTGGGCTGCGACCGCCCGGCAGGTGGGGTCCGGCGCAAATAGGGCTGCCTGTGCTGGCGCTGACAGTGGTGCTGGTGCTCACGGCCCTTTATGTGCAGGCGGCGGACGCGCTGGGACTGGAGGAGCTTCAGCCGCCGGACCTGCCTTTTGACGAGTACAGTCTCTTATCAAAGATCATCACCGGGATACTGATAGTGGGCGTGGGACCGCTGGCGGAGGAGGTGTTCTTCCGGGGGTTTGTGCTGCCGGGGCTGGCGAATCGATGGGGCACGACTATGGGGGCGATTTTGAGCGCCGCGCTTTTTGCCGTGGCTCACGGCGACATCGCATTGTTCGTGCCGACATTTGCGGCAGGACTGGCCCTGGGGTGGTTGTATCTGCGGACGGGATCGCTTTTCAGTCCTTTTCTCGCCCATGCCGGCCAGAACGCCATCGCCTTCAGCGTTACTATATGGGGGTAGGGTAACGTCACCCTTTGGGGTTGAGGGGCTTTGCACGGAAAGTGTATGTTGATCTCCTTCGGGGCCACCATTCCCTTTGTCCCCTTCCTCTTGACGCGTGATGCAAATTACATTCCTGGTCATAAGTGGGGCACCCTCATCACCCTTTGTCCCTCTTCTCCCGACTACGGGAGAAGAGGGAAATAAAAATAAATTACCACAACCTCCTCTAACTCCCCCTTCGGCCTGAAAGGCGAAGGGGGAGAACCAGAGCAGCCCCCCCCCCATTGCCGCCTGCTAAATGGCTCGCAGCTTCCCATAAACAAGCATATTATGGGAGAAAAATAAGCCCGGAACTTCCTTTAATGTCCATCATACGTTCTTCGCGAAGGGGAAAGAAAAAGGCCACTATACCCCCCTCCTTCGGTCAGGCTCCCCGACAAGTCGAGGGCAGGCAGGACGCTCCGATGGATCGGGCCGATCCTCCTACGGCGGACTGCCCCCTCTTTGAATAAATATCAAGGATGCGGAGACTCCGCGCTAAATGCTCAGTTAAGGTGGCAGAGCGTCTAACTGCCTCTTCATCCCTCAGGGGATACTCGGGACAGGTGCGATTCCATCGGACTCCGCTCCGATTATCATCGGGGTCTTGCGATTGAACAAAGATTAATGTGCTCGACACTGTATGTCAGTTTGGGGCGGAGCATTTCCAGGCCGAAGGGGGAGAACCAGATGGGAGCAGGCCCAAAGGTCCCCGCCGAAATGTTACGCCTCGTATCTATTTCCGGACCAGGGGTACACTGAGTTTTCGTGCAAAGCTGGGGGTGAGGGAGGCTAAGGCCTCAGCGCGGGCATGCTGTGATATACTGCTGTCATTTGGCGCCGAATTCAGTCATGTCCGCCGACCGTATCAAAGAGAAATTCGACAGCATAAAGGCCGAGAAAAGAACCGGTCTTATTCTATACCTAACCACGGGTTTTCCAGACCTGGCGGCTAGCCGGACTCTTGTGCCCGCCCTGGCTGAAGCTGGCGCCGACGCTATTGAGCTGGGCGTGCCTTTCAGCGACCCACTGGCTGATGGCGCGACTATACAGGCTTCCAGCTTTCAAGCGCTTAAGCAGGGTGTCACCTTGCAAGACTGTTTGGATCTGGCGGCAGGACTCAGGCCAAAGGTCCCGGACACGCCGTTAATTCTTATGGGATATTACAATCCTATCTATAGATATGGCCTTGAGAGGTTCTGCAAGAGGGCCCGGGAGGCAACGGTGGATGGGATAATTGTGCCCGACTTGCCGGTGGAAGAAGCGGGGCCGCTGCTGGAGGAGTGCAGGCGTCACAAGATACATCTTATCCCCCTCCTGGCTCCCACCAGCACAGAGGCGCGGATAGAGCAGGCGTGCGCCACAGCGTCGGGTTTTATTTACTGCGTCAGCGTGACCGGCGTGACGGGGTCACGGGAGGCGGTGCCGGCCGACATGCACAGCCTGGTGTCGAGGGTGAGGAGACACACGCCGCTGCCGTTGGCGGTAGGGTTCGGGATATCGAAGCGGGAGCATATGGAGGCGGTGGGGCGGTCGGCGGACGCGGCGATAGTCGGCAGCGCGCTGATTAAGACAATTCAGGAGGCGTCCAGGGACAAGATGCTGGATAGGGCGTCGCGTTTTGTGAGGGAGCTGCGGGGCCTGGAACCCGCGCTGCCACAGGGCGGCGAGTGATGGCAGGGTGCTGGGCTATTCGAGGCGCGACGACAGCGGAGGCGAACACCAAAGAGTCAATCCTTTCCTCCACCAAGGAGCTGCTGCAAACGATTGTCAAAGAGAACCGGATTGAGGCGTCGCAGATAGCGGCGGTCTGGTTCACCACAACATCGGATTTGAATGCGGTATTCCCGGCGCTAGCCGCGCGGCAGATGGGCTGGATGAACGTTGCGCTGCTGTGCGCTCACGAGATGGCGGTGCCTGGAAGCTTGCCCCAATGTATCCGCGTCCTTATACTCGTAAACACCGACAAAAATCCTAAAGAGTTAAAATACGTTTACCTGAAGGAGGCCGTGGGCCTCCGCACTCATGGACTAGAACCGCAGTCTTAGAGACGGCGGCTGAATCGCAGACAAGCCAAATGGAATGGAGATTTTCCGTGATAGTGGTAATGAAGCGGGGCAGCACCCCGGAGCAAATCGAAGCTGTCAAACAGCGCATCGAATCGCATGAGGGCCTGCAGGGGCATCTGTCCGGGGGCGTGGAGCGGACGGTTATTGGAGTAGTGGGGCAGATATTCCCCGAGTTGAAAGACGAGCTGGAGCGGCTGGAAGGCGTGGCCGAGGTTGTGCGAATTTCCAAGCCTTACAAGCTATCGACTCGCGAATTCAGGCCCCACGACACCATGGTGAAGGTTGGCGACGCACTGATAGGCGGGGCCGAGCCTGTGATGATGGCAGGGCCCTGCGCGGTAGAGAGCGAGGACCTGCTGATGGCGTGCGCCGAGCAGGTAAAGTCAGAGGGCGCTAAGATACTTCGCGGCGGCGCGTTCAAGCCTCGCACGTCGCCGTACAGCTTCCGAGGGATGGGTGTCCAGGGCCTCAAGCTGCTGGCCAAGGCGCGGGAGAAGTACGGCCTGCCTGTGGTTACAGAGGTGATGTCTACCGAGGACGTTGGCATGGTGGCATCGTATGCAGACATGCTGCAGATAGGGACTCGCAACGCCCAGAACTTCAATCTCCTGGAGGCCGTGGGAAAGACTCGCAAGCCGGTTTTGCTGAAGCGCGGGTTCTCCTCCTCCTACGAAGAATGGCTGCTGGCTGCTGAGTATGTGCTGTCCGGCGGCAACAATCAGGTAGTGCTGTGCGAGAGGGGCATACGCACCTTTGAGCCTTTCACCCGCTTCACCGTGGATATCAGCGCCGTGCCGGTAATAAAGAAGCTGAGCCATCTGCCCGTGATTGTGGACCCGAGCCATAGCACAGGCTCCTGGGAGCTGGTCACGCCCATTTCCCTGGCGGCCATTGCCGCGGGCGCCCACGGGATTATAGTGGACGTGCATCCCAATCCGACTGTGGCCAAGTGCGACGGCGCGCAGGCATTGACCTTTGACAAGTTCCACGATATGTCGGCCAAGATAAAGGCCGTGAGCATGGCCCTGAAGCCCGCCAAGGTCAAACAGCCAGCCTAGCTAAATCATGGCCTGGGCAATAGGCTTTGACCTGGGCGGCACCAACATGCGGTGCGGCCTGGTATCCGACCAGGGCGAGTTACTAGTCCACCGTACCAGGCCGACGCTGGCGCATCGCGGCCCAGAGGCTGTGATCGCGGACATCGCCGCGCTCATACGGGAAGTCCTACAGGAGGGCGGCAGGCGGGTGGCCGGCGTCGGCATGGCGTCGCCTGGGCCGTTGAACCCCAAGACGGGAGTGGTGCTGAGGACGCCCAACCTTCGATGGAATAACGTGCCGCTGAAGGACAAGCTGGAGCAGGCGCTGGGACTGCCTACAACTGTCGACAATGACAGCCAGATGACGGCCTATGGGGAATGGTGGAAGGGGGCGGCGCAGGGTTACAGCCACGTTCTATGCTTAACCCTGGGTACGGGAGTTGGCGGCGGAGTGCTGATTAATGGCCGGATATACCACGGGTACAGTGGGTCGGCGGGACACATCGGGCACCTGATAGTGGAGCCTGGGGGAGCGCGATGCGGCTGCGGCGCTGTGGGCTGCCTGGAGGCCTACGCGTCGGCGACAGCTATAGCCCGCCGGGCGCGGGAGCGGCTGGCGGAGGGGAGGAAGTCGGTCATCATTAGATGCGCCGGCAATTTAGAGAGCCTTACCTCTTACAATGTTTACCAGGCCGCTTTAGATGGGGACACGCTGGCGTTGGAGATATTTGCCGAGGTGGGGCATTACCTGGCGCTGGCGTTGACATCGGCCATACCGCTTTTCGACCCGCAGGTGGTGGTTATCAGCGGGCAGGCAGCTGAGGCTGGAGACTTTATTTTCAAGCCATTAAGGAAGCGACTAGGAGAGCTGCTGAAGCTGCGGCCCGCGGTGCCTGTACTACCCAGCACCTTGGGCGATGACGCCGGCATTATTGGCGCGGCGGGAGTGGTGTTTTTGGGCGGGCGTCCATCGATTGACTAGCGTATGACTGGAGGTGGTCGACAATGACAAAGCGTACAGCGATTAAGGGCGGATGGGTGGTGGGCTGGGGCAAGAAGGGACATGAGATGCTGGAGGGCGGGTGCGTGGTGACGGAAGGGGACAGAATAGTCTTTGTTGGATTTCCTGATGACCCCGAATGCCCCAAAGCAGATAACACGATAGACGCGCGGGGCAAGATTGTTCTGCCCGGCCTTATCAACATTCATTGCGTCGCGAATATAGACATGCAGGTTCTCGGCATCGATGGACAGGCCTCGGGAGGCGGGTATAACAGGCCTGCTTCGACCATCGATCCATCCACGCCGCATATTTTCACCGACGAGGAGTTCAGGACGAGCGCCGACTTCAGCGTCGCTACGATTTTGAAGAGCGGGGCGGCTTCTTTCGGGTCGGTGGTGACGGGGGCGACGAAGAAGTGGGAGGACGAGGCGCCGGAGATGCATGCGCTGGCGGAGGCGTGCGAGAAGCTGGGGGCAAGGGCGTGGCTGGCGCACACGTACCAGGAGACATCTGACTATACCGAGCCCGATGGGACGCATCGAATAGTGTGGGACAGAAAGAAGGCTGACCAGGGGTTGCAGCACGCCATCGAATTCATAAAGTACCTGAAGGGACGCGCCGATGGCCGCATCAACGGCTTTCTCTTTCCCAAACGGACGGAGCGGTGTTCCGACGATTTGCTAAAGGAGACGCTGCGCCAGTCTAAGGGCCTGGGCGGAGTCCACGTGCGGACGCATTTCGCCCACTCGCTGCAGGAGCAGCGAAACTTTAAGGCCAAGCCTGAGAACAGCAATCGGACTATGGTGGAGTGGCTGCGAGACATCGGCTTCTTGGGGCCGCAGATATGCCTGACACATTCGATATTCATAGCCGGCCATAGCGCTACTGGCGAAGAGGCGGGGGAAGACCTGGAAATCCTGGCGCACAGTAAGACCAATGTATGCCACTGCCCGGTGGTGTATGCGCGGAGCGGTGTGTTTATGGAGTCTTTCAGCCGATACGTGGCGGCGGGGATAAATATGAGCCTGGGGACTGACACCTTTCCTACCGACCTGCTGGAGGAGATGCGAGTCGGCTCACTGGTGTGCAAGGTGGTGGACAGGAAGCGAGAGTCAGGGTTGGTGAAGGAGTTTTTCGACGCGGTGACGGTGAACCCAGCCAAGGCTTTGCGTCGGGAGGACATCGGGCGGCTAGCGGTAGGTTGCAAGGCGGACGTGTCGATTTTCAACCTGCCAGTGATGGATGCGGGGCCAGTGGACGACCCGATGCGCAACCTAGTGCATCATGCCAACCGGCTGAACTGCGATACGGTGATGGTAGATGGGAAGGTGGTAGTGAAGGATGGACATGTGGCAGGGCTGGATGAGGAGGAGCTGGCGCACAAGACGCAGAAGCTGTGGGGGAAGTACAAGTCGGCGCTGGTTGGGTGGGACTATAAGAAGCGGCGCGCAGAGGAGGTGTTCCCGCCGACGCTGCCGGTGAGGCGAGGGCAGGGGAGGTAAAGGCTAGCTACCATCAAAGGCGGCTAGGACCTCTGGAAGCGCCAGGTCAGTCCATAGGGCGTATTGCTTTCCAGAAGGGTGGAGGCCGTCGCTGGCGATAAGGCTTGCGTCCTGCGCCGCTGTGCGCGATATGGGGGTTATGTCAACGTAGCGGGCACCAAGACGCAAGGTCTCATCTCGATTGATGGCGTTGAACTGGTCGATTTCACGGGCGATGAGCGTTTTGTCGCGGCTGGCGGCGAAGGGGGTGACGCCGTAGTCGGGGATGGAGAGGACGAGTACTTTGGGGGCATTGTTACCGGCCAGGGTGACGGCTCTTTCTAACAAGGCGAGGAACTGGCCGCGGTACTCATGGGGGTTACGATTCCGGTACTGGTTGTTTACGCCAATAAGGAGGGTTACGAGGTCATAAGGCGGCTGGAGGTTGGCGGTATCCATAGCTGTGGACAATTCGTCAGTGGTCCAGCCGGTGCGGGCGATGATTTGGGGGTCGGCCATGGGGAGGCCGCTGTCGCGGAGGCGACTCGCCAGCTGGACGGGCCATCGCTGGGAGGGGTCCACGCCTTCGCCGATGGTATAGGAGTCGCCGAGGGCGAGGATACGCAAGGATCCGGCGGGCGTCATGGGAGCGCTATTATCTTCGGAGCCGCCGGCGCAGGCCCCGAAGAATAAGAGCGAGAGAACCGTGAGGCATAAGAATAGGGACTTAGCCTGGCTCCACAAAGGTCAGGACCCGCTTGGGGTTCTCCACCATCATTTTATGGATATGCTTTTCGCTGACGCCGACGCTCCGCAGATATGGGAGGAACTTTTCGAGGACGAAGGAGTAGCCGGTGCCGCCGTAGGCCTTGAGCTGAATCTTTGTACACACGTCCTGGGAGAGCAGGATTTTGTCTTCGAAGCCCTCGTCGATAAGCCTGGGGATGCACTCGGAGACCAGGACATCGTTGGCGACGTCGGGGCCTTTGGGGTTGTAGCCAGGGGGGTCGGGCTTGCGGGCAACGGGGGCGACGACGCGGCCCAGGGTATCGAACTGGACGTAGCAGCCCATGTTAAGCAGCTCCAGCAGGAGGTCGATTTCGGCGGCGTAGGAGTTGCAGTGGCCGAAGATAACGCGCTGGAGGTCGGCGCCCTCTTCGGCGAACATACGGGCCACCTTGGGCTTCTCCCAGTTGAAGCCGCCGCTGTGGAGGCTGATGGCGGCGCCGGTGGCGCGGCTGGCCCAGGCGGCGGAGCGGATGAGCTTCTCTTCGTTGGGAGTTATGGGGTTGCCGTCCAGTCCGACTTCGCCGATGATGCCGGGGCGGATTCCGGTATCGTCCACACCTTCAACCAGATCTTTGATGTTCTGCTCGGCAATCTCTTCGGCGGTGAGCTTGTCCATGAAAGGAGGATGGAAGGACTTTTTGTACCAGTTGGAGCCCATGACCACGTTCAGGCCGGTGGCGTTGGACACTTTGAGGAGGGCGATGGGGTCACGGCCCAGGCCGATGCTGGTGACATCGACAACGGTGTCGCCGCCGAGGTGGCGGAAGTCAGCGACTTCTCGGATGGCGAGGTCTATATCGGTCAGGAGGAAGTTATCTTTGATGGGCTTGCGGTCACGGGCCAGGTGGAGGTTCTCGAGGGTCAGCTTTTCGTCCCAGTGGCAGGCCTCGGTGGCGGGGGCGTTGAAGGCGGGCTTCTTGTCGTGCCAGAAGTCGATGAAGATGTGCTCGTGCATAATGGTGGCGCCGAGTTTGGCGGGGTCGATGACGCCGTTTACGGATATGGCCTTGCCGGCCATGTTAGGGATTTTGCGGGGGGTGAGTTTTTTTCCGTTTGCGCGCTTAGCCATGGGGCCTCCTAAATGTCACTTCTTGTTAACTATAGAACCGATTGAGTATGGCATCTCCAACTAAGCACCACACTTTCCTCATTCGGGTCCACCATCCCCTTTATCCCCTTCCTCTTCGGGAAGGGGAAGGAAAAATAAGGAACCACAACCCCCTTTAACTCCCCCTTCGCCTTCCAGGCCGAAGGGGGAGAACCAGAATAGGAGTGGGCATGGGATTCCTCTGTCACCACTTTGTACAAAATGAGACGGTTAAATAACTACTTAGCCTTGATCCCGCCCTTGAAGACGGCGGCGACTTTTCGCAGGTCTTTTATCTCCTTGAGGGGGTTGCCGTCTACAACCAGGATGTCGGCCTCTTTGCCGGCTTCCAGCGTGCCGACGAGCCGGTCCATGCCGATGGACTTGGCGGATTCGCGGGTGGCGGAAAGGACGGCGTCCATGTTGCTCAAGCCAAGACCCGCCATGTCTTCTACTTCCCACTGGAAGTAGCCCATGGGGTAGTTGCCCCAGCCCGAGTCCGAGCCTGACACCAGCTTGACCCCCATCTCGATGTATCTCCTGCAATAATCCTGTCGGTTGTGAATGCGCCGCTTGGTGGAATCCAAGAGGGCCACCTCTGGCGGGGTGAGACCCTGGGCCTTCTGCTTGGCCTCCAGGACGGTCACGGTGGAGTTGCCGACTCGCAGGGTGGGGTTGACCCAAACGCCCTGCTTGGCGATGCGCTCCGCGACTTTGGGGTGGAACTTATAAGTGCCGTCAGGCTCATGGAAGGTGCCGTGGATAATCATGTTGACGCCAGCATCCAGGGAGTTGACCATGCCCTGGGTGGCTGAGCAGTGGGCACCCACCAGCTTGCCGAAGTTATGGGCTTCGTAAGTGAGGACACGGAGCTCGTCCACGCTGTAGGAGGGGAGGCTGGAGTAGGAGGAGCGGGTGCCGCCGCCGGTGGTCATAACTTTGATCCAGTCCACGCCTTCTTTTATCAATCGACGCACGGCTTCGCGCACACCGTCCACGCCGTCGGCCTCGCCGTTCATGGGCCAGCAGTGGCCGCCGGTGATGGTGACGGGCCGGCCGCTGATGACCATTCGGGGGCCGGGGATGAAGCCGCGCTCGATGCCCTGCTTGAGATACATAGCGGTCATATTCTTGGCGCCGTTGTCCCGGGCGGTGGTGACGCCGGACTCCAGGTGTTTGCGGGCGTTCCAGGCGGAACGGAGCATTAATATTTCGTCAGGCTCCGCGCAGCCCTCTTCGACGGCGGTGCCGTCGCCTGGGAGGTTGGTGTGGGTATGGACGTCCACCAGGCCGGGCAGGACTGTCTTACCGGTGTAGTCGAAGGTTTCCACCCGAGCGCCCTCGGGGGCTTCCAGGTCTTTTTCAGCGCCTACCCATTTAATTTTGGAGCCTTCAACAAGAATTGCGCCGCGCTCTAGGGGTTTGGCCTGTATGGAGTCGATGATTCTCGCGCCTTTGATGACTTTGAATGCGGCTGGGCTCATGATGCACCTCCCGAAGTGGACTGGTACTGGAGAACCAAAACGCCCATAACATACCCAGGGAGTGAGTAAAATGCAAGGGAGCCCAAGGAATAGGGCCGTCCGCCTACGGGGGACGGCCCTATTGTCAAAGCGTTTCTTTTCTGACTACTTAACCTGGGCCTGAATCCATTCCAGATATCGAGCGGTGCCGAAGTTGGAGAAGTTGGCCTCATGCTTGGCAATGATGGCGGGGTTGTAGGCAATGGAGGAGAAGACCCACACCAAGGGTATGCTGAAGCCCTTCTGAAGCCAGGCATCGGCAAACTTTATGGCCGCGGCGTCGCGGGTGGCTATTGTCGTGGCGGAGCGGCAGGCGGTCCAGAGTTCGTCCACCTCAGCCCACTCTCGATAACCTAGGCCCAGGGTCCAGACGAAGTTGAAGCTGATGCGATTGCAGATGGGGCTGTATCCGGGTGAGGAGCTGTACATCCAGTTAGGTGTATCAGCGGCCACAGCTTTGGCGCGGAAGTCGGCGAAGTCGTTGTCCGTTTCCAATCTGGCCGTGACGCCAATGGCGGCGAAGTATTTGACCATGGCTTCGCAGTGGCCCGGCCAGTCAGGGATAACGTTGTGGCTGCGCAGGCAGTTGAGGCGGGTTGTGAAGCCGTTGGGATAGCCGGCCTTGGCCAGCATGTCCTTGGCCTTGGCCACGTCAAAGGGGTAAGGCCAGCCGCCCTCTTTGCCGGTCTTGCCGTTGGGGCCCGGGACAGGGGCCCATCGGTCCTGCCAGTCGGTGCGCCAGGTGGGGTATTCGTCCACCAAGGGGAAGCCCTCACCATTATAGAAAACCTGGTTGAACTCAGTACGATTAATGGCGTGGTTCAACGCAACTCGGACTTCCGGCTTACGCAAGGGGTCGTTGGGGTCGTAGCCCTTACGAGCGCCGCAGGCAGACTGCCCTTGGGGCGGCTTGCCGTCCACGCAGTACCATTCAGGGCGGTAGTGGATGAAGGTAACGCCCTGGTTCACGCTGGGCAGGGTGCTCTTCTGAATTCTAAAGCCGCCTTGAAGAATCTTGGCCCGCTGGTCCTGCACCAGGGGTATCATGTCGGCTTCTTTGGCGAAGAGCATGGCCACACGAGTGGCGGCTTCTGCTATCTGGAACATCTGAACTTCTTCAAAGTCGGGAGTTTTGCGCCAATGGTTGGCGACCCGCTTGTGGAGGTAGTACTGGTTTATCTGGCGTTCCACGAAGGTGAAGGGGCCGGTGCCGATGGGGTCGGCCTGGTAACCTTCCTCGCCACCTACGGCGGTCCAGTGGTCTGCGCTAAGAATGCCAGATTCCCATACGTCTGAAACGTTGAAGCCCAAGTCCAGGTTGACATTGGGGGAGGTAAGCACAACGGTGTAGTCATCGGGAGTCGCCCAGTTGGCAGGAAGGCCGAAGAGGCTTTCCCATCGGGCGGGGCTCTGGGAGAGCTTAGTATTAACAACACCCTTTTCGCCGATGAGGAGGTCCCAGGATAGGAGGACGTCTTTGGCGCTAAAGGTGTCGTTGGTGGCCTTGCCGTCCTTGTAGAAGGGGACGTTCCTCTTCAAGTTGAAGGTCCATGTCTTGCCGTCAGCGGCGACGGACCATTTTTCCGCCAGCTCGGGTATCTCTTCGTTGCTCTTGATATCATGGCCGATGAGATGCTCGTAGGCGGGCATCTTGGACCAGGTGACCTGGTTTCCAGCGTAGGGCACGGTGTACTGGTGGGCGTCCGGCGAGTTGACTATTCGCAGCCTTGCCTGCACGGGAACTCTGGCCGCGGCAGTGGGTGTCCTAGCGGCGGTAGCAGTGGGAGAGGGTGTTGTCCCCGATCCAGTAGTGGCGGTGGGAGATGGAGTAACCCCTGGCCTGGTGGTGGCTGTGGGTGTCTCGTCATCGCCGCAGGCGGCGATGGTGAAAAGGGCTGCCAGGATAGCGATCAGGAACCAGGGAATTATAAAACGAGGCCTACCTGGACTCCGAAGGGAACTCAAATTGCACCTCCTAAGTTAATGTATCTGAGGCAGAGGGTGATGAGCGCAAAAGCTACTACGAAGCGCAAACTACTACCATTCGTATCAAAAGTCAACCAGACACTAGCTAAATAACGTGACAGTAGGTTTGTGATGGCTTTAAATCAGATTTAAGCACCAATTTGACGAATAAGGACATATTTTAGCCATCAGAAAGCGCGAATCGGCGTATACAAGGCGGGCTTCATATTAACGGAGTATTTAAGGGTCACGGTAAGAGCTTCCAGAGGGAAACTGTTTAAGAGAACAACCTTGTGTTCTCCGCTGGAAGCGACGGTTACTTCCAGGGAGCCGCTGGACTTGTCGCTCTGGTTCGCAAGCTCATTGCCGTCAACGTCCAGGACGGCAATCCGGATAGCGCGCTCCTGGGCGGCGGTGCCGCCGAACCCGGGGCTGACGCGGACCTCGGCTTTGTATTCAACTTTCAGGATATCCCCTTCTTTAAGGGTTAGCGGCACCTCCTCAAATCGGCCAGCACCAACAAATATTCTTTCCTCTTTCGAGAGCGATGTCGAATCCGAATTCGAGCCTGTGCCGGAGGGGGCGTTGGTGGCAGCACCGGCGGTTGGAGTGGAGGCCGGGCTATCACCACAGGCGACCGAGAGAAGGGAAGCAAGAAGGAGGGCGGGTAGGAAGGCGTTACGAATGAGAATAGCGAGGCGTGGATGAAGGTGAGGAGTCCTGGCAAACCTCTGGGTGGGCTTGGCTTCGCCCATAATTCACCTCATAGGGAGAATCGGGAAGAGGCCTGGTCACCAGAAAACTAGATGGTGGGCGATAGAGGACTCGAACCTCTGACCTTCGCGATGTCAACGCGATGCTCTAACCATCTGAGCTAACCGCCCGTACTGGTAAGTGTGCCAGCTATCTAATTTGGCGTCAAGACGCGTTTAGGTGTTATTGGCTTTGGACACAGCCAATGAGAAGGGGCCATTCGACTTGCATGGCCCCTATGGTTATCTATTGCTAAGGCTACTTGTCTTCGGCCTCAGCCTCTTCCGATTCTTCCTCCGAATCCTCATCCGTGTCCACTGACTCGTCATCCAAATCGTCGTCGGAATCGGCCTCGATCTCATCTTCGTCATCGATGAGGCTGGCCTTGGGCTCCTGGCCGTTGCTGGACTCATCGTGGCCGTTGGTGAAGCGGGAGGCAAGCTCCTCTACCATGGCGCTGCTGAGCATCTCGCTCTCGGCGCCGGGGAGGGCCAGGCCTTCCGTACCAAAGGGCTCGCTGACTGGGGGCAGGGCGGTCTGGGACCGGGCGGGAATGAGGCGTCCGATGATGACGTTCTCTTTCAGGCCCTGGAGATGGTCGACGGCGCCGCTGGCCGCAGCCTCGGTCAGGACTCTAGTCGTCTCCTGGAAGGAGGCGGCGGCCAGGAAGCTCTCGGTAAGCAGGGACGAGCGGGTGACGCCCAGGAGGCCGGGGCGGGCGGTGGCAGGCTCGCCGCCCTCAGCGAGAACTTGGGCGTTTTTGGCCTGGAAGTCGAAGATGTCAACGGTGGCGCCGGGGATGTATTCGGTGTCGCCTGGGGTGTCCACCTGGACCCGGCGGAGCATCTGCCGGACAACGACTTCGATGTGGCGGTCATGGATAGTGACGCCCTGGGAGCGGTAGACCTTCTGGACCTCCACGGCCAGGTAGCGTTCTACTTCCTCTTTGCCTTTGATGCGGAGAATCTCGTGGGGGTTGAGGGGGCCGGCGGTGAGGGCATCGCCAGCTTTGACCTGGTCGCCGTCCTTAGCTAAGAGAACGGCGGAAGCGGGCACCATGTACTCGCGTTCCTCTATATCGGCCCACACGACGGAGATGTTCTTGCCTTTGATTTCCACGAGACCGCTGACGTTAGCCACGATGGGCTTGGCAGGTTCCTTGGGCTCCTTCTTGGTGGCTACGGGCGCAGCTAGGGTGTCGCCGGCCTGGACTTCCTGGCCGTCGGATACCACTAGCTCCAAGCCTTTAGTCAGCGAATAGTCTTCCTGGTACTCTTCCTTGCTGACAACGCGAAGCCTTCGACCCTCGGTCTCATCCTTAACTTCCAGGATGCCATCGATATCCGAAAGGACGGCGGCGCCCTTAGGTATGCGGGCCTCGAATATTTCTTCAACCCTGGGGAGGCCGCTGGTGATGTCCACGCCGGCGATACCGCCAGTATGGAAGGTCCTCATGGTCAACTGAGTACCGGGCTCCCCGATGCTCTGGGCGGCGATGATGCCTACAGCGTCGCCCATCTTCACCAGCCGGCCGGTGGCGGGGCTGCGGCCGTAGCACATGCGGCACAGGCCACGATGGGCCTGGCAGGTGAGGGGCGAGCGGACGTGGATGTGGGGTATCTCCAGGCCGGCGATTTTCTTCAGCGCCGCTTCATCGATTTCCTGGTCCTTGTCTACAAGGATCTCGCCGGTCTGAGGGTGAACAATGGGCGACGCGGCCCTCCGGCCCAGGGCGCGCTCTTCCATGGACGCCACCAGCGGGTCGCTGGCGACGGCGTAGAGCCACACGCCTTCCGTGGTCTCGCAGTCCTCCATCAGGATTATTACGTCCTGGCACACGTCGGTCAGGCGGCGGGTGAGGTAACCCGAGTCGGCGGTACGGAGGGCGGTGTCGGCGAGGCCTTTGCGGGCGCCGTGGGTGGATATGAAGTATTCAAGGGCGGTCAAGCCTTCCCGGAAGCTGGACTTGATGGGAAGGTCGATGATGCGGCCCTTGGGGTTGCTCATGAGGCCGCGCATGCCGGCCATCTGCTTAATCTGAGCGATGTTACCTTTGGCTCCGGAGGTGGCCATCATGGAGATGCCGCCGAAGCTCTTCATCTCTTCCTTAACGATCTGCTCCATGGTGTCGCTGGCTTTTGTCCAGGCGGACACGGTGTGGGAGTACCGCTCCTCCTCGGTCATGAGGCCCTGCATGAAGTCTTCTTCATAAGCCTTCACCTGACTAATGGCTTCATCGATGACGGCCTTCTTGCGAGGGGAGACCTGGATGTCGTTGATGCCGATGGTAATGCCGGAACTCATGGCGTATTTGAATCCCAGGGCCTTGATGCGATCCAGCACCTTGGCGGTCTCAGCGTTGCCTAGGACGCGGTAGCATTCCGCCGTGAGGGCTTTGAGGCTGCCCTTGTCCATGAGTCGGTTCTTGTATTCGATTTCAGGAGGCAGCACCTCGTTGAAGAGGATGCGGCCTACGGTGGTGTTAAGCCAGCCTTCCTTCTGCTTGGGGTCCCAGACCTTGACTTCGGCCTGGAGGTCAACGTGGCCGAACTCGTGGGCGAGGCGGGCTTCATCGAAGGAGAGGAAGGACTTGCCGGCGCCTCTGCCGTTGGGCCGCATGTCGGTTAGATAGAAGCAGCCGAGGACCATGTCCAAGGTGGGGGTCACCAGAGGCTCGCCGGAAGCGGGGGAGAGCATGTTGTGAACACTGAGCATGGTCTCCTTGGCTTCGCGGACCGCCATTTGCGACAGGGGGACATGGACAGCCATCTGGTCGCCATCGAAGTCAGCGTTGAAGGCGGGGCAGACCAGAGGGTGGAGCTGGATGGCGCTGCCTTCGATTAGCACGGGCATGAAGGCCTGGATACCCAGCCGGTGAAGGGTGGGCGCGCGGTTAAGGAGGACGGGCCGCTCCTTGATGACCTCTTCGAGTATGTCCCACACCTCGCCTCGCGCACGCTCGACCATTCGCTTGGCGCTCTTGATGTTGGGTGCGATGGCCAGCAAGACCAGGCGGTGCATGACAAAGGGCTTGAAAAGCTCCAGGGCCATGCGCTTGGGCAGGCCGCACTGGTGCAAGTCCAGCTCGGGGCCAGCAACGATGACGGAGCGGCCTGAATAGTCCACACGCTTGCCCAGGAGGTTCTGACGGAAGCGGCCCTGCTTGCCTCTAAGCAGGTCAGACAGAGACTTGAGCTTGTGGTTATGGCTGCCCTGGATGGGCCGGCCTCGCCGACCGTTGTCGATAAGGGCGTCGACGGCCTCCTGCAGCATGCGCTTTTCGTTTCGAATAATAATCTCGGGAGCGCCGAGTTCCATGAGGCGCTTGAGGCGGTTGTTGCGGTTAATGACGCGGCGGTAGAGGTCGTTGAGGTCGCTGGTGGCAAAGCGTCCGCCGTCCAACTGCACCATAGGTCGGAGTTCCGGCGGCAGGACGGGCAGGACCTTTAGGACCATCCATTCCGGCTTGTTGCCGCTCTTGCGGAAGGCCTCAACCACACGCAGGCGCTTGATGGCCTTCTTGCGGCGTTGGCCGGAGGTAGACTGCATCTCCTGCCAAAGCTGCTCGCGGAGGGCTTCCAAGTCGATGCCCTTGAGGATTTCCAGCACGGACTCGGCGCCCATGCTGGCATGGAAGACGCTGCCGTAGCGCTCCTTGAGCTCGCGATAGCGGCTTTCAGTGACCAGTCGGAGGACGCGCAAGTCATCAAGCTCATCAACGCGGGCTTCGTATTCGATTTCGACCTGGGCGATCTCCTCGTCGAGGGTGTCCCTGACCTGGTCCACCTGCTTCTTGATATCTTTAGGAAGGTCCAGAGGCTCGCCGTCATCAGCTTCTGAAGCGGTGATTTCCTCCTCGGTCTTGCCTGTGATCTGGACAAGCTGGGCCATAGCGGCGTCCTTGAGCTTTTTGACCTCAGCATCAAACTTCTCTTTCTCCGAGTTGAGGGCCTGGGTGCGGGCCTCCTCATCGACGGAGATGATCACATGCTGGGCGAAATACAGAATGCGCTCCAGGTTCCTGGGCGAGAGGTCCAGCAGGAGGCCAAGCCGGCTGGGCGTGCCCTTGCTGAACCAGATGTGGGCCACGGGAGCGGCGAGTTCAATGTGACCCATACGCTCACGGCGGACCCGGGAGCGGGTGACTTCCACGCCGCAGCGGTCGCAGATGACGCCGCGGTAGCGGACGCGCTTGTACTTACCGCAGAAGCATTCCCAGTCCTTGGTGGGGCCGAAGATGCGTTCGCAGAAGAGGCCGTCTTTCTCAGGCCTCAGGGTGCGATAGTTGATAGTCTCCGGCTTGGTGACCTCGCCGTGGGACCAGCTGCGAATCTGTTCAGGCGAAGCGACAGATATTCGAATGGCGTTAAAACTAGCCGAGTGGACTTCGCTTCTTTCTGCTATGCCTACCATTGTTTTTCTCAGTCCTTGTATAAGTTAATCGCCTTCAATCTTCATGGTCTCTTTGGAGTCACCGGGGAGGGCGGCGGGTTCATCTTCGTGCAGCAGCTCTACGGCCAGACCAAGACTCTGAAGCTCCTTGACCAGCACGTTGAAGGACTCCGGGATGCCGGGCTGCACTATATCCTCACCCTTGACTATGGCCTCGTAGGTCTTGACGCGGCCCGAGACGTCGTCCGACTTGACGGTCAGCATCTCCTGAAGGTTAAAGGCGGCGCTGTAGGCCTCCAAGGCCCACACCTCCATTTCGCCGAAGCGCTGGCCGCCGAACTGGGCCTTGCCGCCCAGGGGCTGCTGGGTGATGAGGGAGTAGGGGCCGGTGGAGCGGGCGTGAATCTTGTCCTCCACCAAGTGGACCAGCTTGAGCATGTATATGTAGCCGACGGTCACAGGCTGGTCGAAAGGCTGGCCGGTCTTGCCGTCGCGCAAGACCATCTTGCCGAAGGTGGGAGGCGCGAGCCGCTGCTCGTTGTGGTATCTCAGGGCCTTCTCTTTCAGATCCTCGGGGGAGAGGGCGTCCACCTCCTTATCGCTGAGAATGCCGCCGTCCTTGAGCCATATGCGAAGGGCCGCTTCCGACGCCTTGCCGACAGCCTTCTCGTCCAGGAACTCGTCAAAGCTGCAACCCTTGGACTCAATCCATTCCTTAGCCTTGTCCCAGTCTATCTTGGGCGCGTTGTCGTCCGGGGAGATGTCCAAGGCTTGGGCCTGCTGGAGGCACCAGATACGGGCTAGACCGTCCTCAATAGTCTCATCTCTCGCGCCGTCGAAGATGGGGGTCGCGGCGGAGAAGTTGAGGAGCTTAGCTACCCAGCCAAGGTGAGTCTCCAGGACCTGCCCCAGGTTCATGCGCGAGGGCACGCCGATGGGGTTGAGGATGATGTCGACGGGGGTACCGTCGGGGAGAAAGGGCATGTCCTCGGCGGGGAGGATGCGGGCCACGACGCCTTTGTTGCCGTGGCGGCCTGCCATCTTATCGCCGACGGAGATTTTGCGGGTCTGGGCAACCCAAACTCGGACGGCTTCGTTGACGGAGGCCGGCAGCTCGTCCTTGTTCTGGCGGCTGAGGACCTTCACGTCGATGACCTTGCCGCGCTCGCCGTGGGGAACCCTGAGGGAGGTGTCCTTCACGTCGCGAGACTTCTCGCCGAAGATGGCACGGAGCAGCTTTTCCTCGGCGGTGAGTTCGGTCTCGCCCTTGGGGGTAACTTTACCCACCAGGATGTCGCCGGGGCCGACTTCGGCGCCGATGCGAATGATGCCGCGCTCGTCCAGGTCGCGCAGGCTTTCCTCGCCGACGTTGGGGATGTCCTGAGTGATCTCCTCGGGGCCCAGCTTGGTCTCGCGGGCCTCCATCTCATGCTTTTCGATGTGTATGGAGGTGAAGAAGTCCTTCTTGACCAGGTTCTCGCTGAGGATGACGGCGTCCTCGTAGTTGTAGCCGCCCCAGCTCATGAAGGCCACCAGGACGTTCTGTCCGAGGGCGAGGCTGCCACTCTGAGTCGAAGAGCTGTCTGCCAGCACGGAGCCGACTTCGACCTTTCTTCCCTTCTGGACTACGGGCCGCTGGTTGAAGCAGGTGCCCTGGTTGGTGCGGCTGAACTTGGTCATCTTGTGGGGATGCTCTTTGCCGCCTTCATCGGTCACGATGACTTCGCCGCCGGTCACCTGGGTGACGACTCCAGCGGCCTTGGAAAGCACCACCTGGCCGCTGTCCTGGGCCACGCGGTCTTCAATGCCGGTGCCGATGAGGGGCGCCTGGGGCTGAAGCAGAGGCACGGCCTGACGCTGCATGTTAGACCCCATTAAGGCACGGTTGGCGTCGTCATGCTCCAGGAAGGGTATGAGGGAGGCGGACACGCTCATAATCTGCATGGGCGAAACATCCATGAAGTCGACGCGGTCAGGGGACTCCTCGGCGTAGCGGTCGCCGACGCGCACCTCGACGCGCTCGCCAACAAGCTGGTTCTTTTCGTCAAGCTCAACGTTGGCCTGAGCGACGATATGGACGCCTTCTTTGTCCGCCGACAGGTAGAGGATGTCCTCATCCTTGCTGGAGACGAAGGCCCTAACGGGTATGGCACGTTTGGACAGAGCGGCGATCCTCTTGAGGGCCGCGGGAGTAATCTTGCTGCCCTCTTTGACGATGCGCTTCCCTTCTTTATCGTCGATGTCCTGGGTCACGTTGCGACCTACCAGGTCATCATCAGTGTTAGGCAGCTCCTTGAGGACCTTTCGATAGGGCGATTCGATGAAGCCGAAGGCGTTGATGCGGGCAAAGCTAGCCAGCGAGCTCAGCAGGCCGATGTTGGGGCCTTCCGGGGTCTCGATGGGGCATATGCGGCCGTAGTGGGAGAAGTGGACGTCGCGTACGTCAAAGCCGGCGCGCTCGCGGGAGAGGCCGCCAGGGCCAAGGGCGGAGAGGCGGCGCTTGTGGGTCAGCTCGGCCAGGGGGTTGGTCTGGTCCATGAACTGGGATAGCTGGGAGCCGCCGAAGAACTCGCGGACGGCGGCCACCACGGGCCGGATATTAACCAAGGCCTGGGGGGTGGCCTGCTCGGGGTCGATTAGGGTCATGCGCTCCTTGACCATGCGCTCCATGCGCAGGAGGCCGACGCGCATCTGGTTCTGCACCAGCTCACCGACGGAGCGGACGCGGCGGTTGCCGAGGTTGTCGATGTCATCAGGGGTGCCGTCGCCGTTATTCAACTGGACCATGGTGCGGACCACGGAGATCAGGTCGTCCAGGTCCAGGACGCGCTGATCCAGGGACTTATCAAGCCCCAGACGGGTGTTGAGCTTGTGCCGGCCGACTTTGTTCAGGTCATAGCGCCGGGGTTCAAAGAGGAGGTTGCGCAGGAGGGTGTAGGCGTTGTCCACGCTGGGAGGCTCGCCGGGGCGCAGGCGGCGGTAGAACTCCAGCTGGGCGCTGGCGATTTTTCGGGCGAGGGAGGCGTCGAAGGGTTTCTCGGGGCGGAGCCAGGCCCAGATTTTGCGCAGGTCATCGTCCTTAAAGAAGGCATCCTTCTCTTCAGGGTAAACGTCTCGCTCAAGAGTTGAACTGATGTAGCTATTGTTATCGTCATCGTCCACATCCTCGAAAAGCCGCTTCAACTCCTGGTCGTCGGCGATGCCGAGGGCGCGGAAGAAGATGCTGACCGAGACTTTGCGCTTTCGGTCGACTTTAACGGAGAGGACGTTCTTGTTGCTGGTCTCGAACTCCAGCCATGCGCCGCGGTAGGGGATAAGCTTAGCGGAGCAGAGGCTGCGGTTGGTGGCGATGTCGCGCTCCAAAACGAAATAAACGCCAGGGGAGCGGACCAGCTGGCTTACCACCACTCGCTCGGCGCCGTTGACAATAAAGGTGCCGTCGCCGGTCATCATGGGGATGTCGCCCATGAAGATTTCCTGCTCCTTGATAACGCCCGACTCCTTGGCGACGAGGCGGGCCTCCACCCACAGAGAGGCGGAGTAGGTTATCTCATTCTGCTTGCACTCTTCCGTGGAATACTTAGGCTCCCGGAAAGTATGCTTGCCGAAGAATATCTCAAACTTATTGGCTGTGAAGTCCTGAATCGGCGAGACTTCCTGGAAGACTTCGCTCAGGCCTTCTTCCTTGAGCCAGCTAAAAGAGTCTACCTGCATTTGAATGAGATGCGGGATGTCCAAGACTCTGGGGATGCGGGCGAAGGACTTGACTGGTCTGCTGCCGTTACCGTTGGAGGTAGATAAGGACAAAGCCATACTCCTCATACTCCTAGAGGGGAAAGGATTCGGATCTCGAAAGGCGTGGGCCTAGTGCGGCTAGAAAAGAGCTAACGTGGGCAATTCTTGAAGGCGATAGAATCCGTAACCTATATCGTAGCACTCTTCAGCATGTTGTCAATAGCTTTTTAAACGAGTTTTTCCCTGTATTACTGTATTACTACAGCTTAAGCATGAGGGCGGCTTTGCCGCCAAGCGTCTACGAGTCGCAGGATACGGTAGCGTCGATGGCAGAACCGGCTATAGCCTGGCTGGTTGAGGCACACCGCCTTTGCGCAGCGTCAAACCCGGCTACTGGGCTATAAATAATTCCACTGTTGACTTAAAGCTTACTCTGGCGCTATGATACTTAAAACCCCTACCCAGGGGGTATGGGTTAAGGAGGCCAGTGTGAAGTCCGACGTGAAAAGGGAAGCGGGGAAGCGTCTCTCGTACATAGAAGGGCACATAGCCGGTGTGCGCAAGATGATTGACGAGGACCGCTATTGTGTAGATGTCCTTAAGCAGACCCACGCTATCAGGAAAGCTATTGAGAAGCTGGAGGCATTGCTGCTGGACGGACATCTGCAATCCTGCGTGGTGGAGGGCATAAAGGGTGGGCGCGAGGAGCAGATTGTAAGCGAGTTGCGAGACCTCTATGACGTGAGGTCACGCTAGTCAGTTATACTTTATCGGCGGTATCAGATATGGCTCGACCTACTACAAGCACAAAACAATCTAATACAGGGCGATCTAGTAACGAGAAGAGGTTGACTATCCCTATAACCGGGATGACCTGCGCCTCCTGCGTCGCCACCATCGAGAAGGCGCTGGAGGGGGTCCCGGGCGTGGCTTCAGCGTCGGTGAACCTGTCGACCGAGAAGGCGACAATTACGTTGGAAGGCGAGTTGACAGAAAACCCGGCATCGCTGGAAGCGCTAACTAAGGCCGTCAGCGAGGCTGGATACGGCGTGGGCGGGCGAAGGACAACGCTGAGCATTGGCGGCATGACCTGCGCTTCCTGCGTAGCGACGGTGGAGAAGGCTCTAAGAAGCGTCCCCGGTGTTCTTTCGGCGTCGGTTAACCTGGCGACTGAGAAGGCGACGGTGGAAATGGCGCCGGGCGCCGCGGGCGTTGAAGATCTCATACGCTCCGTCCAGGAGTCCGGGTATTCAGCCACGCCGGAATCGGCCTCGGAGGAAGAGGGCCTGGCAGAGGAGTCGCAGCGGTTAAGTAAGGTCAGGGAGGCCGCGGGGTTATGGCGCAAGTTCCTTGCAGCTGGCTTAGGCGGCGCGCTGCTCTTTATAGGCAGCTTTGATCCTTTCCCGTGGGTCCCGCCGCTGATGGCGAACTCCGCCTACCTACTGCTCCTTTGGGCTGTGGCAACACCTATTCAATTCTGGAGCGGTTCCAGCTTCTATCGATACGGCTTTGGGGCGCTCCAGCATGGTTCCGCCAACATGAACACGCTTATAGCCCTGGGGACTACGGCGGCCTATGTCTACAGCGCAGTAATGGTGGTGCTGGAGATCGCCGGGTCCGACGCGCTGCTCACCCGAGGGTTGGAGAGGGCAGTCTACTTCGACACCTCGGCTATCATCATCGCGCTGGTGCTACTGGGCCGATATATGGAGCTGCGGGCCCGAGGGAGGACGTCGGAGGCGATCCGGCGGCTTATCGGGCTGCGTCCCGAGTCGGCTCGAGTCGTGCGGGATGGAGAGGAGAGGGAGGTGGCTATAAGCCAGGTGGCGGTGGGAGACGTGGTGGTGGTGCGGCCTGGAGAGCGCATACCCGTCGACGGCGTGGTGCTGGATGGTTACACATCGGTGGACGAATCCATGATTTCGGGTGAAAGCCTTCCGGTGGAGAAAACGGTGGGGTCCAGTGTCATCGGCGCGACGATCAACAAGACGGGGTTCGTCAAGTTTCGCGCCACGCGAGTCGGCAAAGACACCACGCTTTCCCAGATTGTGCGGCTGGTGCAGGAGGCCCAGGGCTCCAAGCTGCCAATTCAGCGCCTGGCGGACCTGGTATCCGCCTACTTTGTTCCTATAGTTATCGCCGTTGCCCTGGGCGCGTTTGTGTTCTGGCTATTCTTCGGCCCGTCGCCGGCCCTGACTTACGCGCTGCTCACATCGGTGGCGATACTGATTATAGCGTGCCCGTGCGCTATGGGCCTGGCGACGCCTACGGCGATAATGGTCTCCACCGGCAGGGGAGCGGAAGCGGGCATCTTGATTCGAAACGGGGAGGCGCTGGAGAAGGCCAGCAAGATCACCACCGTGGTCCTAGACAAAACCGGGACGCTGACTGTAGGCAGGCCGTCGGTTACCGACGTTATTCCGCTTCAAGGGAAAGATGACGAGCTATTGAGGCTGGCGGCGTCGGTGGAGAAGGGGTCGGAGCATCCTCTAGGAGAGGCCATTGTTCGAGAGGCGGAGGTCCGCGGCGTAGGGCTGCTTGAAGCCAAAGGCTTTCAGGCCGTGCCCGGCCAGGGTGTGCAGGCACAAATCAATGGGGCAAAAGTCCTTTTAGGCAATCGCGCTTTCATGGAGGCCCAAGGCCACGTGCTGGATGGACTCGTGAAGAAAGCCGAGGAACTGTCGACGCAAGGCAAGACAGCCATGTTCGTATCGAGCGGCGATGGAATGGCGGGGATTATCGGTGTGGCCGACACTATCAAGCCAGGCGCAGCCGAGGCTATCGCCCGACTAAAGGGGCTGGGCCTGGAAGTCATCATGCTGACCGGCGACAACAGGGTTACCGCCGAGGCCATCGCCCAGCAGCTGGGAGTGGACGAGGTTGTGGCGGAGGTGCTGCCTGGGGACAAGGCCGCCAAGGTGAAAGAGCTGCAGGAGCAGGGTAAGGCGGTGGCCATGGCCGGCGACGGCATAAATGACGCTCCGGCGCTGGCGCAAGCCGACGTATCGATAGCCATGGGGACGGGGACGGACGTGGCGATGGAGTCCTCGGACGTGGTGCTGATGCGCGGCGACCTTGCGTCGCTGGTAGGAGTGTTTGGATTAAGTCGAAGAACACTGCGCGTTATTAGGCAAAATCTCTTTTGGGCGATGTTTTACAATGTTGCCCTGATACCCGTAGCGGCCGGCGTTCTCTATCCTGTCTTTAAGGATGGGGTGCCGGGCGGTCTGGAGTTCTTCTTTGGCGACGTCGGTTTTCTGAATCCTGTGCTGGCGGCCCTGGCGATGGCGTTTAGCTCGGTGAGCGTGGTAAGCAACTCGCTAAGATTACGGAGGTTAAAGCTAACTTAAGATGGCAGGCATATTTGAAAGGATTTTTCGGTCCGGGAAAGATAAAAAGATAGCGATAGACCCGGTGTGCAAGATGGAGGTGGACATATCCAACACTCCAGGAGGCAAGTCGGAGCATGGGGGGAAGGCCTACTATTTCTGCGCGCCAGGGTGCAAACGGGCCTTCGATAAGGAGCCCCAGAAGTATGCCGCGTCCTAGCCGCATAGGTTTAAAAAGAGGGCCGGATAGGCTATAATCGTTTGCGAAAAGCGTAAGAGGTGCCGAGCTTGTCGGATACAAGTGCTCCGGAAATCATAGTCTATACCCATCCAGACTGCGGGTTCTCCGCGGCGGTGAAATTCGACTATGACAACAGGGGCGTTAAGTACCGCGAGATAGACATTTCGTTGCAGCCCGAAGCGATACCGGAGTTGGAGCGACTGGCCGGCGGCGAAAGAATTACGCCGGTGATTGTGGAAGGGGACAAGGTCACGGTGGGCTTCAACGGCATTGGTTGAAGCTTCTGAAGGCCGGGCCGTCGGCCCGGCGCGAGCCTAGCTCCACCCTTGCCCGTATTGACACTTAACAGCGCTAACCCTAGTATCATTTTGTACGCTAACGGCCCGGTGGTGTAGCGGCCAAACATACTGCCCTGTCAAGGCAGAGATCGGGGGTTCGAATCCCCTCCGGGTCGCCATGGTTTTATTAAGCTTTGGATAGAGGGGCTTTGCGCGGGCAGGTGGGGTGTTGGTCTCATTCGGGTCCACCAGCTCCTTTATCTCGCCACGGCGAGCTTGCAGCCCCTTCCTTTTCGGGAAGGGGAAGAGAAAAGCCACCACAACCCCCTGCTTCGACCATACTTAGGACGGTCCGATTGCATCGGACTGCGCCATATACGCTTAAAGATAGCGGATCTTTCAGGCCGAGGGAGGACCAGATGGGAGCCTGCCCAAAGGCCCCCACCGAGATGTTACGCTTCATATCCGCTTCCGGACCAGGGGTACACCGAGTTTTCGTGCAAAGCTGAGTGAGTAGAGTCAGATATTGTTTGGTTGGGGATGAGCGTGGTTCGGACAGAGGCACTTCGTAACTATGGATGTCTTAAGAATTAATTCACGTCTGTCGTTTTACACAGGAGTTCTTTTAGCAGACCTTGAAGTTCTGTGATGCTAAAAGGTTTTTCTAGGAAATGTCTGATGCCGGACAGGGCAAGGCGTTCTTTGGTAACCTGGAGAGGCCACGCGCTGGTGAGGATGATCGGGAGGTCAGGGTTCATCTCATGGAGGCGCTTGGCTGCTTCCAGGCCGCTGGCGTCGGGCAAGTTCAGGTCCATGAGCACCAGCGATACACCTTCAAGACTAGCAAAGGCCACGGCCTCAGCGGCGGTAGTGGTAAGGATTGGAATGTAGCCTAGCTGCTCAAAAGTGGAAGAAAGTAAGCGGCCCACCAGCTCATGGCCTTCCACCAGCAGAATTCTAGCGCCCTGGGATGCGACGCCTTCAGTCACCTTAGGGCTGTTGGACGGCGGGGAGCAGGATAGAGAAAGTAGTCCCTTTTCCTGCCTTGCTTTTGAAGCTGATGCGCCCACCATGGGCAGATACTACGTGCTTGACTACTGTGAGGCCAATGCCTGTGTGAGCATTGCCTTTTCCTGAGAAGAAGGGTTCGAATATTCTTGCCTGGTCTTCCGGATTAATCCCCGTTCCAGTGTCGCTAACCAAGACCTCCGTCATGGACTCTCTCGGGCTGGACGCCACGGTCAAGGTGCCGCCCTTTTCGTTCATGGCGTCCAGGGCATTAATCAAGAGGTTGACCAGGGCCGACCGCAAAAGCACTTCGTCGCCGATGAGCGGCCGATGGTCGTGTAATTCGATCTTTGCTTTGACATCGGCTCCGTATATTCTGGCCAGTTCGAGCCTGTAAGGTTCCACGTATCTGATAGCCTCAGTCAGCACTTTGTCCAACAGAACGACCTGCCTGGCCACTGGATTCTGGATCACCTCTTTGACTGAAAGGCGCTTAACCATCTCTTTAATGTCTAGAGTGACGCCCTTAAGAGAATCCAGCATGGACTTGCTCCCAGGCCGCTCATTAGACAAGGTCACAAGATCAATTGTGCCGCTTATGACCTGCAGCAAGTTGTTGATGTCATGAATCAATCCCTTAGCCATCAGCCTATTGGCCTGGGCCTCATTAGCCCAAGCTACCAGTGCCATCAGTTCCGTGTCCCACGGCTGGGCTTTAGCCGCGGTCATGTTTTGCGGCGCTGTCTTCACTGTTTCACCTCTTTAAGTTGATGCGCCGAAGTTAGTTTCTCCGTCGCGAGCGAGTGGTCAGCGGAACTGCCCGGCGAGGTAGATTTTTGCGGCGTCGAATTCGAGAGCAAGGCTCTGCCCAGCTTTAGCAGCACCAGCATCAGCCCGAGGATAATCAACAGGTCGCCGATGCTCCAGACAGAGTGGATAGGGAAGGTAGAGGGGATAATGTCCGAGAATAGCGCTAGGTTTGTTTCTTCTTCCAGCAGCAAGATGTTTTTTGGGTCTGGAAGCTGAGAACCAGGAGCGAAGACAGACTCTTCTATGAAGCCAGCCTTGCGCAGGGCTTCCGGCGTGACGGGCATTCGCCAACTGTTGAAGGCTATGACCAAAAAATTTAGCGCCGCGCCGGCAAACATTACCTTGAAGCCGAGGACTCTCAGGTTGGCGACTACACCCGCCAGCAGCAACAGATAGGAGCCTGCTAGAGCCGCGGTTATGAACCCGCCGTAAGCCTCAATGGGCATGAGATAAATGCCGGCGAGTTGAAACAGCAGGGCCCCGCATAACACCCAAGACCATTTCAAGTGAGTGAGGGAGTCTATATTGATCAGGAATCCTTTTATCAAGAAAGGCCTCTTGAAAATCAGCGTACATACAAAAATGGCACTGCGGCTTGCGGCTAACCACCACCGCCCCTCAGTGCCATAACTGTAAGATTATTAGGTTATGAGACTTATGGAGACCAGCTATAAGGAGCCAGGGCGGCCAACGCCGCAGCGGTAGCGACCAGCGCGGAGACTAGGATAGCGATCTTTGCCTTTAAGTTCTTCATAACCCGACCTCCTAATTTCGTTGCACTAATGATGAAGGTCTATGCTCACGAAATGCTCACAAGGCGGGGAGAAAATAAAAAGGCTGCCCACTCTAGGGCAGCCTGATGCGTCATGGATAGCGGACCCTTCTAGCTTCTTGAGGCCGCTTCCACACGGAGCTGCTCAAGGCTTTTTGGAGGCTTAGCGCCAAGTTCTTTTAAGCTGACGTCCGAATAGAGCCTGTAGCGTCTCAACGCCTCCGGTCGATTACCGGCGAGGAAACACAGCTTAATTAACTCCTCGTGGGCGCCAATGTCGGTCCGGTCATAATGGAGGGCTTTCTCTAGAAGCGCAGCCGCTTCATCAAAGTTGCGTCTCGCCAAGTGGAATCCCGCTAATTGGGACAAGGCCCTTAGATATTGGATTTCGGCATCGTTGCGAATGGTTTCAGCCCACTCCGAGTAGAACTCTTTAATGAAACCGCCCTGGTATAGTTCGACAGCCTTGCCGAGCAGTTCCGTTCGCTCCGCATCCATGCGCGGAAGCTTCTCCGCCCGTTCGATTAAATCCCTGAACTCCTCCAAGTCGAACCTGAGAAGGCCTTTGGAGTTGATTTTATATGTTCCGCCTTCCTGGATAAGGCATTCTTTGTAGAGGGCTTTTCTGGCTCGATAAACGTTGTTGTAAAAAGCATTCCTGCTGAGGCTGGGCGAGAGCTCCGGCCATAAGATTTCCAGCAGCTCTTCTCTCCGCCTGCCTTCTCGATGGCACAAAAGGAAAAGAACAACTCTTTGGCCTTCTGGCTCTCCCATTGGGCCTGAGTTATCTTTTCACCGTCTACCAGAACCTGGGCATCGCCGAAGCTGATGACTTCCAGCCTGGGGTACGTGGGCGTCAACCTGGGCGAGATAATAGCAGGATCAGAGACCTCGATGTCCTTTTCCTGGGCGACTTTGAGACGAGCATACACTTCCACGAAGAGATTCTCGCCAATCTGCCTCTTGGCCCCGTATTTCATCACCTCAATCATTCGCCGGCCTTCAAGGCACAACAGCTCTTGGAGGTCCAGGCGGCGCACCAGGGTGGCGAGGTCCAGCAGGGATTGATCCAGCTCAGGCCAGCCGCGCAACCGGTAGAGAACATCCGCTTGGCCCAGCCTGGCCTTAACTACCTCCCGCACCGCTCCCGCGCCCTCCAGGGTGTCTATTGACTCCTGGATCTTGACCTTGGCCTTATCCAGATTCTTGTCGGCGGCGTCCAGGAAGCCCTGGGCCAGGGTGATCAGTCCGAGCTCATATTTGAGTCCCAACCGCCTGGCCTCATAATTAGCCTGCAGGAAGTGAGTCCTGGCCTGGTCACGACGTCCCACGGACATGTACACATTGCCGATACCCATGTTGGCGTAGCATAGGAGCCGCGGTTCCAGGGCGTCCCGGGCCGGGTCAAAGCTGCTGCGATAGTGCTCCAAGGCCTCATCGAAACGGCCCTTTTCCTTGAGGGCGTCGCCGATACCCATAAGCGCGATGGCTTCCACCCGCCGGTAATTGTGCTCTTTGGCCAAATTGAGGCCCTGGTGGAAATAGGTCAGCGCCTGCTCAAATAACCCCATGTCGGCGTAGGACTGGGCGAGATTGTTCAGCACCTCGCTTAGCTCCAGCCGGTTTCCAATCTTCTCGTAGCAGGAGCGGGCGTGGTTGAAATGCACCTGGGCTTCAGAGAGGCGACCCAGATGGGCGAAAGCCGTGCCCAGGTTGTGATGGACGGCGGCGCTCAGGTTCAAGTCCCCGGAGCGGGCGCAGAGACCGAGGGCTTCCTCCAGGTATTGTATGGCCTGGTCCAAATCGCCCGTGGCGCCGTAGATAAGTCCTAGCTGGCGAGAACCCTCTATCCTCATCTCAGGAGCTTCAGCAGGACCTTTAAGCAGGGCCAGTCCGGCCTCCGCGTCTTCCAAGGCTACCTTGATATAACCTCTTAGACGAGAAGCCGAGGCCCTTAGCAGCAATGCCTTGGCGCGGACTGGCGTCGGAAGAACGTCGCCGTCGGACAGGATGCTGGTGGCTATGCTGACGGTCTCGTGAGGGCGCTGAAGCCTTAGCGCACATTCCGCTTGCAGCAGCATGAGGCCAGGGTCGAGCGTAGAGTCGGAGCCGGCCATGGCGCTGAGAGCAGCCTCCAGCTCCTGCCATCTTCCGCTGGAAGCTAGAGACTGGACCGCCTTATACCCAGTCTTGTTCATTGTCCTCCAGGCCTTGAATCCGGCTTGACGAACTCAATCCTGTGTTCGAGGGCCTGTTGTTTATGCGCCAGGACTTGCCCTACCAGCCGAAAGAGGCAAGCCTGAAAGCGATTATGAAGCACCAGGGGTCTGGGCGACTTATAATGTACTGCGACTCTCCAAATAAGTCCACATTATTCACAGCATTCCCACACGATTTTACCGGCTATCACTCATTTTATGGAAACCCGCAGGCAGACGCCCAGTTAGAGCCATCGATGGATGCTGTACTATCGTACAGTATCAGCACTAGCTCTTGACGATCATTAGTGGAAGAATGAGCTACTTGCGGCCGTTCTTGCCGCGTCCGTTCTTGCACTCGCTCCACAGGGTCTCCAGGATGGCCCCGGGATTCATGGGCAGGCGCGTCATTCGCACTCCCAGGGCGCCGTGGATGGCGTTGGCTACAGCCCCCATAGGGGGCACGATGGAAGCCTCGCCGACGCCCCGCACACCGAAGGGGTGGCCGGGGTTGGGAACTTCGATAATAACGGTATCGATCATGGGCAGGTCCAGGCTGGTGGGCATTCGGTAGTCGAGGAGGCTGCTGTTGGCCATGTCGCCCTTGTCGTTGTAAAAGTACTCCTCGTTCAGCGCCCAGCCGATGCCCTGAACGCTGCCGCCCTGCATTTGGCCTTCCACGTAGCTGGGGTGCACGGCTTTGCCCGCGTCCTGGAAGGCGGTGAAGCGAAGGATATCCACCTTACCGGTCTCCGGGTCCACACGCACGTCCACAATGTTCCCCGCCACCGAGGCCCCGACACCTTTAGGATCTACCGTGCCCCGGCCCATAATAGGCCCGCCGGTGTCATCCAGCTTGGCGGCCAGCTCCTTGAAGGTCATATTAAGTTCAGGGTCGGTTTTAGACTGGTAGACGCCCTTCTTCAACTCGACGCCCTTGGAGTCCACGTCCCAAATATCGGCGGCGCGCTGGATTAGCTGCCGCTTGGCGTCCTGGGCGGCCTCGTAGGCGGCGTAGCCGGTGGCGAAGGTGGTGCGGCTGCCGGCGGTTAGGGCGGTGTAACCGATGAGGTCTGTGTCCACTACTGTGGGGTGGACATCTTCGGCGGGGATACCGAGGACCTCGGCGGCCTGCATGGCGATGGAGGTGCGGGTGCCGCCGATGTCCGGGTTGCCTTCGACGAGGTTGATGGTGCCGTCTCGATTGACGGCGACATTGCAGCTGGAGGGCAGGCCCACGTTGAACCAGAAGCCGATGGCGACGCCGCGACCGGTGTTGGGTTCCTTCAGCTTAGACTTGTAGTGGGGGTGATCTTTCATGGCCTCTAGCATCTCGATGAGGCCGATGCGTTTTTGCGTAGGGCCGTCTACCCGCCGCGCACCTTCTTTGGAGGCGTTCATGAGACGGAACTCTATCTGGTCCAGGTCTAGCTTTCGCGCCAGCTCGTCGACCATCTGCTCCATAGCGAAGGCGGCGTTGGGAGCGCCAGGGGCGCGGTAGGCGGCGGTCTTGGGCTTGTTCACCACCACGTCCAGGCCTTCCACCTCCATGTTGGGGATGTCGTAGCAAGAGAAGATACACTGGGCCCCCGCGGATACGGGCGATCCCGGGAAGGCGCCAGCCTCGTAGGCGAGGCTGGCCTGGGCGGCGACCATTTTTCCTTTCCTGGTGGCACCGAGCTTGACCTTCATGTAGGCGCCGCAGGTGGGGCCAGTGCCCTCCAGGACTTCCTTACGGGACATTACTATTTTGACGGGCGCGCCGGTCTTCTTGGAGAGGAGCGCCGCGACGGGCTCTAGATAGACAGGTATCTTGCCGCCGAAGCCGCCGCCGATTTCGGTGGGGATCAGACGCACCTGGGAGGCTGGCATGTCCAGAAGCTCCGCCGTGGTGTCCCGGACGCCGAAGGGTGCTTGAGTGGTGCACCACACGGTCACACGTCCGTCCTGGTTCCAGTGGGCCACGGCGCTGTGGGGTTCGATATACCCCTGATGCACAGTCTTGTTAGTGAACTCGCGCTCGACGATGACATCTGCTTTGGCGAAGCCTTTTTCAACATCGCCCTGGGCGTGGAAAAGCCGCCGCGCCACGTTGCTGGGCTTGGAGGGCTTTTTGCCGCTGCCTTCAGTAAACAGGTTGTCGTGGAGGATGGGGGCATTGCGGTCGGCACCTTCCGGGGCGGTAAGGACCGGCGGGAGGACTTCATATTCGACTTTGATAAGAGATAAGGCTTCCTCCGCGATATGGGGGCTGGTGGCGGCGACGGCGGCGACGGCGTGGCCTCTGTACAAGGCCTTGCGGCTGGCCATGACGTTCTCTCGGATGTAGTCGAGCTTATCCGAACCTTCGCCCAGGTTTATGGTCTTGCCGGCTTTCATGGACGGAAAGTCCCGGGCGGTAACCACGGCTTTGACGCCATCCAGCTTGAGGGCCTTGCTGGCGTCGATGGACTTGATGCGAGCGTGGGCATGAGGGCTGCGGAGTATCCTGCCGTAGAGCAGGCGGACAGGGTTGAAATCGGCGCCGTATTTAGCCGCACCCGTCACTTTGTCAGTGCCGTCATGGCGCAGGGGACGGGTACCCACCACGTCGAAGGTCTTGGTGGCAAGGACAACGTTGGGCTTGTAGGCCGCCATAGCTTCACCTCTTAGTCAAGTTACTACACGACCAGGCAGGGGCGTCACACCTAATAATAGTCGGATGGCGGGGGGCATTCAAGATTGCCTGCTAATGATTTAGGACGCCGCTAACAGGTGATTACGTTATACTTACGATACGCGCGACTAGGAGAAGTGACCAGATTGAGTCTCAAGCAAGCAGCGAACATGCCTTCAAAAAGTCTCCGAGCCATGGTCCTGGACTTCGATGGTGTGGTGCTGGAGTCCAATCAGATCAAGGCTGAAGCCTTTCGACGCCTTTTCTCGGACTACCCAGAGCATGGCGACGCCATTGTGAAGCTGCACCTTGCCCACGGCGGCATGTCGCGGTTTGAGAAGTTCCGCATTATATACCGCGATTTCTTGAAGAAGCCTCTAGGTGACGATGAGATGGAGCGGCTGAACCGGGCCCTTGGCAACCTTGTCGACGGGCAGTTGATGGTGTGCCCATTTGTCCGCGGCGCTGAAGAGTTTTTGAAGACGATGGCGCCAAGGTACCCGCTGTTCATTGCATCGGGCACGCCGCAGGAGGAGCTTCGCGGCCAGATGAAGCGCCGGGGCATTGCCGGGTATTTCAAGGCGATATACGGGTCGCCCAGGAAGAAGGCCCAGATACTGAAAGACCTTATGGCTGAGTTTAGCTTGACGCCCGGCGAGGTGCTGTTCATTGGCGACGCCATTGACGATTACCACGGGGCTGTGGAGGCAGGCACACCCTTCATAGCACGAGTGCCAAAGGGGAAAAACAGCCCATTTCCTAGCGAGGGTGTTCTGATGACTGTTCAAGATTTGGCGGACCTGACGCGGTGCTGGGACGCTCCGACAAAAACCAGCTAGACCTGCGGACGTTCTTGCCCATCGCAACTCCCGCGCTATGCTATAATTGATTTATTAACTGGCCCGAAGGCCAGTTTTTTTGACGTAAAGGGACTATGGCCTTACCTCTTCGAAATATCGCTATCATCGCCCACGTGGACCACGGCAAGACTACACTGGTGGACGCCCTGCTGAAGCAGGGCCAGGTCTTCCGGGAGAACCAGGCCGTGGGCGAACTCATAATGGACTCCAACGAGCTAGAGCGTGAGAAGGGCATTACTATACTGGCCAAGAACACGGCTATCACATATCGCGGCGTCAAGATTAACGTCATCGATACGCCGGGGCATGCCGACTTCAGCGGCGAGGTGGAGCGGGTACTGAATATGGCCGACGGTTGCCTATTGGTGGTGGATGCCGTGGACGGGCCTATGCCGCAGACCCGGTTTGTGCTGCGCCATGCCTTCCGGAAGGGCCTGAAGCCTATTGTCGTAATCAACAAGATAGACAGGCCCTTTGCCAGACCACAGGAGGTGGTGGGGCTGGTGCAGGACCTGTTCCTAGAACTGGCGACGGAAGACAGCCAGCTCGATTTTCCAATTCTCTACGCCAACGCTAAGGGGGGCTACGCGCTAGAGAAGCTGGAGGACACGCCCAAGAGCCTAGAGCCACTTTTCGAGGCTATTCTCAAGCATGTGCCGCCGCCATCGGGCAACCTGGAGGGCGGGTTCCAGATGCTGGTGACGGCGCTAAACTATTCCAGCCACATCGGCCAGATAGCCATTGGACGCATTGCGCGGGGCAAGATCAAGGTGGGCGACTCGCTGGCGCGCATCACCCGCTCCGGCGCGATGAGCAAACACAAGGCCACAAACCTTTACGTGTACCAGGGCTTGCAACAGAAAGAGGTCACCGAAGCCGAATCGGGCGAAATCATTGCGCTGGCGGGTTTGGAAGACGCTGCTATCAGCGACACCATTACCGCCGAGGAGGCACCGGAGGCACTCCCAGGCATCGACATAGGAGAGCCGACGGTGCAGATGACCTTTGGCGTCAGCACATCGCCGTTCTCAGGGCAGGACGGCAAGTATTTGACCTCCCGACAGCTTAGGGACCGGTTGCAGCGGGAGCTACGGACCAACGTCAGCCTTCGAGTGCAGGATACGGACAGCGCCGATGTTTTCCTGGTATCAGGGCGCGGCGAGCTTCATCTGGCGATACTCATCGAGACCATGCGGCGCGAGGGGTATGAGTTCCAAGTCTCCAGGCCTGAGGCTATCATAAAGGCGGTAGACGGGCAGAAGATGGAGCCTTACGAGCAGCTGTTCCTGGACATCACTGAGGACTCCATTGGCCTGCTGACGGAGAACCTGTCGGCGCGGCTGGCGCAGATGACGGACATGCGGCCTACGGGACAGGGCCGGCTGCATGTGGAGTATAAGATTCCGACTCGCGGCCTCATTGGCTTCCAGCGGTTCTTTATGAAGGCGACGCGAGGCAACGGGGTAATGAACTCGATATTACTGGGCTACGAGGCGATGCAAGGGGACTTGAGGTCTACCAGGACGGGAGTGATGGTGGCGTCGGAGACGGGGACGGCGGTGGCCTACGGCCTCAATCACGCGCAGGAACTCGGGTCCACTTTTGTAGAACCGGGAATGGCGATTTACGAGGGTATGATAGTGGGGATGCACGCGCGGGACCGGGATATGGAGGTCAACGTCTGCAAGGAAAAGAAGCTGACCAATATCCGATCATCGACCTCAGACATCGCTGTGAAGCTCAGCCCGCCAATTCGGATGACCTTGGAGGAGGCGCTGGACTTCATCGTCGATGACGAGATGGTGGAGGTCACGCCGAAGAACATACGCCTTAGGAAGCGCGTCCTATCCAATGCTGAGCGTTACCGCCAGGGACGCGATAAAGCTGTAGCGGGGCGGCGCTAAGCCTAAGCCGCGGCGACCAGTCCAGTTACGCGACGGCCCATCTCAGCGGTGCTAAGGGGCTTGCTTCCTGGCTTGGCTATGTCAGCAGTCCTATAACCGTCAGCCAGAGCCAGCTCCACTGCCCGCTCTATTGACTCGGCCTCTCGATTTAAGCCCAAGGACAGCCGCAGCATCATAGCGACGCTTAAAAGGGTGGCTACGGGATTTGCGATGCCTTTGCCAGCGATGTCAGGGGCGCTGCCGTGGATAGGCTCATAGAGTCCCAGTGCAGGCCCACCAGCACTCTTGGCGGAGGGGGCGAGGCTGGCGGAGGGCAGCATGCCCATGGAGCCTGCCAGCACGGCGGCTTCATCAGTCAAGATGTCGCCGAAGGTGTTTTCGGTGACTATTACGTCGAACTTGGACGGGGCGCGGACTAGCTGCATGGCTGCTGTGTCTACCAGCATGTGATCTAAGGCTACGTCCGGGTACTCTCTCGAAACTTCAACAGCTAGTTCCCGCCACAGGCGGGACGTTTCCAGCACGTTGGCCTTGTCCACCGAGATGAGTTTTTTACGACGCGTCCTGGCTAGTTGGAAACCTACATGGAGGATGCGGCAGATCTCGGCCTCAGTGTAGCGGAGGGTATCGACACCGCGGCGGCCGGTGGGGGTCTGCCACCGACGTTTAGGTTTGGCGAAATAGAGGCCGCCGGTGAGCTCTCGCACCACCATCATGTCGACGCCCTTGAGGACTTCGGCCTTAACGGGGCTGGCGTCGATAAGCTGCGGGAACACTTTGACGGGCCGCAGGTTGGCGAAGAGGTTTAATCCCTTGCGCAGCGCCAGCAACCCTTGCTCGGGTCGGACTTTGGCTTTGGGGTCGTCCCATTTGGGGCCGCCTACCGCGCCGAAGAGGATGGCATGGCTACGGCGGCACATCTCCAGAGTCTCGTCGCGCAAGGCGACGCCATGCTTGTCTATGCTTACTCCGCCGATGTCGCCGTAGGAGAGCTTGAAGGCATGACCGTAGAGGCCGCCCACGGCGCCGAGGGCTTTGACGCCCTGCTCGACGACCTCGGGACCGATGCCGTCGCCTGGGAGGACTGCGATGGAGAAGTTCATTAGGCTATGCCTGCCTTACGTTCGTAGGCAGTGATTTTGTCCTCATTCAGCAGGGAGAGGCCGATGTCGTCCAGACCGTTGAGGAGACAGTAGCGGCGGAAGGGGTCGACTTCGAAGGAGGCCTCGAAGCCCTCCGAGTCCGTAATCATCTGAGCCTCTAAGTCCACGGTCACCTTATACCCAGGCTTGGTCTTGGCCCTAGACATCAGAGTTGCCATCTGCTCATCGGTCAACTGGACGGGCAAGAGACCGTTTTGGAAGCAGTTGTTGCGGAAAATATCGGCGAAGCCGGAGGCGATGACGGCGCGGAAGCCGTAGTCGCCCAGGGCCCAGGGGGCATGCTCGCGGGAGGAGCCGCAGCCGAAATTGCGGCCGGCCAGCAATACCGTGGCGCCTTTATAGCGGGGCTGGTTCAGGACGAATTCAGGATTGGGCTTGCCGTCGGGGAGGAAGCGCCAGTCGTTGAAGAGGAACTGGCCGTAGCCGGTGCGCTCGATGCGCTTGAGGAACTGCTTGGGGATGATCTGGTCGGTGTCGACGTTGACGCGGTCGAGGGGGGCGGCGACGCCGGTGTGTTTGGTGAAGGGTTGCATCTAGTTCTCCCTTGTCGAAAGCTTCTTCAATACATCTTCAAAGCGAATATAAGGCTCATGGGCAGTTTCTTCAAAGGCAGCCAAATCCTCAGCGTCCTCTTCCAAAACGTGACGCACCGCCTCATTGACCAGGCTGGAAAATGACTGGCTGGTATTTGATTCCTTCAACCTAAGCGCCTCATAGAGATCAGCGTTTATGTAAACTGTGGTTTTCTTAAGCATGGCGGCTTATTTTCTAGTGTCTAAAACCCTTACTCGTATAATGCCAAGCCTTGGCTCTGCATCCAATTTTTTGCAGTAAAATGGTCTACGATTATGTTCTTTTTTAAGGTGATAGATAGCTGATGATTCTAACTTCGTACAACGAATCAAGAATTGCTCCTTTGCATTGGGGAGTACCCTCCAGCGTCAAACCTGCCATCTGCAAGAAGAAAACCGTAATATTCAAGAGGAGTTCGGTCCCCTTTTGTTTCGTTACATCCATCATAGCTTGAACAGTCATATGCTGTGTTCTCAGAACAGTCACAGCCACCACGACCGTGCTTGTCCGGAATAATATGATCTCTTTCTCTTCTCAGATATCCGTTGCCGCTATTGGTGCTTGGAACGAAGAATCGCCTCCCACAGTATGCACATGTTCTGCGATTGTCGTTTTGAGTTAGCACGAGCTTCTCACCTCCTAGGTTTGTAATAGGAGAAGTTATTTCCACTCCCTTATATCCACAAAATGGCCCGCGATGGCGGCTGCGGCGGCCATCTGAGGGCTGACCAGGTGGGTGCGGCCGCCTTTGCCCTGGCGGCCCTCGAAGTTGCGGTTGGAGGTGGAGGCGCAGCGCTGGCCGGGTTGGAGAATATCGGGGTTCATGCCGAGGCACATGGAGCAACCCGCCTCGCGCCAGTCGAAGCCGGCGTCCTTGAATACGCGGTCGAGGCCTTCAGCCTCGGCTTGCTTTTTGACCAGGGCTGAGCCTGGAACGACCATGGCGTAGACCTTAGGGTTCACCTTTTTGCCTTTGACCACCCCTGCGGCGTTGCGCAGGTCTTCCAATCGGGCGTTGGTGCAGGAGCCAAGGAAGACGCGGTCGATGGCAACGTTCTGAATGGGGACGTTGGGTTCCAGGCCCATGTAGTCTAAGGCCCGTTCCGCCGCCTGCTTGTCAGAAGTCGATTTGAAGGAGGCGGGGTCGGGGACGCGGCCAGTGACGGGGGCCACCATGCCCGGGTTGGTGCCCCACGTCACGAAGGGCTCCAGTTTAGCGGCGTCGACATGGACTACTTTGTCATATTTAGCGCCAGGGTCGGTGGGCAGGCGGCGCCATCGTTCGACGGCTTCATCCCAGGCCTTACCTTTGGGGGCGTGGGGACGGCCTTTCACATATGCGAAGGTAGTGTCGTCGGGGGCGATCATGCCTGCTCGGCCACCGGCCTCGATGGACATGTTGCAGACGGTCATTCGGCCTTCCATGGACAGGCCTCGGACGGCCTCGCCGGTGTATTCGATGACGTGGCCGGTGGCGCCGTCGATGCCTATCTGGCCGATGATACCGAGGATGAGGTCCTTGGCGGTCACGCCGAAGGGGAGCAGGCCGTTAACCCTAATCTCCATGGTCTTGGGCTTGTTCTGCAGGATGCACTGAGTCGCCAGGACGTGCTCCACCTCCGAGGTGCCGATGCCGAAGGCCAGAGCGCCGAAGGCGCCGTGGGTGGAGGTATGGCTGTCGCCGCAGACGATGGTCTTGCCGGGCTGGGTGTAGCCCATCTCGGGGCCGATAATGTGGACGATGCCCTGGTTGGGGCTGGTCATGCCGTAATACTTGACGCCGAATTCCTTGACGTTCTTCTCCAGGGCTTTTATCTGAGCCAGGGCGATGTCGTCGGTGATGGGCTTGGTGCGCTCCCAGGTAGGGATGTTGTGGTCAACGGTGGCGATGGTGAGGTCGGCGCGGCGGAGGCGGCGGCCCGCCATGCGAAGGCCATCGAAGGCCTGGGGGGAGGTGACCTCGTGGACGAGGTGGAGGTCTATGTACAGGAGGGTAGGCTTGCCCGGTTCCTCATGGACTACGTGGGCGTACCAGATTTTTTCGAACGTTGTTTTGGGGGGCATAGTCACACCTATTTCGAATTCGGTCTTAAGCAGCATACGCAGGCTGTGGACGCCTGCGTATGCTGCTCGAACTAGTGTAAAGTCGATAATGCTATGGGTTAGGCATCCCCACCATGGACGAGCGTTTCTGTGCGCCTTCCATAGCCAGCAGTCTGTTAAGGGCGTTCATGTAGGCCTTGGCGCTGGCTACGATGATGTCCGTATCGGAGCCCTTGCCGACGTAGAGCCTATCGCCGCTTTCAATGCGGACGGTGACCTCGCCCAACGCATCGATGCCCTCAGTAATGGCTTTGACGTTGTACTCGGCCAGCTTGTTGGGGGCTTTTACGATTTGGTTTATGGCCTTATAGGCCGCGTCGATGGGGCCGGTGCCGGTGGCGGCATCGGTCTGGGGCTTGCCGTCGGGGCCGATGAGGCGCACCGTGGCTGTGGCTACCTGGTGGTTGCCGCAGGAGACCTGGACGTGGTCGAGGGTGTAGGCGGGGGCCTCGGTGGCGGCGCGGGTCTGGTCGGACATTAGCGCCTCGAGGTCGCGGTCAGTGACCTCGCGCTTCTTGTCGGCCAATCGCTTGAAAGACTCGAAGACCTGGTCCAGCTCGTCCTTGGACAGTTTGTAGCCCAGTTCCTCGAGACGGGCGCGGAGGCCGGCGCGACCGCTGAGTTTGCCGAGGACCAGGGAGTTGCCGCTGTGCCAACCGATGGAGGCGGGGTCCATGATTTCATAGGTGTTGCGGGCTTTGATGACGCCGTCCTGGTGGATGCCTGAGGCGTGTCGGAAGGCGTTCTGGCCGACGATGGCCTTGTTTGGCTGGACTGGGAAGCCGGAAATGTCGCTGACTAGGCGGCTGGTGCGGTATATCTGGGTGGTGTCGATGTTGGTCTTGACGCCCAGGAAGTCCTTGCGGGTCTCGATGGCCATGATGATCTCTTCCAGGGCTGCGTTGCCCGCGCGCTCGCCAAGGCCGTTGATGCACCCCTCCACCTGCCGCGCGCCGGCCTGGATAGCGGCGATGCTGTTGGCGGCGCCGAGACCCAGGTCGTCGTGGCAGTGGACGCTGATGGTGGCCTTGTGGATGTTGGGGACGTTCTCGCGGATGCGGCGGATAAGGTTGCCGAACTCCTCAGGGATGGAGTAGCCGACGGTGTCGGGTATGTTAAGGGTGGTGGCGCCGGCGTCGATGACGGACTTAAGCATGAGGTAGAGGAACTGGGGGTCGGTGCGGCTGGCGTCCATGGCGGAGAATTCGATGTCAGGGCAGTAACTCTTGGCCCGGGCCACCATGTTCACCGCCATCTCCAGGACCTCTTCGCGGTTCTTCTTGAGCTGGTGCATGAGATGGATGTCGGAACTGGAGACGAATACGTGGATTCGAGGGCGCTCGGCCTCGCGGAGGGCTTCCCAGGCCTTGTCGACGTCGTTGGGGTGGGCGCGGGCGAGGGAGGCGATGGAGGCGCCGCGGACCTCGCGGGCGATGGTGGAGACGGCCTCGAAGTCGCCGGGGGAGCTGGCGGCGAAGCCGGCTTCTATGATATCGATGCCTAGCCTTTCGAGCTGTTTAGCGACCTCCAGCTTTTCGGAGGTAGTCATGCCTGCGCCGGCGGTCTGTTCGCCGTCGCGGAGGGTGGTGTCGAAAATCTTTACAATATCCTGCGCCATGATGGTTTCCTTTCTCGCGTTGTCCTTTTTATTTCCTGGATGCGCCCGACCTCTTAAAGACCACTCCGATGAATCGGAGCGGTCATCCCATCCCTAACTAAGGACAACGCAGGCCGCCAGAGAGAGCGCTGCCATAGCCCCCCTCCGGTCGGCGGTCTGCGCCTGCAACCTCCAAACTGTAGCAACCCTTCATACACCCAACCTTTTCCAAAATAAAAAACCCGTCCACAAAAGGGACGGGCATAATTCCCGCGGTACCACCCTACTTCCCCGATAAAATCGGGACGCTCGGCGCTTTAACGGTGCGTTCCGTTCAGTCCTACGTTAAGTTTTCGGACTGGCCGCTCCGGGGCGAGTTCGCCACCTGGGCTTCCTGCCTTGCACCTACCGGCAGGTCTCTGAAAGGCCAGGGTAGAGCTACTGCTCCCCATCACTGCGTTTGCTTTTTTCGTAACCTTGGGATAATACCACGACGGTCAAGGGGGTGGCAACAAGGATTTGTCAGTGGTGCGACCAAAACGCTTCCAAGCTGCCTCAACTACCCTACATTGTCAATACTTCAACCCTTGGTGCTAGAATACCGCCATCTCTGAACCTTAAGGAGTCTCGACATGCCTGCCCATTACTCTCGCGGCGCTACATATAAGGAAGCGCCTCAACTGCCCGACGACCCCATCATAGACCTTCTGGCCGCCACCAACTCGAAGGTGGAGCATCTCGACCTGTCGCCGGACGGGAAGCGCATCGCGTATGTTTCCGCCCAGAGCGGCGGCTATGACCTGTGGGTGTGCGACATCGACGGGAAGAACAACCGGCGGCTGGTGGACATGTACCCGGAGGAGTGCCTGAACCCGTCGTGGTCACCAGACGGACAGTGGGTGGCGTGGACGGCTCGAAACGACGCTTTCAAGATACGGGCCGACGGCTCGGAGCCGCCCATCAACCTCACCTACGGCTGGGGACCGTCACGAGGGCACGAGTTCATTCGGTGGACACCGGACGGCAAGCGCATCGTGTTCATACACATCGGCGGCAACGGGTACATGCAGGTGTGCTCGGTGCCCACGGCGGTGCCGACGGGGAAGATACGGCCTCACTGGATTACCAATGAGGAGTTCAACTCGACGGACGTCTTCGTGTCGCCGGACGGCAAGCACGTGTGCTTCATGTCGGACAGGTCGGGGTACGCGGACTTCAAGAGGATGGACGTATGGATAGCGCCCATCGAAGGCGGCGAGGCGCGGAACATGACGCCGAACACCTTCGAGCATTACGACTACAGGCCCAGGTGGTCAACGGACGGGAAGAAGCTGGTGTTCACCAGCGACAAGAGCAACTTCAGGAAGGTTGGGGTCATCGACGTCGCTACGGGCAAGATAAGCTTCCCAACCAGCGGCGACTACGATGAGTACAATCCGCGGGTGTCGCCGGACGGGAAGTGGATTGCATACGTGGCGAATATGGGGTGGACGTTCCAGGTCATCAAGGTAGCCATCGACGGGTCCAGCAAGCCGGCGCAGCTGACCAAGGGGGACGCGGTCCATGGCGGCTTCGACGCCTACCAAGTGCGGGGGACTATCCGGTGGACGCCGGACAGCAAGAGCATTGTGGCGACTCGGATGGACCACGCGCACACCAGCGAGGTCATCGTCATTCCGGCGGAGGGCGGCGAGCCGAAGCAGATAACCAACGTAATGCCCAAGGGCCTGGAGAACTTCAACTTTGTCAAGCCGGAGCTAATCAAGTACAAGAGCAAGGACGGGCTGGAGGTGCCGGCATTCCTGTACCGTCCTCCCAACGCGGGAAACAAGAAGACGCCGCTCATCATCTACGCCCGGGCCAACACCAAGGGACTTCACGTGCGGGGGTTTTATCCCATCATCCAATACTTCGTGTCGAAGGGCTACTCGGTAGTCGCGCCGGAGGTGAGGGGGTCGGCGGGGCTGGGCAAGCAGTACGAGTTTTTGAACTATGGGGACTGGGGAGGCGGGGACATCGACGATTTCGCGTACTCGGCCTTACACCTCATCGAGCAGGGCTTGGTGGACAAGGACAAGGTTGTCATGCAGGGAGGCAGCACGGGCGGGTTCTTTGTGTGCGACATGATTTTCCGGTACCCGGACCTGCTGAAGGCGGCCATCTGCTTCTATGGCCCGCCGGACCTGATCCACTCGTGGCGGATGAGCAACGGGGCAGGTAAGCCGGTGCTGGGGGACGTGGTGGCTGGCGACCGGGGCGGGCCGGACATGAACCCGGAGCACTGGATGAAGCGGTCGCTCATCTACAACATCGATAAGGTCAAGACGCCGCTGTTGATACTGTGGGGCGATCGGGACGGGGTGCGAATATCGATGGCGGACGACTACTTCCGCGTCGCCAAGGAGAAGGGGCTGTACACCGAGTACATCCAGTACAACTGCGAGCCGCACGGCTGGTACCACTGGCGACCAGAGACGCTATCAGACTGCATCCGACGGATGCACGCGCACTATAAGAAGTTTACCGGCGTGTAAGAGCAATCTCGGGCCGTCCGCCGCGGCGGACGGCCCGTCTAGCTTTTAAGCCACCTCAAACCTTTCGGACTCCGGGGGCTTAGACCACAACGCCTCGGCGCCTTTCATGGCGGCGGCACGCTGTGGGCTGGCGCGCCAGCCTTCGTAGACCTCGTTGCTGGACCACGTCACCAGGGTGGTGATTTTGGAGGGGTCCTTGTGGGAAACGAGGGTGACTCGCGTGCCAAAGCCGGGCCATCTGCTTTGGGCTTTGCCGTTGCCTTCCAGGAGGCGCTTGGCCTCAGGAATTTTGTCGGCCTTGGCCCAGTGGTGAGTTAAGACTCCAATCATGGTGTCACCTCGTAAGTAAGAATATGGCGCCGCCGGCCATCAAGATACCCATCACCTTAGTCGCCGAGGCGTGTTCACCCAAGAAGAGGAAACCAAGGACCGCGGCCACGGCCATGTTCATGGCGTAGATGGGCACCACCTGGGAGGCTGAGGCCTTGCTCAGGGCGGTATAGAATCCGATGACGCTGATGGTCAGGAACACGCCCGCGATTAGCAGCATCAGGGTGGCTTTATTACCGCCAAGGCCATCCGTGAAACTGGTGCCTTTGGCAGCCGCCCATATGATGGCAGCGGCGGTAAGGATGAGGTTGTTTATCACTACCGCGAGTTCGGGGGTGATATTGCGTAAGCTTATTTTGAGGAAGGTTATCATGAAGCCGTAGCTGACCATGGCGAGGAGGATCCAAGTCAGGTAACTCAAAGGTTCACTCCTTATAGTGCTACGCTTTGGTGCCGTAGATGCGTTGGGGTTCGACGATGACGACGGCTCGTTTGTCTTTGGTCATGGCCTTGTCGTAGTCATTCCAGTCCGGGTGTTCCTGGCCCGAGGCGGCGCGGTAGACGTCTCGGAGGGCCAGTCGAAGCTCTTCGTGGTCGGTGTTGTCGCGGTCCATGATTTTGGCCTGGCCCTCCAGGACCACGTAGCCCCACCAGTCCTGCTGGGACACGAGGATAGAGCACTTGGGGTTGCGTTTGAGATTGGCGAGCTTGGCCCTGCCGGCGGTGGTGGTGAAGGCTACACCTTCTTTGAATGGGCCGCAGCTAACGAGGCTCATCTGTACGGCCCCGTCCTTGCGGAAGGTGGATACTACGCCGTAGTGGTTCTGTTTGATGAAGCGTTTGACTTTATCTGGCAGCATATTCGACCCCCACACTTGCGATGCCTGGATTTGCAGGCTATTGTACACGATGTCCTTTGAGGCTAAGGAAGGCTTGTAAGGGAGGGCGTATGGTCTACGATTCGCCCAAGGGGAACATCAGCATCCTGGTGGCCGGCGACGCGATGATTACGCGTCGAATATCGATGTTCAAGGAGCCGTCTTTCACCGAGCTGGTAGACCTTATCCGCTCCACCGACGCCAGCCTAGTGAACCTGGAGATGCTGTTCCACAACTTTGAGATGAGCTGGAGCAACAAGGGCACTATCTCCTTCCAGGTCTCGGACCCGTCTAACCTGGCGGAACTGAAGTGGATGGGCTTCCGGGCGGTGACCACGGCCAACAACCACTCTTACGACTACAACGAAGCCGAGTTTATGACCACGCTGTCACACTGCAAGGAGCAGGGGCTGTTGCAGGCTGGGGGAGGCCGGAACCTGGACGAGGCCCGCGCGCCGGCGTACATCGACACGGCGGGAGGGAGGGTGGCGCTGATGAGCGCGACGACTACATATTCGCCGGAGTCGAGGGCAGGTTTCGGGCGGCCCGAGTTTCCGGGGAAGCCAGGCGTCAACGCGCTTCGCCACACACTTATACATAACGTGCCAAAATCGGCCTTCGAGGCGCTCAACGAGGTAAACCGGGGTCTTGGATATGAGGACCTGGAGGAGGCGCGGCGCCGCTTTCTACCCACCGGCGCCGAGGAGTACGACCGCGCCGTGGAGACGCGGTTCTTCGAGAACCGGTTCAAGCTGGGAAAAGACTACTCGATGGAGACCTATTGCAATAAAGAGGACCTGACGGGGATTGAGAAGTGGATTCGGAGCGCGCGCCTGACGTCGGAGTGGCCTATCTACGGCGTACACTGCCACGAAAGCGGCGCTGGCGGCGAGCAGCAGAGCTCCGGCACCCGCACCGCACCGCCGGACTTTCTAAGGGAGTTTGCCCATTTCTGCATTGACCAGGGCTGCGCTATGTTCTTTGCTCACGGGCCGCATTTTCTCCGTGGCATTGAGATATACAAGGGCAAGCCGATTTTCTATAGCCTGGGCAACTTTATCTTTCAGAACGAGACGGTGCAGTGGGTGCCGGACCCGGCATATAAAGGCCTAAAACTTAGCTACAATCACGCTGCCGGCGACTGGGGTTACGCCCGCTCAGACGGGGGACGTTTCGGGTTCGCGGCGCACAGGGCGTTCTATCGAAGCGCGGTGGCGGTCTGCCGATACACCGGTGGGAGCTTGAAGGAGGTCCGGTTATATCCTATCGACCTGGGGTTTGGGGAGCCGATGGGGCAGCGGGGGAGGCCGGTAATGGCGCAGGGGCAGGTTGCTCATGAGATCCTGGGCTGGATGCAGGATGTGTCCAAGCCTTTTGGAACCAGGATTGCCGTTGAGGGGGATGTGGGGGTGATAAGGGTGTAGGAGGTAAAAAGGAACACGCAGCATAGCGATGATATGAGGGACCGAGTTACCGTCATAACAGATTCCCTTCGACCAGGCTCAGGACAGGCTTCGACTGCGTCTCAGCAACCGTCTTTAGAGTTAGGCATAAATCACCTTAGGAGAAAGATGCCAAGGGGTCTTATGTTTGAGCATAGCGTTGAGGATGGTAAGGAGCTTGCGCATGCAGGCCACCAGGGCCACCTTCT